>VYMB01000009.1_pt1 | contig 157826 bp, 122 predicted proteins | sample 5115321 | NCBI WGS metagenome assembly VYMB01 (sample SAMN12291794, study PRJNA351875) | freshwater metagenome | isolation source: freshwater lake | place: USA: Michigan, Wintergreen Lake | collected 2011-08-02 | reverse complement strand
GTGCATCCTGCCAGAAGCCGTTGAGTCGACCAGTTTCCTGGAAGTTGAATCGAAAGGCTGCGGCGTTGGGGGCTGTCACCACGCGCACATTGTCGAAGCCGAATCCTTCGTCGCTCCAATTCTGGTTGGTAGCAGCGTTGAAGGTAATGGCCGTCGTCGTGTGCTCAGCAGTGAACGGCACTTCAACCTGGCGATACAAGGTGAAACTCCCGTCGAAATACTCGGGCGTATCAACAAGGCTTTGCCACGCCAACAGATTGGAGTTGCCGAATTGCCAATTAAGGAGCGACTCACGCCACTCGATGCCGCCGTCCACAAGCACCTCAAAGCGGTCAGGACCGCCACCATTGAACCCAATTTCCCCGTCAAGTGTCCGCAGGCCGATCAAGTCCAAAAAGAGCGAATACTGCTGCCCGACGGTTGTGCGTATCCAAAGCGTGACTAGCTGCGGGTTCGTGCCAGACAGTGCATGCGGCCCTTTGTAACTTGTGACCACGGCATTGCCGCTATTGGTGATGGCCGTATTGCTCCACTCGCCGCCCAGCGCGGTTTCAAAGTCCCTGAAGTAAGGCACCGTCCCGACCGCACCAGCAACTTCGTACGCACCGATGTCATACACCCCTCCACCCGGACGCACGCGATTGGAGAAGTCAACCGTTGTCCAACTGTTGGCCGCTTGGCCGCGGTCGGTACCCGCCGATGCGGCGACGGTCGTGAAGTTGTTGCTCGCGCGAGCCGTGTAGCCCGGATCAGCCAGCACATCGCTGGCACTTGTCGATGTTCCGATCATGTTGGTCGCATTGCCAAAGTAAAGATTGTTATTGATGTCGTTCACAACGTTCAGCGACGGCGTCGTCGAAGACGTAATCTCCACACCAATAGTGTGATACGTGATGATCGAGTTGATCACGCGCCCAGTCGCGTCTTTCCAATGGATCGCTGGCGCCACAAGGTTGTCGTCAAACGTGCAGTTCACGATGTTGAACGTCGTGTTCGTCACAATCGACGCCGCAGGCCGTGTGTTGTTTCCGTCGATGCGCACGCCGCCTCTGAGATTGTCAAACACCCGGCAATTGGTCATGGTCAGCGTGCCACGCTGGTGGAGCACGCCATGCTGGGCGTTGCTGTAGATTGAAACGCGATTGAGCGTGACATTCGCGCCAGCACCACGAATCGCAACTCCCGAGCCTGCCGCCTTCGAGTTTCGGACGTTGCCATTGGTCATAACAACAGTCGCGTTCGCGTTGACCACGATATTGTGATCGCCGGCGTTGTAAAAGTTGCCCCCACTGATCGTCACGCTCGCGCCCGGCGCGACGTCTATTCCATCGTCCGTTGCGTTGTAGACAACCATCGATGCGAGCGTGCCGCCGGCGGCGTTCCAGTAGATGGTGTTGGTTCCGCCCGCCAGTCGCAAACTCGCGAATCGATTGTGCGCATGATTCACCGTGAGCACGGATCCCGATGTCGCGGTGACAACAACGTTGCCCCTGTCACCTGTCCTTGTGCCTGCCGTATCGCCAATGAACTGAATCTGAACCGTCGCCGAAGTGCCTGCTCGCGCAGTCGTCAGCGACTCGTTGTAAGTCCCCGCACCGATATACACGATGTCACCAGCGTTCGCCGCTGTGATGGCGCGAGAGATCGTGAGAAATGCCGTCGCTGGCGTCGTGCCGTTGTTGGTGTTGTTGCCGGTTTTGCGCACGTAGTACGTGACCGCAGATGCCGGCATCGTGAGAAACGCAAACAACATCACACTGACAAGCACACGACATCGAGTTGCGAACATGCCGAGCCTCCATCATCGCGCGCAGTATCGCTCTCGCACCTGCGCTGCGAATCAGCATCGGATCGTGATGATCGGACCTTGACCGCAATCGCGGCGCACGAAGCATCGCAGAAGTCAGCCACTACAAGCAACGTCGTTATCTGGTCAAGTGTCGCAAGAACTGCGCACGAACTCGGCTTACTGCGACTTGAGACTCTGCGTGATCGAAACTTCCTGCAGCCGAATGCTCGAGCGGTCGAGCGTCTCCTTCGCCCTTTGAAATACGTTCGCATCCACGCTGCGCCAGTCAGTTCTCGCCTTCGCAACCAAATCCGCAAGTTGTGCAATCTGCTGTTTCAAGTCACTCGCATAGGCGGGCTCAAGCAACGCCTCAAACTTCGCCAGCCGCTCGCCAATCCACTTAAGATCAAGCGACGCATTCGTGATGAGATCAACCACGCGATGCCGCGTCATGTCTTCTCGCGCGTGTTTCAGGCTGTCACGCTCAATCGCATCCACTTCTTCGGCGGTCAGCCCGTGATTCGGAATGATCTGCATCTGCGCGCGCTTGCCGCTGCGACGTTCGTGCGCGCTCACGTTCAGGACACCATTCGCATCGATCAAGAACTGCACTTCCACCTGGGGCAAACCGGCGGGCATGGGAGGGATGCCACGCAGCTCGAACTGAGCGAGCTTGCGGCAGTCGCTCGCCATCTCACGTTCGCCTTGAAACACGCTGAGCTTGATGGCGGTCTGGTTGTCGACGCTGGTCGAGAACATCTCGCTCGCGCGCGTGGGCACGGCGGTATTGCGCATGATGAGCTTGGCGACCGCGCCGCCGACTGTTTCGATGCCCAGTGAAAGCGGGATGACATCGAGCAGCAGAGAGCCCTTGGTCTGGCCGGCGAGAATGCTGGCCTGCACACTTGCACCCAGCGCAACAACAAGATCGGGATCCAGAGCGGTGTAGGGCTGCAAGCCGAAGAACGCACCAACTCGCTCGCGCACCGCGGGAATGCGCGTGCTGCCGCCCACGAGAATCACGCTGTCGAGCTGTGTGAGACCCTTCTTCTTGGCATCGCGCAAAGCTTGTTCGCAACTGGCAATTGTGCGTGCAAGAAGGGGCTCGATCAATGCGTCAAATTCGCTACGTGTGATCGCGCGTACATACGGCGTGTCCGCGCCAACTTCGATGCTGACACGGGCTTCGTCTTTACTTGAGAGCTCGATCTTGACACGCTCCGCAAGAGCGAGCAAGCCGCGACGACTTTCGGCGGGCAGTTGCAGCGCATCGTCGGCTTGATGGAGCTTGCTTGCAATCTCTCGCGTAAACAGACGCACCAGCAAATGGTCGATGTCGTCGCCACCCAGACGCGTATCGCCGGCGGTTGCGAGCACCTGGTAGAAGTTGGTCTCGCTCTCACTTTCCGCGGGAGTGAGCCGCAGGATTGAGACATCGAAGGTGCCGCCGCCCAAGTCGTAGACGCACACATGCGATGGTTGGGCGTTGCGTACTGCGCTCTTGGCAAGGCCTATGCCGTAGGCCAGAGCGGCGGCCGTCGGCTCAGGCACGATGCGAACAACATCAAGCCCGGCGAGTCTGCCTGCGATGCGCGTCGCCTGGCGCTGGGCATCATCGAAGTAGGCAGGCACCGTGATGACCGCACGCGATACCGCGTGGCCCAGAGCTCGCTCAGCGATTTGCTTGAGCCGTGCAAGCACGTGCGAAGAGACCTCTTCTGGACTTTGCACGATTGCGCTGTCGCCAACGGGCACGCGCACACGGGCGGTGTCGCGCTCGCCTGCGATGACTTCATATGACAGATAGGGCAAGTCAGTCGATGCATCACGCAGGCTGCGACCCATGAGTCGCTTGACACTGGCGATGGTCGTACGAGGAAACTGCGGCGCGACGCGTTTGGCTTCACCACCGACAACCGTGGTGAAGATGCGTGCATCGTCGCTGGTAGGCGTGCGATGCTCGTATCGCACCACGCTGGGCACCATGGTGGCGCCCGCCTCATCGGTCAGGATCCGCGGGCCGCGCTCGTCACACAGCGCGACCAAGCTGTTGGTGGTGCCCAGATCGATACCGATGATCACATCTTTCGAGCCTGCGCCGCCGATCGCCGCGTTCATGGAGCCGTCCCCCAGGTTTGCGTTCGGACGTCGCGATATGCCTTGCCGATAGCCTCGATCGCGGCGGCATCTTCGGCGAGTGCTGACGAAAGCAGCAAGCTGCGGCGACGACCATTGGCGGACCACCACACGCCGATGCTGCCGGAGCGGGCCAGCGCGGCGGATGCATCGCCCACAGGCTCGCCCACCGAGCCGTATGTGAGCACGCTTGCGTGAGCGAGCTGCTCGTGCAGCGCGTCGAGCTGATCGCGCGAGATCGTGGTTGCCCGGCGCGGCAGCCGCGTCGCACGTGTCACTTCACCTGCGTACTCGCGCACGCTGCCGTCTGCGTCCACGACGATCCAACCAGGCTCCAGGTTTGCCTCGCGCACTGCGCTAGGCACCACCACACCAAAGGAGAAGTCCTCGGGTGTGCCCGCGGTCTTGGCGGCATGGGAACAGCCTTGCTGCGCAGTCATCACCGTCGCCAGCAGCGCGAACACCGACAGAGCATGCAGATTTCGTCGCATCACGTGCGACTTTAGGACTGCCGTTTCGTGATGCGATCGCACACGCCGGAGTTACGCCTCGATGGATCCCACTGCGTCAAACAACGCCATGAGTTCCGCGACGCTCATCGCCTCGGCACGAATCTGCGGATCGACGCCGGGGGGCACAGTCTTGCCCAACCCGCGCAGCACGGCCTGCAACTGCTTGCGTCGCTGCTCAAAGATCGCGTGGCAGAATGCAAGCAATCCAGCAGGATTCTGGTGCAGCGGCTGGGCCCGGCGTGTCAGGGCGATCATCACGCTCGTGATGTCTGGCTGAGGCCAGAAACAACTGGGCGGCAACTTGGCGATGACGCTGACTTCACAGGTCACTTGTGCAAGCACGCTGAGCGGGCCAAACTCCTTCGTGCCGGGCTTGGCGGCGAGGCGATCACCGACTTCTCGCTGAATAGTCACAAACAAGCCGCGACACTCGCGATGTCGGGCCATGAGCAGGGACATGAGCGGCGTCGCCGCGCCATAGGGCAGATTGGCCACATGCACGAAGGGTTCGCCTCGCAGCGCCTGCAACACAGCGGGCGCGATGGCGTGCTTGCCATCGAGGCAGTCGCCTTCCACCAGCGTGAAGCTGGCGTTGCTCGCGAAGCGATCGCGCAGCAGACCGCACATGCCACGATCGATCTCACACGCCACCACGCGGCAGCCGCGCGAGAGCAGTTCGTCGGTCAGCACACCGGTGCCGGGCCCCACTTCAAGCACGGTTTCGCCCGGCTGCACGCCCGATGCGTCGATCAGTTTGCGCAGCATGTTCTGATCAATGAGAAAATTCTGGCCGAACGCTTTGAGTGGCGACATGCCACGCGAGGCCAGAAGCTCTTTGATGGACGCAACGGTTTGCTGCATGGGCGAAGGCACGGAACGCAATCACGAGCAGTCGGCACACGGGTACATCCGCGGTGCTTGCTCACGCATCCATCGTTGGCGATGACTTGTGGCAGGCGCGTGCAGTCGCCGACAAATTCGCGGCCGAGTGAGCTGTAGCTATGGCTATCGGCCGCCCGCGAAGCGCTCGAGTTCCTTGACGACGTCGACCCAGATCTCCTCGGGTCCGCGAGCGGCGTTGATCAGGCGGTAGTCTTTGGGGAACTGCTTGGCCTGCGTCAGGTAGCCTTCACGCACTTTGCGGTGGAACGCTGCGCCGCGGCTTTCGATGCGGTCGAGGCCTTCCTTGCGCGTGGCGGTCGCCATGAGCGGGTTGATGCGGCTCGCGGCGGTCTGTTCGTCAACATCAAAGATCAACACCAGATGCGGGAACACACCTTGCAGACTGGCGTTCGCCACCGCCCAGATGTCCTCATGCGAGATCCCGCCCGCGGTGCCTTGGTAAGCCAGCGTGCTAGCCAGATAGCGATCAGCCACGACCACCTGCCCTGCAGCGAGGGCGGGCTTGATCTTCTGCTCGACAAGTTGCGCGCGGCTGGCCATGTATAGCAGCATCTCGCAGCGCAGGGTCATCTCGGCCTTGGTGTGCAGCAGCACTTCGCGAATCTGCTCGCCAATGGCGGTGCCGCCCGGCTCGCGCACTTCCACGGTTGACAGCCCGGCATCATCAAGCATCTGCTTGAATCGCCGCATCTGCGTGGTCTTGCCGCTGCCGTCAGGTCCTTCAAAGACCAGAAAGGTCCCCGCGAGCTTGCGCAGCCAGGAATGTCGGGAAGCAGTCGCATCCATGCGCGCAGAGGATACCAACTAACAAGCCGGCACGCGCGAACGCCTGCCGGCTTGTTACTAAGGAAGGGCGAGAGAGGGCGACTCGGGCTGGCGATTACGGGCAGTTGCCGCCCGCAAGCACGTTGAAGAAGTCCACAACGTCCTGATCTTCCGGGAAGACGCCATTGTTATTGAAGTCAATGTCGCTGCACGTGCCCGTGGGGCAGCTGCCGCCCGCGAGCACGTCGAAGAAGTCGACCACGTCTTGATCTTCGGGGAAGACGCCGTTGCCGTTGAAGTCAATGCTGTCGCAGCCGACCGGTGCGCCCAGCGAGCCATCGGCGTTCACACGCATGGCGCGTACGTCGCGCTCGCCGCCGGTGTCATTGGCCCACACTGCGACGTACCAGTCACCGCCGGTGCTGCGGACGATGCTCGACCGCGACTTGTTGTTCGCGGCACTCGCCAGATCGATCGTCTGCGTGGGCCACGCGAACGTGCCGTCCGCATTCACGCGGGCCGCAGAGATCGCCATCGGGCCGTTCGGACCTGTGTAGCGCAGCCACGACAGAATCGCGCCGCCGCTGGGACCAGGCACCACCTGCACGCCCGCCTGCGGCGGCGAGTTGAAAGCGACAACTTCAATGCCCGAGCCGCCGCCCCACAGCAGCGTGCCTTCCTGCGTGACGCGCTGCACGTTCAAGCCACGCGGCCCTTGCGAGGTATTCGTTCGTTCATACGCGATCGTGTATTCCTGCGTCGCAGGGTTATACGCAGCGCTGGCCGACAGGCGAAACTCCACCGTGCCGCTCACGTTGGAGCACTCGATGCCGTCAGCGGCGAACACGAAGGTGCCGTCGGAGCGCACGTGCTGAATGCGCGCGTTGCGCGTCGCGCCGCCGTCATAGAACGGAATGATCGCGCCGTTGCTACCGTCGCTGAGGATGCGCGGCGTATACGCCGTTGTCAGTCCGCGTGCGGGAGACGCGCTTGACGTGTACACGTCCAGCGGCACGCCACCGTTCCACAGGCCGGCGTTGGTCGCGCTCCACTTCTGAATCTTCAGCCCTTTGCGGCTGGTCACGCTGTTCGTACCTTCCGCGCGAACCCACAGCGAGATGAACTCGGTGCCGGCCGCTGCGACCATGTCGCTGGCGACCTGCGCGCGTCCCGTTTCGGTGAACGCCCACGCGCTGCCGAGCGTGCCGTCGCTGTTGATGCGCTGGAAGCGCAGGTTCACTGTCGCACCCCACGCCACCACCGCACTGCCGTCATCAAAGCCGACGACCTGCGGCCCGACATTGCTATTGGAGTTGGGCAGGAGCACGCCGTTGGCGCCCCACTGCTTCACGCCCGCGCTGTTGACCTTCTGCACATACAGCGCGCCCGCCTGGTCATACGCCATGTACGCGTTGCCCACGTTGTCGGCGTACAGGTCCACCGTGAACGTGCCTGAGTTGACACGCGTGGGCGACACGTCAACCGGCGGCGAGAACATCAGCGCTCCGCTGGCATCCAATCGCTGCAGCGAGTGCTTGTACGTGCCGCTCGAATTATCAGTGTGGAAGACCCACGTCGAGCCATCAGGCCCGGGCGCGCTCAGCGGCGTCCCCTGATCGCCCGTCAGTGCACTCACCACGGTGTTTGCATCAATATCAGTGGTCCACTGCGCGAAGGCAGCACCGGACGCACACACGAGCGCAGCGACTGCGCACCCCGCAACACAGCTCATCTTCATGGACAGCTCCTTTTCCCAACCAGCCGCACGATGGTACAGAAATACGAGCCGGATGCACGCGAGAAGTTGTAAATAATTACAAATTCTTGTTCTACCCGACATCGCTGTCATTGAACACCCCTAGAACTGGGTATTTCCAGCTTCAAAGGATTGGTTGAGTGATCGTGTATGCTGCCGTCGTGATGAGCGGTGATATTTCAACCGGGGGCTCAGGCAGGCGTAGTAGAACGCGAGCTGTCACGCGGGTCGTTGCGTGGAATCTCGAGCGCACAAGTTGGGGCGTTCGCGCGTCGCTTGGCTTGCTCGGCTGGTTCTTGCTCTGCGGCATCCTTGGCGGAGCGATGTTCGCCGGGATTGACGAGCCGTATTGGGGCTGGAGCGGCGTGCAGCGAGGGATGATGATCGGCGTGCAGGTCGGCGCGGTGGTGGGCGGGGTGTACGCAGTGGCGGCGGCGGGTGTGCCGCTGGTTGTGTGCGCGGTGCATGGAGCACGGCGGAAGCGGCGCGGCGTGCCCGTGGCGAAGTGGCATGCGCTGCGTGGGTGGTTGATGGCGCCATGGCTGTGTTTGCCAGTCGTGCTTGTGCTGGGGCCTTGGTTGATGCTGTCGAATGTGCGATGGGAGACAATGACCGACCCGGATGATCTGCCCGACGCGATTCCGGCATGGGTGGATGCGATCGCACTGCATGCGTTTCCGACACTGCTCCTCATCGTGGGACTGATCGTGCTCTGCCTTGCCACGTGCTTTGTGTGTGCAGCTCTTGCGGCAATGCGGGCAAGCGTGCCGGCGGGGCGGTGCGAGCGGTGTGACTACGAAGTCGGCGGGCTGGGCGCGAATGTGACGTGTCCGGAGTGTGGGTGGCAAGGCGAGCATGCTCGCGAGCAAGCATTGAAACGTTCGCGGTTGATGGAGTACTGCGAGACGAACCCCGCGTTTGTGAGCGTCGTCGTCACAGCACTCGTGCTGTGTGCTGCGGCGGCGATTGGGTCGGCGACATACGGATACGCTCGCACGTGGGACTTCCTTTTCTCTGCGGCAGCCTATGTGTGCGTGTGCATCACGCTGCCTTTACTCGTGGCGCAGTTGGTCAGACTGCGGCAGCCTGCAACGCGGCGCGTGTTTGGACATGCCGCTGCCGGACTCTTGGCAGCACTCGTTGTTGTGGTTCTCTACACGATTGCAGTCGTCGCGACCTATCAGTACGACTCGTGGCGATTCCCGGGTAAAGAGGCGATGTGGTCGTGGTGGTGGTCGGTGCGAGGCAAACGCATCTTTCTGGTGCCAACATGCATCGCCTGCTTCACGGCGACTTGGCTGCTCATCAGTGCCCGAATGGAGCGGCGGCCCGCATAGCGACGCGTGCCCAGCCGCGTATGTGTTGCAGCGCATGGTGATTGCGCTCGCGTCGTGTATCATTCCACATGAGCACTTCGTGGATCATCTTGTGTCCGGGTCAAGGCGCGCAGGCAGTGGGCATGGGCAAGAACTGGTTTGAGAACGCCAATCCAGCGGCTCAGGCCGCGGCCCGAGAGATCTTCTCGCGAGCGGACAAGCAACTGGGCACGCGGCTGGGTGTGACGCTCAGCGAACTGTGCTTTGCGGGGCCTGCGGAACGACTGAATCAGACGGACGCGAGCCAACCGGCGATCTACACCGCGAGCATGGCTTGCTGGGCGGGGTGGCTTGCGTCACAGAATGTCACGATCAACGATGCAGCCCACAGCGTGAAGGCGGCGCTTGGCCTTTCGCTGGGTGAGTACACCGCGCTCGCGCTGGCTGGTGCTTTCTCGTTTGAAGACGGACTCGAACTCGTCACGCTGCGCGGGCGTGCAATGCAGGATGCGGCGGACAGCCCTGCGGCTCGCGCGGGTGGCGGCGGCGGGATGCTCGCGCTGATCGGCGCGACCGATGAGCAAGCCGCGGAGATCTGCGACAAGGCTCGCGAGAAGGATGTGCTGGTGTGCGCGAACTACAACGCACCGGGACAAGTGGTGCTGAGCGGGCACAAGGTCGCGTGTGAGCGTGCGGCGAAAGTCGCGGAAGGCATGGGCCTGCGCAGCAGCATGCTCGCAGTGGCCGGCGCGTTTCACTCGCCCCTCATGCAGCCCGCGGCCGATGCACTCGCGACGGCGCTCGCCAAGACGCCCATCAAGGCACCTCGCAACACCGTGATCGCCAACGTGACCGCCAAGCCGTATGGCGAAGGTGCCAGCGTGACGGATGGCGAGATTCGCCAGCGTCTCGCGCAGCAGCTCACCAGCAGCGTGAAGTGGAGCCAGAGCTGCCAGTGGATGGCGGGGAATGTGCTGGCAGGCAGCGATGTGTATGAGTTGTCGCCAGGCAAGACACTCATGGGACTGATGCGCCGCATTGACAAGAGCGTGAAGGTGAACGCCCTGGATGCGTGAGCAGGTGAGCACGCGAAGAACTTTTCGAGGCGTTTGCCCAGCTTATCTCGATTGAACAACACGGGTCTGAACAAATGAAACAGAGGAAGCCACCAGCGGCTTCCTCTGTTCGTTTGCATCGTGCTCGCTGTCGCTGGTCCGGGCTCAAAGCCCGGACCACCGTCGGCGCTTGCATTACCAATCCGACTTCGGCACACCCATGCCCTTGCGGTTGGGGCTCGCCGGACGGTTGGGCTTCACGTACGGTTTCTCCTTGATGGCCTGCTGCATCAATTCGATAGCCTTGTCGAGTTGCGGGTCGCCGCCGTTTTGCATCTTCGCGGGGTCGTCGAGAACTTCATGTGTAGGGTCGGTGCCGTGGCCTTCGACGCCCCAGGTGCCGTCGGTCTCGTAGAAGCCGAAGGTGGGGACGCTGACGTAGCCGCCATCGATGAGGGCGGGGTTGCCGGAGATGCCGACGAGGCCGCCCCAGGTGCGCGTGCCGACGACCGGTCCGAGCTTGTTGTGCTTGAACAGCCATGGGAACATGTCGCCACCGCTGCCAGCAAGACCGTTGATGAGCATCGCCTTGGGGCCTTGGTGGCTGTCGGGCGGCCAAGTCCAGTCGTTGCCGTGACGGCGAGCCCAGTAGTTGGTCACCGGACGATTCAGCATCTCGATGAACCGCGTGGGAATCTGGCCACCACCGTTCCAGCGCTCGTCGATGATGAGCGCCTGCGTGCCGCGCTGGCCGAAGAACTGTCGGAATAGTTCGTTCTGGCCGTCAACGCCTGTGTTGGGCACGTAGATGTAGCCGACGGTGCCGCCGGTCTGCTTCTCGACATACGCGCGGCGACCTTCGATCCATGCGCGGAAGCGCAGTTCGGTCTCATTGCTGAGGGTCTTGATGGTGACATCGCGCGTCACGCCGCCAGCCGGCTTGTCGCTCACTGTTAGCGTCACGACTTTGTCCGCCAGACCGACAAACGCGGCCCACGGATCCTTCTTGGTATCTACCGGCGTGCCGTTGACGGCGAGCAGGTAGTCACCCACTTTCACATCCACGCCTGGCTGGCTGAGAGGCCCGCGAGCGTCAACATCCCACGCGTTGCCCTCGACGATGCGCTTGATGCGATACGCCTTCGTATCACCCTCGCCCGCAAGCTCGAAGTCCGCGCCGAGCAAGCCCACGCCGATGGACTTGGTTTCTTCAACATCGCCCGGGCTGCTGACGTAGGCGTGGCCGATGTTGAGTTCGCTGATCATCTCGGCCTGAATCCACGCGATGTCTTCGCGCGTGGTGGCATCATCCACCATCGCGGCGTAATGATCGTGCACCTTCTCCCAGTCCACGCCATGCATGGTGGGCTCATAGAAGAAGTCTCGCTGCACGCGATACGTGTCGCGGATGATCTGCTTCCATTCATCACGCGGATCAATCGTGATGCGCATGCCATCGGTCGGCACGCTCGTCGGCTTGGCACCCGCAGACGCATCGGCCACCTGCAAGCGGTTGCCGGCCTTGAACAGCAGCACCTTCTTGCCGTCGGCTGAGATGTCAAAGCCGTTCACATCATCAGCGACAGTCTCTTCCTTGGGCTCATCCGCGGCCATGTCGTAAATCTTGAGCGCACGCTTGGCATCGCTACGCGGCGCCGGATTGCGCATGAACAGCAACTTGCCCTTGTCATTCACAGCAAGGCCACCGAACGAGCCGCCATCCACGGGCACCGCGATTGCGCGACGTTCAAAGCCATCAAGGTCGATTTTGATGGACTTCTTCTCGTCTTTCTTCTCGTCCTTCTTTTCGCCTTCCTTGGCTTCACCCTTCTCGCCGTCCTTCTTCTCTTCAGGCTTGGCGTCGGCGGGCTTCTCGTCCTTTTTCTCGTCCTTCTTGTCTTCCTTCTTCTCTTCGCTCTTCTTCAACTCTTCCTCGTCAGCCTTCACCGCCAGCGGGTTCTTCACATCGCTGCGGAGCGGCACGGCGTAGAGACGCTGCGTCTGCGCGTAAGCGAACGTCTCGTCGTTGTCGGCGTAGATCGGGTTCTCGATATCGCGCATGCTCACGAAGTAGAGCCACTCGCCCTTGCGATCAAACACCGGGCTGTAGGAGTTGAAGAACGACGACACCACCTGCGTCTTGGTGCCTGTCGCGACTTCATACAGCCAGATGCCGCCTTGCGACACACGATCATCGCCGCGTGAGTACGCGATCCATGCGCCATCGTGCGACCAGCTCACCGTCTGCTGGCTTGACCACGGATCGGTGTCGATCACCTTGGTCTCGCCAGTCTCCACCGTCGTCACACGAATGACGCCCGCGTCGTCACTGAATGCGATGTACTTGCTGTCGGGCGACCACTGCGGCGTGTAGCGGAAGCCCTTGCCCAGGCTTGTGAGCTTGCGCGGCTCGGTGGGCTTGGCTTCCGCGGCGGGCTTGTCGGCGGTGTCCTTGTCGACAGCGTTCTTGTCGACAGCGTTCTTGTCGGCATCCGCGTCCTTCGCGTCTTCCTTCGCCGCGTCTTTGGCTTTCTTGGCGGCCACAGCGTCGCTGCTGCGCACCCACAGTTCGTACTCGCCGCTTTCGTCGCTGAAGTATGCGATCATGGAGCCATCGGGGCTCCACGCAGGGTCGCGCTCGAAGAGATTGTCCGTACGCGTGAGCGCGCGGGTCGCGCCTTCCTTGGCCGGCGCCGTGAAGAGATCGCCGCGCGCATTGACGACGACGCGCTTGCCGGCGGGCGAGATGCTGGCACCTTGCAGGCCGGATTCCATCGCATCCACCGTGCGAGTGCGCACCGCGGGGCGATCGCCCGGGATCGTGAAAGTAACCTGCTTGCTCTGGCCACTGCCTAGGTTCAGCAGCATCATCTTGCTGCCGAGTTGGAAGACGATCTCGCCTTCGCCATTGTCGCCCGGACCCACGCTGGGCCAGCGGACGTCATCATCGGCGAAGGTGGTGATCTGCTTGCTCGCCCCGCTGGCGATGTCGTACTCCCACACATTCAGCCGATGCTCGCTGCCGCGGTCACTCAGGAAGTAGACCTTGTCGTTCTTGCCACCGGGGATCCACATCGGAATGGTGTCTGTGCCTTCCCACTCGGTGATGCGCTTGCTGGCTTTGGTCTTGAGGTTGAAGAGCCACACATCGGTCGCCATGCCGCCGCGGTAGCGCTTCCACGTGCGCGTGTCGGTGCTGTGCGTGGTATACGCGAGCCACTCGCCGCTGGGCGACACACTGCCGAAACCCGCGTAAGGCACGCTGACTTGCTGGGGCAGGCCGCCTTGCGGGCTCACGGTCCACATCTGGCTGGTGCGCGGCAGATGGACACCCATGTTGTTGGCGAGGAAAAGCAGGTTGCCATCGGGCGTCCAGTCGCAGAGCGTTTCGCCCGTGGGGTGATGTGTCACGCGCTGGGCTGCGCCGCCGCCAGCGGGGATGGTGTAGAGATCGCGGTTGCCGTCGTAGTTGCCGACGAAGGCGATGGTGTTGCCATCGGCGCTAAAGCGCGGAAAGGACTCAAGGCCTTGGGGGCTGGCGAGGGGCAGGGCCTTGCCGCCGGCTTTGGGGGCGACATAAATGTCGTTGGCGTAAACGAAGGTGATGGAGTCTTTGGAGACATCGGGCCAGCGCATCATGCCGGCGTTGGGCGTGATGTCGGCCATCGCGAGAGAGGACGCACCAGCCAGTGCGAAGAGTCGCGCGGCGCGCGAGAAACCGGCGACATGGTGCGAGGACAAGAGAGACGACAGACGCTGCGACATGCCTTCATCCTTTCAGAGCGTGCGTGCAAGCCCGGCGAGATCGCGCGGGCAGAGCAATCGGAGAGAACCCGACGCAAGAGCCCGTTGTTCGAGCAACGGGCCAGCAGGTTACGAACTTCCGGTGCTCGAGGCGGCCCGTTCACGTGCATAAACCTGAAGCCCGGCTGCAACCAGCAGAAAATACGCGATGAGCGCGCACCAGCTCGCCCCGCCCACGTGCTTCCACGCGGCCAGAGCATCATCAAACATCATGCCGCCCGGCGGCAGCGTCAAGCCGGCAAAATACACCGCGACGGCGGCAATCACCATCCAGCGCGGCCCGCCCAGTCTTGGGTGCAGCAGTAGCGTCGCGGCGAACATCATCGGAAAGACCAAGAGCGAGAAGTGCCGCCCGACCGCCTGCGGGCTGAAAACCACCAGCGCGACAATGACACCCGACCACTCGATGCACGTGAGCAGCCCGCGCGAGCCGGTTTCGATCACGCGCTCACTCGCGCCGCCGCGCCCCGCGAACATTGCAGCGCCGCTACGCCCATACAACCACGCCACCACAGCAACACACCCCGCGGCACACGCGGCGACAATCGCCACAAGCATCGCGGTGTTCGCCGGATAGCCCGTCATGCGAGCGACCGCACTTGGTATCGACACGCTGGCCCACCATGTCAGCGGGTTGACAGGCGGCGCATCGACGCCTGCATGCGCTTTGCCCACCAGCGATGCCACGCCGCGAAAGCTCGTCGCAACGTACTGCCAGTTGGTCGTCCATCCAAAGACCGGCACGCCCACCAGCAACCCCGCGGCGATGCCCGTGAGCATGCCCATGCACTCGCGCCAGCGCCGCCGCACCGCGAAGTAGGCGAGAAACGCGACGGTCTGAAACTTGATGACGGCTGAAAGCCCCAGCAGCACGCCTGCGACAAACGGCCGCTTGCGCACCGTGATGAACGCGCCGGCAAGGAGCGCGAGGATCACGTGATCGCTCTGCCCGGAGTAAATCACCGCGCGGAGTTTGTCCACGTTGAAGAGCAGGCCCGTTGCTGCGACGGCCCACACGCGCCACGGATCTAGCTGCAAGCCCAGCAGCCGGCACGTTTCCCGCGAGATCCACACCAGCGCCAGCACCAGCAGCGCGGCGCTCACGCACGCAAAGACAAGGCCCGACACGCCCTCGCTCAAAAGCCCCAGCGGCGAAAACACGACAGCGAACATCGGCGGATACAAGTAGCACTTGATTCCCGCTTCATACGGATTGGTGCCCTGCATCACCGCCTGCATCGCGTGGTACAGATGATGCCAATCCTGATACTTCCCACGCACAAACAACGCGCCGTAGTACACCGCACAGAAACACGCGAACCCCACCACCACGCCGCGGCCGATCCACAGCAGCCGCCGCTGCCGCGCTGCTGACACGGAATGGAAATCAAATCGCGACATTGTCTCCGATCGCTTGCCCCGTTGCAGCACCAAAGGGTCGACTGGAATGTAGCGGCGGGTGCGGCGCAGCGCAACCCGCCGTCCATCTGCATCAACTCGCCCGCGCCGCGCATTGCCCTCACGCCAGCACATCTACCATCATGCATGCGACTTGGCACCTGCGCCACGCTCATCTCGCTTGCATCGCTCGCGGTGCTGACGTGCCCGCTCACCGGCTGCGGCCCGGCCGTCACGCCTTCGTTTGATTCTCCCGAGCCCGCCGCACGCAACGCCGCCATCGTCCGTGCCGCGGAAACGCGCGATCAGAGCAGCGTTGATGAACTCATCGCCATGCTCGCCAGCGACGACCCCGCCACGCGTGTACTCGCCATCCGCACGCTCGAACGCATCACAGGCCAGACCAACGATTACGATCCGCACGCCGACGAGCTCTCACGTTCGGCCGCCGTGCGTCGCTGGCACGCCTGGTACGCCACGCACCACACGCAACACGCACCAACCGTCGGAGGCCGCAAGTGAACCCATCGCCTGCCACCCCGCCGCCTCCCACGGCTAACGCCCCTGCTGACGCCAACGCCGAAGTCCGCATCGAGCTGCTCAGCAAGCCCGTCTACCTCTGCGCCGTGCGTGACTTCATGCGGCAAGTCTGCCGCCGCCACGGTTTTCATGACGACCAGACCGCACAGATCGTGCTCGCCGTGGACGAAGCCCTCGCCAACGTCATGAAGCACGGCTACGCCAACCACCACGACGGTCACATCTGGCTCGCCCTCACGCCCTTTACCGACAGCCCGCGCGGCCCCGGCCTGCGCATCATCATCGAAGACACCGCCAAGCAGGTCGATCTGGCATCCATCAAGAGCCGCGATCTCGCCGAAGTGCGCCCGGGCGGTTTGGGCGTGCACATCATCAAGCAAGTGATGGACGAAGCCGTCTACGCCCACCGCGAAGGTGGCGTGGGCATGCGTCTCACGCTGATCAAACATCTCTCATCCCCCGCAGTCTCCGCCACCCAGACGGACAATGCGAGTCATACCAATTGCTGTGGAGGTTCGCATGGCCGCTGAAGGTTCTGCAATGCACGTCGCTCTCACCTACAAAGGCGCAGTCGCCATCGCCGCGCCGTCGGGCGATATCGGCACGCACGAAGCCCCCGCCCTGCGCACCGCCATCCGCGAAGCCCTCGACAAGAAACCGGCGAAGATCATCGTCGATCTCTCCGGTGTGCCTTACATGGCCACCGCAGGACTCGCAACCCTCGTCGAAGCCATGAACCTCACCCGCAAAGCCGGCAGCACACTGGTCCTCGCCGGCATGCACGAACGCGTGAAGGCCGTGTTTGATATCTCACGCCTCACGGGGCTGTTCAAGATCGCGCCTGACATCGCGGCGGCGGAAGGCATGTAAACGCTGCGTGTCGCGCCGAGTCTTCTCGCTTTGCTCGCCGGTTCGAGTAACTTTTGCAAAGTCGGACGTGCGCCAACGTGATCTTCGCACGATCACGCGCGTGTATTCTCGCAACAACAACCATCTTGGCTTGAACACAGAGCGGCGTTCACCTAGCATGCGCGTGTGACTCGGGTGGCACGACACAGCATGGCGGTTCGCGCAGTGGCTCTGCTGCTGCTGGCGGTCTACACCGTCGCCACGTTCGGGCTTCTTCCATCCTCTCAAACCATGTCTCGCTGGTTCGGTCGCGTGAGCGGCGATCGATATCCGTGCGAGGCCAGCGGCTGTGGATGCGCTGGCTCTCAGCAGTGCTGGACCGTCTGTCGCTGCCACACGCTGCGCGAACGACTTGTGTGGGCCATCGAAAACGGCGTTTTGCCGCCGGAAAACGTACATATTGACGATGCGGATTGGATCGCCGCCGCGAATGCCGTCAAGCCGGGCAGCGCGCATTGCGAGATGTGCGTTGACCGCATCAAGAACGAACTCAAGCAGGGAATCGCGACCGTGGGTGTCCGCCAGGTCGCAGTCGAGCAGGGCTCATGCTGCGAGCGCGGTGCGTGTGACACTGGCAGCAGGAGCATGTTGGCCCGCGCGTGTGCGTCGAGTCACAAGCCCGAAGCCACCTGTTCAACGGCAGCTTCATGCTGCTCGACCGCAACCAAGGCTGAGACGAAGCCCGCGATCAAGCAGTCTCGTCTTTCACTGTCGGCGATGACTTGCAAAGGTCTCTCGCAAGTTCTGTCGCTCTGCCTTCCCGTCGCGCCAGCGGTGAAGATCGACGAGATCATCATCGCCTCGCCCACGCCTTTCGTACCTACTCCGCCTCGCGAAACTGAGTTCTGCTCGCGAAGCTTGGAAGTGCCCGAGCCGCCGCCGCGCGCATGATGCTTCCAATTCGCTGACGCCGATGTGCGGACTCTTCGCCACGTGGCCGACGACGTACGCGCAGCGATCACTCGCTGAAATCGTCGATGTATTGCGACGTGTGGTTACACGTGCTCGCACGGGCTGTGCCCGAGCGTGACATCGACACGGAAGCTCGTCAGCGACACTCCACATCCACCCGGATTCTGTGAAATGACCCAACTCGCCAGGTCAACGCGCGGAGTCCCCATCCACACATCGCGTCGTCTCGTCGTTGCACGAGAGGACCGTCTGTTCTTGCACACTTTTTTGTTCAACACACTCCCAAAGGAGTTTGAGAGATGAAGACTGTTTTTGCACTGTTTGTCGTGTCCGGCCTCGCCTTCAGCACCGTCAACGCCGCCGAAGTCGGTATCGCGAGCGGCTCGGCCACCATGTCGTTCGACCTTCCCGCGTTCCTTGGTCAATCGCCGCTGAACACGTTCGACGCCGCCTTCGGGATCACGGAGACCCGCACGCAGGTGCTTTCTGGCCTGCCGGGCAACAACCCCGCAGCATCGCAGACATGGGTCACCAACCCTGTCGGCACGCCGAGCCCAACGGGCCGCACCATCCAGGGCACCTCGCTCACAATCGATCCTTCCAACGTGCTCGGCACGTGGGGCGCGGTGACGAGCGACTTTGGTGCGTTCGCCGTCGGTGGCGAGCAGATCGGCTTTGGCGGCATGACCCGCTGGACGCTCGATCCCGGCATTCCGGGCGTGTTGCTCTTCGGTGACTGGGCACTGCGTTACTCGCCCGCTCGCGCTGGCACGTTCGCCGGCTCGACGACGAACATCCGCTCGGGCCTCGTGCTCACCAGCAACATCGACTTTGCCAACGCCACGTTCGTGGATATCGGCAACGCCAACATCTCAGTGACGGGCAACACGCTCTCGATCACCGGCGACATGCTCGTTTCCGATGGCCTCATCGCCCTCGGCTTTCCGCAGTCGAACTTGGGTATCGATGCTGGCAACTTCAACTTCACGGCAACGCTGGTTCCCACTCCGGGCGCTGCCGCACTGCTGTGCGTCGGTGGCCTGATCGCTGCGCGTCGTCGCCGGTCCTGATTCGCTCAACACACTCCGAGGCGCGGACACGCGCCTCGGAGACTTGCTTTGCAACCACCACCGACCGGAGCATGCCGCATGACTCGACGAACATCAACTTCCGGCTTCACCCTGATCGAGTTACTCGTCGTCATCGCGGTGATTGCACTGTTGATCGGGCTGTTGGTGCCCGCGCTCGCGAGTGCTCGACGCACTGCCCGACGCGTGCTCTGCATGAACAACATCCGCCAGTTCTGCGCCGCTGACACGATGTACCTCAACGACTACAGGCAATTTCCGCCGATGAGCCCCTTCGTGCCCACGAGCATCCGCGTCGAACGTCTGCGTCAGATCGGCGAGGCCTTCGGCATGACTGTTCCCGATGGCCCCGCCGCAAGTTGGCCGCGTCGTGCCGAGCAGCCAAAGTGGATCAACTGCCCGTTCGCGGCAACATCGGGTTACGCCGAAGGACTGACCGTCGGCGGCGGCCTCTACACCGGCTACGCGTACGTTGGCGGACTGGAGAACTCCGAACTGGTCCGCAGTGGTCTGGGCACCGTGGCGAACAAAGGACACGCCGCCGAGTATCGCGGCCTCAACCGTGGCGTGCTGTGGGCCGACACGCTCACGGAGTTCCTCACGGCAGATGAGCGTCGCTACGAAGTCTTCCACACGCCCGCCAAGGCTCCTCGCTACTCCGACTTTCGCTTCCACAAGCCCGAAGTCGAGGGCATTCATCGCGGCTGGTCCGATGGCTCGGTGGAATGGCTGCCGGGCAGCAAGATCAATCTCAACGGCATCGGGAGCCCGGATTTGCGTTTGCAGACGTTCCTGGGAAACGTCTACTTCTAACGAGGTGAATCACCATGAGCACGCCACGAACAATACAGGCAACGCCCACAACTCCGCTGTTGCTCACCGCCCTCATGCTGCTCACCGCGCAGAGTTTCGCCGGTGACACCATGCCCTACTGCGGCCAGGCGGTCATCACGCTTGAAGAAGGCCGTGCCCCGAGTCTTGGCTGGGTTGATGCTCACTTCAGCGACGATCGCACACGCGGCCAAATACTTGCGGATCCGGCACCGGGCGATGCCCCGCTCTTGCGACTGTCTGGCATGCCTGGAGTGCTTGGCACAAGCACGACGCCCGGCGTACCAGGAATCGCAGGCGTCGTGCAAGTAACTGATGTCATGCGCTCATTCGGCTCTGTACCCATGCCGCAACTTCCCGAAACTTTTCCCGGCGTGCCGGGCTCAACACGTTCACGCCAAGTCACCACGCTCATCGTCGATCCAAGCAACATCCTCGGAACATGGTCGCCTTCCAATGATCTTGCTGGCGTGTTCGTCGGCAACACCGTGCAAGGCGAGCAGATCGCCTTCACCAGCATGCAGCGCTGGGGCGGGCCCTTCACCGGCGTGCTGGTCTACGGCGATTTCGCCCTGCGATATGTCCCAGGCCGCGCAGGCCAACCCGCGCTCGACGGCACATTGTCGGGGCTGGTCTTGACGAGCAACATCGACTTCCTCGACAGCTCGGTCGCCGATCTGGCAAACGCATCAATCACGTCCGACGGCCGCACACTCCGCATCACCGCCGATCTGCTTATCTCCGGCGCTCTCAATGTCTTGGACCCCGGCGCGGTCATCGGAACGAAGTTCGGCACAATCTCGGTCACGACTTGTCTGGCTCAGCCAGATGTCAACGACGATGGCCGTGCCGACATTGACGATCTGTACGCGTGGGAACAAGGCTCTGGCACTCGCGATGTTGATGCCAATGGCGTAGTCAATAGTGACGACCGCGAAGCCCTGCTCAAAGTCGTGCGCTGCCGCGAACCCGCGAACATGATCGCTGGCCGCCGGTAACGAGCCGTCTGCACACGCAGCAAACACAGAAAGAAAATTATCCCATGAACACCAATCCGCAACACATCGCACCGCCCGACACCCTCTCCCGCCGTGACGCGATCACGCGCGGCGTCAGTACGCTCGCGGGGCTCTCGGCGCTCGCGTCGATCACCGGCATCACGCAGCGCGCCGCCGCACAACCCGCTGACCAAGCACCATCCAAGCCCGGGACCAACGACGCACAGATGACGCCCGAGCAGCACGAGGCGATCCTTCACCCCGGCAAAGAACGTATCGCAATCGTGCTCTACCCGCAGTTCACCGCGCTCGACGTCATCGGCCCGCATCACGTCTTCATCAACATGGTCGGCGCCAAGGTTCATCTAGTTGCCAAGACGATGGATCTCGTGCCCAGCGACACAGGCTTCTCAATCACGCCCACCGCGACCTTCGACCAGATCGTGGACAAGCAAACGCTCGTGCTCGTCCCCGGCGGCACCACCGGCACACTCAACGCGATGAAGGACGAAGCGACCATGAACTTCCTGCGCACACAAGGCGCGGAAGCCGAGTGGATCGGCAGCGTGTGTACGGGCTCGCTCGTGCTCGCAGCGGCGGGCCTGCTCAAAGGCTACAAGGCCACCAGCCACTGGCTCACGCGCGATGCGCTCAAGGCCGGCGGCGCAGAACCCGTCGCGCAGCGCTACGTCGAAGACCGCAACCGCGTCACCGGCGCGGGCGTTACCGCGGGCATCGACTTCGCGTTGCATCTTGTGCAGAAGTGGCGCGGCACCACCTACGCCAAAGGCGTACAGATGTTCATGGAGTACGACCCGCAGCCGCCCTTCAACAGCGGCTCGCCCACCAGCCCCGACGCGGAGCCCGCGATGGTCGCCATGCTCACCGCCATGCACGAGTCGTTCTCACCCAAGTGCGAAGCCGCCATCCGCGCATCACTCGCCGCGGCCGACTCGAAGTAGCCAGTAAGCCGCCTTCGGCCTAGCGCACTCGCTGCGAGGCGAGTTGTCCGCCACGGGCTTGTGCCCGCCGCCACCGCCACACCCTCGCCGCGTGTGGCCTGTCTTGTCCACGTGAGGCATCTGTTTCTCCCGTGGTGCATCATTTTGTCAGCGGGTGCAACATTTTCGCCGCGGGTGCAACATTCTGCCAGCGGGTGCAACATCCTGGCCCGATGCGCAACAGTTCGCGCCGTGGTGCATCATTTCGCCAGCGGGTGCATCATTTCGCGCCGTTGCGCAGCATTTCGCCAGCGGGTGCAGCATTTTCACACCGCTTGCCTCGCGCCGGCGCGTGCGGCACGTCCCACCGCCGTGTTATCGCGCGCTGCCACTGCATTGCCGGCGGCACCGCGTTGCCGCCCACGCAGAAAAATCCGCCATGCACTTTGCGCGCCGGGTCGTTTCTCCGCGGAATAGAGGGCGTCCACCTGCGACGTCGCTCAGGAGCCGACCATGCACCGTACTGAAACGATCGCTGCCCCCGCCACGTTCAACACCCACACGCCATCGGGCCGCCGTGCGCATCCCATCGCCGCAGCCGCGTGCCTGGCGATCGTGGCCGGCCTCACGAGTACCACCTTCGCCCAGCCAGCCGGCGTCACCGTTACGGACTTGGGCGACTTTGGGCGCACCGTTTCAACGACGCAGACGCGGAACATCACGCTCAGCCCCGCCGCGCCGGTGGCGTGGTTCAAGATTCGTGTGCCGCGGATCGCGCCGCCGCACCGGTACCTGGACATCAGCACGTCGGGTGCCGGGTTTGGCGACAGTGAGATCGCTCTGTTCGCCGCCGATGGCACGCTGATCGCCACCGACGATGACGACGGCGCGAACAACTTCTCGGCGCTTTCGTTTGGCATGGTCACCCCCGGCGCGTTTGGCCGGCCGGCGCCGGTTGCCGAAGTCGGGCAGTCTGCCGGTGAGCCCAACAATGGCCGCGACGGCACGCTCAGCGGCCTGGCATCAATCGAGCGCGGGGGCACCGCGGGGGACTACTACATCGCGGTGGCGCGGTTCGACTCAACGTTCGGCAACAACTTTGGCGTGGTGCCTCCGGGCGGCACGCTGACGCTGCCCACGCTGCTGACCGTCCGCATGGACACGCCCGGCGGGCAGGTGGCGCCGACGGTGAATGGCCTGGATCGCGAAGCGACTGCCGGTGACGGTTTCTTCGCCATCGCATCGGCAAGCGCCAACACCACCGGCGTGACGGTGGACCTGACCGCCGTGAACAACCCGAACAATCCCAGTCTCATCAACACGAGCGGCAACAATTGGAACAGCACCTTCATCGGGCTTTCCGAATCTGCCGGACCGGGCGTGTATCCCATCGTCTACCGCGCCACAAACGCCATCGGCGATGTCGCGGTTGATCCAGCCACCCTCACGTTGCGCCCGGCAGGACCGAACTGCAGTGACCGCGACCGGCCGTTGATCATTGCCACACCTGGAACAAGCACGTACACCTACACCACCACGCTCGGAAACGTCGACGGCCCGTGGACCGCAGCGTGCTTCAACCCGGTCCAGCCGCCATCGGGTAACGACATTTGGTTCGAACTTGTTACCGAGCAAAGCGGCAGAGTGACCCTCAGCACGTGCAACATCGACACGGGCGTAAGCGGCTCGCAGCCCGACACGCTGCTGGGCGTGCTCGTGAACTGCTCCGATGCGACTTTTTTCGCCTGTGGCGACGACATCGGCGGCTGCGGTCTGGGTACACGCTTAGTTAACATCCCTGTGACGGAAGGCTCGTCGTACAACATCGCAGTGCGCTCCTGGTCGGGCGACATCGTGAACGGCCGACTGGCGGTGACGTTCGTGGTCGGCTGCGATGACATTGACTTCAACAACAACGGCGTCTTTCCGGAAGATCAGGATGTCGTTGATTTCTTCGACGTGCTGGCAGGCGGCTCGCCAGGCACCTGCGATCCGTTCGACGGCTGCAACGACATCGACTTCAACAACAACGACGTGTTTCCCGAAGACCAGGACGTGGTTGATTTCTTCAACGTCCTCGCCGGCGGCTCGTGCGGGTAATGCATTCTGACCGCTGTGTCGCGAGATTCTCAGACGTACGCGGGGCCGTTCGTGATCCAGTTGGCCCGGAAAACGTGTGAACATCTCAGTTTGCCTCGCGCAATCGGGCAGCGAGCGGTTACATTCTCGCCGGTTCAGTTCTGAACCTCGAGGAGGCGGCATGCACAATTGCAAGCAGTTCATCACGCGGTCCACGTTCGTCGCAGCGGTTGCAGCGGCGGCGGGAATGTCCCTTGCCCAGCCGGCGGGTGTCTCGATCACCGATCTGGGCAACTTCGCGGGCAGCGCGTCCACCGTGCAGTCGCAGCTCGTGACGATCACGCCCGCGGCACCTGTGGCGTGGTTCAAGATTCGCTTGCCGCGGATCTTCGCGCCGCACCGTTTTCTCGACATCAGCACGTCAGGCTCGGGGACCGCTGATACCGAGATCGCCATGTATACGGCGAGCGGTTTGCTGGTCGGCAGCGACGACGATGACGGCGCGAGCAACTTCTCGGCTCTCTCTTTCGGCCTGACCGATCCCAACGCACCTTCTCGCGTGCCGCCGATCGTGGAGCCCGGCCAAGCTCCGGCCGTCGCGAACGATGGTCGTGATGGTTCGTTCACCGCGAACCCGCTGACGGGCACCGATGCAGACTACTACATCGCCGTCACGCAATACAACGTGAACTTCGCCAACGGCTTCGGCGTGACACGTCTCAACGGCCCGGCGACCGGCCTCAACACGCGACTGGCCGTGCACATGGGCACGCCCAGCGGGCAACAAGCACCCGAAGTGAATGGAACGAGCAGATTCCTGCTATCAAACAACACCTCGGTTTCTCCACTGGCAATCACCAGTCTTGGCGTTGTCAGTGTCGCGGTCGATGTCTCGTCGCTCGGAGGCCCAGCCAACGCGGAACTCAACGGGAGCGCTGACGACGACCAGTGGAGCGGCACAGTGCCACTGGGACCGGGCCCGTTGCCTGTCGGTAGTTTCTCTATGACCTACCGCGCGACAAACTCGATTGGCGATGTCAGCGTCGATGGGCAGTCGATCTTCGTGGATGCGGCGGGGCGTACCTGTTCTCGCGCCGTTGAGCAGCCCATTCCCAGCACCCCCGGCACGTCGATCCATTCATACAACACCACCGACGCCAACGTTGACGGTCCCTGGACGACCGCGTGCTACAACCCGATATTCACACCCACCGGGAACGATGTCTGGTTCCGCTTTGTGCCGACACAGGACGGCAGGCTGAGCCTGAGTACCTGCAACAGCGACACCGGCTTTACCGGTGTCCAACCCGACACGCTTCTGGGCGTGCGCCGCGAGTGCACTGCGGAGAATCCGTTCTTCGTCTGCGGCGATGACGCGAGCGGCTGCAGCTTCGGCACGCGTCTGACCGACGTACGTGTCACCGCTGGCCAGCAGTACAACATCGCCGTGCGGGCGTTCAGCACCGACATCGTCGACGGCCGGCTCGCGGTGACGTTCGTTGTGAGCTGCGACGACATTGACTTCAACAACAACGAAGTCTTCCCCGAAGATCAAGACGTCATTGACTTCTTCAACGTCCTCGCCGGCGCCAACTGCCCGGAGTGCAACGACATCGACTTCAACAACAACGATGTCTTCCCCGAAGATCAGGATGTGGTCGACTTCTTCAATGTGCTTGCAGGCGGCATCTGCCCGTAACGCCGCGATTCAGTCTCACCCCTTCGTTTGACTCCACGCGGCAAGCCACCATCAAGGCTTGCCGCGTTGTCTTTCTTGGCATATTTGTGTCAGACCTCGCGCACTTGGGCGCTATGACACACAGGAGGTCTCTCATGCGTTCAACCTGTGCCATCGGCATCCTGTCTGCCATCGCGGTCTCCGTCGCCGCCCACGCCGCCGTGACAAACATCCAGATGGTGCACGCGACCGATTACCGGCAGACCGCGCCCAACGCCTACCAGTCGCTGGGCAGCACCGTCTACTTCGTGCTCATCGCGCAGAACACCGCTGAAATCGCCGAGCTTGAAGTGACGACGCCCACCGACGACTACGTCACCCTCAACTCCTTCGGCGGTCCCGTCTGGTCCAACTTCTCGGGTCCGTACTCGTCGCAGGCGGATCTGCTCGCTGCGTACCCCAGCGGCGCTTATTCCTTCAACTGGTCGGGTGGCACATTGGGCGCCCAAAGCGCCGTCCTCCAGCAGAACTTCCCCACCGGCTTCTGGCCCACGAGCTTCCCGCGCTTCTCCGTCGCAACCTGCAACGGCCTGCAAGGCATGGACGCGGCCCAGCCCTTCACCATCGCGCTCGTCTCATCCTTCTTCCCCGCGCCAACATCAGAACAGAACACCGGCGGCTTCTACATCAGCACCGTGCAGCCCAGCGGCTTGCCCGGCGCAATCGTCTACTCATCACAAAGTTCCGGCCCAAACGCCACACTCGCGTCGCGCGTCTTGCCCGCCAACACGCTGCAGCCAGGCACCTCCTACTTCGTCACGTGGCTCTTCACCCAGGCCGACCTCTCCACCCCCACCCCCGCGCAAACCGGCACCCTCGAGTTCCGCACCACCACACGCCTGCTCTTCACCACCGCCGCTGCACCCGTCGGCTGCGACGACATCGACTTCAACAACAACGAAGTCTTCCCCGAAGATCAAGACGTCATCGACTTCTTCAACGTCCTCGCCGGCGCCGATTGCCCCGCCTGCAACGACATCGACTTCAACAACAACCAAGTCTTTCCTGAAGATCAGGACGTCATCGACTTCTTCAATGTGCTTGCTGGCGGTACGTGCTGAACGCACTCACTCCATCGCCAATCCGGCCGCCCGTCGCCACTGGCGCAACTGCCCCAAGTGGTACCACATGTGCGTGGTCATCAAGATGGTCGCAACATCACCGATGACTCGCGCAGGCGGCTGATACGTCGCCGGCGCAGGCCGTGAGAAGTACGCTGCGTGCTTGACAGGCACGACTGCAACCAGCCGCGCACACCGCTCATCAAACCGGCGAAGCAACTCGCTCTTGCTTGCGTATGCCGATGCAGCCGCCACCGGTGTGGTGCCAAAGCCATACCGCGCCATCTCCCCAGCCGCCTCACTCGCGTCACACTCATCAACCATCGCAAGCACACTCGCCGCATACGCATTGAGATGCGACAGCGTCCACGCCGGGTGATTCACGATCGTGCCGACGCCCTCGCTCATGCGCGACTCGGGCACATCCGCCACGGTCGCGCGCACAAACTTCGATGCCATCGCAAACACATGCACGATCGATCCCACGGCATCAAACTGCGCCACATTGCTCATCCCCAAGCCTATTCACAGGCCTCCCTCCCTCCCATCCCCTACCTGTATACTACTTTCACTTCACCTCTTCACCTGCTCACTTTCTCACCTCCCCACCTGTTCACCCGCTCCCGCCATGCCCTCCCCCCAACCATCCCGCCTGCGCGACGCACTGCTCGCACCCGTCGCCACCATCGGCGCGCAAGCCATCTCGATGGTCGACCACATGGGCAGCGCGGTCTTCCTTCTCTGGGACACACTGCTCTGGGCATTCAAAGGTGCCATCTCCCCCAAACTCCGCTTGGGCAAAGCCGCCATCATCTCGCAGATCGTCCGCGTAGGCGTGCGCAGCATCTTCATCGTCAGTCTCGTCTCGGGATGCGTGGGCCTCATCCTCGCCTTCCAGCTTTCGCCGCCGCTCGATGACTTCGGCCGCAAAGACCTCGTCGCCAACATTATCTCTATCGCTGTGCTGCGCGAGCTGGGCCCGCTCATCGGTGCCATCGTGCTCACCGGCTTCGCTGGCGCCAGCATCGCCGCCGAGATCGGCACGATGGTCGTGAGCGAAGAAGTCGAAGCCCTCGAAGCTCACGCCCTCAACCCCGTGCGCTTCCTCGTCGTGCCGCGTCTGCTCGCCGCCGTTCTCAGCATGACCTGCCTCGCCATCATCGCGAGCGTCGTCTCGATTGCCAGCGCGCTGGCCATCAGCGTCGTCGCCCTCGATATCCCCTTTGACAACTTCATGCGCAACATGCTCGACCAGGCCAAACTCGTCGACTTCGCCACAGGCGTCAGCAAAGGCGCAGTCTTCGGCCTGCTCATCGGCACGATCGCCTGCCTCAACGGCCTCAAAGTCTCAGGCGGCGCAGCAGGCGTGGGCAAAGCCACCACCAGCACCGTCGTCCAGTGCGTCGTCGCCATTGTCATCGCTGACCTTGCCTTCACCGCCGTCTTCTTCGCGGTGGGATTGGTCTAAAAGACACGTCGCGGAGACGCGGAGTTTGCGCTGAAACATGCAGACTGCGAAGCGAGTGTGAAGAAATCGCGCCGCCGCCCGGTGCATTGACTGAGCCAACAACGCTCAATTCTCCCCTCCGCACCTCGCCGCCCCACCTCTGTTTCGCCGCGACCCCGCCACTGTTCCACATGCGGTCCATTTGTCGATAGGTCTGCATGCTCCCCCTCCTCGCCGCTTCCGCCAGCGTCGCCCTGGGCCAGTGCCCGCCGCAACTTTTCCAAGTCCCCGCCTTCGGCGCGCCCGGCGCAGAGATCGATCCATGGGCGCCATCCAGCTTCGTCCCCGACAGCTTTGCAACTTTCGACGCAGATGGTCCCCGCGGCCCCAACCCCACGCAAGCTCTTGCCAGCGTCGCCCGCTGGGGGCGACTGGGTACTGCAAGTCCGCCACCCTTCGTCGCTGCATGGTCCGGTGCATGGTCAACCTTCGCCGGCACACCAGTGGCATATCCCGCCCCCATGAGATTCAAGATCTGGAACGATCAGTTACTCGCTCTCGGCTCGCAGTGCTTGAGCGGCTATCGCGAAGGCCAGTGGCAGTACATTCCCGCTGGCGTCTGTCCTGCTTGGTTCAACGATCCACGCTCCTTCTTTATCTTCGATGACACCATCATCGTGACCGGCGATCTCGGCGTGACCAACCCCATCACCGGCTTCGGTGAGTCTGGCTGGGCCCGTTTCGCCGACGGTGTCTGGCGTGCGATTCCGCCCGAGACGAACGAGTCCGCACCTCTCCTGCACAATGGCATTTGGCACCGCGCTCGCAATTGGCGCTCGCAATCGCCGTATCTCGCCGAACGCTGGACAGGCACGGCGTGGGTGCCCACCAATCCCACGGGCCAGATCTCCGCCGAAAGTTATGACTTTGCGAACGATCAACTCGTTTCCTCGCAAGGTCGCCTCTTCCGCAGTGTCGTCAGTTCCCAAGGTCCACGTATCTATGAACAGACCGCCACCGGTTGGTCCATGCTCACTGTCCCCGCACTGCGCCCCGAACTGACCGGCCGCACAACCACAGCGCTGCGCTGCGACGATTCCCCCTACGGCCTCTTGATCGTGTATACGACTGACCTGCCCACCACGACCGAGCAACTCACGCGCCGTATCGCCCGCTACAACCAAGGCCAGTGGAGCGACTTCCCAGGCGTTTTCACATTGGCATCACTCGAGCGCCCCCCGGGTCGTTCTCCCATCGTCGGCCCCCTGCTCTCCTACGGCGACGAACTCATCGCATTTGGCGAGTTTGACCGTGTCGATGGCAGACCCGCGCTCAACGCCGCTGTCTTCAACGGCACGATGTGGACAGCCACCGCGCCCGGCATGATGCGCTCCACGCTCGACGACCGCGGTCGGGACACTCCCACGCTCGTCCGCCAACTCTTCGATTGGTACGGCGACATCTTGGTCAGCGGCACCTTCTCTGTCGTTTGCAGCGACGGCTCCGAAGCTCGCGACACCGCCATCTTCGACGGTGCTGGCTGGCGCGCCTTGCAACCTTCCCTGCCGCTTGCCGGTGAAATCAACTCCTATGTCATCTATCGCGGCGAACCACACGTGACGATCTATGGCGCATCCCAGTGGGGAACCTATCGCCTTCGCGACGGTCAGTGGCAACGGCTTCCCGTCGACATTGACAAGTTGCAAACGTGGCAAGACAAACTCGTGGGCTTGTGTCAGGTAGGCAACAGCGCGGGTCTTGCCATTTGGGACGGTGCCGACGAAAACGCAACAATTGTCGTAAGAGTTGACCCACTGTGGTATTTTGGCATCTCTGGCTTCGCCGTTCTCAACGACACGCTGTACATCACACAAGGCAACTACCTCTGGCAAACCAACGATCTTGTCTGGACCAGAGCGTCGCAGCAATCACTCCCAAGTCGGCTGATCTTCGACCGCCCGCTTCGCACCGTCGCGAACAACATCTACTGCTTGTCCGGAGACTTCTTCGGCTCAGCATCGGTGCTCCACGTGTGGACAGGGACCGCATTTGTCCCCGTCGCCGGTCCTGCCCCGATCGCTGAAATCTTCATGCATCAGAACGCCCTGCATGCGGTCATGCGTGACACTCGCATCACCCGCCTCGACGCTGGCGGATGGACCACCGTCGTCAATGCCGACCCGGGCACTCGCACGGCGCTCAGCGCGCACGGCATGCTCTATCTCGGGGATGATTCACCACTGCTGGTGCAACCGGGCTTTCCAACCGGATACCCGCAACCCACTGAGCTCGCCCCGCAAGAGCGTCTTGGCAACCTCGCCATCTACGGCTCCCCCGCCGCCCCCACCATCCGCTCGCAAGACTCCCTCGTCGAAGCTGCCAGCGGCTCCCCCGCCGAACTCCGCCTCGTCCACGACGGCATCGGACTCGACAACATCCGGTGGCTCCGCGACGGTCAGCCCGTCAACCTCTCTGATTTACGCATCACTGCCCGCACCGCCCTCGACGGCCGCACCCACACCCTGCGCTTCCGCAGCACCATCGCTGGTGACGCCGGCATCTATACGGCCCAGCTCACCTCGCGCTGCAATAGCACCACCTCAGAGCCCATCACGTTCATCACGACGAACGCACCCACCAATATCTGCGACACCATCGACTTCAACCGCAACAACGTCTACCCCGAAGACCAGGACGTCATCGACTTCTTCACCGTCCTCGCGGGCGGCCCGTGCAGCAACGGTCCCACCTGCGGCGACATCGATTTCAACAACAACGCCGTTTTCCCCGAAGAACAGGATGTCATCGATTTCTTCACCGTCCTCGCAGGCGGCTCCTGCTCGTGACAGCACTCGTCGCAGATTCCGTATAATCATGTCATGAATCCCCTCGCCCTCCCAACTCCACCCGCCTTCGACGGCCTCCACCCCCTCGTCGTTCACTTCGCCCTCGCCATCCCGCTCATCGTCCCCGTCTTCCTCGTCATCGCCCTCGCATGGAAGTCGCAGTGGCGCGCCATGCTCGTGGCATCGCTCGTCACGTGCGCCCTCGGCACCGCCTTCATGCTCCTCGCCATCCAAACCGGCGAAGCCACTGAGAAATACGCCCACATGGTGGAAGGCACGGGCCCGACCCTTCACCGCCACGAAGAACTCGCCGAACTCGCACGCAACCTCTTCTTCGGCGTCACCGCCACGCTCACAGTCGCGACGATCATCGCCTTCAAGTCGGGCGATCGCATCAAGACCACCACGCGCCTTGGCCTGCTCGCAGGCTGCCTGCTCGTGTGGCTGCTCCCGGCCCTCGTCCTCGCCAACGCAGCCCACGCGGGCGGTGAACTCGTCCACGTCCACGGCGTGAAGGCCCCCATCACCAGCGCTGCAAACCAGGCCGCCGCTTTCGTTGAGCAAGACAACGACTGAACTTGCGCGCCCCCGTGCGACAACGGTGCCACAACCGTCCCGCATGCCGCGCACATGCTCCTGCGCGCAGTCCCCGGGGCTTCCTCCGCTACCATCCGCCCCATGTCCACCACCACCGCCGACGGCTTCGCCAAGTATCAAGCTTTCTATCAGCGCCCGCCCGCCATCGTCGTCGAGTGGCATGACGACGTGACCGATGCCGTCGGCTGGCTCTGCATCGACAGCCTTCGCGGTGGCGCAGCCGGCGGCGGCACCCGCATGCGCGACAAAGGCACGCGCGAAGAAGCCGTCTTCCTCGCCAAGACCATGGCCGTCAAGTTCCGCGCCTGCGGCCCCGACATCGGCGGCGGCAAGAGCGTCATTCGCTTCAATGCCGCATCACCGCTCGACGTCAAGCACGGCGTGCTCGAACGCTGGTACCGCCACATCGGCCCGTACCTCAAAAACTGCTACGGCACCGGCGGCGACGTCGGCGTCGACGAAGTCAGCGAAGCCACCGCCATCACGCAGCGCGTGCTGGGGCTTGGCCACGTGCAGGAAGGCATAGCCCGCGGCCACAGTTGGACCGACAGCGAAGGCCCCGCGCCCAAAATCGAACGCCTCAAGCATGGCGTTGAAGCCTTGGTCACGCTCAGCGACCTGCCCGGCCCCCGCAACGGCAAGTGGATGGTCGCCGACGTCGTCACAGGCCTGGGCGTCGCTCGCAGCGTCGAAGCCTACTACAAGCTCCGCGGCAAGAGCCTGCAAGGCCAGCGCATGATCGTCGAAGGCTTCGGCGCCGTCGGTGCGTTCACCGCGTACTACCTCGAAAAGCAAGGCGCCGTCCTCGTCGCCACCAGCACGCGCAATGCCGACGGCACCATCCGCGTCGTCAGCAGCCCTCGCGGCATCGATAGCCGCAAGCTCATCGCGTCACGCGAAAGCACCAACCTCCCCGTCCGCTACAGCGACAACGGCGCAAGCGTCATCGACACCGCCAGCGGCGATGAACTCCTCAACCTCCCCGCCGAAATCTACATCCCCGCCGCCGCGAGTCACACGACAACCGCCCAGCGTCTTCGCGTCATGAAGAACGCCGGCATCAAGGTCGTGAGCTGCGGCGCCAACAACCCCTTCGCCTACGACCACACCAAGAAGGATGTCGCAAGCTGGGTCAGCGATCAGCTCACCCTCATGCGCGACGCCGACCAGCAGTTCGCCATCATCCCCGACTTCATCGCCAACTGCGGCATGGCCCGCGTCTTCAACTTCCTCATGATGGCCGGCGGCAAGACCGACGCCGATTCAATTCTCAAAGATGCCGGCAACATCATCGAGCAACGCCTCACGCAACTGCTCAAGGAACACCAGCAAGACACGGGGCTGCTCAATGCGGGATATCGCGTCTTTATTCCGTAAGCTCAAGTGCCGACTTGATGCCGCGTGCCTTATGCCTTGATGCCTGCTCGCACCCTCGCAGCATCAGTGTTAGTGCGCCGCCTATCGCACCTGCGAAGCGACAGAACCTCTCCTCCCCACCCACCACGCCACCCCGTACCACACCGCCGCCGTCGCCGCTCCCAGCCACGCTGTCTCCGCCGGCCCCAGTTTCAGCGCCTTGTGCAGGCTTGCACTGGTCGCGTCGCCGCCGCGATACACAAACGTGTCGATCAGCGCCTTCGCCTTGTACTTTTCCTCCCGCGGCACACTCGTCCACAGCATGTCCCGGCATGGCCGTGTGATGCCATACTCGCCCACGCGCCGCACGCACATCACCGCGACCACCATCGCAAACGTCGGCGCGAGCGCGATCGCGACAAATCCGGCCATCATCACGATCGGCATGAACACGATCATCGCGCGGAACCCAAACAGTTTGAACGCCCTGCTGAAAATCAGCATCTGCAACACCAGCGATGCCGCCTGCACCCAGAAGTCAATCGTGCTGAAGTACGCCGTGCGTTCATTGCGAGTCGCAAACGCGCTGTTCACCAGCTTGAGCTGCTCCACATACAAGAACGTGCTCACCCACGTCAGCAGCAGCACAAACAGCGCAATGCCCAGCAGGTAAGGCGACTTCGCCACCGCGGCAAACCCGCTCCACATGCTGCCACCCAGTGCGGCGTCGCGTTCCCTCGCTTGCTCCGCGCTCAAACTCTCGCCCACATCACCCGGTGCGCGCCGATGCAGCGCCAGCAGCCCCAGCATCGCCACCAGCGACAGCCCAAGCACACCCGCCGCCACCAATAGCAGACTGATCGCCCCGATGCGCGGCGCCAGCACCGTCGCCAGCGCAGGCCCCGCCATGCCCCCGCACGACAACCCCGCCGCGATGAACCCAAACATTCGCCCCGCCTGCTCCCGCGTGAATATGTCCGCCATCAGCGACCAGAAGACCGCGACGACAAACAGATTGAACACGCTCACCCACACGAAGTACGCCCGCCCCGCGTACAAATGCGACGCCGACTTCTCATCCGTGAACGTGAACCACGCCCAGAACGCAACCAGGTTCAGACAAAAGAAACCGTACACCCAAGGCAAAAACGTCGTGCGCCGATATCGCGACGTCAGCCACCCATACACCGGCTGCACCGCCAGCATCGCGACAAACGTGCCCCAGAACAGTTCGCTGATCTTCTCATGATCCTCCGCCCCGATCGCATCACGCACCGGGCGCAGCATCATGTACGCCGTGAACATGCAAAACACGGTGCCAAACGCCGCGAGCAGCAGCGACAGCTCCGCCGGCCTGACAACCACCACGCGCGACAACGCGCGCACAACAAAGCCCTCGCGCTCCGCCACGCAAACACACGCCTTTCGAATCTCCTATCCGCAGGGCGTGGTACGCGCGGCCCCAACACGCGTTTCATCTTTGCATGCCGCCATACGCGCCGCGTATCCCATCGGACCCATATGCCCTGTCCGCCGCCTCCCCCGACCCCTACCCAATCTTCCGTATCACACTCACCGCCACATACAGCCCCGCCACCTGCTCACGCCGGTACACCTGCGGTGCATATCGATTGTTCAGCGGCTGCAACCGAATCCGCTCCACAGGCGGAGCCGTCGCGTCGCCCGCATCCGCAGCCTGCTCAAAGTACACGCGCTTGAACGTCGTGGTGTGGTCCGGCTCAATCCGCACAAAGCAGTCGCTGCCGTTGCGCACCGCTCGCGCCGGGCTGAAGACCACCACATCGCCCTCCACGTAGTTGGGCTCCATGCTGTCGCCCACCACACGCGCTGCAAACGCATCCGGATCGTGCAGGTCCGGACAGCGCACGTACTCATCCGCCACTCGCGCCGGATAGCCCAGATCCGTGAACTCCGTCGGATATCCCGCCGCCACGCTGTTCATCAGCGGCACCTCCAAAGGCAGCGGCAGAGGCATCGCGTTGGTCGCGTTCTCGGTTCCCAGTCGCGACGCGAACTTCGTCAGTTCACCACTGCGATATAGCGCATCGATCGAGCCCTTCGCCGCCAGCATCGCGCGCAACTGCTGCGTCGCTTGCACATCGCGCTGCATCGCCGCCACGTCGCGCTGCACATGCATGCCGCCCGCCTCCAGACTGCGCTGCCACCTTCCCGCCGTCAGCAGCGCGCCGCGTTGCATGCCCAGCGCCTGCTCCAGCTTCACGAGCACTTCATCTCCCGGCGCGCTGCGATGCCCGTTCTCAATCGCAGACAAATAGCTCTTCGCGCACCCCACTAGTTCCGCAAGCTGCGCAAGCGTCATGCGGCGTTGCTCGCGCGCCGTCCGCACCAGCACTCCCACCCGCGCCGAGTTCATCGATGACTGCCGCTCCGATTCCATGTTGCGTCACTCCTCGCCCACCCCACCGGACAGTTACCAACAATTCCACCGGTCCCCGACCACGTTTGTGCGCTCAATTCGTGTCCATACCGTACATAGTCCTTGCAAAAACGTCAAGCAGGCGGTAGATTATACCCAGTGTTCACAAGACAGTGAACTTTCGGTCGGAGAATGATTGGTGACGAACACGGGAGGTCCTCATGCCCCGCAAGCTCAAGTCCGTAGACAGGCTGCAACTAGCTACTACACAAGTACTTACGGAAGATACCGCCGGGCAGGATGCCTACGCCGTCCCCGCTTTCCTCGCCGACATCCATCGCAATCAACGCCGCGAGCTGGTCGAACGCATCATCGAACGCGCCCAGTGGTTGCCGCTCCATCAACGCGCAAAGGTCGAGGGCATTTACCTCCGCCGCCTCTCCGCGAACAACCTCGCTCGCGAACTGGATCTCGACCCGCGCATGCTGCGCCGTGACATTCGCGCCACGGTGCACCGCATCCTCGCACCCTTCTTCGCTTTCGTCACCACCCATCGCGATGGCTGGACGGGCAACCGCCGCCGGGTCGCGCAGCTTTGCCACATCGACGGCATGAGCCTGCGTGCCGCCGCACGCGTCATAGGCATCAGCTTCTACCAGATTCGTCGCCACGACGAAGCCATCCGCTTGATGTTCGAGGCATTCGAAACCGCGCGCCGTCGCGCCTCGTGACTCACAAGCACCAGCGACCACAAACGAGCACAACCATGCACAAACCTCTCTCGCCCCGCGCGAGCGCGCCATCGCGCCGCCCGCGTTCATCCATCGTCCGCGTTCTTCCCGTCTCTACTCGCCCCTCGCCGCGCCTGCTCCAAGCGCTCGCGCCCTTCGGCCTCGCTGTCTCACGCAAGCCGTCACGCCCCGCGCCCCCGCCCGCTCTGCGACACCTCCTTCGCATCTGCCGCACCACCACCGGCGTCATCGCAGTTACAGGCGTGAGCGGCTCCGGCAAAAGCACGCTGCTGCGCACGCTCGCACCCCGACTACGCACCACGCGCCGCCGTGTGCTGCTCGTGCAATCTCTCTCGCAGCGCATTCCCGCTCGCACACTCGCCGACGCACTCAAGGGCCCGCTCCCCGCCGCGCTCGCCACCCTCGCCCGCTGCGGCCTCGCCGACGCAACGCTGCTCCCGCGCTCCACTCGCGAACTCTCCGATGGCCAGCGCACGCGTCTCGCCCTCGCTCTGGCCCTCTCCCATCGCGCTCACGTCCTGCTCATCGACGAATTCGCCAGCGTCCTCGACCGCATCACCGCGCGGGCCGTCTGCCTCTCGGTCGCCGCATGTATGCGCCGCGAAAACCGCCTGCTCATCGTCGCCACCGCGCACACCGACGTGCTCGCGTGGCTCTCACCCAGCGTCATCGTGCACTGCGACACAGCGTCCATCACCGTAGAAGGAACTCAACATGATCGCTCACAGCCCCGCATCTTTCGCGCAGCCTGAAACCGCTGCGCTTCGCATCGAAATCACCCGCGTGCCGCTCCTGTCCCGCCGCGCCGCCATCGCGCTCGAGCGACTCACGCCGTATCACTACCGCGCAGCTGAGCCCGCCACCTGTGTAACGCTCCTGCTCGCTCGTGATCCCTTTGCGCAGCTCGACATCGGTCTGCTGCAAGTCTCCATGCCCACCCTCAACGGCTCCTGGCGCACGCACGCCTGGCCCGACGTCTTCGGCCCCGACTTCGCAGCGCGCGATGCAACCAGTCGCGCCCGGACCGTCAACATGTTCCTGCGCACCATCTCGCGCGTCATCGTCGATCCACGCTACCGAGGCCTCTCCGTCGCGCGCCGACTCGTGAGCGCATATCTCGACGAACCTCTCACGCCTCTCACCGAAACCCTCGCCGCCATGGGCCGCTTCTGCCCGTTCTTCGAGCGTGCCGGCATGCGCCATGTCCCTTGGCCCGCATCGCACCGCGACCGTGCCTTCGCCCGCGCACTCGCCGCCCACAAGTGCGAGCCTTGGCGCCTCGCCGACATCGACACGTGCGAGAAGCTCCTGACCGACAAGCCCACGCTGCGCCACGCCCTGCGCGCCTGGGTGCTGGGCAGCAAAAGCACGCGCACTCGCGCAGGCGCACAAGGCCAGTGGCTGCGCAACCGCCGCCTCGCTGCCGAGCTTCTCGTGCTCGCCGGCTCACACGCCGCCGCCAAACCCCTCGTCTACGTCGCGCCCTGATCACATCGCACACAGAAAGGTCACATCATGACTCGCCATTCCAACTCGCAAATCACCCCCGCCGTCCCCATCGCCATCGACACCCCGCCCGCCACGCCCTCCGCACTCCATACGTGGATCCGCGAGCACACGGGCCTCGCAATCGCACGCTCCGCTCTCATCACAGGTCACGCCGCACCCTTTGACTTCATCACCCACACCTTCTTCGAAGGTCGCGACTCGCTCACGCCCGACACATCTACCAGCGCACCCATAGACAGCGTCGTCTGGGCCAACCGAGGCGGCGGTAAAACCCTGCTCGGCGCACTCGCCACCGCCCTCGATCTCATCTTCAAGCCCGAGATCGAAATCCGCATCCTCGCCGGCTCACTCGACCAGAGCAAACGCATGCACGCCCACCTGCGCCGCATCTTTCACGAAGACCATCCGCACCTCCACGCCCTCGTACGCAAGCTCACCGACACCAAACTCTCGCTCTTCAACGGCAGCACCGTCGAACTGCTCGCCCAAAGCCAAACCTCCGTCCGCGGCACACGCGTGCAGAAACTCCGCTGCGACGAAGTCGATCTCTTCTCGCGCGACATCTGGGAAGCCGCCCAGCTCACCACGCGAAGCAAAACCTGCGGCGTATTCGACGTGCGAGGCAGCGTCGATTGCCTCTCCACCATGCACAACCCTTACGGCGTCATGCACGACCTCGTAGGCGAAGCTCGCGACGGCCATCGCTCGCTCTTCCAATGGGGCGTTGTCGATGTGCTCGCATCGTGTAGCGACGAATACGCCTGCGCACGCTGCCCGCTCAGCGACGAATGCGACGGCAAAGCCAAGCGGCGAGCCCCACGCGACGCCGGCCACATCACAATTCGCGACGCCATCGACATGAAACGCCGCGTCGCGCTCACCGTGTGGCAGAGCGAAATGCTCTGCACCCGCCCGCGACGCAGCGACGCCGTGCTGCCCGAGTTTGACCCGCGCACGCACGTGACACAGTCGCTCCCCTCCTCCGAGTCCCTCACCTTCATCGCCGGCATGGACTTCGGCTTCCGCGCACCCACCGTTGTCCTCTGGGGCGCACTCGATGATCGCGGCGTGCTCACCATCGTCGACGAACGCGTCATGACCGGCGTCGTGATCGACGATCACATCCAGTCCATCATCCAAAGTCGCGCCACACCCACCAGCCACACATGGCCGCGACTCGCATGGATAGGCGTCGATCCCGCAGGCAACGCCACCAACGACCACACAGGCGAAAGCAGCGTGATGCGCCTTCGCAAAGCCGGCCTTCTCGTCAAGTCACGTCGCATGGGCGTGCACGAAAGTCTCAACTTGCTCCGCGCCCGCCTCGCGCCCGCGTCAGGCGGCCCCACACTCTTCATCCACGCACGCTGCACCCATCTCATCGAGTCCCTCGAGCGATACCACTACCCAACCGACCGCCCCGAAGACGACACACCCGTCAAAGGCGACGGCTTCGACCACGCCGTCGATGCCCTCCGCTACATGATCCAAAATCTCGATGCTCCCTACAAAGTCGCCATGCGCCGCTACGCATGACGACGCGCACACCTGCAACACTCATCCCCCTTGCTCGCTTACTCGCTCGTTCGCTCTACCCTCCTCACTTGCCCCGCCACGAGTCAATCCTCCCCCGCTGGCCCGCGCTGCTCACCCTCTGCGCCCTGTGGCTCTTCGCCTGCTTCTTCATGCTGGGTGATCTGGGTTACTGGAACGACGACTACTTCATCAACTCGCGCAATCCCGCCACGGGCGAGCCCTTTCGCTACATCATGGATCGCATGACGCCCTTTGATCCCGCGGGCGATCCCGTCCTCACCTGGCGTCCACTCTACAACATCACGCTGGGATCCATCACCGCACTCTTCTGGCACGCGCCATGGGTCATGCATCTCATCGGCGCACTGGCGCACCTTGCCACCACGCTCGCCCTGTGGCGCTTGCTCACACTGCTGGGCCGCACACCTCACAGCGCACTCGCCGGCGCGGCACTCTTCTGCTGCTACCCCGTCGCTTTCGAAGCCATCTTCTGGACCTGCGCCATCCCCACCGCCCTCAGCACGTGCTGCTACATCATCGCCACCTGCTTCTTCATCGCATGGACGCAGAGCAACACACGCCGCTCCCTCCTCGCTGCCATCTTCTTCGCCGCACTCGTCCCCTGCTTCAACGAACAAGCCGCCGCCGGCATCGCCGCATGGCCGTTCCTCTATCTCGCCTGCCGCAACACCAGCGAACGCACCTCTCGGTCGCTCGCTCGCCTCACCACCATCCTCACGCCCATCGCTTTCCTCTACGCCGGGTACATCGCGATGATGGTCCTCTCCAAACGCGCCGATGGAGGCCTCGGCGCCGCCGGCCAACTGCTCCCGCCGCGCGAGTGGATCAACAACTTCCTGCGCATCTCGCCTGACCTCGAAGACATGCACAAGTGGTTCTTCCTGGGCACCGCCGCCCTGCACACCGGCCTCGATGCATTGCGCGACATGCCCCTCCGCGCGGCTCTCATGCTCGCCGCCATTGCTGCAGCCTGCGCCCTCACCGCCCGCGCCTGGACGACGCCCGCCGATGAACCCGGCCCGCTCGCCACCCACAACGACCTCGCTGCCAATCCCGCCGCGCGCCGCCTCGCCGTCCTCGCCTTCGCCCTCACGCTCGGCGCCATCACGCTGCTGCCTCTCATTGTCGTGACCGACACCGCCGTGCGTCCGCGCATGGCCTCCATCACCACCGTCGCCCTCGCCGTGCTCGTTGCCCTCGCACTCGACCGCCTTTTCGCCCTCGCGCGCCGCGCCCACGCTCACAAACCCGCCAGCATCGCCATCGCCCTTTCGCTCCTCGCCGCCCTCGCCGTCTGCAGCCTCAGCCTCATCGGCACGCAGCGCGCCTACCACCTGCGCCATCGCATGGACGACCACATCGCCGCGCAACTCCGCGAACTCGTCCCCAACCCCGCTCCCGGCGCGGTGTTCATACCCCTGCTAGCCGCCGACCTCCCCACCAACACCGGCCACCACGGCTTCGACACCTACTTCATCGGCCCCTGGTACCACAGTTGGGCCTACCCGTCTATCGCCCAGCACACCTACCGCCGCTCCGACATCGACTCCACCTACTTCTCTTTCACCGCCCCCACCATCGTCAACGCCGACGCCACCGGCCTGCGCTTCTTCGGCCCCATGCTCGCCACCTTCAAGCCCGACACCTGGCCCAACCAACCCGCCAGCAACCCCCTCGTTCCCGGCCGCAAGGACTTCTCCCCCTGGATCGCCTGGGAGCGCGTCATCCCCTTCACCATCTCGCGCGAGGGTGAGGTAAAGCTCGTGACGCAAATCGCGGTTGAGCGCAGCGGCGAAGAAGTGGTACAGATCGCCCCGCCTCGTTCCCAGCACGCCCCGCCGTTGGCTACCACTGTGCAAATCCCCTGATCCCAGCAGCTTGCCCAACTGATTCAACCCCACTCGCTCCCTCCCCCCCTCGCCTCTATCATCATCACCTATGCCCTTCACCCTCAAGCCCGACGACGCCCTCTCCGTCGACGCCGACAAGGCCTCATACCTCCAGAACCACGTCGACACCGGCGACCGCTGGGTCCTTAACTTCGGCCCCCAGCACCCCGCCACCCACACGACGCTGCGCCTGGTGCTCGAGCTCGACGGCGAACGCATCGCCCGCTGCACGCCCCACATCGGCTACCTCCACAGCGGCTTTGAGAAGCTGGGCGAAGCCCTCGACTACAACCAGTACGTGACCATCGTGTCGCGCATGGACTACCTCAGCCCGATCGCCAACGACATCGCATGGCACGGCGCGGTCGAAACGCTCTTCGGCATCGACATCACCCCGCGCTGCAAGGTGCTCCGCACCATCATGCACGAGATGGCCCGCATCCAGAACCACCTTCTCTGCACCGGTGCCGCAGGCCTCGACCTCAACGCCTTCACCGGCTTCATCTACGCCTTCAACGTCCGCGAGAAGATCTACGACCTGGTCGACTACATCTCCGGCCAGCGCTTCCACCCCGACTGGACCCGCGTGGGCGGCCTGATGCAGGACATTCCCGACGATGCGATGTTCATCCGCCTCGTCAAGGACCTGATCGACAAAGAAATTCCCACCGCCATCGACGAACTCGAGCGCCTGCTCAACCGCAACCGCATCTTCGTCGATCGCACGCAAGGTATCGGCGTCATCACCAAGCAAGACGCCATCGACTGGAGCCTGACCGGCCCCATGGCCCGCGCCAGCGGCGTGCTGCGCGACCTGCGCAAGGACGCACCCTACCTGTGCTTCAAGGACAACTGGGACGGCCAAGGCGCCGAAGCCGTGAAGTTCCAAGTCGTCGCCGCCAGCGAAGGTGACGCGCGAGCCCGCTTCCTCGTCCGCATGGAAGAGATGAAGCAGAGCCTCGCCATCATCCGCCAACTGATCGACAAGATTCCCGGCGGCCCCGTCGACGCCTTCGCCGACAGCAAAGTCGTCAAGCCCAACAAGAAGGACGTCTACGGCTCCATCGAAGGCCTCATCCAGCACTTCGAACTCATCATGACCAACCGCGGCTGGACGCCACCCGTCGCCGAGGTCTACAGCGCTCAGGAAAGCGCCAACGGCGAACTGGGCTACTACCTCGTCAGCGACGGCGGCCCCCGCGCCTGGCGCGTCAAAGTCCGCCCGCCCTGCTTCATCAACTACAGCATCATGAGCAAGATCACCGAAGGCCACCTGCTCAGCGACATCGTCGCCATCATCGGCAGCATCAACGTCGTCGCGGCGGAACTGGATAGATAGTCAGATCCGAGTACCAGCGACCAAGACACATGACACAAGCCCGCAGGGAAGCCTGCGGGTTTATTGTGGTCTTCACACACACAGTCAGCACGAGTCTGTAGACTGACCAAACCAATCTGGAGTTTGATCATGCGCACCCGCCTCGCACTTACCTCCCTCACCCTCCTCGCCCTCACGCTCACCGGCTGCTCGCGCGGCTTCTGGGTCACCAACACGACCGACAAGCCCTATGAACTCACCGCGACGGACACCACGACCGGCGACCGCACACTCATCACACTAAAGCCCGGTGAGACCCGCGCCATCGATGGTGGCCCCTTCAATGTACTCGGCCTTTCCATCTCGCCGCGCTGAGAGCACCCCTCGCTCACGAACGAAACAGCCCCAACTTCACCTGCGAAGCAAACCCCGGAAACACCTCATCCACGTTCGTCCGCGCCATGCGCGTGCGCAGCGCCTCTGCAAGCACTGCGCGATAGTCAGTCGTCACCGCCAAATCCACGCGGCTGTCAAGCTGATCCGTCGCAAGGCCGGGCCAGTTCCCGTGCATGCGCCCACCGTGCACGTTGCCGCCCAGAGCCATCATCACGCCGCCGTGTCCATGGTCTGTACCCGCGCTTTTGTTGGCCTTCAGCCGCCGACCAAACTCGCTGATGACCAGCACCGTCGTGCGTTTGTGATGATCGGTGATGTCGGTATAGAACGCATGCAACGCGCGCGAGAGCACATTGAGCCGCACCGGAAAGTGATACGTCTGATCCTGGTGCGTGTCCCACCCGCCATAATCCACGCTCGCCACACGCAGCCCCACATCCATTTTGATCAGCTGCGCAAGTGACTGCAATCGCACCGAGATGCTGTCGTCGGGATAGTCCGCGCCGTGCTGGGGCTTGTACGCCTCCACATCACCCTTCTGATTCCGCGGCACACGCCTGCCGATCGCATCGATGACCTGCATCGCTCGCTGCGCACTCTCATGTAGCGGAGCATCCTGGGTGTACAACGCCTCGATCACACTGCGCTGTCCCTCGCCCCACCACAGCCCAAAGCGATCAAGCTGCGGCGCAGCCGCCGCGAACGGCAAACCAAGCAGGCTCGTCGGCAAGCTGTCATCCGCCGCGAACACCGGCACTGGCGCGCCGTCGTACACCCCGTCTCGACGCTCCAGCGATGCAAACCGCGCAAGCCAGCCCTCAGCCAGACGCTGCTGCGCCACATCCGCCACGCCGCGCTCGATCAGATCCATCGCCTCAAAATGGCTCCGCGTCCCGTTGGTCAGTCCACACGCATGAATGAACGCCAACTGCTTCGCGTCGTACAACTCTTTCAGCGGCGCAGCGTTGGGATGCAGCCGAAAGTCCAGCCCTGCCGCGCCCCCGCCAATCGCCAGACCCTCGCGCTCGCCCACGCGCAGCGCGGCAGGCCTCGCCGCCACATAGTCCTTGTCATCCACCGGCGCAAGCAGATGTAGCCCATCAATGCCGCCTCGCAGAAACACCAGCACGAGCGTGTCGCGCGCGCTTCCCGTGCCCTGCGCAGTGTCGTCAAAGCTCGCCCACGAAAGGCGCGCCGCACTCATCGCGGCGATCGCACTCGAACATCCAACCAGAAACTCGCGGCGGGTCGTCATGGCAAAGGCTCCATCAGCGGACCTGGAATTCGGGCGAAAGCGCCAGCGCGACCACTGCACGCTGCACACGCTGGGAGAGTTCAGTTTCGTTCACTTGCAGCGGCGCATCGGCGTCACTCTCGCCCGCCACCAGACGCTCAACGGCCCGTAGACGCTGTCCTTCCAACTGTGTGCCAATCAGTCGCTCGCTCCAGAACGCGACAATCTTCGCCGCACTATCCGCGTCTTCAGGCATCTGCCGAAGCAGCCGCGTGCGCGTGCCCTTGAACCAGTCCGCCAGCAGAAGAATCGGCAAGTTCCAGCGCGAGACCATCATGCCGCTCGCAAGCCAGTACGACGACACATCAGGAAGTCCCGTCGGCGCAGGCCAACTGAACATGCGGTGCCCCGCCGACTCGAGCGACCAGTGCCAACCGTGGTCCGCCACAACGCTTGCGTTCGTCGCTCGCGCGAAACTCATCGCCAGTTCCATGGGCCGCTTCGCTTTGGCTGGAGGCGTATCGAGAAACTCCCTGCTCAGCGCAATAGCGCGAACCACCTGCGCAATCTGATCCTTCGACTTGGCGTGCTCCATCCACACCTGAGCCGCGCGATTCACCAGCGACTCCGGCGGATCATCCGACAGCAGTCGCCTGCACAACTTGAAGCACACGTGCCTCGCCGTCGCCGGATGAAACGCCACCAGATCCAAAACCTTCCGCCCGTCCGCCAGCGGCGGCTGCGACGGATCAAACTCCGTCGCCAGCACACGCTTCTGGTAGTGATCGTGCCACGCATCCATATACAGGAACGCGCCGCCATCAGGCAGTCGCCCATCGTCCTGGCCATTCCATCCGCCATCCGCGATGGTCCAGCCCGTGAACGCCCGCGCCGCTTCGTACACGTCCTGATCGATATAGCCCTCTGGCGTTCCCGCCAGCGCGCCCGGCACATCACGCCACCGATTGAACAACGCGTTCAGATACGCCCCGCGACCCAGCGTGTGCAGTTCAAACAGTTCCCGCGCAAAGTTCTCATTCGCCGGGCTCGCCTTGCTGCTTGCGTTGTTGAGGTACGCCAGCATCGCCGGGTGACTGGCCACCGCCTCCAGAAACTCCCGAAAGTTGCCCATGCAGTGCACGCGAATCACATCACGGTCGTACCAAGGCAGGCTCACCGACGCGCGAATGTCATCCCCGCCTGCATTGACATGAAAGTGATTGTGCCAGAAATCCGCCAGCACTTCACGCAACTGAAACCGGCTCTGCCGCGCGCGAATGAGCGTCGCGATGCGCAGCTCGGCCAGTGGCCTCACCCGCTCCTCCCACGCCATCGCCTTGTTCCACTTTGTGCGCCACCAGTGCTTGCTGAGGTCATCACGCAGCGTCTCCAGCGGAAGATCCTCTTTCAGAGCCTCGTACGTCTCGCCCTCGTCGTTCTTGCCGCCCTGATAGGAAATCGCCAGCCGCGCCTGCGTCATCGCCGCAGTTGTCGCCTCGTCATCACCCACAGGTGGCGCAAGCTGCGCATCCAGCCATGCTCGCACACCGTCGGCGTTGATCGACGCCGCGAGTTGCTGAACCTCGCCGGGTCCGGGGCCATACCCCAGCCGCGAAAGCACAATGTGAGACTGCCGGACCGGCGTGAGCATGGCCACCTCCGGACATCAATATACACGCATGCTCCAGAAGTGGAACGCCAAATCCAAACACTCGCACCGAAATGGCAATGAAAACCTGCCTCGCACACATGCGGGCCACCATCAGTTCCCTTGGTGCGTGCTCACGCCCGCAGCTCAAACGCCACATCACCCTTGAGCTTGCTCAGCATCGCGCGTTCCGCAGCGTCCACTTCTTCCGTCGTCAGCGTGCGCTTGTCATCGCGATATGCCAGCGTCACCGTCACGCTCTTCTTGCCCGCCGCCAGCGGCTTGCCGCGATACGTCGTGACAAACGCATGATCCACCATCGGCGCGCTGCGATGCTTCGCAATCGCCCCGTCAATCGCGTTCCACCGCACGCCCTCATCCACGATCAGCGACACATCACGCTCCACACCCGGGAACGCGGGCGGCAGCACAACCTTGCTCTTGGGCGGATAGTGCGCCACCAGCGCCGCGAGTGAAATCTCCGCGCACACCACGGGCACCGCAAGATCAAAGCTCGCCAGCAGGCTCTTCTCCAGCGTCGCGAAGTATCCCAGGTCCTTGCCCGCCAGCGTCAGCTTCGCATACGCCGCGCCATCAAACGCGCTCGCATGAGGCGTCGCAGGCGTCACGCCAAGCATCGCCGCATCACCCGCGAGCGACGCAACCAGCGCTTCCACCACGCCGCGCATCATGCGCACGCCCGCGCGCACATCATCCAGTCCGCGCCCCGGACAATCCAGCACCAGCCCGATGTTGAACGCTTCCACGCTCTCCGCTGGTTGGCCCTTCGCCGCGCCCGGCTTCTCAGCAAACGCCGCACTCAGTTCAAACAGCCGAACGCCGCCGTTCTGCTTCACGCCATTGTGCTGATTCGTACGCCGGCACGCCAGCAGCCCCGTCAGCACGCTGGGCCGCAGCGCAGGCTCATCGCCGCGCCGCGCATCATCCATAATCACCGGCAGCAAATCCTTTGCCGTGAACGCCTTCGCGAGCTTGGGTGTCGTGAAGCTGAACGTCACAGTCTCAAAGAACCCCAGCCCCGTCAGCACACTCGCGATGTCCCGCCGCGCACGCTCACTGGCCTGCGGGCTCGTCACGCGAATGCTCATCTTCTCCTGCACCTTCGCCGCATCAAGGCCTTCGATGCGCGCGACTTCTTCAATCAAATCCACCTCGCGCGTCAAGTCAGGCCGATGCACCGGCACCGTGCACAGCAGATCATCCCCACTGCGTCCCAGCGGCCCCACTTCCACGCCCACCGCGCGAAGGTGCCGCACGATGCGATCGGTCGCAATGTCATATCCCAGCAGCGCAACACAGCGCGAAGGCCGGAACCGCACCGTCGTCGGGTTCGCTTCCGGCGCACCGGCAGACAGCGTGCCGCTCAGCACCTTGCCGCCCGCCACTTCCACAATCAGCGCCGCCGCACGCTCTGCTGCATACGCCAGCGTGCGCTGATCGACAATGCGCTCATACCGATACGCCGCCGTCGTCGTCAGCACATGCCGCCGCCGCGCACGCCGCACCGCGACCGGATCCCACGTTGCCATCTCCAGCACCACGTCCACCGTCGCGCCAGTCACTTCAGAATCCGCGCCACCCATCACCCCCGCCAGCCCCTGCGCGCGTTCGGCGTCCGCCACCACCACTTCATCACTCTTCAGCTTGCGCTGCTTGCCATCCAGCGTCGTGAGCATCTCGCCATCGCGCGCGCACCGCACCACAATCTTCCCACCCGCCATCTTCTTCATATCAAACACGTGGCACGGGTTGCCCAACTCCGCCGCGACGAAGTTCGTCACGTCCACCACGTTGTTGATCGGCCGCTGCCCAATCGCTTCCAGACTCGCACGCAGCCACGCCGGGCTCTCGCCCACCTTCACGCCGCGAATCACCTTCACCAGGAACCGCGGGCACAGGTTGGGCACCGTGTTCTCAAGCGCAAACACGCTGCTCACCGCCGCGCCATCCACCGCGGCAGGTTCCGCCACCGGCATCACCAGCGACACACCCAGATTGCTCGCCGCCAGCTCTCGCGCCAGCCCCACGTGACTCAGACAGTCACCGCGGTTGCTGGTCACCTCAACATCCAGGCACACGTCCTCCCCCGCGCACGTCGCCACCGCCTCGCGCGACTCACTCGGAAGCCCCAGGTCCATGAGTGCCCGCTCCGCCGCCTCGGGCGAAATCGCACTCCCCGACAAATACCGACGCAGCCACGCGATGCTCATCTTCATAGCCGCGAAGCATAGCGGGAACCGTTCGTACCAGACGGCCCCATAATCTTGGGTCCGAATGGTGTAAACGGTACAAATCTCGCGCATTTTGCTGGGCTTTCCGCAACCTTGCAGTAGAATCGGACAGGCGGAGTGCGCGGACACTCCGCCGGAAGCGCCTGACCGGCCACATGCACGCCCGTAACGCGTTCGGGCGTGGACGCTTCCGATGTTTCGTGTGTGCGTGTGCGCTCGTGGCCAGGCGCCTGCGTGTGTGAGTGAGAAGAAGGGAAGTTTGTCTATGAAGATTCGTACTCCTTGGATGGTCGCTCTCGCGGCCGGTACTGCCGCAACGTGCGCCATGGCTCAGCCCACGCTCGACGGCGATCTGGGCACGCTGACGGCTGGCACCCCCGCCACAATCAACGTTCCGGGCGTTGCTGCCAACGCCGTGCGTTGGTACAAGTTCACCCTCCCCACCGCCGTCCGCTATCAGGACCTCAAGGCCCTGGACATCTGGTCGTTCAACGCCACTGGCACGACGCAGGACACCGAAATCGCCATCTTCGACTCGGTCGGCAACCGCCTCGCCAACGACGATGACGACGGCAACGGCCTCAGCAGCGCCATCAGCTTCGGCACGGGCGGCGGTGGCTTCCCCCAGGGCACGACGACCATCACCGCCAACAACGGCCGTGACGGCGACCTCGTCGCCGCTGGTGACTACTACCTCGCCGTGACCTACTTCAACGTCGCGTGGGGCACCACCGGCTGGACCGTCACGACCCCCGGCACCACGGCTCTTACGGCCTTCGACATCACGGTCAGCCTCAAGGACATCACCCCGGTTGACCCCTCGGGCACCGTGGACATGGGCACCCTCGGCGCTGCAGACACCAAGACCGCCAACGGCTCGCTTGCGTCGGCTTCGGTCAAGTGGTTCAAGATCGTCGTTCCCGCTGCCAGCAACGCCGGCGGCACGTTCGTTGACATGGACACCGAAGGTTCCGTGGTCGGCGGCAGCGCCACGCGTATGGCTCTCTACACGCCCTCGGGCGCCCCGGCCGGTACCGCACTCTTCACCACCCTCCAGGACACCACCGACGGCAGCGGCTCGCTCAGCCAGCTGACCTTCGGCCGCACGACTCCGGCCCGTCCGGCCGTGGGCGTCCCCGCCAGCGCGGCCTACAACGGCCGTGACGGCGACCTCCGTCCGGGTCTCTACTACATCGGCGTTGCCGCGACCGGCACCGCTCCGTCGACCACATCGACGATCAGCGGCCAGAACTTCGGCTTCATCAGCACCTCGACGAACACCGGCACCGTCAACGTCAACGTCAACAGCCAGCTCCCGTCCACCCCCGCCAGCGGCGCGGGCACCGCTCTGTCGGTTGTTGAAGGTCAGTCCGGCCTGCTCCGCGTGACTACCACCAACGGCGCCAACCCCGTTTCCACTGCCACGGGCGTCGTGATCGACACGACCCTCATCGGCGGCTCCACGGGTGTCGTCCTCGTTGACGACGGCTCCAACGGTGACGTCACCGCTGGCGACGGCATCTTCTCGCGCACGATCACGGTCAACGTGGCGGCGCAAGCGGCTGCCAGCCTCCCCTTCGTTGTGACTGACTCGGTCGGTCGCACGAGCAACGGCACGCTGTCGGCCACCGTGACGCAGAGCGTCAGCGGCGCTTGCTGCGCGACCGACAACAGCTGCTCGATCACCCGCACCTTCCTGTGCACGCAAGCTGGCGGCAGCTTCGCTGGCGCGGGCACCGACTGCGGCGGCATTCTGAACTTCAACCAAGCTGCTGGCACGGGCACCTTCACCTCCATCGCGGCTGGCAACACCCCCCTGTTCTTCTCGGCCACCGTGGGCGGCGTCACCGCCAACTACGATGACGGCATCGCGGAAGTCGCTCTGCCCTTCCCCGTCAACTTCTACGGATCGCCGGTTTCGACCATCCGCGTCGTCACCAACGGCTTCATCCACATGAACAACACGGGCACGAGCACCGCGTTCACCAACACCACCATCCCCAGCGTTGCCACCCCGAACGGCGCCGTCTACCCCATGTGGGATGACTTCGCCCTTCAGAACGGCAGCGCGGGCAACTGCTACATCCAGACCGACGGCGTCGCTCCCAACCGCACCTTCACGGTGAGCTGGGAAAACGTCGGCCAGTACAGCTTCACGACGGTCATCACGCCCGTCGGCAGCAACAACTTCCAGGCCGTCTTCACCGAAGGCAGCGACAACATCGAGTTCCGCTACGGCGCGATGGACAACCAGTCCGCTCCTCTGCCCACCGCAACGGACACCGTCACGATCGGCTTCGAGAACGCGGGCGGCACCCTCGCTCGTGAAATCGCAGGCTCGGCTGTCGGCAGCGGCAACGTCGCCATCACCGGCGTCTACGGGGCCTCGGCCAACCCCTGCATCATCCTCTGCGATGACATCGACTTCAACAACGACGAAGTCTTCCCCGATGACCAGGACGTGGTCGACTTCTTCAACGTCCTCGCTGGCGGCGAATGCCCTGCCTGCAACGACATCGACTTCAACAACAACGGCGTCTTCCCCGAAGACCAAGACGTTCTGGACTTCTTCAACGTCCTCGCCGGTGGCAACTGCCCGGCCTAATCTGACGGAGCTTGCCCGTATGACCCGTCCGTGTGACGGCGATGCTGGCGAGTACCTCTGATACCTCAAAGACCCGGTGCGAAAGCATCGGGTCTTTCTTTTATCGCTCGCAAACGCGCACTTTTTTCTCCACACCCCCCCCAAACTTGTGCCCGTTCACCCCCAAAGCTGTACAGTTTCACAGCTGCCAGAAGTGTTTCGGCGGTGGGAGGTCGCATCATCCACAGCTTTCGGGTGTCTCGCCAAAGCGTGCTGCGATGCCGTGACAAGTTGCAGGGCCGTTGCTCGACAATGTGGAGTCGGGCACGGAGACAGACTTGGCAAGGGAATCATCATGAAGAACGTTCGTACGCCTTGGTTGGTCGCCTTTGCAGCGGGCACGGTCGCCACGTGCGCCATCGCTCAGCCCGCGCTCGATGCCAACCTCGGCACCCTCACGCCGGGTTCGCTCTCCGCAGTCAGCGTTTCAGGCGCCGCCGGTGGCACGGTGCGCTGGTACAAGTTCACCCTGCCGACCCCGGTGCGCTACCAGGATCTCAGGGCTCTTGATATCTGGTCCTTCAACGCCAGCGGCACGGTGCAAGATACCGAAATCGCCCTCTTTGACTCGCTTGGAAACCGCGTCGGCGTCGATGACGATGACGGCAGCGGCAACAGCAGCGCGCTCAGCTTCGGCACCGGCGGTGGCGGCTTCCCCGCAGGTACGAACTTCCCCATCGCCAACAACGGCCGTGATGGCGATCTCCTCGCTGCCGGCGATTACTACCTCGGTGTGGCCTCCTTCGAAGTCACCTGGGGCACCACCAACTGGAGCGTCATCACGCCCAGCTTGACGGCGCTCACGGGATTTGAAGTCACCGTGTTCCTCAGGAACATCACGCCGGTCGATCCGGTCGGCACGGTGAATCTGGGCACAGTGGGTTACAACACCACCGCCAACTCGTCTGCTGCGATCGCAGCCAACCAGGTGCGCTGGTTCAAAGTCAATCTTCCCGCCGCAAACAACGGCAACGCCACATTCGTCGACATGGACACCGAAGGTTCTGTCGTGACCGGCGGCGCGACGCGCATGGTGCTCTACACGCCGTCAGGCACCTTGGCCGCCAGCTCGATCCTTTCAACGCTTCAGGACACCACCGACGGCAGCGGCTCGCTCAGCCAGCTCACCTTTGGACTCGCCAACCCCAGCCGCCCCGCGGTTGGCTCGCCCGCTGGCCTTGCCTACAACGGCCGTGACGGCGACCTGCGCCCCGGTCTCTACTACATCGGTATCGCCGCCACCGGCACCGCGCCATCGACCACGTCGACGGTCAGCGGCCAGAACTTCGGCTTCGTCAGCACGTCAACCAACACCGGCACCGTCAACGTGAACATCGCCCCCGGTGTGATCGCGACCAGCCCGACGGGGACCGGCTCGATCATCGGCTGCGCTCTCGACACTCCCAGCGTCCTTCAGCTTCGCGTCAACGTCACCCCGGGCATCAACCCCACGAGCACGATTGTGGGTTTTTCGGTGAACTGCAGCGCTCTGGGCCTGGGCATCATCACGTTGAATGACAACGGCTTCGGCGACGACGGCATCGCCGGAAACAACATCTTCGGCCGCGGCATTGTGACCACAGCGACCCCCGCCGGAACCTACAACCTTCCGTTCACCGTGAACGACGCACAGGGCCGCAGCAGCGGCGGCAACATCGCCGTCACCGTGCGTGCGACGCCAACCGGCGCTGAAACCATCGCAGGCGCGCGTGTCCCCGCTGGCAGCCCGGGCACTCCGCTCACCACGATCTCAGGCAACTTTGAGCCAGCTCGCGCGACCATCCACCAGATCCAGATCTGCAATGAAGCCGCCTTCTCCGCGTCGGTCGTGGGCAGCACCACGGTGGATACGCAGATGTTCCTGTTCAACGCAGACGGCACCGGCGTCGCCATGAACGACGATGTCGTCGGTGGTACCGGCGCGCAATCTGCTCTTTCAAGCAACTTCGTCACCGCCAACGGCACGTACTACTTGGCCATCGTGCAGTACGACCGTGACCCCGTCTCGAGTATCTGCAATGATGCAGCCATGTGGCTCGACACGCCCTTCCGTTCGGAACGCGCTCCCGATGGTCCGGGCGCGACCGGTACCCTCGCCGGCTGGATCAGCACGCCCGTGACACCTTCGAGCGGTCCCTACATCATCACCCTCACGGGTGCATGCGTGCCCGGCACGGTCGTTGCTTGTGACGACATCGACTTTAACAACGACGGAGTCTTCCCCGACGACCAAGACTCGGTCGACTTCTTCAACGTCCTTGCCGGCGGCGAATGCTCCGCCTGCAACGACATCGACTTCAACAACGACGGCGTCTTCCCCGATGACCAGGACGTGCTGGACTTCTTCAACGTCCTCGCTGGCGGCCAGTGTCCGTAAGTTTGGACACACTCACTTCCGTCGCACGGCTGTTGACGTGTGATCCTCAGGTCGATTCTGGTCTGATAGCACAAAACCCGGCGCGAGAGCGCCGGGTTTTTGCATTGATCAACCGGCAAACTATTCTGACCATTTTTTGCGATTATTTGTACCATTTTCCATACTCGCTGTACAATTTGCTCTGCGTCGGGCGCGTGTCCGACGTCTCGGGGTCGTCGCTATCCACCGCTTTCTCCTGCCGGGAAGGGACGTAGCGACTTCTTGTGGTAATGCATAGCCGCAGCGCGATAGTGGACTCGCGCAAGGCTGATCTTGCTTGGGAAGGGATTCAATCATGAAGAACGTTCGAACGCCTTGGATGGTCGCTCTCGCGGCCGGTACGCTCACGTCCTGCGCTTTTGCTCAGGTCAACAACCCCGAAATCGAAGCCAACGAAACTAAGGACACTGCCACCATCGCCGCCAGCGGCGGCGCAGGCATGGCCAACGGTGACACCATCTCCGGCAACACCACCGGCACCAGCACCACTATCGCCGGCGCGGGCAGCGCGGACATCTTCCGCGTGAAGACCGCCGCTGCCCCCCTCGGCATCTACCGCCACCGCCTGGTGCTGAACACCACAGGCACCGCTGGCCACGTCGGCGCCATCTTGGGCCTCAACCAAACCAGCAGCGCAATCCTCACGACCGTTGCAACGCTCCAAACCAGCGGCACCACGACGACCCCCGCTCGCATGAACCAGTGGTACGGCTTCGGCAAGCAAGAAGAAATCTATTACCGCGTCACCGGTGTGGCTGGCACGACGGATGATTACACCGCAACGCTCGAAGTCACACCCGTCACCCCCATCACCGGTCCCACCCTTGGCCCCGGTGCTATCCGTTTCAACACGGTGGGCATCACCACGGTCGATACCGACATGTGGGTCTACGACAGCAACTTCAACGCCATCGCCAACTTCGGCAATGACGATGAGTCCGTCGCTTCAGGCGGCACCGGAGCCACTCTCCAAAGCCGCTTCACACGCAACTTCCTCCCCGGCACCTACTTCCTCGCCATCGGCCGGTTCAACCTCGCCAACAACCAACCTTCCGCCACCGACGATGACTTCCGCACCGGTGCAGTCTTGGACTTCCCCAACGCAGTGTTGGACACCGTCGCGACTACCCCCACCAACATCAATGTCGAAATCGGCACCACCACGGTCGCCATTTCCGAGCCCGATTCTTACGGCGTTGCCTTCGTCCGCTTCGTCGTTGACAACATCCTCGCCGCTGCGTGCCCCCCCGCCGCGCAAACGGTCGTCGAAGGCCAGAACGCCAACATCTCGGTGGTCGTCAACGCCGCTCCCGGCGTGCCCGTCACCAGCGTGATCGTTGACGCCAGCAGCATCAACCCGTCAGCCACCTCGGTCGCCCTGACCGACCCTGACAACGACGGCACCTACACCGGCACCGTGCAAGCAACCGTGCTCGCCAGCGCTACTGCTCGCGCTCTGCCCTACACCATCACCGATGCGGCCAGCTCGTCCGTCACCGGCACCTGCAACATCACCGTCACCGCGACCGCCAGCGGCGCATGCTGCCTCCCGGCTGGCTGCTCGGTCCTGAGCGAGTACAACTGCGGTCTCCAAAGCGGCACCTTCAATGGCGCGGGCACCAATTGCGGTGCATACATCCAATCCACCGGCACCGGCACCTTCGCCTCGATCTCCGGCACGGGCACTGACCTCTCAGCGACCCCCAAGACCGCCGGCAGCGACGATGACGGCCGCTGGACCGTTGCCCTTCCCTTCAACTTCTCCTTCGATGGCCAGCCCGCCACCGAAATCAGCGTCTGCACCAACGGCTACATCCAGTTCGGCCCCGGCCCCGCTTACAGCACGGCCTTCACCAACGCTGCCATTCCCGCAGCTGCGGCTCCCAACGCCATGGTCTGCGCCCTCTGGGACGATCTGACTGTTTCTCCCGTCGCTCGCATCTTCACCCAGACCGACGGCACCTCGCCCAACCAGACCTTCACCGTCAGCTACGAAAACTACCGCCAGCTCGGCACCGCTACCGACAACTTCAACTTCCAAATCGTCCTCTCTGAAGGCTCCAACAACATCGAAATTCGCTACGGCAGCATGACCCCCGCTATCGCTGGCACCGACTTCACCGTCGGCCTCGAAGACATCGCTGGCACCAGCGGCTTCAACGTCGATCCCGCCGTTGTCGGCTCCGGCAACGTCAGCATCAACTTCGCGCTCGGCACCGGCCCCTGCGCCACCGGCTGCGATGACATCGACTTCAACAACGACGAAGTCTTCCCCGATGACCAGGACGTCATCGACTTCTTCAACGTCCTCGCAGGCGCCGATTGCCCCACCTGCAACGACATCGACTTCAACAACGACGACGTCTTCCCCGATGACCAGGACGTGATCGACTTCTTCAACGTCCTCGCAGGCGGCGAATGCCCATAAGCCCACGTCCTCAATAACTTCCTTCACCATCCTCACACAAGCCCCGGTGCCCTGCTCCGGGGCTTTTTCTATCCGAGAACCACACAAACCCCGATTTCGCACTCTCTGCACGCCGATTTCACATTCGCAACGCACCCGTGTGCAGTGCTTTACACGTATGTGCGTTGTACCCGCAAACCCACGCCGATCGGCGTGGAATACGGTGCATCCGCCGCAAGGCCGCGCGGAGGCTTTGGTCTGGTCTCGAGGATTCGCTCTCATGCAGAACGCGAAAATGCGTTTGCTCATCGCTCTCACCGCCGGCACGGCCGCCGCGGTGTCCGCTTACGCCCAGACCGATAATCCCGAAATCGAACCCAACGAGTCCAAGCTGCAGGCCACGCAAGCCTTCAGCGCCGGCCCGGGCCTCGCCTCGGGCGACACCATCACCGGCCTCACGCAAGGCACCAGCACCACCGCCAGCGGCATGGCCAACAGCGCAGACTACTTCCGCATCAAGACCGCCGCCGCGCCGCCTGCCATCTATCGCCACCGCCTCACACTCTCAACAACCGGCACAACCGGGCATTTTGGCGGCATCCTGGGTCTCACGCAGTCAGCCGCTGGCGGCGTGCTCACCAATCTTTCCGTCGTGCAAGGAAGCTCAAGCACCAGCACGCCCGCACGCATGAACCAGTGGTACGGCTTCGGCAAGCAAGAAGAGCTCTTCTACCGCGTCACTGGCAACAGCAACACCGCCGCACCCTACACCGCGACACTCAACACCACGGTTGTCTCACCCATCATCGGCCCCACTGTGCCGCCGGGCCTGCTCACCATCTCCACCGTCGACCTCACCGCGATCGATACCGACATGTGGGTCTACGACGCGAACTTCAACGCCATCACCGACTTTGGCAATGACGACACGCCACCCGCGGCCTCGGGCGTGCGCCAAAGTCTCCTCACGCGCAGCTTCGCGCCAGGCACCTATTACCTCGCCATCGGCCGCTTCAATCTCGCCAACAACCTCGCTTCACCAGTCGATGACGCCTTCCGCACCGCATCAGTCCTCGACTTTCCCAACGCCGTCGTCGGCACCAGTACCAGCTCCCCCACCGACATCTCCGTGCGCATCGGCACCACCATCGTGCAACTGAGTGAGCCCGAAGCGTTCGCCGTCAGCTTTGTGCGCTTCGTGGTGTCAGGCAGCCTCACCGTCTCATGTCCCTTTCCGCCCACCGCCGTCGTCGAAGGTCAGGATGCAACGATCGCGCTCGTTGTCTCTCCGGCTCCGGGCGTGCCGGTCACGTCTGTCACCGTCAACGCAGGCGAACTCAACCCCGCCTTCACCAGCGTGCAACTGACTGACATCGACAATGACGGCACGTGGACCGGCGCTGTACCCGTCACCGCACTCGCAAGCTACCAGCCCGCCCTCATCACCTACCGCGTCACCGACGCGGGCCAGAACATTCTCAACGGCTCGTGCGATATCAGCGTGCTGCCCACGCCGCTGGGAGCCTGCTGTCTTGGCAGCGACTGCTCGCTCATCTCGCAGTTCGCGTGCGAAAGCCAAGGCGGCACATTCTCCGGCCCCAACACCGACTGCGGCCAGTACATCATCGACAGCGCCGCCGCGCCGTTCACGTCCATCGCGGGCCAAGGGGTGCCGCTCTCCACGCAGCCCTTGACCGCCGGTGATGTTGACGACGGCCGCTGGACGGTGCAGTTGCCCTTCCCGTTCAACTTTGCCGGCCGCGTGATCAGCGAAGTCAGCGTGTCGACCAACGGCATCGTGCAACTGGGCCCGCTGCCTCTCTACAGCACGGAGTACAACAACACCAGCATCCCGGATCCGTCCGAGCCTTCCAGCTTCGTCGCCCCGCTGTGGGATGATCTGCTGCTCACCGGTACCTCTCGCATCGATACGCAGGTGCAAGGTCCGCCGAGCTCGCAGGTCTTCATCATCAGCTACGAGAACTTCACGCGACTGGGCTTGAGCGACTCGCTCAACTTCCAAATCGCGCTTGTCGAGAACTCTGGCGCGATCGAACTTCGTTACGGCTCCATCACGCCCGGCGCGTTCTCGAGCGCAACGGTCGGCGTTGAGAACCTCTTCGGCAACGCTGGGCTCGACATCGCCACGGGGCCGCTCGCGCAGGGCGATACGTCGCTCCGCCTGTTGCCCACGCAGTCGCTCTGTCAGCACACCTGCGACCCCATCGACTTCAACAACAACGGCGTCTTCCCCGAAGACCAGGACGTCATCGACTTCTTCAGCGTCCTGAGCGGCGGCCCCTGCGACAACTGCAACGACATCGACTTCAACAACAACAACGTCTTCCCTGAGGACCAGGACATCATCGACTTCTTCGCAGTGCTCGCAGGCGGCGCGTGCTGAACACGCGCATTCTCAGTATCATCCTGCATGTCCGCCTCACCCTGGGTCAGTGAACTTTTCGCCGCTGAGTCTGCTTCTCTCACACTCGCCAAACGCAGCGGTCGCCTTCTAGGTTTCGCTGCAGTCGCCGCGTGCATCGCCATGGTCTTCACCATGGTGCATGTCATCAGCATGAACCCGCGCGGCGCGACGATCAACATTTCTGTCGCGATCACCACAGCCGTGCTCTTTCTTGTTTTCGCCATCTGGGGCGCCGTGCTCCATCGCCGTGTTTCCACGCTGCGCAAGCACACGCTCGCGCTCTACGACCAGCACGGCCCGCTGACGACAGACAACACCACGCTCGCACAGTTGCAGCCGCACCTTGGCGGGTGGACCGTCGCACTCGACACACCTCGCTCGCTTCACCTGCTGCACCGCCGCACGACCGCACAAGCTCGTGCGATGAAGTTCGTCCAGTTCTTTGCAGGCATCTTCTTCATCGTGATCTTCACTGTCACCATCTGGCACTACGGCTGGGCGCTCACGGGTTTGGGGACAGGTGTCAGCGCATTCAAACTCAAGCTCTTGGTGTACGCGCTCGCGCCGCTGGGTGTGCTGCTCCCGCTTGTTGCCACCATGCCCAGCCCCGTGCAGTTGCTCATCGATCGCGACAGCAGCGACGACATTCTGCTCGAATCCGTCTCGATTCGCGGGGTGCGCGCGCAGATGTTGCCGCTTGCGGAGGTGGACGTGTTCGTCGTCAACAGCCTGATCACGATGGCCCTTCTCACCGATCGCTCACGCATGCTGCTGCTGGAGTTCTCACCCTTCGAGATAGCCAAGACCCCCAAGGCGCTCAGGCCGCTGTATGAGAACATCACAACCGTTCGCACACAACTGCTGCACGACGCATTGACCCGCGTGACGGGCAAGAGCGTTGACATCAAGTGAATCGTCGCCCGCGCACAATCAACGTGCAGGTCTTCGTATCACGCTCACGCTTGCGCAGCATCGCGTGATCTGCGAACGTGCCACACCACCACGCCGCTGCCGATGCCCACGGCGCACATCACCGCCGCCACATACACCGGTAGTGCGGCAAACGGAAATGGCGGCACTGCACTGAATACTGCAACCAGTGCACGCACATGCGTCGCTGCAAGCAACGCGGCGCATCCCGCGATCACCATCGACTGCACGCACGAAGCCGCAGCGTGGTGCCGCATCGCTGCGAACACAAGACCATTTGCACATGCAATCGCAAGCGGCACACCACATGACAGCAGCACAAAGGCTGAATCTCGATGGAGCAGCAGGACCGCGATGAGCAAGCCAAAGGACGCGACTGCAAGAATGCGAGAAACCCTTACCAACGTCGCTCCGATCCACTTCAAGACGCACACACGCACACCTTGCATCTTTGGCTACAGGCTCCGTCGCCCGCGCACAATCGCCGCGATCGTCATCGCCATCACCACAACTGCCGTGCCCGGACTCGGCGCTGCCTCAATGCTGCCCACCTCGCGGCACGCCTGCGCATCCGCCGCGAGTGCGATGCGCAGCGCTGGCCTGCTTTCATCAAGCATCAACACCGCAACCATCGGCTCGGCAAACGCGCGCACCAGCGGCTGCTCCGCCGCGAATGCCCCGCTCGCCGTCACGCCCATCATCACGATCGCAACCCATCGCGCTCGCATGACCGACCGCCTTTCCACTCCCACGACAAGACGCGTACTCCTTCAAGGAAACCGCCGCCCGCGTGAGATGCGATTGACACATCACACAAGTCTGTTCCCCTGATGAGTCCGCACGGTTGCGAGAGATGCGCTGATGCATTGCACATCGCACGAGTTGCGACCACGCCCCACAAGGCTTGCATAAGTCTCATATTCACAATTGCTTATACAAATACCTTCGCAAAACCAAACAAGCCCCTTGACGGCCATTCGGTATCTGGTAAACTCACTCCGTCTTCGCTCGCGACCAGTGCCGCCCGAAGAACCGGAGGTGTGTTGGCGATGGAACGCCGCCCCCGGCCCTGCACTGTCGAAGCTCGGTGACTGATTCCGTCTCGGCGGCGTCGGCCCGACAACATAGAAAGGACGTGGCCCATGGCCGACGTCGAAGTGAAGGAAGCGCGTACGCGCTCGCGTGGCTCTCAATCCGAAAAGAACACTGGCGAAGAGGCGGCTGCCTCTGGTAGCGACTCGCGCGCCAAGAAGGCCGCACCCCCCGCTCCCGCCATGGACAAGGAAAAGCGCCGGGCTCTCGATCTGACGCTCGCGCAGATCGACAAGACCTTCGGCAAAGGCACCATCATGAAGATGGATGAGGATGCCTTCAACAGCATCCCGGGCATCTCCACCGGCAGCATCTCGCTCGACCTGGCGCTGGGTGGCCGCGGCATTCCCCGCGGACGCATCATCGAAATCTTCGGCCCGGAAAGCAGTGGTAAGACCACGCTCGCTCTCACTGTCGCCGCGCACGCTCAGAAGGAAAACGGCGTCGCCGCGTACATCGATGCGGAACACGCGCTTGATCCCTCGTGGGCCCGCAAGATCGGCGTGAACATCGACGATCTGCTCGTCAGCCAGCCCGACAACGGCGAGCAGGCCCTCGAAATCTGCGAACTGCTCGTGCGCAGCAACGCGGTGGATCTGATCGTCGTCGACTCGGTCGCGGCCCTCGTGCCCAAGGCCGAAATCGAAGGCGAAATGGGTGAAGCCTCCGTCGGCCTGCAAGCCCGCCTGATGAGCCAGGCGATGCGCAAGCTGACCGGCGTCATCGCCCGCAGCCAGTGCACCGTTGTCTTCATCAACCAGATCCGCGAAAAGATCGGCGTGATGTTCGGCAGCCCCGAAACCACCACCGGCGGTCGCGCCCTCAAGTTCTACAGCAGCGTGCGCATCGACGTTCGCCGCACCGGCGCCATCAAGGAAGGTGAAGTCACCGTCGGCAGCCGCACCCGCGCCCGCGTCGTCAAGAACAAGATCGCCCCGCCGTTCCGCGATGCCGAGTTCGACATCATGTACGACGAAGGCATCTCCGCCAGCGGCGACCTGCTCGACCTGGCCGTGACGCTCGACGTCATCCAGAAGTCGGGCAGCTGGTTCAGCTACGGCGACATGCGCATCGCCCAAGGCCGCGAAGCTGCCAAGGTCTTCCTCAAGGGCAACGCGGAACTCTTCAAGGAAGTCCGCGCGTTGGTGCTTGCGGCCAAGCTGGCCCAGAACACCAAGCCGGGCGTGCCCGGTCCGGGCGAGGGCGACGACGACGAAGCCCCCGACGAGGAATAAGTTGAGGCATGATCTGACATCACGCGAAATTTCTGCGTGATTCAAAAACCAGACTTCTGACCGGTGCGTTTGCTGTGCGAACGCACCGTTTCTGTTTTGGGGTGCGTTTAGGGAGATGCACAGTGTCGCCCGTATCGCCGGCGTTCGGCTATCACGCCGCGGCTGTGCCATGGACTGAAAAGCTTGCAAAGGAGATCAGCAATGCGCGCACTTACGTTCCTCGCTCTACTCGCCGGTATTGCCCCTGTCGCGCTCGCGCAGGAGACTATCGTCGGCGTCACGACCGGCGGCAATGTCGTTCGCTTCAACGCGAGCACACCCGGCACGTTCCTCTCGAACCTGCCCATCAGCGGTCTGAATCAGGGCGATCGCATCCAAGGCATCGACTTCCGCCCGCAGACAGGCGAGATCATCGCGATCGGCGAAACGACGCAGATGTACTCGCTCAACGCCGTGACCGGCGTGGCGACGCCCATCGGCACCGGCTTCACGCCCGGCCTTGATGGCGGCGCGTTCACGCGGCATGCCATTGATATCAACCCCACTGTCGACCGCGTGCGCGTGGTGGGCAGCGGCGCGCAGAATCGCCGGCTGAACCCCATCACCGGCGGCAGCGCGGCGATTGACACCAACCTGAGCTACAGCCCACCGGTTGGTCTGGGGCTCCCGCCGCGTGCGGTCGCGGTGGCGTATACCAACAGCGTCTTCGGCGCGCCGGTGGGATCGACGCGCGAGTACATTCTTGATTCGCTCAACAACGTGCTGGGTGAAGTCGGTTCGCAGGCGGGCGGTAACGCGAGCTTCAATGGCGGCGTGATTGCCAGCACTTTCACGGTGCGTCTGGGAACCAGCACGCTGGACTTTGGTGACAACGCCGGCCTCGACATTTCCGCTGCCAGCGGCATCGCGTATGCCTCGCTCGATCTGCAGACTGATCCCGCCGGCGCGCCGACGGGGCTGTACACGATTGATCTCGCGAGCGGTCAGGCCGCGTTTCTGGGGAGCGCGGGTGTGAGTCTGCGCGACATCACGGTGATTCCTGCGCCGGCCACGGCTGGTGTGCTGGCTGCGGGCGCACTGAGCGTGCTGCGCCGCCGCCGGAAGTGATTGCAACGCATCACGAATCGGAGCGAGTAGTTTTTGTCTCCACACCCGGGGCCCGATGTCGGGCCCTGAGGTGTTTTTGGGGAAGGGATTGGGGATTGGGCATTGGGGAAAGGCAGTTAAGGCAAGGCGATGCCTTCGCCGCTGTTGCGACTTCGGTGCTTTTTGTGAGGTTGGGCAGGCTGCCAACTTCCGCGTGCGTGGGATGATCGGCCGCACTTGGCCTTGAGGGGCCGAGTGGGTAAGCGGCTTGCGCACCGGAATTGGCGGGCTTGGGTTTACTTCGCTTGCGCGAAGTATCGTGGCGTGGTCCACGAGAGGTGATTGAGTGGTTGGCTCTCTCTCCCCAGAGTCATGCTCGCTGCGACGTGCATGACTTTCCCAAGACCGCTGGTGGATGGTTCGGTTGTCACCAAGTTCGTGTTCACCCGATCATCGGGCGCGTCTGCTGCATTGCCGCCTTCGACTTTGCTCGCAGACTGCCGCCGCTTGAAGCGAACAGAGAAACTTGGTGACTCGTGACGGGCCACCAGTGCGCATTTTCGCAGAACGTGAAGTGTGATGCAAGAAGAATCGGGGCCGAGGACATGGATTGAGCGCACAAACGTGGTCCGCGCATGCAGATTTCGAGAAGTGTGCGCGCGCAGTGCGCCTTGTGTGGAGAGTTGTCCACAGTGAATTGGTTGGTGAAGCTCGTGTGCTTGGCTTTGCGCGAGCAATCAGTGACGGCGGGTGAAAAGGCCTTGCGTGGTCGTCGTAGCGCAGACCGATTGTGGAAGTTGTAGCATGCACCGAAATGGAAAACGCCACACCTTTCGGTATGGCGCTTTCCGGGCTCCCCGTGGGGAGTCGGCCTTCGAACATTTACTCTTATTACGAGCTAGCCGCAGGCCGGGACCAAATACACTGCCCTAGTTATACCATGCGTCTTCGTGCGAGTCAATGCGATTCGCGTCTGGTCGTTGCAGGGGCGAAATCATGGCAACTGTTCTTGGTTTGGATATTGGCGCAGCGTCGATTGGTTGGGCTCTTCTCGATCCTGCCGCGCAGAAGATAATCGCAAGCGGTGTTCGAGTGTTTCCCGAGGGTGTCGCGAGGGATACGAGCGGTGCGGAACAGTCGCGCAACCAGCAAAGACGGCTAGCCCGCCAACAGCGGCGACAGTTTCGGAGACGGGCAGCCCGGTTGCGACGGGTTCGCGGCATCCTTGGCGATGCGGGATTGCTTTGGGCATCGCAGGAACAACTAGAACGTGCTGACCCATACTCGCTTCGAGCGAAGGCCTTGGATGCACCGCTCGCGCCTTGGGAGCTTGGCGTGGTGCTGTTTCACCTTGCGCAGCGGAGAGGCTTTCGGGGCTCGCGTGCGGGCAACGCGGACGGGAAAGACGGACCGGTCTACGAGGACATTTCCGCGCTCAAGCAAGAAATCCTGGGCTCGCAGAGTCGCACGCTTGGCGAGCATTTTCACAAGTTGCGAGAGCATGCGGTGCGGAAGGGACTCGCCGAGCCAAGGGTTCGCGGAAGACATACGACGCGAGCGATGTATGAAGCGGAGTTTGCGGCGATTGTCGATGCTCAAACACCGCATCACGCGAGAACGCTCACGCCCGAGTTGCGTGAGCGACTTCGGGACGCGTTGTTCTTTCAGCGGCGGCTCAAGCCAACGGATGAGCTGATCGGGCACTGCGAACTTGATCCTGCCGCACGACGGTGTGCGGTTGCACATCGCGCAGCACAGCGGTTCCGTATCGCGCAGGAGGTTACAAATCTCCGCGTCATCGCGCCCGATGGGCAAGAATCGGAACTGACGAGCGAGCAGGCGGCGCGGGTTCGCAGTGCGCTGGCGGGCTCTGAGAAGCAGACGTTTGAGCAACTCCGCAAGTTGCTGGGCTTCTCCGAGCAACACCGTTTCAATCTGGAGCAGGGCAAGCGCACGACGCTGTACGGGAATCGGACCGATGCCAAACTGCGCAGCAAGGCAGTGTTTGGCGCAGCGTGGCAGGAACTTACGGAAGACGAGAGAGATCGGATCGTCGAACTTTTGTTGCGCGAAGACGATCTGGAAACGCTCGAACGCTACGCGCGGGAGGTGCGGGGGCTGTCTCCCGAGCAGGCGCACGCGTTCGCGCGGGTGGAATTGCAGCCGGGGTATTTGTCGTACAGCGTGGGCGTGATTCGCAAGCTCACGCCGCACCTGGAACGCGGTGCGCTGCTGCGCCACAAGGACCGGGCGCGGAGTGCGATTCATCTGGCGGGATTCACGCCGATTGATGAGATGCCGGTGCCGATGTTTGATCGGCTGCCACATCCGCCGACGGACATTCGCAATCCGCTCGTGCTCGCAGCCTTGCACCAAGTGCGCCGGGTGGTGAATGCGATTGTGCATGAATACGGCAAGCCCGGTGCGATGCACATTGAACTCGCCCGAGAGATTCAGGGGGGCATCGAGCAGCGGCGAGAGCGAACTATCGCGATGCGCAAGCGTGAGCGCGAACGCGACGACGCAGCGGAGTTGATTCGCGCGAACTGCCCGGGGGTACGCGTCACGCGTGATGCGATTGACCGCTATCTGCTTTGGCGCGACATGAAGGAAACGTGCCCGTACAGCGGGAAGACGATCCCGCTTGCGGGTCTCTTTGGACCCGACGTAGAAGTCGATCACATCTTGCCATACTCGCGGTCACTCGATGACAGCTTCGCCAACAAGACGGTGTGCTATCGCGATGCGAACCGTGACAAGGGACAGCGCACGCCGTTCGAGTGGCTGGGTGGTGATGATGCTCGCTTTGAGGCGATGATCCAGCGCGTCCGGCATCTGGGCGCGTGGGGGCAGCGTTCCAAGGCACGCAAGTTCACCCAGCAAACTTGCGAACTGGAGGACTTCATCGCACGACAATTGAGTGACACGGCCTATATCTGCCGACAGACGGCGGCATTTATGCGGCATCTGGGCGTGGATGTGGTATGCGTGAAGGGACAATCAACCGCCGATCTGCGCGAGCGATGGGGTCTGAACAGCGTACTGCGAGATGACGGACTGAATCTCAAGAATCGTGATGACTACCGGCACCACGCGGTCGATGCGATTGTGGTGGCACTCACGGACCGGTCACGCTTGCAGGCGCTTGCGACTTTTGACCCGGCATCACAGCGGCGCGAGAAACGGCTTGCCGCCCGGGAGCAGCCCGCGCAGGTTGACAAGCAGACGGGCGAACTTCTCGCAGCGGCCCAGCCTTGGACGCACTTTCGCGAGCAGGTTGACGCGAGCGTCAATGCGATCAATGTCTCGCACAGGCCCCAGCGCCGGGTGCGTGGGGCCTTGCATGAGGACACGTACTACGGCAAGACAAGCGAACCGGGTGTTTACACGTCGCGGAAGCCGCTCGCGGGGCTGAAACCGGGTGAAGTGGAACGCATCCGTGATGAGGGGATTCGGAAGGCGATTGTGCTGCGAGCACAGGCTCGCGGTATGGCACTGGCTGATGCGAAAGAGTTTCCCAAAGACTTCTGGAACGAGCCACTTTTTCAAGTGCGGCGCAAGCCGGGAACACCGCGTACACGCGATGAGTGGGAGACAACGCACATTCCCGTGCGATCGGTCACCGTAGCGAAACGAGACAGCACGATTCAGGCTCTGGGTACAACGGGCTTGCATGTGAAGCCGGGCAGTAACCATCATGTGTGCATCTTCGAGTATCGCGATGACAAGGGCAAAGTTCGGCGCGATGCTGTGTGGTGCAGTCTTTTGGAAGCGGTGCAGAGAATCACGCGCAAAGAGCCGATCATTCGGCGCAGGCATCCCGAGGTCGCGTCCGCAGCATTTGTCATGAGTCTCTGCCCGGGCGACATGATGTTAATTGAGAGCGAGGGAAAGCAGCGTCTGATGAGGTTTGTCACCGGCGCTTCGACACAAGGGCAACTCTACTTCTCCGACTCGCGAGATGCCAGAAAGAGCGCGGATCGAAAGGACAAGGCGAAGAAAGCGACGACGCTTGTGGGAAGCAAGGTAACTGTTGACTTGCTTGGACGCGTTCGATGGGCGGGTGATTAGGCCGCAATGTGGTGTATTCGGTCCCGCTCTGCGACCAGCCCGCAACCACCGATTCGGTACTGGCCCGTTAGCACGGAGTGTACTCGGTCCCGTTCTGCGACCAGCCCGCAACTCAGGCCGAGGCCGAAGTGCAACGCGTCAAAGTGTATTCGGTCCCGCTCTGCGACCAGCCCGCAACCGTTGGTGTGCGCGCGGTGGTGTCGTGCGCAGTGTATTCGGTCCGGCTCTACGACCAGCCCGCAACGACACCGCTAGCGATGTGCTGGCGACTCGCAGTGTATTCGGTCCCGCTCTGCGACCAGCCCGCAACACATCGAGCGGCTTCTTGGGATCAATGAGAAGTGTATTCGGTCCCGCTCTGCGACCAGCCCGCAACCGCGACGAGAGAGGGGGAATGGGCTGGGGAAGTGTATTCGGTCCCGCTCTGCGACCAGCCCGCAACAGCCTCAAACGTCTCCGCGTCAACGGGATGAGTGTATTCGGTCCCGCTCTGCGACCAGCCCGCAACGCCGCAGTTGTCACTGGTTGATGTCGGCTGGTGGCACGACTTTCCCGAATGCGCCAACTGGATTACACCTGCTGCCGACTTCGTGGCTGTTTCCAGCACGGAAATAGATGTCTCGACTTCAGCGTACGACGTGATCATGTCTACGCCGGACTGAGCGATGCATGCGTGCGGCACGCTGATCACAAGCGCGACGCCGCGAGGCTGGCCAGTTCGCTGCGTTCGCTCTTGCCGAGGGTGACGTGGGCGAAGAGGCGGACGCCTTTCATTTTCTCTATCGCGTAAGCCAGGCCGTTGCTGCTTTGGTCGAGGTAGGGGTTGTCGATCTGGCCGATGTCGCCGGTGAGGATGAGCTTGGTGCCTTCGCCCACGCGGCTGGCGATAGTTTTGACTTCGTGGGGCGTGAGGTTCTGGGCTTCGTCGACGATCATGAATTGGTGCGGGATGCTGCGGCCGCGGATGTAGGTGAGGGGCTCGAGCACGAGCTTGCCGTCGGCCATCAGCTTCTGGACGCGTTGTTCGGCGCTGTGGCTGTCGGGTGCGCTGCCGCCGCCGCCTCGGGTGCTGAGGAGGTAGGTGAGGTTGTCGAAGATGGGCTGCATCCAGGCGGTGAGCTTTTCGTCTTTGTCGCCGGGGAGGTAGCCGATGTCGCGGCCCAGGGGCATGATGGGGCGGGCGACGAGGAGTTTGTCGTACCGTTCTTCGGCGAAGACTTTGGTCATGCCGGCGGCGATGGCGAGGAGGGTTTTGCCGGTGCCTGCGCTGCCGAGAAGCGTGATGAACTTGATTTCTTCGTCGAGCAGGACATCGAGGGCCATGGTCTGCTGGACGTTGCGGGCCATGATGCCGAAGACGGGCTTGCGGGGACCCGTGACGGGGATGATGTGCTCGGTGTCGGCGAGGCGGCGGCCAAGACCGGTGTGGGTTTCGTCGTCGCGGTTCTTGAGAATAACGAACTGATTGGGCAGCAGTTCGTTCTGGATTTTCTGCATGCCCATACCGCTGTCGTATTCCTCGACGAGGTGCGGCGCGAGGCGGTCGAGCTCGATCAGGCGATCGCGGTACAGCTCGTCGATGAGAGAACCTTCAACGCTGGCGGTGAGATAGCCGGTGTAGAGGCGGTCGGCGTCGACGCGCTGGTTTTGGAAGTCTTCTGTCGTGATGCCCAGGGCGTCGCTCTTGATGCGGGCGCTGAGGTCTTTGGTGACGAAGACGGTGCGCAGGCCTTTGCGGTGGAGGTGGTAGGCGACGGCGATGATTTTGTTGTCGGGCGCGGGCTCTTCGATGCCTGTGGGGCGCGGGTAGTCGGTGACGTCGATACGGACGAAGCCGGTCTTGCCGCCCGGGCCGGTGCTGAATGCGCCGCGGCTGGGCGCGGGCAACTGGCCCCAGTTGACGCCGTCGGCGAGGGCGCCGATCTGGCGGAGGCGGTCGAGGTTGCGGATCGCGCCGCGGGCGTTGCGGCCCAGGTCGTCGTCCTTGCGCTTCATCTTGTCCAGTTCTTCGATGACCTGGAAGGGGATGATGACGTTGTGCTCTTTGAAGACGAACATCGCGTCGGGGTTGTGAAGCAGGATGTTGGTGTCGAGCACGAAGTGCTTGACGGCCTGCTCGGACGCGGATTCGGAGGTGCGAACGGACTTGCCGGAGGTGCCGGCACCGCTGCGTGACTTGCTGGGCATGGTGGTAGTGGACTGCATGCTGGCCTGTCGTTTACGACCTGGCAGCGTATCGCGCGAGGCATCGCGTCGTGAAGATGAACCGCTTGATCCGCTGGATCCACTTAAGGGGGATGCAGGCGAAAACTCCGGTTCCCGATAGATCGTGTCGTCCATGACGATCCTTCGTTTGTGGCGGCCTCATCGCGGCAAAGCGAACGAGGACGCGCGACCTCCTGTCGCATCGGCCTCATCGGCTGCGTCAATCAGCCGGACGCAGCAGCATAACGCAATTCCGGCGGGAATGCACGCAGAAATCGTCAGCTTCACCTACTTTTTGCGCATGGAGTCGCAGGATGTTCGCAGGTTGTGCGAACGGGCGGCGCGACAGCAGCAAAGGGGCAGGCGATGCGAACGTGCTGGATGCGTGGTGCAGCGGTGGCGATGGCGGCGTGCGCGGGGCTGGGTGGGTGTGCGGCCAAGTGGAACATGGTGGTGGAGAATCAGTCGTCGCAGCGGGTTGCGGCGATTTACATGCCGGCGCCGAGCGGTACCAGTTTGATTGGCTATCCGATTTGGCCAGGCGCGCACAATGCGGGCGTGCTGGAGCCGGGGGAGCGTGTGGAGTTTTCGCATCGCAATGCGCGAAAGGGGCAGGGGTATTACTTTGGCGTGCTGTTCGTCTCGACGTGTGAGGATCCGGGCGTGATGTACGGCTTGAGCGGGACGACGCGAGCGGTGATTACCGATGGGCCTGCGGGACTGGTGCTGACGGGCGGGACGGAAGCGCGACCTGTGACGGGAGAGCTGCAGACCTCGCGTGATGAGCAGTATGAGTTGATTCGGGTGGACTTGGCGGCGGTGTGCCGCGGTGTTGGGACGGCGGAAGATGGGGAGCGGAAGTGAGGGCGTGAGAGGGCGTGCGGGATTTCACGCGGCTCGCAGCGTTGTGCCGATATTCGCCCGTTATGCCCCGCCCTGCTCATGTCATCGCACTGTGTGTTCTTGGTCTGCTCATGCTGGGCGTGATCATGGTGCTTTCTGCTGATATGGGCGTGAAGACCGTGACGGCGGAGGCGCCGGTTGCGCAGGCCCCCACTATCGCGGCGATGCTGACCAGCCGGAGCATGCTGTACGCGGGGATGGCGGTGGCGGCGCTGGTGTTTGCGGCGTGTCTGCCGATTCGGCAACTGGCGGCGTATGCGCAGAATCGCGGGCCTGCGGCGACGAGCGACAACTGGAAGCCGGGGCTGCTGGGGCTGGCGCTGGGGTCGATGGCGATTGTTGGGTTTTGTGCGCTGGTGTATGTGCCGGGCATCGGGCGCGAGGTGAACGGCAGCCATCGCTGGCTGAATGTTCCCGGCGCGGATGCGCTGGGCTTTCAACCCAGTGAGATCGCCAAGTGGACGTTCATCGCGATCATTGCGTGGTATTGCACGCGGCGGATCAGTGTGCTGCCGCAGTTCTGGAAGGGGCTTGTGCCGGCGCTTGCGGCGACGGGATTTGTCGCGGGATTCATCGTGCTGGAAGACCTGGGCACAGGTGCACTGATTGCGATGGTCGCGACGCTGATGCTGATTGCGGCGGGGTGCAAGTTGTGGCACTTCCTGGCGCTGAGCCCCGCGCCGATTGCGGGGCTGATTGCGGCGGTTGCGACCAGTGACTACCGCATGAACCGCATCATGGCGTTTCAGAATCCGTACGCCGATCCGGAAGGGATTGGATATCACGCGATCCAGAGCCTGACGGCGATTGCGAATGGCGAGGGCTTTGGGCGCGGGCTGGGCTTTGGGATTCAGAAGCTGGGATACCTGCCTGAAGATCGCACGGACTTTGTGTTTGCGGTGTTGTGCGAGGAGCTGGGTATTCCGGGCGCGGCGATGGTGGTGACGCTGTTTGGCGTGCTGGTGTGGGCTGGGTTCCTCGTGATGCGTCGCGAGCGCAACCCGATGCTGCGGCTGATGGCGCTGGGGATCATCAGCACGGTGGGCGTGCAGGCGTGCATCAATCTGTTTGTCGTGACGGCGATGGCGCCGACGAAGGGGATTGCGTTGCCGCTGATTAGCCATGGCGGCACGGGGTGGATTCTGACGGCGTTCAGCTTGGGACTGGTGGTGGCGATTGATCGCACGCAGGAACAGCCGGTCTTGACGAGCGGCGTGAGCGAGGCGCCGAAGACGACGGTGGAAGCGATGATTGAGGCGAAGCCGGCGGGGGAAGTGGCGGCGGTGTGATAGCTTGCGGGGGAGTCGCCAGTATCGCAGATCGATGTGTGCAGGTGGATCACTTTTTCGAAGGCCGCGGCGGCGGTCGGAGTTGCAGGCGTTGTGGGCGCAGCAGGCTCGGCGTCGTGATACGTGTGCCGATCGCGGCGGACTGCATGAGCGACGAAGCTCATGATGTTCGGCGAGGCGAGCGGACGCAGTTGTGAGAGCTTCGTATCGCGCTTTCGCTATGATGCGATACAACTCGCACGAAGTAATCGAGACTGTGATCACTCACAGCGTTGATTGATCAGTTGCGGCGAGGTGGGACGAAGCATGAAACCTGTTTCTGACCCCGGAGCTTTGCTGTCTCATCCGCAGTCGCGAGAGTGGTTTGCGCAGCTTTTCAGCGCGACTGGCTTTGCCAATGATGTTGAGGCAAGCTTGGTAATCCAGAGTCCGGCCGATTACGTTACCGCAATGAGCGCTTGCTGGACCGTCTGTGTCATGGCGCATGCGGACATCTGGCCCGATTACAACCGGCAAGCCGTCATTCACGCTGCAATAGCATGCCTTCAGCAGATGGAGTCTGACCCTGATGCCAGGGAGGTGCTTGGCGGCTCCACGCAGATGCAGGAGTTGCGAATGGCGATTATGGCAAAACTGCAACAGCTCTGAGGCGATCGGTGGTGTCTTGCCAACGTGTGTGCTGCGCTCGGCTCATGCAGCAGCGTGTTATGCCACATCGCGAGCATCGCGGGCGGGTTTGTGGCGGGAGTTGGTCTTGATAACGCGGGTGAGTTGGTCGCCGAAGCGGTCGGCGATGATGCGCACGGTGTCGATCGTGGATTGATCGAAGGGTTGGCGCTTGTCGCGGAAGATGGAGAGGACGGCGATGCATTCGCCGTCGCTCACGCTGCTGTTGACGATGAGAGCGTTCTCGGCCATGAAGCCGATTTGGTCGCCGATCAGGTGGGTCGCGCGGGCGGCGTCGGGGATGACGTGGAGGCCCGGGCGGGTTTCGAAGGCGGGGGCAAGGAGATTGCAGAGGTCTTCGAGCATGCCTTGGGCGGCGTCGCGCGGGCAGTCGTAGTTGACGTAGGCGCCGAGGGTGAAGTCGCCGCAGGTGCCGGGGAGGAAGATGGCGGCGTTGACGGGGCCGACCTTGCGGAGCATGAACTCGAGGGTGGTCCGGAGGAGGCTTTCGACGTCGAGCTCGAGGCGCAGGAGGGTTTGGGTTTCGGTGATGAGCTGCGCGGTGCGAAGCTGCTGGCTGAAGCCAGTGGCGACATCGCGGTAGCTTTGGGCGATGTCTTCGCAGACGCCGCCGACTTGCTGGGTCATGGCGTCCTGCTGCTGCGTGAGTTGGCGCTTGAGATCGCGGATGCGAGCGGCGCGCTTGGCGGCGAGAGTGCGGAGCTTGGCTGCGTCGCGGGTGCGGGCAGCGGCCAGAAGCAGGCGGCGCGTGAGTTCGGCGGGTGCGATGGGCAGCTCGATAATGTCGGCGGCGGACTGCTGCATGCAGAAGCCGGCGAGGTCCATCGCGCCGCGGTCGACCATGACGACGAGGGCGGCATCGGGATGAGCGTTGCGGGCCTGCGTGATGCGATCGCGCAGGGAGGGCGAGTCTGCCGCGCCGGCGACGATGAGTACGTCAGGATCGGTGGCGTCGGCGCGCACGAGATCGACCTGGATGGTCGTCAGGGCGTGCTCGACGGCGGCGAGGGTTTTGCCCGCGCAGCCGGTGACGAGACAGCGCAGCGCGCCGGAAGGCGTGGGGACGTGCGGCTCAAATGAGTCGTGATTTCGTGCCATGCTTGCAACCCGCCGATTGCCCCAGCGACTGCGCGACGCGCGCGGTGCGGGGCACAGGTGCATCGACGTGGCGAGGCGGCGACTTCATCGCAGACGGCATAATCGGTGCAGGATTCATGCGCGGCATGGCGGGAGAGGCGCAAGAAAAACCTCCGCCCGGAGGGGGCGGAGGCTTGCATTGCAAGTCTGCAAAGGAGACTTAGCGGCGACGACGCATCGCGACGAGGCCACCGAGGCCAACCAGCGCGGCCGCGCTGGGAGCCGGGACCGGCACGTAGTAGATGCGGAGCGTGCCCGAATCGATCTGGGCATCCTGCACGGTGTTGCCACCGTCGTTGAAGCTCTCGTACACCTCGATGTACAGCGAGCTGGTCGACATGGTGAAGGGGCCCGAGCCGAGCGCGCCGGGGTTGCCGAAGGTGCCGCTGCCCGAGTAGACGCCGGGGGTATCGTTCGTGCTGGGAGCGAAATCCCAGAAGCCGCCCACGCCGGTGAACGAATCGTTGATCGACAGCGTCATTTCGCTGCGCCAGCTGCTGTTGATCGACGTGAAGTTCAGGCCGATCCAGTCAGCGCCGACGATCTGCGTGCCCGCGGGCAGCGCGATCGAGGTGTCGGTGTTGGCCGCTGCGCCGTAGCCACCGAAGGTCTGCCAGCCAGCGAGATTGACGTCAACAAACGCGTTCACACCTGCGGAGGCGCTGCCAGCAGCAGCGGCCAGCAGGCCCAATGCAAAAACCTTCTTCATCTCTTCTCTCCTCCCTGAGTTTTCACCCAGGAAAATGGTTCCCACGAGCGACAACGCTGCCGCACGCTTGTCACAATTTACTCGATCTCAACAAAAATGGAAGCCTAGCAGTCGGCATTTCGGACAAACAAACAAACTTTTGGTGTACTTCTCACCCCTTTGCTCTCTGCAACCCCTCCCCCCGACGAGATTTATGGCTCCTATACTGGGCACCCCGTGCAGGCTCAATCTCCTTGGTGTTCCGGCCTAGGCCCTGCCTAAATGCCGTCGCCATCGGTGTTTGCGCCATCAGAAAGGTTCGAAAGCTTCTCATGACCGCCGCCGCCACCAAGCCCACGATTTCCGCCATGGACGTTCCTCGCAACCCCACCATCCGCAACGTCGCCATCATCGCTCACGTCGACCATGGCAAAACCACCTTGGTTGACAACCTGCTCAAGCAGTCGGGCAACTTCCGCTCGGGCGAGCTGGAGAAGCTGGAAGGCGGCCAGCACGGGCTGATCATGGATAGCAACCCGCTCGAACGCGAGCGCGGGATCACGATCCTGGCGAAGAACTGTGCGGTGAGTTATCACTCGCTTGCGGGGGATGACTACCGCATCAATATTCTGGACACCCCGGGCCACGCCGACTTTGGTGGCGAAGTGGAGCGCGTGCTGCGCATGGCCGACGGCGTGCTGTTGCTGGTGGACAGTAGCGAAGGCGTGATGCCCCAGACCAAGTTTGTGCTGGGCAAGGCACTGGAGATGGGCCACAAGCCGGTCATCGTGGTCAACAAGGTTGACCGTCAGGACCAGCGTGTTGAAGGCGTGATGAACGAAGTGTTTGACCTGCTGGTGGACCTGGGCGCGGACGAGCTTGCGCTCAACTTCCCGGTGCTGTACGCGGTGGGTCGTGATGGCTGGGCGACAGCCCAGTGGCCTTTGCCTGATCCCAAGCCGGACAACCTGCGCGACATCTTTGAAGCGATCATTCGTGAAGTTCCGCCGCCGCCGGCTGATACGAGCAAGCCGCTGCAGGTGCTGATCACAAACATCGACTATAACGACTACGTGGGGCGTATCGGCATTGGTCGCGTGGTGTGTGGCAGCATCAAGGCGGGCCAGAGCGTGACGGTCATCAAGCGTGATGGCACGCAGGTGCAGACTCGCGTTCAGCAACTGCTGCAGTTCGTCGGGCTGAAGCGCGCTGAAGTGGAGAGCGTGACGGCAGGCGACTTGTGCGCGATCGTGGGCCTTGAGTCCATCGACATCGGTGACACGGTTGCGGATCCGGCGAACCCCGTGCAGTTGCCGCCCATTCGCGTGGAAGAGCCGACGATGTCGATGCTGTTCCGCGTGAATGACTCGCCCTTTGCGGGTCAGGAAGGCGAGTACGTCACGAGCCGTCAGATTCGTGAGCGTCTCTTCAAGGAACTGCAGCGCAACCCAGCGATGCGTGTGGATCAAGGCCGCAGCGCGGACGAGTTCATGGTCGCGGGTCGCGGCGTGCTGAGCCTGGGCATTCTCATTGAGAACATGCGCCGCGAAGGCTTTGAGCTGAGCGTGGGCAAGCCTGAAGTGCTCATCAAGGACATTGATGGCGTGCCGCATGAGCCGGTTGAAGAACTTGTGATTGACAGCCCCAACGAGTATGTGGGCAGTGTGATGGAACTCGTCGGCAGCCGCAAGGGCGAACTGAAGAAGATGGAACCTCGCGGCGATGCGATCACGCACATGCTGTTTGAGATTCCGTCGCGTGCGCTGATCGGGCTGCGCGGCAAGATGCTGACGGCGACGCAGGGCAATGCAATCATGCACCATAGCTTCCTGCGGTTTGTGCCGGAAGCAGGCGAGATTGCACGTCGCAAGTTTGGCGTGCTGATCAGCCTCGAGACGGCGGCGATCACGACGTATGCGCTGGAAGGGCTGGCGGATCGCGGTGTGATGTTTGTGGAGCCGGGCGACAAGGTGTACGCGGGCCAAGTGGTGGGCGAACACAACCGCGACAACGACCTGACCATCAACTGCACGCGCCTCAAGCACCTGACCAACTTCCGCGCGGCCAGCAAGGACGCGACGGTGGTGCTGAAGGCTCCTCGCAAGATGAGCCTGGAAGCGTGCCTTGAGTACATCGAAGACGATGAGTACGTCGAGGTGACGCCCAAGAGCGTGCGCATCCGCAAGAAGCTGCTGAACGAGAACGAGCGCAAGCGCAATGAGCGGGCGCGGAATACAGACGAGTGATCGGTCGGCGCCAACGAGGGGTGCATGATGGCTGCGACATGGATGAGATCGCGGTGCGGCATGATTGCAGCATCGGCGTTTGCTTTGTGCTGCGCAGGTTGCATGGACGCACGCACGAAGACCGCGCGTGAAGCGATCGCGGAGAGTGCGACTGATGCCAATGCGACCAGTCAGTCGAGTGCGGCGATGGAGGCAGCGCGGGGCTTCTGGGTGATGACGGCGCAGGGGCGCGTCACGCGCTTTGATGTGCGTCAGGGGCGCGTGGTGGCTGGTGACGTGTGGGACACGGGTGGAGTTTGCATACCCGAAACCGCGTGGCGTGTGGATGCAGGTCGCGCTGTGGGACTAACACGAGGCTTGCGACTGTGCGCGTTTGATAATTCGAGCCAGCAGGTTTCGGTGATGCACGACACGGCCGCGAAGACACTTGAAGGACTCGGCTGCTTCGTGGGATCGACATCGCTGTCGCGGTCGGGGACGCTGGTGGCTTGGTGCAATGAGCCTCGCACGGCGTGGGTGGCGCGCGATGTGATGCAACCGGGCACAGAGCCGACATGGACGCGATGGGAGCATCCAGCGGATGTTGACTTTCGCTACAACTTCATCTTCGCGGGGCGAGATGATGTGGTGTATCAGTCGGTCAGCCCGCGTTCGCCGATCCGGGTCGTGGAGTTTGCGGCTGGTAGCGTCGCGCGCGATGTGTTCGTGCCCAAGGGAGAGCAAGTCGCGCGGGTGTTGGATCGTACCGACACGCACGTGACACTGGGGGTACAGGAACACGTGGGTTCGATGCGGATCCATACGTTTGACCTGCGGGGCGCGGAGACGGCATCTCCGATTGTCGTACGCGGGCCGCTGCCCGGGTTGACCTCGCGGACACTCGTCGTGGATGGGCTGCTGATTGCAGTGCCGGAAGTGCAGCCGTGGATGGATGTCATCGACCTGCAAGCTGGCGGGGGCGAGCGAGCGTGGCAGCGGGTGGATGTGGATAACTCCATTCTCGCGGCCTGGTAGGGCTGAAAACACGCGCGATTCCTTGATCCTGCGTCGGCTTGGTATGCCAAACCGATCCGGGAGCCCCGGCATTTCGTACAATGGCGTACGTATGTCCAGCGACGAAAAGAGCGTGCAAGAGCATCTGCATCCGGCGGAGGTCGCGGCGCGGCAGCGTCGATTGATCATTCGGGTGGTGCGGATTGTGTTTGCGATTCTGGCGGTGACGTTCACGACGCTGGCGGTGGTGAACGCGATGCAGCGCGGCGCGCAAGTGGGCATGACGCTGTGGTGGATTCCGCTGGCGGCGTCGCTTGCGATCGTTGCGCTCGTGGGCGGCATTGACCGATTGACGCCTGTCAAGAAGATCTCGACGGTGTCGGCGGTGGCGATCGGGCTGCTGATTGGTCTGTTGGCGACGCTGGCGATGAGCGGGCTGATTGACCTGACGCTGCAGAGCTGGATGGATCAGACCGACGCGCAGAAGCAGCTCAAGCCGATCATTGACAGCGTGAAGATCGTGCTGGGCATTTCGCTCAGCTATCTGGCGGTCGTGACGATTCTGCAGACGCAAGATGACTTCCGGCTGGTGATTCCTTATGTCGAGTTCGCGAAGCAGATGCGCGGCGTGCGACCTGTGCTCGTCGATACGTCGGCGCTGATTGACGGGCGCATCGCGGATGTCGCGGCAACGGGATTCTTGCAGTCGCCGCTCATCATTCCGCGGTTTGTGGTGGCGGAACTGCAGACACTGGCGGACAGCGGCGATGCGGGGAAGCGATCTCGCGGGCGGCGCGGCTTGGACCTGATCGGCAAGCTGCAGCGGCTGGGCAATGTGGACGTGACGATTGATGACAAGGTGATGCCCGGCAAGGGCGTGGATGCGCAGCTGGTGGAAGTGGCGCGTGAGATGAATGCGATGGTGCTGACGGGTGATGTCGCGCTGTCGCGCATCGCGAGCATTCACAATGTGCCGGTGCTGAACCTGAATGATCTTGCGATTGCGACGCGCATGAGTCTGGTGCCGGGCGAGCCGGTGACAGTGCGGCTGATCAAGCAAGGTGAACAGGCGAGCCAGGCGGTTGGCTATCTGGGCGATGGCACGATGGTGGTTGCGGAGAATGGTGCATCGCGCATCGGTGACACGGTGACGATGACGGTGTCGAGCAGTTTGCAAACGAGCGCGGGGCGGCTGGTTTTTGCGAGGATCAGCGAGGAAGACGCTGGCGCGCGGGAGATTGGCGCGGAGTCGCCCGCGGGCTTGTTGGAAACCGGAGAATCAGAGCGAGCGAACGAGCAAGCGAGCGAGGGCGCCGGCGATGCTGCAACGCAGGGAGCGCCGGGCGGTGATGCAGCGGGGATCACTGGCGGGGCTGGAAGTGCGGGGACACGCGGGCCGTTTCCGCCTAAGCCGCCGCGGACGATGAAGGCGGGGACGCCGCGGAATCCGAGGCGGTGAGGGGTGAAGCGAATTTTTGTCCATCGCTACGTGACTTCGCTTTCGGTGGGCCGTGCCGTGCGGATGACGGGGCTTGGCCTGCTTGCTGCGCTGACGCTGGATCAGACGGTGGTTTCGCCGCAGGGATGGACCAAGCCGGTTGCTCTTGGTTCGGTATGCCAATGCGCGGACTGTCTCCGGGCGTATCCGCGGGCGTATCGATTCGCGCTGTCGCGCAGTGACGACTTCTGGACGTTTGGCACTTACACCGGCATTGCGGGACCGATCACGTTTGCGATTGTCGGCATCGGGGTGTACGTGATCGGGCGGTTCATTCGGATTGAGCGCGACTTCTCGATTGAGGAAGATCCGCGTCCGGATTTGTGCGCGACATGCGGATACAGCAGAGTCGGGCTCGCGAGTGACGCGACGTGTCCGGAGTGCGGCGGTGCGGCCAACGCTAACTCGCGACCGCTGGAAGACGCCGCGCGAGACTGACGTGGTAACTTTGCATGAACGTTCGCCAGCAGCGAAAAGGGCCCGAACGGTTGCTCGGGCCTCTTGCGTTCATGCGTTTGTGCGTGCGATTGACGGATCGAACTTGCGGAGTTCGAGACTGTTCTCGACCTCGTTCTCGCGGATGGCGACGGCAACGCCGAGTCAGGCGAAGGGTCGCTGATCGATGAGATAAGTTCAAGGCTGCGTGCGGGAGACAAGGACCTTGTCGACGCGGGCTGCGTCCATGTCGACGACTTCGATCGTGTAGTTTCGCCATGTGGCCTTTTCGCCCTCGCTGGGAATGTGGCCCAGCAGTTCGATGATCAGACCGCCCACAGTGCTCACGTCGGGGGCTTCATCGGGTGCCGCGTCGTATGCATCGGCGATGCCAAGGCCCTGCAGAAAGTCATGGAGCGGCAGGCGACCATCAACCAGCCAGTCATTGTCGCCGCGACGCAGCATGCTGGGCGTTGCATCGCCACGTCGCGCGACGCCGCCCACGATTGCGCGCGTGACGTCGTTCAGGGTGAGCATGCCGAGGGTGCCACCGAACTCGTCGACGATGAACGCCACGTGGCTTTTTGACTGCTGAAACTGATCGAGCAGTCGCAGGGCTGGCATGGTTTCGGGCACGAACAGCGGCCGCTGCGCAACGGCGCCGATCTTGAAGTCCATCCCAGCGAGGAGGCCGTAGGCGATGAGATCCTTGATGTGCACGACGCCTATGAGATGATCGATGTCACCCCGGCACACCGGGAAGTGCGAGTGCGGACTGGTGCCCAGCAGCACGCGGACGGCGTCGAGCGACTCGCTTTCGTCGAGCCAGACGATGTCAGGCCTTGCGACCATGAGATCCCGCACGTAAAGATCGCCGGCTCGCATGGTGCGTTGGAAGAGCGCGATCTCTTGAGGCGTGAAGACGCCTGTGCCTGCGGCTCTGGCGATGAGGGCGCGCACGTCATCTTCTGAGACATCATCGCCCGTCTTGGGTTTGATTCCCAGCGTTCGCAGCACCACTTCGGTTGAGAACGTGAGGACTTTGACGGGCAGGGCCGCGATGATGGAGAGAAGGTTGAGCGGGCGCGAGATGATCGAAGCCACAGCCTCGGGGTGCGCGAGTGCGATGCGCTTGGGCACCAGTTCTCCCACGACCAGCGAGAAGTAGGTGATGACCAGCACGACCAGCACGAGCGTGATCGTGTCGGCATGCTCTGCAAAGAGGGGAACCTTGGCGATCAGGGGCTCAACCTGGCCCGACAGGGCATTCTCGCCAAATGCCCCGGCCAGAATGCCGATGAGCGTGATGCCAACCTGCACGGTTGAGAGGAATCGCGTGGGTTCGCGAGCGAGTTCCATCGCCGCGGCGGCACCCTTGCTGCCTGCGCGTGCCGACTGCTGCAAGCGGCTCTGCCGACTCGTCATGACGGCGAGTTCGGACATCGCGAAGATGCCATTGAGCACGAGCAGCACAGCGAGAATCGATATCGCAAGAAGCATGAGCGAAGGTAGTCAAGCGAGCCGAGCAACTGCCAGCATGATCGACCACACCCAAAAAGCAGCGAGCCCGGACTTGCTCCGGGCTCGCACTGGTCTTCAGATGATCGCTGTTAATTACGGATCGAGCTTGCGGAGTTCGAGGCCGTTTTCGACGAGCTTCTCGCGGATTTCCTTCAGGCTGGTTGCGCCGAAGTTCTTGATGCCCATGAGCTCGGCCTCGGTGTGGCTGGCGAGGTCGCCCAGCGTCTGGATGCCCAGAAGCTGGAGGGCCTTGCGGGCGCGGACGCTGAGGTTGAGGTCGCTGACGCCCTTGGAGAGCGTGGTTTCCTTGCCCGTGCCCTTGTACTGATCCATCAGGGCGCGGCGGGCTTGGCGATGTGCGTCTTCGAGGCCTTGGCCCAGCTTGAGGCCCTTGATCGTGAGCATCTTCTTGATTTCGGTGAGGCTGGTCTCGCCGAAGTTCTTGTAGCTGAGCAGTTCGGCTTCGGTGATGCGAAGCAGATCGCCCAGGCTGCGGATGTTCATCTTCTTGAGGCAGGTGCGGGCGCGGACGGAGAGTTCAAAGTCCGTCACGGGCGTGTCGAGCAGAGCCTTGCGCTTGAAGATATCGCGGTCCTGCTCCTCCTCCACCACCATCTCCTTGCTGGCGGCGATGTCCTTCATGAAGAGCAGCGCGCGGAGGTGGTTGGGCGAGGTTTCGAGAATCTGCTTGATGCAGCGTTCCGCGCTGCTGTAGTGGCCCTGATCTTCATAGGCCACGGCGAGATTCATGAGGGCGTTGATGTGCGCGGGGGCGACATCGACGCAGCGTTCGTACAGAGCGATGGCTTCGTCTTCCTCGCCCATCAGGTCCAGGTGAAAGCCGAGCTTGAAGAGAGCTTCAGGGCTCAGCGGGTCGGCGGCGACGGCTTTGCGAAGCTCGTTCACGGCCGTGATGCGGTCGTTCTGCAATTCGGCCTTCTTGGCGGCGTCGACGTGCTTTGCAGCAGCGGCGGCGTCGCGGCGCGTGTGTTCGTGCGAACCAATGACAATGTCAAGCGGATCATGCGCCATAAGGGCGGGGCTCCATGGAGGTTGTGAGTCGTGATTCTAGGTGGAGGCGGGCAAGCGAGCAAGCGAGCGCAGGAGTGAGGGGGTGAGGGGGGGTGAGGCGGACAGATACCGACAATTGGGCGGGCTTGGGGGGAGAACAGAGAACAGAGAACGGAGAGCGGAGAACGGGGAGCGGCGAACGGGGGCGGCCGGGTGTGGGCTGGCTTTTCGCCTGGCCTCATCCCCCACTTATACGCATCTCATGCCTGCCTCATGCCCTCCGCACACTAATGCTGGGCTTTTCCGCTCTGACTATCCGAATACCTCCCCATGCTTCTTGTTGCTGCCGCCTTTACCGCCGTCGCCCTTGCCGCCGACCCCGCTGTCTCAACGGCTGTGGCCCCGGCCGTGGCCGCCACTGATCCCGCGGCCCATGCCAATCTCTTCTCCGGGCCCAACATCGCGGCGTTCTTCACGCTGACGGCGATGGAGATCGTGCTGGGCATCGACAACATCGTCTTTATCGCGATCTTGTGCGCCCGGCTGCCGGAGGAGCAACGTGAGAAGGCCCGGCTGGTGGGCCTGGCCCTCGCGATGTTCATGCGGATCGGGCTGCTGTTCACGATCAAGTGGATCATGGGGCTGACGGGCAAGACGCTGTTCACGCTGCCGATTCTCAACGAAGCCATCGATGGCCGCGACCTGGTGCTGCTGCTGGGCGGGCTTTTCCTCATCTACAAAGCGACGAAAGAGATCCACGCGAAGGTCGAACACGAGGAGCACATTCCCGGCGAAGGTACGAAGTCCAAAACCACCTTCCGCGGCGTCATCGGTCAGATTCTCGTCATCGATCTGGTCTTCAGTCTCGACTCGGTCATCACCGCCGTGGGCATGGCCCAGAACCTGTGGATCATGGTCGCCGCCGTCGTCGTCAGCGTGGGCGTCATGCTCGCCGTCTCGGGCAAGATCTCCAAGTTCATCGACAAGAACCCCACGCTCAAGATGCTGGCCCTCGCGTTCCTGCTGCTCATCGGCGTCATGCTCGTGGCCGAAAGCCTGGGGCAGCACATCAACAAGGGCTACATCTACTTCGCGATGGCGTTCAGCCTGGGGGTGGAGGGATTGAATATGTTGGTCAAGAAAAGGACAAGTGCCGGGGTGCGGAGTGCCTGAGTGCCGAGTGTTGATGGCGTAGGTTGGGCGGAAGAGCACATGCAGGCGTGCGGCGTTACATCTCGACGAGATGCTCGCGCCATGCGTGCAGGGCTTGGCGCCAGGGGTTGTGTGATCGCGAGAAGTTTCCGCTTGCGTCGTTCCAGCGTTCCATGCACCACACGAAGCGCGCGACCGCGGCTCGCTCTGCGGGCGACCATGGCGGAGGACTGGCAACTTCGTGCAGCAAATCCGCGAACCGCCGCGAATCAAGGTCGCGTGTGAGCGTGCGGGTTCGCTTGTCTTCCGTCTCATCGCTGGCGCGTGCGCTCAGAAGAAAACGCATGATGGTGGGCGGGATGTAGTAGCGATACGACGGGTGAGTAAGAAACGTCCAGCCGCCCACACCCGCGAAGGGTTGCCAGCGCGAGTCGTCTACCAGTTGCAACCAGTGCGTGTCCTTGTCGGCAAGGCGTGCTGCACGACGCTCCTCATCGGTGCCGTAGCGGTCAACGACCTCGCTCTCAGCCCACGACATGATGTCCATACCGCCGCGTGCGGCCGGGCCGCGACGCACGTGGTCAAAGGCCTTCGTGATTTCCGCTCGCAGTTGATCGCGCCAGACGACCTCATGCGGCTTGAGCGGGCGAAGCATGGGAGAGGGTAAGGTGGGGGAAAGTCGAGTACCGCAGTACCGAAGAGACGGAGTACCGCAGGAAAGGCAGATGCGTGCCATCAGGCTTGGCTTTGCAAGCCTGATGCTGCTGCGACAGCCAAGATTGCATCCGGTCTGTTGTACACACTGGATCCATCGGTTCATGTTGTGCAGAGTGTGACCTCGCGTTCCTACGTTTGCGAATGTCACATGCTCCATCCTCATCGCACGCCACACACGCTCTGACGCCCGGCGACGTGGCCACAGCCACGTGGTTGATTGCTGCTGGACGGCCACACGATGTCGGTGGTCCGCTCAACACGCCCATCGTGCCCGCGTCCAACTTCACGCTGGCGACAGGCGGGTCCGGGCGTGCGTACACGCGCGATGATGCGACACCGGCGTGGGAAGCCTTTGAAACCATCGTCGGCGGTCTGGAGGGCGGTCACGCTGTGGCATTCGCATCCGGTATGGCCGCGGCGGCAGCGATTTTCGCGCAGTTGCCGACCGGAGCCCACGTGGTATTGCCCACCGACTGTTACGCAGGTGTTGTCGGGCTTGTACAGGATGGTGTCGCGTCACGCGGCTGGCGATGCACGCGCCTGTCGGCTCGCGATACCGCGGCTTGGCGCGACGCTGCGCAGGGAGCGGACATGCTCTGGGTTGAATCGCCCACCAATCCACTACTCGAGATCACGGATCTGCCGACACTCTGCGCGATGCCGCGAAAGATCGGCTCGCTGTTGGTTGTCGACAACACGCTGGCGACGCCGCTCAATCAGAAGCCACTCGCTATGGGCGCAGATGCGGTTATGCACTCGGCCACCAAGTTCATGGCGGGACACTCGGACGCGATGGCGGGCGTGGCGGTGGCACGCGATCCGGCGACGGCGACGCGGCTGCGGCACTTCCGGGAGATTTATGGCGGTGTGCCGGGCGCGCTGGAGATGTTTCTCGCCACGCGCGGGATGCGCACGCTCGGGCTGCGCGTCGCTGCGGCGCAGACGAATGCGATGCGCGTGGCCCGACACCTGACAACGCTGCAGGACATCAGCATTGTTCGTTATCCAGGACTGGAGACTGATCCCGACCACGAACGTGCTGCAACGTTCATGCGTGGGTTCGGCGTCATCATCACGTTTGATGTGACCGGTGGAGCAGCGCGGGCGGACGCCATCTGCCAGTCGACGCGCATCATCCGACACGCAACGAGTCTGGGCGGCGTGGAGTCCACGATGGAACGACGCGGAGCGGTGCCGGGCCAACATCATCTCCCGCCCGGTTTGCTGCGACTGAGCGTGGGCTGCGAAGACATCGATGATCTCATCGACGATCTCACCTATGCCATGAAGGGTACCTCCCGGGCATGAGTGGACGTTGAACGTGCAACTGGCGGCTCGCCCCACGGGGACCGTTGGCGTACCCAAGGCATGCCTTGCCTCCGGGACTCTGTCCCTTTGGTACTTCGTCTCTTCGGTACTGCGGTACTTCGTGCCTCTCCTCACTCAACCAATCAGCACGAGCCGCACCACCCACACGCCGGTGTAGACGACTATGGTGAGGCCGAGGCTGGCGGCGGCTGCGCCCAGCAGGATGCCGCTGCGTGTGGGCAGTGATTGTGTTGGCCGCCACCAGGCGAGCGACAGGATGAGCGTGAGCACCGCGCCGCACACCACGCTGGTGATGCTCGCGGCGGTGCCCGATGGGATGCCGAACTCGTCATGCGGGAGTTGGCCCAGCACGATGCCGGCGATGCACATGACGGCAGCGATGAGGACGCCCGCCCACACGTCGCGAGCACGCACCTCGGTGGTTGGTGTCACAGCTTCCCGCATGCAAGGGAAGTGTATTGCAAAGCGGCAACATGCCTTTCCTTCGGTACTCCGTCTCTTCGGTACTTCGGTACTTCGCACTCAGGCACTCAGGCACTACTATCGCCCCATGATCTCTCCCAGCCCTACCAGCAAGATCGATCCCACGCTCGCACGCGGCACGCTTGGCAGTGTGGTGGCGGCGACGGCGACCAAGCCGGCGTATATCACGTTTCTTGTGCCCAACACGAGCTATGAGTTGCATCTGCTGCCGACGGCGGAGGTGAAGACGCAGCCGGGCAAGCGGCTGATTGGCACGATTCGGGCCCAGGCGCGGCGGATGGATGTGGTGCAGACGGGCGGGCAGTACATGGAGCCGGTGATGGGGCGGCCGCGGCGCGTGCAGGGGACGGTGATTGCGATCGCCGGTGATGCTGTGGTTGTGGATGCGGGCGTGCCGGTGCATTGCAGGCCGACGGATGTGCGGCAGCAGGCGAGCCAGTTCAGCATCGGGCAGTTTGTGAGCTTTGATGTGCTGGATGGGTCGACGTTCACGCCGCAGTGAGTGCTCGCGCGAGCGAGCGTGGCCCATCCGTTGCGGCGGCCATGCGTGCCAACAAGTCCTCACACGTCCTCACACGCCCTCTCACGTCCCGGCTCGTAAGCCCGCCTTCTGCAACTGGACTGCACAAGTGGGCCGCACGAAAGCAAGACGATGCAAACGCCCTTTGATCTCAGTGCGCTGGATGAGTACTTGCACGATGCCGAGCGCATGGCGTGGCTGCGCGCGACGTGGCAGAGTGCGGAGCTGATTGATCGCGAGATGCACGGTGCGCTGGTGTTCAAAGGCGCGCAGCCCAAGGCGCGGCATGATCCGGTGGGACGCAACGCGCTGCTCACGCATGCGATTGACCTGACGTTGCAGGGGCCGGTGTTCAAACACCATCGCGGGGCGACGTTGTTCTGCGAATTTGGCGTACACAAGGGCGAGACGATCACGCATATCGCGGGGACGCTGGCGGAACGCCAGGCTGAAGGCGGGGTTGACGTGCGCGTGCACGGGTTTGACAGCTTTGAAGGCTTGCCCGATGACTGGTTTCTGGGGCGCAAGGCCGGGCGATTCTCGCTCGAGGGCAACACGCCGCTGGTGCCGGCGACTGTGACGCTGCACAAGGGGTGGTTCAAGGACACGCTGCCGGGGTTTGTGGCTCGGCATGCAGGGCCCGCGGGATTGCTGCACATCGACGCGGACCTGTACAGCAGCGCGAAGACGATTCTGGATGTGATGCACGAGCACGGCCGCATCGTGGCGGGGACGGTGATCGTGTTTGATGAGTACTTCAACTATCCGGGCTGGCAGGAGCACGAGTACAAGGCGTGGAAGGAATTCGTCGCGAGAACGGGCACGAAGTTTTCGTACGTGGGGTACGCGCCGTGCCATTACTCGGCGGCGGTGCGGGTGGAGTAGGCGGAGCACGAGAGAGAGGCGAGTGTGGCGTTTACCTTCACGCTGCTGTTGATCTTCGCGCTGCCGGTGACGCTGCTGTGCGCCGCGATGCTGGCGATGCTCTTGGATAAACCTCGCGGCGTGATGGTGCGATGTCGGCGCTGCCAGTATGCGATGGGCGGCCTGCCGCAGAACGTGCCTTGTCCGGAGTGTGGTGAGACAATGCGGGTGCTGACGGGGCGAGGGGAGCTAGCGCAGTGGTCACACCTGATAATGCCCATCGCCTGCGCGATTATCGTGACGGCTGTGGGATGGGGCGTTGGATCCAGCAGTGTGATTGTGGGAGTTTTCCTGGGCTGTGTCACGGGCGCATCGATGATGCTGCCGGCGATCATCTGTTTTTATCGACTGCGCGGAGCATCTCTCGAGCGGCGGGCGTGTCTCGCCGTGATGGTTGCGAGCGCGCTTGCCGCGACAACCACGACGGGCCTGCTGATGCTGATCTCGCACGGATCGGCCGGCGGGTCTGAAGAGGGCATGATGGTGATCTTCGGGCCATTTCTTGCACAGTGGCTTGTGCTGCCTGCGAGCGTCGTGTCGCTGTTCGTCGCGATGCGCATGCAACCAGCCAGCGAAGCGTGATGTCGTGTTCAGGCCCGGCCCGCGAGGGTGATAAGCGTTTCTTCCATGTGAGCATCGAAGCTGCCGCGGGTCATGATGTCGTTGGCGCCGGCATCGCGTGCGGCTTGCAGCAGGTCTTTGGCGACGTGCGGGCCCCACGCGAGGATGCGGATGCGGCGCTCGCGGTCAGTGGTGCGCTGCGGATCTCGCAGTCGCGCGATGAGTGCGAGGCCGTCGGCGCCTTTGTCCAGGTCCACAAGCAGCGCGGCGATCTCAGGCGTGTCGGCGAGGCGTGCCTCGAGCATCTCGAGCGTGCGCACGGGACGCGCGGGCAGGCCCAGGGCATCGGCGGTGGCTTTGATCTTGCTGGCCCAGATGAGATCGGCGGCGGCGTAGAGAAGCATGGGCGAGGGTACTCGCGAGGGACGCAGAAACGCGTCGGCTTCAGCATCACTGGGGCAGAATGCGCAGCAGGCGGCCTTGCGGTTCGTCGGTCAGCACGTCGAGGTAGCCATCACCGGGTTGACCTGATCAGCTCCGAAGCAGAAGGATGACGAACGCGCCATCGGCGCGTGGTGTCGGCGCGGTGTCGCGTCAGGGAGCCTTCGCAGCGCCAGACTTCTTGCTGCGAGCGTCGCGCATTTTGAGCATCCATGGCTTCGAGAAGTCCACGTCTTCGGGCGGGACGACCATGCTGTACGGGCCATCGAAGTATGCCCAGAACTCCTCGTGCAGGGCTTCGTCGGCGATGACGAACTCGCCGCGTGCTTCGCATTCTCGCAAGTATGCCGCGTATGCACCGACGGGCTCCTGCGGGTTCATCTGCTGAAACACGACCGCGCCGCCGTACTTCTTGTAGAGCTCGCGGTCGGTCTTCCAACTCAGAACAACGCTGGAGGCGAGCGACGCGGGGATGATGGGCTGCGTGGCATTGCTGTCAGACTTGGGACGCGTCATGGCGCGGCTGAAGTCTTCGAGCTCTTCCTGCGTGGGGGCGAGGTTGTTGTCGATGGCGAACTTTTGCAGCAGTGGTCTGGCGACGACGCGGATGATCTCGCTGGGTTTGACCTGGCCCGGCGCGTAGGTTTGGTGCAGCACACGCACTGCGAAGGGTTCGCCAGAGGGGAGCGCTTGGGGATAGGTTGGGGCTTGCCGCTGCGCAGCGTCCTGTGTCGTTTGCGCGGGCGGACGGGATGCACAGCCCGCCAGAACGACGGATGCAAGCGCGACAGCGATGAGAAGTTGGTGTTGCATGGCGTGTGAAGGCATATTCGCGATAGCTTGCGTGAACGAATGTGCATGAGCGCGGGAAAGTCCGCGCTGGCGCAGACAAGTCGCGCTGGGTTACTTCTTGTCGCTGTCTTTGGCTTTGTCGTTCTTCGCGGGGCTCGTGCTCACGACCGCATCAACGACTCCATCGAGGCGATCGGGCTTGAGGCCGGCGGCGCGGATGGTGCCTTCGGCGTCGATGACGATGTATGTGGGGAAGGTCTTGATGCCCAGCGCGTCGGCAAGGTTGCCGCGTTTGGGGTTGAGTTTGGCTTCGGGCTTGTCATCACCAGATGATGCGGCGGGCAGGACATCGTGCATGACGCTGAAGGTGAGCTTCTGCGCGTTGGCGACTTTGGTAAACGCGTCCCACTTGGCGGCTGCGTCACAGATGCCCAGCACGTTGACATCGCTCATGGCCCACTTGTCGGCCAGGGCGCTCAGGGCTTTGGCATCTCGCATGCCGGTTGCGCCGGGGGCCATGAAGGCGAGCACAAGCGGCTTGTCTTTGCGTGAGGCGGGTTCGAGCTTTTCGCCCAGCCACGCGGTTTCGACGTCGAGCGCGCTGGCGGCACCAGGAATGTCGAGCAGGAACTTGCCTTCGAGCTCGATGAGTGACTTCGCGCGGCGCGAGCCATTGACGTAGTAGTCGGGCGGGAACTCGCTCATGCCGGCTTCGCCGACTTTGGGGCCAGGCTCAGAGATGAGGATGTTGACGACTTCGCGCACGGCGTTGGGCGTGAGGCCCACGCCGCGGATGATGCCGAACTTGTCGATGGCGATGTAGGTGGGCCAGAAGCGAACGTTGTAGCGATCGGCGGAGGTGCCTTCGCCTGCGTCGAGAGCGACGGGGTAGTTGATGCCCGTGTCTTCGATCATCGCGGGGGCTTTGTCCCAGCCGCGACCGGCGGAGTGAATGCCGATGAAGACCAGGCCTTGCTTCTTGAAGTCGTTAACGAGCTTGACGTTCTCCGGGATGCTTGCGCGGCAGGGCGGGCACCAGGTGGCCCAGAAGTCGAGGATGACGACTTTGCCTTTGTGGTCGGCGATGTTGACGGGTGTGCCAACCCACTCCTTGGCGGTGATGGCCAGGGCGGGCTTGCCTTCGAGGCGCTTGTGTTCGGCGTAGCGCTTGCCGCTGTCTTGCAAGTAGAAGTACTGATCAGGCAGCGGCGCTGGCTTGGACTGAGCAAGCACGGGAGCGGTGATGAGCAGAGCGGCGAGAAGCGGCCAGCAACGACGCATGGGGACCCCTTTCGTGCCGACCGGAGCGGTGGGCGAAGAGCATTGTACAGGAAAACCCGGAGAGGCATGACACAGGCAGGCGCAGGCCCGAAAACGCCCGGGGGCGACAGGCGGTAGGCTTGCGGGCGGTCGCAGGATTCATGGCAGAAGATGGAGAATTCCGCCACCCGGTGGGTACTATGGCACGCAGTCTCTTGGTGTATCGAAAACAACTGTTTCGGCACCCAAGGGTCAGGCGTATTCCACCAAAGCAGGTTGCGCTGCGGCGCAGTCGGAGAGTTTCATGAGCGCTACAAAGAAGACGGCGCCCGCACCCGCGGGCAAGAACGGTAAAGCTCCCGCGAACGGCAAGGCCTCGGCCAAGGTCGGTGCGGGCAAGGTGGGCAAGGGCAACGAGTTTGACCACCCGATCTTCCACGAGCTGCAACTGCCCAGCGATGTGAACAACCTGTACCGCCAGACGGTGGGCAGCATGCTGCAGGCGGCGGACCTCATGGGCCTGCCTCACCAGCTCAAGATCATTCTGGCGCAGCCCAAGAACGAAATCATGGTGCACTTCCCGGTGCGCATGGACGACGGCACGTTCAAGCTCTTCAAGGGCTACCGCGTGCAGCACAACAACGCGCTGGGGCCGTTCAAGGGTGGCTTGCGCTTCCACCATGACGTGCACCTCGATGACGTCAAGAGCCTCGCGTTCCTCATGACGATGAAGTGCTCGCTCGTCGGCGTGCCTTACGGCGGCGGCAAGGGTGGCATCAAGGTCGATCCGTACAAGCACAGCAAGGCCGAAATGGAACGCATCGTGCGTCGCTTCACGACGGCGATTGCGCACCAGATCGGGCCGGACTACGACATTCCCGCTCCTGACGTGGGCAGCAACAGCCAGCACATGGCGTGGATTGCCGACACGTACGCGTTCTTGAGCGAAGTGGGCGGCAAGCAGGCGGATGCGGTCATCACGGGCAAGCCGGTTGAATACGGCGGCAGCCTGGGCCGCGAAAAGGCGACGGGTCAGGGCGTGGTGGACACGCTGGTTGAACTGCTGCCTGAAGCCGGCATCGACATCAAGGGCTGCAAGTTCAGCGTGCTGGGCTTCGGCAACGTGGGCTCGTGGACCGGCAAGATTCTGCAGGACAAGGGCGCGAAGATGATCGCGACCGCAGACCACACCGGCGCGATTCGCAACGATGGCGGTATCGATGCGCACCAGCTCGCGGATCACGTCCGCAAGACGGGCGGCGTCGCTGGCTTCAAGGGCGCGACGCGCATTGATAAGGAAGAGTTCTACAAGACCAAGGTTGATGTGTTCGTGCCCGCCGCTCTGGAACAGATGATTCAGGAGCCCGAAGCCAACATGCTCAACTGCAAGGTTGTGGCGGAAGGCGCCAACGCCCCCACCACTCCCGCGGGCGAGCGCATTCTCGAAGCGCGCGGCATTGAAGTGCTGCCGGCCATCCTCTGCAACAGCGGTGGCGTGACCGTGAGCTACTTTGAATGGGTCCAGAACAAGATGTGCGAGCAGTGGGACCTGGACGTTGTTGACAAGAAGCTCAACAAGCACATGGTCAAGGCCGCGGCGAAGGTGCGCGAAGCCAAGAAGAAGTACAAGTGCAACCTGCGCACGGCTGCGTACGCGGCGGCGCTGGAGCGGCTGAAGAGCGCGTATGAGATTCGCGGCATCTTCCCGTAAGTCGAAGACATGGCATGAAGTTCAACGCCGTTCGCTATGCGGGCGGCGTTTTTCTTTTCCGCTTGCAACCTGCAGTCATCGTCCCGGTAGAACCTTGGACCTGTTTGGAGGAATGACCATGCCCAGCTTCTCGCATCGATCGTTATCGTCCATAGGCATCGCTGCATCGACCATGCTCACACTGGCGGCAATTGCACAGCCGTCACTTACTTGGATAGGAACGCAGATGCGGGCAGTTGATGCGTCGGCCGATGGACGCACCGTGGTCGGTACGGGATCGCCGCCGACACCCATCGGCATCGCTCCTGCATACTACTGGTCGGAGACGCGCGGACTTTCGCAACTCACAGCGAGTGGCGCAGGCAACACTGTCAACAGCGCGGGTGTTGGCGGCATCTCCGCGGACGGACTGGTTGTTTTCGGTTGGCTCTACTTCGCTCCAACGAACAGCATGTACTTCCCGGTTGCTTGGACTCCGACGACATCCGATGGAATCCTGACCTTTCTCACGCCTGTCAACGCGACAGGGCGCGGGAGAGGCGGCGACATCTCCGCGGATGGCACGCGTTTGGCAGCGTTGTATGACATCTCAACACCCTTGACGACGACTGCGTTCATTCGTGACTCCGCGGGTGGTCCGTGGACTGCGCTGGACACGCCGTCGTCACAGCGCCGATTCAGCAGCGTGCTGCTTTCGAGATCAGCGCAGCACGCATGTGGCGGTTTCACCACAGACTCGATTCAGAACATCCGTGGTTACGCGTGGTCTGCGAGCGGCGGCTTCACGGAGATTGGTGTACCTGTCGGATTCTTGGCGTTCAACCCATTGGCGATTAGCGATGATGGCCGGGTGATTGGCGGGACCGCGAGAGTAAACAGCCCGCCAAGCAACATTCTGTTTGCGCCGTTCCTCTGGACTCAAGCTTCCGGCTATCGCGCGTTGCCGTTGCCTCCGTCGGCGGTCACGGGCGGTGTCAACGGGATAACTGGTGACGGCATCATTGCCATCGGCCAAGTCGGCAACAGCTCCGGTTTCAGCAATGCTCGAGGCGTGGCTTGGACACCACAGGGTGTGATGTCCGTCGCAGAGCTTGCGATTGACGCCGGTATCAGTGTCTCAAATATCGAGTTCCTGAGTGCGGATGTGATCGCTGCGGATGGCTCGTTCATCATCGGCAGTGGTTCGCGGCGCGTCGGGACGAACGTCGTGCTCGACACGTACATCCTGCGGAACATCTTCATCCCGCGCTGCGACACCATCGACTTCAATCGCAACGGTGTCTTTCCGGAAGATCAGGATGTGATCGACTTCTTCAGCGTGTTCTCCGGCGGCGCGTGCAGCACGGGTGCGACGTGCGGCGACATTGACTTCAACAACAACGCGATGTTTCCGGAGGATCAGGACGTGGTTGATTTCTTCGATGCGCTGGCGGGTGGGGCGTGCTGAGTACGTGAGCGTGTGAGGTAACGAAACCGTTACGTTTGCGTACTGAAAGGCATGCAACCCTGGGTTGTTGTACTGCTGATTGCTGGAATCATGCTGCCCATTGAGATTGCAGTGGTGTACATGCTGCTGCGTGGACCCGTGAACGAGGTTTTCAATCGGCTCCATGTGAAGTTTCCGCCGCAGCCGATCGGGGCACATGCAGTACGGCGCAACTTTCAGTCGGCGAAGAAGGACATAGTCAATCTTGGCTTCTGCGTGCACTTTGCGGTGGACGAGCGATTCGTTCACGTGATGCCGGCGGCGGTGCTGCGATGGGCAGGGGCGAAGGGGAGCAGCATGCCGGTGGAAGTGGTGAGCGCGAAGCAGTCGGACATGTCGTATGCGGAGATTGTGTTTGATGATGTGACGTTGGTGGGGCCGACGTGGGTGGTGCGGGAAGCGGCGGGACGAATTCGCATGGGGCAGGCAGCCACGGTGTAAGCGGGTTTCGCTTGTTACACGTCGCGATCATGCACAATGTGGTCACGTGTCACACGCGGCGTTGCTGGCCGCATTCGGGGCAGGTGTGCATGCCGGTGGTGAGGGTGTAGCCGCAGGCGTGACAGACTCCGCTTGCGGCTCGCTGGTTGTATCGGCGGAGAAGCATGTTTGCCCAGACGAAGCATGCACTCGCGGCACACGAGGTGCCAATGACCGCAAGATACAGAGGATGCGTGATCGCACTTGTCGCTGGAAGTCGGGTGCCCGCAACGAATACCACCAGGGCGGTCGCAAAGAGCAACCAGCCGCACAATCTCCAGCGGACGGCGCGACGATAGAGGGGCGTCAATCTTCCTCCAGCGTTTTCTTGCGGCGCAGTACGTGGTGGTAGTGCTGGGCGAAGCGGTGGGCTTCGTCGCGGATGGCCTGAAGCAACTTGAGCCCCAGGTTCTCGCGGCCCAGGCGGATGGGTTCGCTGCGTTGCTGCACGTAGACGAGTTCTTCCTTCTTCGCGAGCGAGATGACCATGGGCGGCTTGCGCTGCAATGACGCGAAGGCCTCGAGTGCAGCGTGCAGTTGGCCCAGGCCGCCGTCGATGAGGATGACATCGGGGAAGAGTTCGTTGCCTTCGCCCGCTTCGCGGTAGCGGCGGCTGACGACTTCGCGGATGCTGCTGTAGTCGTCGTTGTCGACGGTTTGAATCTTGTAGCGGCGGTATTCGTTCTTGAAGGGGCGGCCGTCGATGAAGCAGACTTTGCTGCCCACCGTTTCGTTGCCTTGCAAGTGCGCGATGTCGATGCCTTCAATGCAACGGATTTCTTCGTCGAGCTCGAGCGTCTTCTGCAGACTCTTCAACGCTTTGTCGGGCTCGAAGATGATGGTTTCCGTTTCGGGCTGCCAGCCTTGGCCGGTGGTACCGCGTTCGGCAAGGCGTTCGATGGCACGAATCTGGTCGCGAAGGCTTGCGGCTTTCTCGAAGCGGAGTTCTTTGCTGGCCTTCTCCATTTCGTCGCGGAGTTCACGCAGCATGACGCTTTGTTTTGTGCCCAGGAACTTCACAAAGCGATCGACATCGGCGGCGTACTCGTCTTTGCCGATCTTGGCGGCGCAGGGCGCTGTGCACTGGTTGATGTTGTAGAGCAGGCAAGGGCGGAAGAACTTGTTCTTCTCGTCGCCGTCGATGATGTCGAGCTTGCAGGTGCGGAACTTGAAGACGCGCTGGAGGACCTGCACGGCTTCTCGCAGCGCGCCGGCATTGGCGAAGGGGCCGAAGACCTTGGCGCCTTTGAGCAGCTCGCGGGTTTCGTCGTCGCCTGCGCCTGTGGGATTGCGAGTCACAAAGATGCGTGCGAAGTCTTCACGCTGTGTGACGACGAGATACGGAAAGGTCTTGTCGTCGAGCAGGCGCACGTTGAAGCGCGGCTTGGTGTCCTTGATGAGACGGTTCTCAGTGAGCAACGCCTCCCACTCGCTCTCACACGTGAGGAAGTCAAAATCATGCACGACATCGAGCATGGGCTGCTTGTGAAAGCCCAGGTCCGTGCTGGACACGAAGTAGCTACTGACGCGATCGGGCAGACGGAGGGCTTTGCCGATGTAGATGACGACGCCCGCAGCGTCCTTCATGAGATAGACACCCGGCACATCGGGCAGGGCGCGGGCCCGCTTATTCAGACGTGCCATGCGTTCGTCGAAGGTTTCGGTGCCCCATGGCGGCGGGGGATCGGACAGAAGATGGTCGCGATCGCGGATGTTGTCGTCGGGCACAAACCAAGAGTAAGGGCGGTCTCGGGTTGCGCGAAGGAGTGGGCTCCTGGACGGGGGAAAACCAGTATTGGGGAAGCTTCGTCGACGACACTGAGATCAAGACAAGAAAATCCAGATCCAAGGTTAATCCTGGGAATTTTTTTTCCGATTCCTGAATCCACGCGCCGTACCCAGGTTTCTTCGGGGGTTCAGAGCGCGAGAAACAGGGAGAACGCGATGTCGCAGAAGCAGCAAACGCAGGTGGTGGTTCGCCGTGGATTCGGGCTCACGCCCAAGATCGTCACGGTGGTGATCGGGGTGGTGCTGACCGTCGTGGCAGTGAACTACGTGGTGTTCATTCGCGGCTACGAGAATGACGCGAAGCAGAACCTGATGGAGAAGGCGTCGTCGTTCACGGCGCTGGCCGACGAGACGAAGAACCATGTGAGCAAGCTGCACGCCGCCGGCTCGTTTGATCGCGAGAAACTGGTGGCCGATGCGCTGGAGCAGGTGAACAAGGGCAAGCACTACAACACCACGGAGTTCTACAAGACAATTCCCGTGGTGGCGGGCTGGACAGCGGCTCAGGAAGCCGCGGAGCGCGAGCATCTGGAGTTCAAGGTTCCGGCGTTTGACGCGCGGAACAAGGACAACACGCCGCCGAAGGGAAGCTTCCGCGAGGCTCTGCTGCGCAAGCTGACGGAGCAGGTGGAATCAGGCGGGAAGGACTCCATCGGCGAGATCGATTCAACCACCAACACGCTGCACTACATGCGGGCGATCAAGCTCGATGCGAGCTGCATGGGCTGTCACGGCGATCCGGCGAAGTACGACACTCGCGACGCGGAAGGCAACTACGACGGCAAGGACATGCTTGGCTTCCAGATGGAAAGCTGGAAGGAAGGCGACATGCATGGCGCGTATGAGATCATCATGCCGCTCAACAAGATGGATGACCAGGTCGCGGGGTTCATCACCGGTGGACTGGCATGGACGGTGCCGCTCGTGGTGTGCGCGATTGGCGGCTTTGTGGTGATGCTCCGCGTGCTGCTGGGCAAGCCGCTCAATCAACTGGTGGCGTTGATCAATGACCTTGCGAGCGGCGACGGCGACCTGACGAAGCGCACGAACATGAACCGGGGCGATGAAATCGGCCGGCTCAGCGCGGGCGTGGATCACTTCGTCGGCAACCTGCACAAGATCATCACCGAAGTCGCCGGGGCGACGCGCGAGGTGACGGCGGCGGCGACGGAGATCTCGGCGAGCAGCGAAGAGATGGCCCGTGGCCTGACGCAGCAGGAGCAGCAGACGCAGCAAGTGAGCGCAGCGGTGGAAGAAATGGCCGCGAGCGTGCAGGAAGTGAGCCAGCGCGGCAGCGATGCGAGCAAAGCCGCGAAGGCAAGCCAGGATGACGCGACGGGCGGCAGCGAGGTGGTGTCGCAGACGGTGACCGAGATCAAGGCGATCGCGGACGATGTGAATCGCAGCGCGACGGCCGTGACCGAACTGGGCGCGAAGAGCGAGCAGATCGGCGAGATCATCAAGGTCATCAACGACATCGCGGATCAGACAAATCTGCTGGCGCTGAACGCGGCGATTGAAGCGGCGCGTGCGGGCGAGCATGGGCGCGGGTTCGCGGTTGTCGCCGATGAGGTCCGCAAACTTGCAGAACGCACGCAGAAGGCGACCGAGGAGGTCGGTTCGAGCATCCGCGAGATTCAGTCGCAGACGACCAGTGCGGTGCAACTGATTGAAAGCGGCAGCCAGCGTGTGACCAAGGGCGTGGAGCTCGCGAACAACGCAGGGCAGGCGCTGGGTCGCATCAACCAGAGCAGCGTGGGTCTAGCCAGCATGGTGCAGAGCATCGCAGCGGCTGCGGAACAGCAGTCTGCAGCGAGCCAGCAGATCAGCAAGGCTGTGGAAACGATCAACACCGTGACGCGCGAGAGCAGTCAGGGTGCGGGGCAGATGGCCCAAGCCGCGGCGACGCTGAGCCAGCAGAGCGAGCGGCTGCAAGGGCTCGTTGGTCGGTTCAAGCTGTGACACCCGGCTGAAAAACTGAGAAGTACGGACATGATTCACCCCGCATCGCATGATGCGGGGTGATTTTCATTCAAAAAGTGTGTCCTCGATCACGACGTCGCTCGCATGAGTTCCCACACGACACATGTCGAAAAGGAATCTGTCATGCTGAAGAACGCTCGTTTTGTCCGTCCCGCCTCACTTCTGTCCGCTCTGGTTGTTGCTGCGGGGGCAGCGCACGCCCAACCCGAACGATACCAGACCACGCAGACGGGGTGGTGGTACTACTTCGGCCAGACGCAGGCGGATGTGCAGACCGAGTGGAGTGCGGGCAAGCAGGTGGTGTGCATTGATCGTAACGCGGCCACGGGCAACTACGACGTGGTCTTTGTGAGCGACAGCGGGCCGTTCAACGTGACGGGTGACACGATTTCGTACACGCAGACTTCGGCGCAGCTCGCGACGCTGAAGTCCAGCGGTCGGCGGTTTCTGGATCTGGAAGGGTTTGACGTGGGTGGCGCGTCGCGATTCACGGTGGCGACCATTCCGGACACCGGCGCGGCGGGGTGGGACTACATCGTCGGACAGTTGAACTGGACGGCGATTTCGAACTGGCAGGCGGGCAACAACCTGCGGATCATCGACATTGAGAAGTACGACGTGGGCGGCATCACGCGGTATGCGGCGGTGGGCGTGCCCAATACCGGCGCGAACGCGCAGGGCTGGTGGTGGTACTTTGGTCAGACCGAAGCGCAGGTGAACTCGCTGCTGGCGAGCAACGGAGCGCGCCTGATTGACATCGAAGTCGAGAACGGCGGTACGCTCGCGAATCCGGTGCCGACGTTCAATGTTGTGATGGTGAGCAGCAACACGGGGGCGGACTGGGTGGATCTGTCGCTTTCGAGCGGACAACTGGCCGCGCTGCAGCAGCAGACGGACGGGCGGATCACGTGCTTGGAACGCTACACCAACCTGCTGGGAGTCACAACGTTCGCCGCAGCACTGGTGGACAACACCGATGCGCAGACGCGGCGCATGCGTGACTACATGGACGATGCGCTCACCGACGGCACGTACGGGTTCATGCTGAAACAAGTCGGCGGACCGGTCATCACGGACCTCAACGAGAACTTCGCGTTTGAGCCGGCGAGCATGCTGAAGATTCTGCATGCGACGTATGCGATTGATCGCTGCGCGTCGAACGTGGACAACCTGAACAACTTGATCTTCGTGGGCGACAGGACGAACAACAATGAGTGCCCCGACGGTGTGAACAGCAACCCCGGCAACGAAACGCTGAGCGCCGCCATCCGCGAAATGATGCAGCAGAGCGACAACAACCGCACGTGGGAAATCGAGAAGCGGTACGGCACGACGAACCTGAACAACTACGCCGATATCACGCTGGGACTGACGGACACGCAGATCAATCACCGCCTGGGCTGCCTGTGCGGCAACCCGTTCAACACGTTCTCGTGCGTGGACGCGGTGAGCCTGTATGAGCAGATCGCCGACGGGTCGTTGTTTGCACAGAACTGGCAGGACACGCTGTACAACCTGATGCTCGACTTGGATGAGCAGGGGTATGGCACGTATCCGACGCTGAGCAATGTGATCAATCAGGAAGCGGCACTGACGGATTTGACGTCTAGTGAGCTCGTCAACTTCCGCGCGGCGATGCGGTTTGCGAACAAGGGTGGCGGGTACTCGTGCGGCGGCACGTATTACCGCACGGACGGTGCGTGGGCGAGCGTGCCGTTCAAGGTGCTGTTCCTGGGCAACTACATCATCAGCCCGCGCGAGTACGCGATCTCGACATTCGTGCACGCGAACAACGACAGCGTTGAGAGCCAGATCGCGTACAGCGCGAAGGAAGAAATTCTGCGTGAGCAGATTCGTGAAGCGCTGCAGAGCTGGGATGACGCGTGCAGCACACCGACGATCAGCAATGAGCCGGACGGCATCTTCACTGCGCAGCCCGGGACGAACGTGCAGTACAGCGTGAGTCTGGCTGTCGGCGCGGGATCGCGGACGTTTCAATGGCAATATCTGCCCACCGGAAGCGCCGTGTGGGGCAATGTGACGAACGAACCGGGTGAAATCAGCGGAGCGACGACGAACACGCTCACTGTCATCAATATCAATCAGACGGATGAAGGCCGCTATCGGTGCATTGTGTCGAGCATCTGCGGCAGTGACATCAGCTTGTCAGCCGCACTCACGGTCGCGAACGTGTGCGACAGCATCGACTTCAATCGCAACAGCGTCTTCCCGGAAGATCAGGACGTCGTCGACTTCTTCAACGTCTTGTCGGGCGCGCCGTGCCCGTACCTGCTGCCGGTTGGCATCCCCTGCGACATCGACTTCAACAACAACGGCGTCTATCCAGAAGATCAGGATGTGATCGACTTCTTCAACACGCTGGCGGGCGGCACCTGCCCGTAAGTGTGTAGTCAGGACATTCCGAGGGAGGCAAGCGCGCGTCAGCCACACCGACGCGACGTAAGCCACCGCCGCCCCGCAGTGCACCTGCGGGGCGGTGTTTATTTGGGGGGTGCGACAGGGCATCCGGACTGAGCCCGGCGAGATGGCGGGCAAGTAGCTCACTTGGCCAGTTTTTTGGCTGAAAATTCAAGGATTTCCCATGTGCTTTTGCGGTGTTTGGACGGCACTTTCACCGGCGGAAAGAGGCGGAATTGCGTATCATTTCGCCGCAGTCTTTTGATACGGAAATCGGTTGATTTTCATGTCACTTTTCGCGACGGAGTCGCCCCTTCATGACGCCATTCACGCTTTCGTTCGCCGCTGGTCGCGCACTTGTGCTGTCGCCTGACGAGCCCACCGCGGGCGCCGCACCGGCACACAACCACGGCAACATCGTGGAACTCGACATCAATCGCGAGTTGAAGGACAGCTACCTGACCTACGCGATGTCGACGATCATGGATCGCGCGCTGCCCGATGCGCGAGACGGGCTCAAGCCCAGCCAGCGTCGCATTCTGGTGGCGATGAATGATCTCAAGCTCTATCCCAATCGCAAACACTACAAGTGTGCGAAGATCGTCGGCGATGCCTCGGGTAACTACCACCCGCACGGCACCGCGGCTCTTTACGGCGTGCTGGTTTTCCTGGCCCAAACTTGGCGCATGCGGGTGCCGCTCGTGGATCCGCAGGGGAACTTCGGATCCATCGGCGGTGACCCACCAGCGGCAGACCGCTATACCGAAGCGCGGATGATGCCGGCGGCGATGGACCTGCTCGAAGACATGAACGAGCATGTCGTGCCCTACGCGCCCAACTACGACGACCGGCTGATGGAACCGACGGTGCTGCCCGGGAAGTTCCCGAATCTGCTGGTGAACGGCGGCATCGGCATCGCCGTGGGCATGGCAACGAGCCTGCCACCGCAGAATCCGGTGGAGGTGCTCGACAGCATCATCCGTGTGATTGATGATCCGGAGATCGGGCTGGATCAGTTGATGCAGGATGTCGTGGTAGAAGCGAACGAGCGAACGAGCGAGCGAGCGAACGACGGGGAAGAAGCCAAGAAGATTCGCAAGAGCGAACTCACTAGCGATGGCAAGCGCATCCTGCGGTTTGGGATCAAGGGGCCGGACTTTCCGACGGGGGGCGTCATTCACGGGCGCAAGGGGATCCTCGAGGCGTACGCCACGGGTCGCGGCAAAGTCACGGTGCGTGGTGTCTGCCACATCGAAGAGATCGGCAAGGATCGCCAGCAGCTTGTCATCGACGAAATTCCCTACATGCTGGATCAGACCAATCTGGTCGAGTGGATCGTTGAGGCGGTGAAGGAAGAGCGCATTCAGGATGTGTCCGACGTGCGCAACGAGAGCGGACGCGAGGCGCAGAACCGCGTGGTGATCGAACTCAAGCGCGGCGCGGACGCTCGCGTGGTGGAGAATCAGCTCTTCCAGTTCACGCCACTGCAGCAGACATTCAGCATCATGAACATCGCGCTGGTGAACAACCAGCCGCGGACGCTGGCGTTGCGAGAGCTTCTGGACTGCTACATCGACCATCGCGGCGTGGTGATCCGTCGGCGGACCGAGCACGCCCTGCGCGAAGCCAAGAAGCGGGCGCACGTGTTGGAGGGGATGATCTACGCGGTGTGCGACATTGACGATGTGATCCGCGAGATTCGCGAGAGCAAGACACGAGAAGAAGCCATCGAACGGTTGATGGCCAAGCAGTTCCAGATTCCCGAGACGCACAAGTTCTGGAAGCAGCTTCCCGGACGGCTCCAGTCGCGCGTGGCGGCGGCGCGGTCGGCCGGAGGAGTCGCGCTCACGCGCGTGCAGGCCGAGACGATCGGCAACATGCGGCTGATTCAACTGGTGGGGCTTGAAATCGAGCGACTTGTCAAGGAGTACACGCAGGTCATCGCGGATATCGAGGACCTCGAGGACATTCTGGCTCGCAAGGAACGTATTCTCGCGATGATTCGTGCTGACTGCGAAGAAATGCGCGAGCGTTACTTCTCGCCTCGCCTGACGCGGCTGGAAGACGCCGACACGGACATTCAGATCGCGGCGCTTATCCCGGTGGAGGACGTGGCAGTGACCATCAGTCACACGGGATACGTGAAGCGCGTGCCGCTGGACACGTATCGCCAGCAGGGCCGCGGCGGCAGGGGCATTCGCGCGAGCGACACGCGTGATGACGACTTCATCGAGCACGTGTTCGTCGCGGGCACGCATGATGATCTCTTGTGCTTCACGGATACAGGCCGCGTGTTCGCGATGAAGGTGTACCAGATTCCGGAGATGAGCCGCACGAGCACCGGGCGGAACATCGTGAATCTGCTGGACCTCAAGCAAGGCGAGAAGACGTGCACGTACTTGGCGATCAAGAACTTTGAGGTTGGCAGCAACTACCTCACGTTCGTGAGCAAGGGCGGCATTGTGAAGCGCACGACGCTGAAGGCGTACGCCAACGTGCGGCAGAGCGGCTTGATCGCCGTGGGCCTCAGGGAAGGCGACAGCCTGCTCGCTGTCACGCTGACCAACGGCACCGATGACCTGATGCTCATCACCAAACTCGGACAGGCCATTCGCTTCGACGAGAACGATGCCCGTGACATGGGTCGCTCGGCGGCTGGCGTCAAGGGCATTGAACTGGCCGAGGGCGATGAAGTCATCGGCGTCGTCAACGTGCCCATGAAGAAGCACGAGTCAATCGATGACGCGACCGTCACGATCAATCCGCAGATGAGTCTGCTGACGATCACCAACAAGGGCTACGGCAAGCGCACGGCGATTGATGAGTATCGCGTGGCCCCTGAAAATGGCCCCGCTCGCAGCCAAAGCCGTGGCGGCAAGGGTCGCGTGGATATCAATCTCACCGACAAGAACGGCGTGAGCGTCGCGGCGCTGGGCGTCATGCCGGGCATGGATCTGGTTGTCGTCACCAAGGGTGGCCAGCTTGTACGCATGCCGGCGGATGACATTCGCGAGTGCGGTCGCGGCAGCCAGGGCGTGCGTGTGGCACGCGTGGATGAAGGCGACGAAGTGATCGCGGCGGCGATTGTGCCGGGTGATACCAGCAACGCCGCAGCAAGCGAAGTGACGGCGTAAGCGTCTGGGCAGGTGTGACGATCGCTCGTGAAGGTGAGGGGTGCCGCGTGCGCGATGAATTGTTGGCAGTGCTGCGACTGCATCTGACGGAAGGGCTGGGGCCGGTGCGCACGCGCCGGTTGCTGGAACTGTTCGGCGACGCGACGAAAGCGTGCGAGGCCTCGCCTGCGCAGCTACGTCAGGTGGAAGGTATCGGCGAAAAGCTGTCACTGAGCATCGCAGCGTCGCTGGCTCGCACAGCGGAACGTGCGGAACGAGAACTGGCTCTGGCGCAAGAACAAGGCGTCGAGATCTTCGCGCGGGGCGACGAGCGGTATCCGTCGCTGCTGGCGAGTGTGCCCGATGCGCCGCTTGTGCTGTACGTGCGCGGATCGCTAGATGACGCACGAGACAGATACGCCGTCGCGATCGTCGGTTCGCGCGGTTGCACGGCTTATGGCATGGAGCAAGGCGGCCGGTTCGGCAAAGCGCTGGGACATGCAGGACTGACGATCGTGAGCGGCGGAGCGATGGGCATTGACTCGGCGGCGCATCGCGGCGCGCTGGAGGCTGAAGCCAGAACGATTGCCGTGATGGGCTGCGGGCTATGCCATGTCTATCCGCCGCAGAATCGGGAGTTGTTTGAACGTGTGGCTCGCAGCGGCGCAGTGGTGAGCGAGTTTCCGATGGAGACGCCGCCTCGCGAAGACAACTTCCCCAAGCGCAACCGGATCATCTCCGGCTTGTCAATGGGCGTGATCGTGATCGAGGCCGGACGCGGCAGTGGCAGTCTGATCACGGCGAAGATCGCGACGGAAGATCATGCACGAGAAGTGATGGCGCTGCCGGGCCGTGTGGATTCGCCCAGCAGCGCCGGCACGCTGGACCTGCTGAAAGAAGGCGGGGCTCACCTCATCACGGAGCCTGGCGACGTGATCTCGCTGCTGGAGACTCCTGCGCGTCACCTCGACGCAGGCAAGCATGCGGATCGATACGCGGCTCGCGAGAGCACCGTCGCGGGGGAATCGCTGTTCGCGGAGACAGCGCGTGCGAAGCCGGCAAACAAGCGTGCTGACACGGAGCGTGCAGCAACAGCGAGAGAGCCGGCCCTGCCGGTTTCCGCGGCGCAGCAGGCGATACTGACCGCGCTCGACGCGCGTTCACCCGCGACGCTTGAAGAACTGGCACGTGACACAGGACTGCCTGCAGCATCGCTGCGCAGCGAACTGACGATGCTGGAGATAACGCGCCGGGTCAAGCGCGAAGGCAATCGCATCGCTCGGGCTTGATGCGACGAGCGCAACGGCGAAATGATCGCACAACCTGTGCTCAGCGACGAGCCATCTTCTTGGCGGCCTTCGCACGCGTCACACGCGGCGTCGGCACCGCGGGATGCTTGCCGTTGGATTGAGCAGGGTGCTCCACCTTCTCGCCCGTGATGGGGTTGTGGAAGTGGGCTTCCTGCACGGGCACGACTTCTTCAAGGATGTACTCGAGCACGCGAGCGGGCGAGCCTGTCGCGTCGACTTCCTTGATGATGCTGCGCGGGTAATAGTCAAGCACCGGGAACGTCTCACGCTCGTAGACCGCCCAACGACGGCGAATGACTTCCTCGTTCGCGTCGTCGATGCGGTTCTCTTTCAGCGCGCGGCGGCGAAGACGCTTGATCATCTCCTCCTTGTCGGGGCAGATGAGGTGGATGACCTGAAGCACGTTGATGTGCTTCTCAAGCAGCTTGGCTTGGTTCACGTTGCGCGGAATGCCATCGAGCACGAGCAGATCGGCGTTGGGCTTGTAGTCACTCAGCACGGTGCGGGCGTGCATGTTGTGCTGCCACATCTTGATCGTGACATCGTCAGGCACCAGCAGGCCTTTGCCGCTGTACTGCATGAAGGTCTTGCCCAGTTCGCTCGACGTGTCGAGCGTGCGGAAGACTTCACCACACGAGAGGTGATAGAAGCCCGGAACCTGACCGAGGATTTTGCCCTGCGTGCCTTTGCCGGCGCCGGGAGCGCCGAAGAGGAGAATGGTCTGGTAGCGTCGCATGTGGAGTCTCCGCTGGCTGAACCTGTGAAGAGTACCGCGTGGGGGCGAGGAGGCGAGCCGAAAGTCAGAGGAAGAAGCGAGTGAGCGCGCAAGCGAGCAAGGGAGCGAGGGGAACGGAGATGATGTTTCTCGGGCGTTGGTCAGCGGGTTTCTGGCGGATCGCCCTGACGTTGCGCGACCAACAGAGCCCCTTGCTCACCTGCTTCCTCGCTTCATCCCTCCTCAAAACAACAACGCCCCGTGCTGCAACACGGGGCGTCGGAGGTTCTTCGAATCACGAATCAGAACAGAGCGATCTTCACTTGCGGCTGCGGCGAACCGCGGCCAGCATGCCAACACCCGCGAGGGCGAGCACGCCAGGTCCGGGGACCGGGACGCAGAAGATCAGGTATTCGCCCGCGTTCGTGCCGGGCTGGAAGACGTTCTCGCCGTTGATCGAGTTCGCCCAGATCCACTGAGCGTTCGGCGTGATGCCCGGGATCTGACCCCACGGAGCCGTGGTGGGCAGGTTGGGCAGGTACACGCTGGGCGTGCGCCACAGATCGCCAGCGTTGGCGATGGCGACCTGCGCTTCGATTTCGTCGGCCGTGGGCTCGACGGCGTTGTCATCACGGTCAAGGCCCGTGCGGAAGACGCGGATGCCCGCATCGCCCGTCAGGACCGTCGCCGCGTTGCCGCCGTTGAGCGTCCGGAAGACGAACTCACCCAGGAGGCCTTGAGCAAACGCATCGTCGCTCCACGCGGCGATGTAGAAGAAGTCGTTCGTGTTGAACGTGTCATCTTCCGGAAGGCTCCAGTTGAATTGGCCAGGACCGCCTTGGCGGCCGATTTCGTTGCGCGATTCAAACGTGAGCTGATCGCCAGCGTCACGGCTGTAAAGCGCGTAGTAGTTGTCAGCGGTGGTGCGTGTGCTGACCGAGTAGACAGTGGCGTTCGCGACGCCAGCGCCCGCGGTCAGGGCAAGCAGCCCCGCCTGAATGATCAAACCCCTGCGCATAAGTGATCCTCACCTCTTAAAAGTGTGCTTCTCAACTCTTCCAACTGAACGGGGTGCAGCCCGTGGCCTCGGTGGAAACGAGAGGCCATCATGAACATGCATCAGGAATTGGGAAGTGCCACCTTTCTGCGCGGAATTTCTGTATCGCGCAGGAGTTTCTCGTCGAGGGGTCGCCCGAACGTGTGTCCGAGAACCGAGCGCACAGACTGCGCAGGCATTACCAACGAAAAACCCAGGCCTTGCGACCTGGGTTCTCTTGAAGATCAAGTAGTTATTGGGACTGGAGACCTTACTTCTTGACACCCTTGCCGCCGGCCTTCTCGTCCAGCAGTTCCTTGAGCATACCGGCCGGCATCGGGCGGTATTCGAGGAACTCCATGGTCGCGCTGGCGCGGCCCTGGCTCATGCCGCGGAGGCTGGTGGTGTAGCCGAAGAGTTCGCTGAGGGGGATTTCAGCCGAGACCATCTTGACGGGGTCGCGATCTTCGGTGTCGACAATCATGCCGCGGCGGCTGCTGATGTCGCCCGTGACGTTACCGAGGTAGTCGTTGGGAACGGTCACGACGACCTTCATGATCGGCTCGAGGAGCTGAGGACCAGCACGCTCGACGGCTTCCTTGAGTGCGTTGGCGCCGGCCAGTTCGAAGGCGATCTGGCTCGAGTCAACGTCGTGGTACGAACCGTACGTGAGGGTGATCTTGGCATTGATGAGCTGGTAGCCGAACTTCACGCCGGTCTTTGCGGTCGTACGGACACCGTACTCGATGCTGGGGATGAATTCCTTGGGAATCACGCCGCCGACGATTTCGTTCTCGAAGGCGATGTTGTCTTCAAAGTCGAGTTCAGCCTCAGCTGCTTGCTCGGCGGTGAAGGGTTCGATGCTGATGGTGCAGTCACCGAACTGACCGCGACCACCGGATTGCTTCTTGTGGACGCCGCGAACTTCTTCGACCTTCTTGCTGATGGCTTCGCGATACGAAACCTTGGGCTTGCCGGTCTCGACGTTGATCTTCATATCGCGGATGAGCTTGTTGCGGATGATTTCCAAGTGCAACTCGCCCATGCCTTGAATGATGGTCTGGCCGGTTTCGTCGTCGAAGGAGTAGCGGAAGCTGGGGTCTTCGCGGCGAATCGTCGACAGAGCTTCGGACAGCTTGCGCTTGTCGTCCTGGCTCTTGGGTTCGATCGCCATGGCGATGACGGGCTCGGGGAAGTGCATGCGCTCGAGGATGATGGGCTTGTCAGCGTCGCACAGGGTGTCACCCGTGAAGCTGTTCTTGATGCCCACGATGGCAACGATGTTGCCAGCGGTGACTTCATCGAGCGGGATGCGGTTCTGCGCGTGCATTTCGAAGATGCGCGACGCGTTTTCCATCTTGCCGTTGCCCGGGTTGAGCAGACGGGTGCCCTTGCCCAGACGGCCGCTGTAAACGCGGACGTAGGTCAGATCGCCGTGCATGTCGCTGACGACCTTGAAGACCAGACCGGCGAAGGGCGCGTCCGGATCGTGCGGACGGCTCATGGCGACGTTCTTGTCGCTGGGGTCGCTGCCTTGCACGTCGGGCTTCTCGGTGGGAGCCGGGAGATACTCAACGACGCTGTCAATGAGGATCTGCACGCCCACGTTGCGAAGTGCCGCGCCGCAGAGCACGGGGAAGCAGCGACGCTCAATGGTCGCCTTGCGAAGGGCGGCCTTCATTTCGGGCACGGTGGGCTCGACGCCTTCGAGGTACTTGCCCATCAAGTTGTCGTCGAGTTCCGCGATCTTCTCGACCATGATCGCGCGATACTTCTTGGCGATATCGATCTCGTCGTCGGGAATCTCGATTTCCTTGATCTTTTCACCGTGTTCGCCTTCGAACAGATAGCCCTTCATCGTCATGAGATCGACGATGCCGCGGTGCTGGTGGCCCAGACCGATGGGGGTCTGAATCGGCACGCCGTTCGCGCCGAGGCGCGTCTTCATCGTGCCGTAGCTGAACTCGAAGCTGGCGCCGACCTTGTCCATCTTGTTGATGAAGCAGAGGCGGGGCACTTTGTAGCGGTCGGCCTGACGCCAGACGGTTTCGCTCTGGGCTTCGACGCCTTCTTTACCGTCGAAAACGGCGACTGCGCCGTCGAGAACGCGCATGGAGCGTTCGACTTCGATGGTGAAGTCGACGTGCCCGGGCGTATCGATCAGGTTGAGCTTGTATTCCTTGCCCTTGTACTCCCACGGACAGGTCGTCGCGGCCGACTGAATCGTGATCCCGCGTTCCTGTTCTTCCTGGAGGAAGTCCATCGTGGCGGTGCCTTCGTGCACTTCGCCGATCTTGTAGTTCTTGCCCGTGTAGAACAGGATGCGTTCCGAGCAGGTGGTCTTACCGGCGTCGATGTGGGCGCAGATACCGAAGTTGCGAATATGAGACAGATCAGCGGGCATGGAAACTCTCCGAAAGTGGGCTGCGGTGCTTGACCGACGGCCCGGTGCGATGCTTGAAACGAGATCGCTTTAGGAAAACGATCGGTATTCCGAGTGGGGTGTTGAAAACGCCAGAAGCCTCGAAAGGCCAGTGACTTAGGCAAATGGGAGGGAACCGGGACCAGAAGCCATCGCAGATGGCGGTCAACCGGCGGTAGCTACGGGGCGTTGTCGTCGTCTTCGTCGTCCATAGCGAGTACCCAAAGGTGGGCCCAGAACCGATTCTAAGCAGCCGGATGGGCGAATCAAGTAGCCGGCGTTGCGGCAAGTAGAGTGGTAGCTATGGTTTGCGAAACTTCGCGGGTAAGTGCAACGCGCAAAGGCACATCGCCCCCACTATGCTCCCCTCCTGTGCCGCTGCTTACCTGTACAAATATCGAACACCGCTATGGCGACACCATCATTCTTGATGGCGTCTCACTCTCTGTTGAACCGGGCGAACGCATCGGTCTGGTGGGGCGCAACGGCACGGGCAAGAGCACGCTGCTGAAGATCATGGCGGGCATGATTCGGCAGGAAAAGGGACAGGTGGCACTGCAACGCGGCAGCCGCGCGGGGTACTTGCGGCAGGACCCCGACCTGGACCCCGAAGACACGTTGCACGATGCGGCGGAACGGGCGTTTGAGCACATTCACGCGCTGCATGAGCAGATCAATCAGATCTACGACCAGATGGCAACTGCCCAGGGCGATGCGCTCGACAAGCTGATGAAGCAGCAGATCGAGCTTGAGAGCCAGATGGAAGCGGCGGGCGGGTTTGCCGCGGAACACAAGATTGGCGAAGTACTGCACGGGCTTGGTTTCTCGGATGCACAGTTCACGCTGAAGGTGAAGCAGCTCTCGGGTGGACAGCGCGGGCGACTGGCCCTGGCGAAGCTGCTGCTTGAAAGTCCGGATGTGCTGCTGCTGGACGAACCGACCAACCACCTGGACATCGAAGGCCGCATCTGGCTCGAGCGGTTTCTGGTCGATGAGTTCAAGGGCGCCGTGCTCATGGTGAGCCACGACCGCTACCTGCTGGACAACGTGGTGCATCGCATCATTGAGGTCGAGCAGGCGCGGCTGATTGACTACCCGGGCAACTACGCGAAGTTCATTGAGTTGCGGGCGGAGCGGCGCGAGGTGATGCTGCGGGCGTTTGAGTCGCAGCAGAATCAGTGGCGCAAGCAAGAGGAATACATCCGGCGGTTCAAGGCGGGACAGCGGGCACGACAGGCCAAGGGGCGCGAGACGCGGCTGATTCGTGACAAGCGCGACAACACGCTTGAGCGTCCGATGGAACTGGACACGTTCGCGTTCAAGCTGCCTGCGGCGCCACGCACGGGCGATGTGGTCATCGCGCTGCGCGAAGCGAGCAAGCGATACAAGCGCGAGGACGGCAGCGACAAGGTGCTGTTCCACGATCTGTCGCTGAGCATTCAACGCGGCGAGCGCTGGGGCGTCATTGGTCCCAACGGTGCGGGCAAGAGCACGCTGATTCGGTGCATTCTGGGTGAAACGCCGCTGGATAGCGGCAAGATTCAGCTTGGCAGCAATCTGGTGGTGGGATACTACCGCCAGACGCATGAGAATCTGGAACTTGATCAGACCGTCGTGCGGTACCTGCAGGGCGTGATTCTGAAAGAAGCTCCGCAAGCTGCGCTGAGTGAGCAGCAGGCGCGCAACCTCGCGGGTGCGTTCCTGTTCAGCGGAGAAGATCAAGAGAAGCAACTGCGGGTGATGTCGGGTGGCGAGCGCAGCCGAGCGGTACTGGCCGGCCTGCTGGCGAGCGCGAAGAACGTGATTGTGCTGGACGAACCGACGAACCACCTTGATATTCCCAGTGCGGAACGCCTCGAAGACGCGATGTGCATGGATGGCGGGTTTGACGGCACGATGCTGCTCATCAGCCACGATCGTGCGCTCATCGACGCGACGTGCGACCACTTGATTGTGCTTGACGGCCAGGGCAACGCCGAAGTGTTCATGGGCAACTACTCGCAGTGGGCCGAGCAGCACGCTGCGGAAGTGAAGCGTCGCGCTGCGGAAGAGTCCGCGGAGAAGGCTCGCAAGGAAGATGCCCAGCGCAAGCAGCGTCAAGCTGAAGAACGCAAGCGCGCTGAACAGGCCGCGGCGGAGCAAGCCGCGAAGAAAGCCAGCGCGTCACGCAGCAACGCGACGACTGCGCTGGAGCGCATGAGTCAGGACAAACTCGAAGCGCAGATCACCAAGCTCGAAACGCGCATCAAGGCCATTGATGCTGAGATGGCGACCGACATCGTGTGGCGCGACCCGGCGAAAGCGACGAAGCTGGGCGATGAACGCGCGAGGCTCGCCGCGGAACTTGAGCCGCTTGAGTTTGAGTGGGCGCGGCGGGCGGAGGGGTGAGAACGGAGAACGGAGAACGGAGAACGGAGAACGGAGAACGGAGAACGGGCGCCATGCTGCGACCTTTCTGATCTCTGTTCTCTTCTCTCTGTTCTCTGCTCTCTGCTCTCTGCTCTCTGCTCTCTCCGCTCACCCCATCACTGTCATCATGCCGGCAGCGGCCGCGGCGGCAGCAGCTTGTGAGAGCGCGGGCTTGAGTTCGGCCTTGAGTTCCATGGGCGACATCCGCCGCGGGCCTTCGAGGCGGGTGGTTTCCATCGCTTCCGCCAGCAATCGGCAGAGCGTATCGATCTGCTCGGGCGTGTGGCTGGCGTTGACAACCACGCGGAAGTAACGCTCTGCAGGCCCGCCCGGGTAGCTGATGAGCGGGGCGAAAACACCTTGCTCCAGCAGCATGTCGTGCACACGCTGCATGCGGTCTTCAGGGCTGATGGCGAAGGTAAAGATCGGCACGCCTTCGGGCGGCAGTTGCAGGCCCAGCAGGAAGAGACTCTGGCGCATCAGGGCGATGTTGCGACGCAGGTTGTCCACCAGCGTCGTGTCCTCGCGCAGCATGCGGAGAGCTTCACGCACTGCTTCGGCCATCGGCGGAGGCACCGGCGTTGCACTGCGATACACCCACGCGTTGTCTTGCACGTGCTGAATGAACTTCTTGGTGCCCAGCACAGCCCCGCCATAGCAGCCCATGCCCTTGGCCAGCGTGGTCGTGATGACGATGCGAGGATCACTCAAGCCGTAGTGACTGACCGTGCCGCGACCACCTTGGCCCAGCACGCACAAGCCGTGGCAGTCGTCGACCAGCAGCGTGCCGCGCTTGGCGGGCAGGCAATCCAGCAGTTGGGGCAACGGCGCGATGGCACCGTCTGCCGCAAAGACGCTGTCAGTCATGACGACAACGCCTTGATCGCCGTACTGCTTGCACAGCCACGCTGCGCTGTCGATGTTCAGGTGTTCAAACTCAAAGACCTGCATGCCCGCGGCGATAGCGGCATGGCGAATGCTGCGGTGCGCGTGCGTGTCGATGATCGCAATGCGATGCGTGAAGGCGAGGGCCTGCAGCGCCATGAAGTTGGCGGTGTAGCCCTCTGCGGAGAGGATCGCGGCTTCCTGCCCCATGAAGTGCGCGAGTTCGGCCTCGAGCGCCTCGTGCACGAGCATGTTGCCCGTGGTCTCGCGACTGGCGGTGGTCGAGATGCCCATGCGCTGGGCGGCGGTCGTCAACGCACGGACCACGCGGGGGTGCGCGCCCAGGCCCAGGTAGTTGCACCCGGCAAACGCGGACAGCGTGCGTCCATTGAGCGTGATCGTGGTCGGGGAAGCGTTCTCGATGGGCAGTCGCGGCATAAGGCCCCTCAAGCCCCGCGTGCGACGCGGGGAACAAAGGTGTGCGTCAACCGAATTTATCGGTTTGCTCTTCCTGAAACGCACAAAGTTCGTGAGTCGTCCATGACAGTCTTCGCGCGACTGACGCGGGAGCGTAGACGGGAAGCATCGCGAGGCAAAAAGCAAACGACCCTCGCGGTTGCGAGGGTCAAAGCGGAGAAATCCAACGCGGGTGTAAGGAGTCGAACCTTAAACCTCCTGATCCGTAGTCAGGTGCTCTATCCAATTGAGCTACACCCGCTTGCTCAGACAGTCGGCAAGGCCGGCTTTCTGAAACTTGTGGAGAGGACGATAGGGGAAGTGGTACGCAAATGCAAGTGACGGGTTCGGTCGCGTTGCTTGGGAGGCCCTTGATAGGTTTTTGTCCTGTGCTTGGGGGATGTCGGACGGGTCAATGTCGCGCCTTGATTCCGTCGGCGGGCGTGCAATCATTCAGGCCCGGCGCAGCGAGTACCGCCGCCGGGTTGGATTCGACACGAGGAACACAATGGCTCACTCCCGTACCGCAAAGAAGGCTGTCCGTCAGAACGAAACTCGTCGCGAGCTGAACCGCTGGCGTCTGAAGACCATGCGCACCGCGATGAAGGAGTTCAACGAAGCCCTTCTGCACGGCACCCCCGACAAGGCCAAGGAAGAGTTCCTCAAGTGCCAGAAGGTCATCGATCGCACCGCCGCCAAGGGCATCATTCACAAGAACCAGGCTGCTCGTCGCAAGAGCCGCATGGTGGTGAAGCTCAAGGCCAAGCAGACCGGCGGCGGCTCTGCTACTGCCAAGAAGTAATCACGACGCGTGCATCGCGTCGATAATCCCGTGGTCAATCATGCAACCCTGCGCCTGGCGTAGGGTTGTTTGTTTTTGCACAGGCTTCTGCCTCTGTTCTTGTGCCTGTGACTGCGAAGTGCCGAAGTGCGGGTGTCGTAGGCGTTGAACTATGCCGAAGGTGACGCGAGCCAATCCGCGCAGTCCCCGCGCAAAGGCGAAAGAGCCGGCGAAGAGTGATGCCGCGCAGACCAAACCGCCTGGAGCGTGGGCGATCTACCTCGATCTATCGCAGCGGCCCCTGCAAGTGCTCATCTTTCTTTTGCCGCTGCTCATTCTGTACGAACTGGGCACGCTGCTCTTTCTGGATACGGACGGCATGCGCGAGATCGTGCGAGCGCGCCTGATGCTGACACAGTTGCTCGATGCGTTCGGCGCCGTCGGGTTTCACCTGCCGCCCATTCTGCTGACGGTGGTACTGCTGTGCTGGCACGCGGCGTACAAGCCGAAACCGGAATACCCCAAGTCATCGTTTCGAGGCGATGTCATGGTGGGCATGGGGCTGGAGAGCTTTCTGTGGGCGGTTGCGCTGGTGGTCATCGGGGCGATACTGGCAAACGGGCTGGGGACCAAGCTGCTTCCCTTTGCGCAAACGGGCCCGGTCGGAGCGGGCTCTCCACCTGCTGAACTGGGGCTGATGGCGCGACTCACGCTATCAATCGGCGCGGGGCTGTACGAAGAACTCGTCTTCCGCTGGATGCTCATCGCATTTGTGCACTTTGTGTTGGCCGACCTGCTGCGTACGGGTGAGCACTGGGCGTACGGCGTGGCGATCGCGTTGTCGGCCGTTACGTTCGCGTTCTATCACAACGTCCGGATGGGTCCGGGTGCTGAGCTCCATCTGCCCTTGCTGATCACATACGTGATGGGTGGCGCGTACTTCGCGATCATCTTCGTGCTGCGTGGGTTTGGCATCGTGGTCGCCTCGCACGCGCTGTATGACGTGATCGCGCTTGCGATTCTGGCGCGATGAAGTGCATTGAGCATGCAAAAAACGAAAAACGCCCGCCGATGAAGGCGGGCGCTGTGTGTGCTATCAACCTGTGACACCAAACTGAGCGGACGAATCACTGAGCGCTGCGGAGCACACCGACGGCTCGCTTGGGGTTCACAATGATGCGGCCTTCGTAGCCTTCGAGCGGGTCACCCGTGCGCTTCATGGCTTCCACGATTTCCGTGGGGCTGAGCTTGGGGTTGAGCGCGACGATCTTGCCCGCGAGGTTGGCCACGTTGGGGCTGGCCATGCTGGTGCCGCTGAACTTCATGCGTTCGCCGCCCGGCACGTAGCTGTCGACTTCAAAGCCGTTGGCGTAGAGCACCACATTCTTGCCGAAGGTGGTGAAGTCGGTGGGCTTGCCGCTGCTGTCGATGGCGCCGACGGTGACCATGTTGGGCACGTTGAGGCCGCTGGGAATCATCTCGCTGAACTCGTTGTCGTTGTCGCTGTTGCCGGCGGCGGCGACGAAGAGAATTTCAGGAGCGTTCTTCATCGCGGTCTCGAGGCTGGTCTTGCCGATGTTGAAGATCTCGCGGGCGAGCGTGGCGCGGGCTTCGGGAGATTCACCCACGCCCTTCATTTCGAGAGCGCCTTCGATGTCCTTCACGCTGCCGCCCCAGCTCATGTTGACGACGCGCACGCCGGCCTTCTTGAAGTAGGCGATGGTGTCTTCCGCGGCCTTCGCGTCCTTCTTGGCCTGCTCGATGCTGGGCGTGATCTGCGGAATGGACTTGTAGTCGAACGTGATGCGAGCCGTGAGCACGCGGGCGAAGGGGTTGCCTTCCGCCGCGATGCCAGCCACGTGCGTGCCGTGGCTGTAGTTGCCGTACAGGCCCAGGTCTTCGAGGAAGCCTTCGACCTGATCGGCCTTCAGCGTGCTCATGTACTGACGCAGCGCGTTAGCTTCGGGGCTGTCGATCGCGGCTTGCAGGTCCATCAGGCCCTTGGTGTGCTTGACGACCAGGGACTTGTCGTTCTTCATTTCCCTGACGCTGTGCAGCAGTTCAGGCGTGTAGTTGCCGCGAAGGTCAAACGCGATGCCGTGCACATCGTCGACGAAACCATTGCCGTCATCGTCCTTGCCGTTGCCCGCGACTTCCTTCGCGTTAGTCCACAACTGCTGCTTGGGTTCAAAGATGGCGGTATCCACACCGCTGTCCCAGACGGCGACGACGACGGGCGAAGCCTTGTCGCCACTGTTCAGCGTGACCAGGCTGGGCGTCCACTTGTCTTCGACCGTGACCTTCTTCTCGTTCTTGTCGATCAGGTCGCCGTAGACCTCGGCCATCGCGGGCATGAGGGGCAGTTGATGATCGAGCATCACACGCATGCGGATGAGGCCGGTCACCATGTCGCCTGAAACTTCACCTTCGTTCTGCTTCACCACAGGATCGATGCTGGCTTGAATCTGGCCCAGCACAAGTTCGCGTGAAACGATGAGTGCGGTCGAGCGGGTCTGCTTGACTTCTTCACGCACCTTCTCCCACGGCAGCGCGCTGATGCGCTTGGTGAGGTTCTGCTTGAAGGCTTCGATGTACGCCGCGTCATCGCCGCTCGACGCTGCCTTTGCTTCGATGCGGGCGGCGAGGGCTTCGCCCGTCATCAGCTTCACGCCTTCCTTGTCTTCCAGCTCCCTGAGCTTGGGCGTGATGGCGAGGGCGTCATCGGTGCGACCTTCGAAGATGGCGATAGCTTGCAGCAGGCCCAGCATGCCCTTCATGGTCGTCTTGTCGGTGATGTCGTACTCAGCGAGCGTCTGCTCGGTGTTCTTCTTCACTTCGCTGACGAACGCCTTGAAGGGCGCATCGGTCAACAGAAACTCGCTGGCGTTGCCTTCAATGGTGTACGTGTGGCGCGGCAGGTCCATCACGCTCTTGACGGGCTTTTTCTCCGCTTGCGCGGCCGCGGCTCCGTCCTGAGCCAACGCCACCGAGCCGACCGGCGCACACAGACCGGCGACAACAACCAACGCAAGCGCGAGCGAACCACAACGACCAGCGGAAGCGATCTTCAAGCAATGTCCTTTCGAGAGCCCTGACGTGTGCCGAATCGAACCACCGCCGCCCAGGGCACGCGGGGTGTGGGGTGTGGGAGGGTATTCGGGGAAGCGGGGATGGAGTTACGCTGCGGGAAGGCGAGTACCGCAGTACCGAAGAGACGAAGTACCGAAGGAAAGGCATGAGAAAATGAGACGATGCCCGATCGCGGCATGTCTTCCCTTCGGTACTTCGTCTCTTCGGTACTGCGGCACTTCGCCCCACCAGCCCGGCTTACTTCCCCTCCACCGTCACAACCACCTTCCGCCGCCTGATCTGTTCCGTCCCCAGTTGCCCGCACGCCCCCATCATCTGACGGCCTTTGGTGCGCCGACGCTTCACAAAGACGCCTTCTTCTTCCAGCCACGTCATGAACTGTTCGACGTGCTCTTCGGTGGGCGCGGGCCAGGGGCTGTTGCGGCGCGGGTTGTACGGAATGAGATTCAAGACCGCGCGCACGCTGCCGTTGCTGTCGTTGCCGCTCGCGGATTTGTGCAAACCAAACGGCCGAATGAAGTCGGCGATCTGTCTGGCGTGCTCGCGCGAATCGTTTTGCGTGGGGATCAGCACGTACTCCACGCAAATCTTGTTGCCCGCGTAGCGCGGCCATGCAACAAGCGCATCCTGCACATCGCGCAGCGAGTACTTCTTGGTAATGGGCATGATCTGCCCACGATCAGCGTCGTTGGGCGAGTTGAGACTGAACGCAATGCCGAGTCGATGCCACCCCGGCTGCTCCACGTGCTTGGCCAGCTTGCGCAGCCCATCCACCCGCCCCACCGTGCTCACCGTGATATTGCTCACGGCCAGATGGGCCGCATTGTGATCCTTCAGCACAGATATAGCTTGCACGACGTTGTCGTAATTGTCGAGGGGCTCGCCCATACCCATGAAGACAATGTTGGAGGGGGAGCGAACGAGCGAACCAGCGAACGAGCGAACGAGGGCTTCGTCGTCCTCTGTCTTCTGGCTCTCCCCTCGTTCGCTCGTTCGCTGGTTCGCTTGTTCGCTCTGCCCACCGCGTTCGCTCGCGCCCACGACGTGTCGCGCCACATACCACTGCCCCACAATCTCCGCCGCACTCAAACTCCGCACCAATCCCATCTGCGCGGTTTCGCAGAAGGTGCAGCCCATGGCGCAGCCGACTTGGCTGCTGACGCACAAGGTGTACTTGGTGTTGCCGGTGGAGCCGCGCATGGGGATGAGCACGCTTTCGATTTCGAGGTGCTCGAGTTGCTGGCTCAAGGCCGCGCTCGAGGGCGCGAGGGTGGTTGCATGCTCGCCCACGCCCACGGTGGTCGTGCGTTCGATGCGGCTCAAGAACTTGATGACCTCGCCCTCGGGGCTTTGCTCGCGCAGCTCGCGCACGATGGTCGGCAGCTTGATTCCCAAAAGCTCAAACGCATCCGCCGCGCCCACCGGCCCCTCGCGAAACACCGCGCGGTACAAATCCAAGGCCCCGTTCGTACTGCCCTGCTGCCGGAAAATCACATGCCCGGCGGCCGCCTTGACAAATTCCTCCGCCGTCACGCCCAGAGGATTGGGCAAAGGCACATCGGAGGTTCGGCGGGTGGTGAGGGCCATGGGGGGAGCATTATAGAAGAGGCGGCATTCGGCATTCGTGATTCGGCATTCGTCGCAAGCGTGGTTGTTTGCAACACAGGTCACCGGACCTGCGCCAGCACGAATGCCGAATCACGAATGCCGAATGCCGTGTCTTGAGCGACCCGCACCGATCCGCCCAAAGCGGCGGGTCGGTGGCACGGGACGAATGCCGCATCTCGCGAAAATCGCGCACTTTCCGCCCAAATTCCCGCTTGCGCAGCTCTCATGTCATCTGACACAAGAGCCATGTCAGCTTACAGAAGAGCAATGTCTGCTGACACCAGACCCATGTCTGCTCACACATCAGCCATGTCATCTGACACAAGTCCCGCGTCATCTGACATAACGCTGCCGCACGCTGACACCACGCCTGCGCCTGCTGCCAGCGTGCCGGTTTCTGCTGCCCGCAACGTCCGAAAAGGCGATTCTCCTGTTCCGCCGACTTCCCGCGTGCGGATTATCGCCATTCTGGTAGTATCTCACGCGGCGGGTGAAGGCGTGCGCGCCTCTTTCTCGCTTGCGGCTACTGGCAGGGGATGTGGTTTTCGCTCTTTCGTGGAAGGAAAGCAGCTCATGATGCATATGCGTGCAGCAGTCAAACTGGCGGTGGTCAGTCTCGTGTCTCTGTCGGCAAGCGCGGGCGCGCTGGGGCAGACCTTTAGCAACACGGCCCCGATCACCCTTCCCGTTATCGGGGCGGCCAACCCGTATCCCAGCGTTATCAACGTGGCCGGCGGGCCTACGTCGATTGAGTTCGTGACAGTCACGCTGCATGGCTTGACACACACGTTGTTCAATGACCTCGACATGCTGCTGGTGGGGCCGGGCGGGCAGAAGATTCTGTTCTCAAGCGACTCACCGGGTAGCGCAGCCGCGCCAGGCATCACCGTGAACTTCATCTCCGCAGGCGGCAGTTCGCAGAACGGAGGCTTAGCCGAGGGGGGCTACTACGCACCCACAGGAGGCAGTGACCCGTTTCCTGCGCCCGCCCCCGCCGGTCCTTACGCCGCTAATTTCAGCGGCTTGACCGGGACCGACGCCAATGGCCCGTGGCAGTTGTTTGTGACGGACGATGCCAGCGGGGACTTGGGTGTCATTGCTGGAGGCTGGAGCATCAGATTCTCCGCGCCGTACTCGCCCCCCACGCCGATGGACAGCGGTTTCACGTATCAGGGCGTACTCAAAGACGCGGCAGGCGTGCCCGTCACAGGCAATGCCAACCTGCGATTGACGTTGTGGGATGCCGCCAACGGTTTGGGCCCGTCCTTGAGTCCCCTGGGCGCGCCCGTGATCGTGAACAACGTGCCCGTGACTGATGGGCTGTTCACGGCGAGTGTGAACCTGGGGAACGCCGTGCCCACCGACCGCCGGTCATGGGTGGAGATCCAGGTCTCCAGCCCGCCGGGCTCGCCCTTCGTCACGCTGTCGCCGCGCCAGCCGCTGAACGCCGCGCCACTCGCCACCAAAGTCCTCAGTTCGCCCTTCGGAGCCGGAGCTCTTGTGGGCAACAGCGGCAACATCGGCGCGAACCAGCATGACACGCTCAACCGGGGCGTCAAGGCCCGCGTGGGCTGGGCTATCGACTCTGCAGGAAAGGCTGAGTTTGCAGGGATGCAGACGATCGTCGCGCCGGGCACCGCTGGCTGCGGCAATTCCGCAGACCTGGGCTTTTTCACATGGGAGTGTCAAACGTCGATCTCGCGTGAAATCATGCGGATTAACGGAAGTGGCAACGTCGGCATCGGCACCGCCGCGCCGCTGGCGAAGCTGGATGTGACCACGGGCAATATCGGCACCGGCTGGCAGACGGTCTGGAACAACACCGCAGCAGCCAACTTCCGCGGCGGGGCGAGATTGGCCACCACCGGCTTCTTCGAGATGACCAACACCGCGAACGTGACCACGCCCAACTTCGCCCGGCTTGATAGCAACGGAGTTTGGACAGCCGTGAGCGATGGGCGATTGAAGACGGACGTGACCAGCGCGGAGAACAACCTTGCTGCGGCGATGAAACTGCGGCCCGTGAACTTCCGGTGGAAGGCTACTGGCGCGGCGGACTTCGGCTTGATCGCGCAGGACGTCCGCGGCGTGCTGCCTTCGCTGGTCGTCGGCGACGAAGCCACTGAATCGCTGACTGTCAACTACAGCCAGTTGTCGGTGGTCGCGATTGGAGCAATCCAAGAGCAGCAGCGCGAGATCGTGGCACAGCGCGGCGAGATCGCGGCACAGCGCAGCGAGATCGACAGCCTCAAAGCCAAGTTCGAGAAGCTGGAAGCGGCGATGGCTACTCTGAGCGCGAGCAAGTAAGCCGACGGAAATTTCCTGTTTGCCCAACCCGTCCTCGCGGACGGGTTTTTCATTGGGCTGGTGTGCCTTTGGGCTGGTGACTCACACGCGGTGGCGCGTGCTGGGACCGGTGTTCACCTGATGTTTCTCGTTCGCGTGGCGATTTATCGCGTTTTGCCTGAAGGCACGCGACTCCCAATCTCGCTGCGTGGTCCGGAAGAGGGTCACTTTTCGCAGACTTACATGCAGGAGCTTGGTCATGATGCGGGTACACACGATTTTCAAGGCGGCAGCGGTCAGTCTGGTGGCGTTGTTTGCCAGCGCGGGCGCGCTGGGGCAGACGTACACCAACACAACACCCATCACCATTCCCGCCAGAGGCAGCGGCTCGCCTTATCCCAGCACCATCAATGTCAGTGGCGGACCGGCCGAGATCGAGTTCGTCACGGTGACAGTGCGCGGGCTGCAGCACACCAATCTTGGCGATGTTGACATTCTGCTGGTGGGTCCGGGCGGACAGCGCATCCAGCTTTTGGATTCGCCCATCACGAGTGCAGCGGCACCGGGCCTTGAAGTATCTTTTGTTTCCGCAGGCGGGACGGCACAGAACCCGGTGATTGCCGGCATCGTCGACCAAGGTGTGTACGCGCCATCGGGCGGCACCACCGCCTTCCCGCTCCCCGCGCCCGGGCTGCCCTACGCCTCGACGTTTGGTGGCGTGATCGGCACCAACGCCAACGGCGCCTGGAGCCTGTACGTGCGCGACAATGTGGCTGCCGATAGCGGAAGCATCAACGGCGGCTGGAGCATCACCTTCGGTCCGCCCGCGTCGCCCATCACGCCGCTGGACGCGGGACTGTCGTATCAAGGGCGCCTCACCGACGCTTCGGGCAACCCCGCGTCGGGCACGGCGGACATGCGCTTCTCGCTTTGGGACGCCGCGACCAGCGACAACCAGGTCAATCGCGCCAGCAACGTCATCACCAAGACCGGCGTCCCCATCGGCGAGAATGGCCTCTTCACCACCACGCTGAACTTTGGCCGCAGCGTGCCCAGTGACCGCGCGACGTGGTTGCAGGTGGAAGTCGCCAACCCGCAAGGCTCGGGATTTGTGGCGCTTTCGCCGCGTCAGCGGGTCTCACCCACGACCGTCGCGACGGCGGTGGCGACCAGTGCGTTCATGCCCGGCGCGCTGATTGGCAGCAGCGGCATCATCGGTGTCAATCAGCATGACACCCGGAACCGAGGCGTGAAGGCCCGCGTGGGATACGCCATCGAGCCACGCGGTGTGGAGGAGTTTGCGGGCATGCAGTCCATGGTCGTGCCCAGCACCGGAGGGTTTGGCAACTCAGCGGACGTGGCATTCTTCACGTGGGAGTTCGACACCGCGTTTTCGCGCGAGGTGATGCGGATAAACGGGCGCGGCAATGTCGGCATCGGCACCGCCGCACCGGTCGCAAAGTTGGATGTGACTACCGGCGCGGTCGGCTCGGGCTGGCAGACGGTGTGGAACAACACGTCGCAGCCCGGCTTTCGCGGCGGGGCACGGCTGTCGGATGCGGGCTTCCTTGAGATGACCAACTCCGCCAACTTTGGCGCGCCCAGCTTCGCACGCCTGTCCAACACCGGAGCCTGGACGGCGGTGAGCGATGGCCGACTCAAGACGGACGTCACTCCTGCGGAGAACAACCTCGCTGCCGCGATGAAACTCAAGCCGGTGAACTTCCGCTGGAAGGCGTCGGGCGCGGCGGACTTCGGCCTCATCGCCCAGGACGTTCGCGGCGTGCTGCCGACGCTCGTGGTGGGCGACGACGCGACCCAGTCACTGACCGTCAACTACAGCCAACTGTCAGTCGTGGCCATCGGCGCCATTCAGGAACTCAAGGCGAAGAACGATGCCCAGCTCGCACAGATCGATGCGCTCAACGCACGCCTTGCCGCGTTGGAAGCGGCGCTGACCGCGAAGCCCGGCGACAAGTAAACGCAGCACAGAACGCCCAACGACAACGACCCGCGCCGGTGCGCGGGTCGTTGTGTTCTTTCTGGGTCACGCAGGCAAGAGACCAGGCACGCTCAGCCAAGCTTGAGCTTGATTTGCTCAGCCATGCGCTTCAAGTAGTAGTCGTACCCGGCGAACATCTTCATGACCGCTCGCGGAATCGCGCTCTTGATCGTGCCTTCTTCCGTCACTGTCAACGTCGTCTGCCCGTTGCCAGCGTCCGTCAGTACATGGTCCCAGCTCCCCGTAAACGGCCCGTTGTCATCTGTAATTGTCCGCTTCACACGCGACGGAGCTTCGCTGATGGTCTCGACAAGCACGAACGAGTTGCGACCCATGAACTGCCGAAACACGCGCTTGCCGTCCTGTGATGGCAGCGTTTCTACTTTCGTGATGTCCTTCAGCCACGTAGGGAACCCATCCGTGTCGTTGATGAGGTTCCATACCTGCTCGCGCGAGGCGTTCACGGTCACGCTCACGCTTGCAGTGTGCGTCGCGGGCAAGCTGCTGCCATACACGCCCATGACGCCCGCAAGCGTGATGATGAGACCGACGATGGTGAGGATGATGTAGGCGATCATGGTGCGGATTCCTTGTTGGTATGTGTGATACTGGGAGAACGCAGTACCGAAGTGCCGGAGAGACGAAGTACCGAAGGAAAGGCACAGAATGAGGCACGTACCCACTGTCTTTCCTGCGGTACTTCGTCTCTCCGGTACTTCGGTACTCGCTTCCCTTCAGTGCCCCACCCGCTGCCTCACTTCCGCTTCCACTTAATCACCGGACCCGCTTCCGCCTTGCCGGCCTTGAAGTGCGTCCAGCTCTGCGTGTAGTGGTTGTCATCCACAAAGGTCAGCACCACATCGCCCATGTAGCTCTGGTCCGCGCTGGTCAGGTTGCTGACTTCGTCAAACTGAAAGTGAATCTGGTTCGCCGCGTGCTGGTGCCCGTCGTTGAGCTTCGCTTCCATCCGCGGCTGGTTGCCCTGCGCGCAGTAGTGAACCATCACCAGCTCATCGCCATCCATGTGATACACGTTGGTCATCTCGTGCGGCGTGCCCACGAACATGATGTCGCGCACGATGCTGCCGCTGCTGGTGACTTTGATCACGCTGGTAGCCGGCGGGCCGTACTGCGCGATTTCCTCGGGCGTCAGTTCAACCACCCATTCACCTTCCAGCTTCGCAACGCGATCAAACAGCGCCGCCTTCGTCGCGGCGTCCGCGGCCCGCGTCACTTCCGGCTGCCCCTCGCGCTCGCACACATCACCCTCGCACTCCACACCACCACGCGTTGCGCAGCCCGACAGCGTGACCAGCCCCATCAGCGACAAAACGGCAACCATGTACTTGTTCATGCCCGGGAATGTACTGGATTTTGCCCGCCAACGCAAGCCAGACGCGCAACCTCAGTGACCCGCACCCTGGTCTTCCACCCGTTTGCGATCCACATCCTTCACCGTCAATCCCGCGCGCCGGGCGACCAATGCGAGTTTCACCCGGTCATCCAAGCCCAGCTTCGCACCAACCGCCTTGCGGTGTGACACGATCGTGTGTTCACTGCGGTGCAGCAGCTTCGCGATTTCTCTCACGCTCAAACCCTGTCCCAGTAGCGCAAGCACTTCAAGCTCGCGATCACTCAGCACATCAAGCGGCCCCAGATTCGCGACTTTGGCGTCAATCCACTCGTAATCGCCCTTGGCAAGTTCTTCCGCTTGCTCATCACTCTCGGCCCGCCGCGTGATCGTCAGAAACAGCTCGGGCCCGTCGCCCTCGTGCGCGACGGGATAGATGTAGGTGAAGTGCTGTCGCCCGCGCCATATGTTGCGCAGCAGCACTGGCTTGCCCGTCACGCTGATGCGCCGCAACAGATCAAGCCGCTCCCTCGTCCACTCTTCGGGCATGTGGTCTTCCCACTTTCTGCCCAGGTATTCCATTGCCGTCGCGTCCGGACCGTGGAAAATCCTCGCTGCTTGGTCATTCACGTAAAGCAACTTGCCGTCGAGTGTCAGCAGCCCCACGCCCGTGTTTGGCTCGGTCGTCAGCACACCCCACACCGCGTCAAGCATGGGCTCACATGCACCCAGCTCGCTGAGCGGATTCTCAGCTTCCCCAGACTTTCTGATTTCTGAGTCTGCCATGCAACAGGGTAGCGACCGTGCGAGCCAACCCCGCAACAATCGTGCGATGCCCTTTAGCCCCATTGACGACGTCCTCGCTGATCTCCGTGCCGGCAAAATGATCGTTCTCACCGACGATGAGAACCGCGAGAACGAGGGCGACCTCGTCATGCCCGCCCAGTTCGTCACGCCCGAGGCCGTTACCTTCATGCTGGGCAAGGCCATGGGCTACATGTGCCTCTCGCTCACGGAAGAAGACTGCGACCGCCTCAACCTGCACCCCCAAGGCAGCGTCAACACCAGCGTCCGCGGCACCGCCTTCACCGTCAGTATCGACCTGCACCCGCGCTTCGGCGGCACCACCGGCGTTTCCGCCAAGGAACGCGCCAAGTGCATTCAAATGGCCATCGACAAGAACTACGGCGAAGCCGACTTTGTCCGCCCAGGCCACATCAATCCTCTGCGCAGCCGCGAAGGCGGCGTGCTCGTTCGCACGGGTCAAACCGAAGGCTCTATCGATCTCTGCCGCCTTGCCGGGCTCTACCCCGCCGCTGCGATCATCGAGATCATGAAGCCCGACGGCGAAATGGCCCGCGTGCCCGACCTCGAGAAGTTCTGCGCCGAGCACAACATCAAGATGTGCAGCGTCGCCCAGATCATCGAGTATCGCCTGCAACGCCAAAGCCTCGTCAAGCGCATCGGCCCCGACGAAGGCATTCCCATCAACACCAAGTTCGGCGCTTTCAATGTCCTGCTCTACGAAAGCGTCGTCGATCCCTTGCCGCACCTCGTCCTCCTGCCCTCCCTGTCAGGCACTCAGGCACTCCGGAACTCGGGCACTCCGTCTCTGGTCCGCATGCACCGCCGCAATCTGCTGGGCGATGTTTTCGGCGATCTTGCCAGCAGCCCCGAAGGCCCCAGCAGCGACACGCTCCACGCTGCGATGCGTCTCATTCAGCAGGAAGGCCGCGGCGCGCTGGTGTACCTGCGCACCACAGGCCACCGCAGCGACGACAAAGCCATCACCGCCGTCGCCGATCTCGAAGGCACCCTGCAAACCCTCCGCGCCAAGTCACTCGACATCAATACGCCCGACCTTTCAGGCATGGCCGATGCCGCCAACAGCCGCATGCCCCTACGCGACTTCGGCGTGGGCTGCCAGATCCTTCGAGATCTTGGAATCACCAAACTCCGTCTGCTGACCAATAGCAACCGCCCCCTGCCGGGCATTGATGCCTTTGGTCTGGAAATCGTGGACCGCGTGCCCTGCCGGTAACTCGGCCCCCCACCCCTTCGGACCTGCACCAACCCAAACCACGAAATCGCAATGCATCGGGCTGGCGAATCTGAACATGGCCCCGGGATTTTCCGTATGCCGGGCCGCGGAATGTTCGCCTGCCGATCGTGTGTCCCGGACAACTTTCAATAATCACTGAAACTTCCGCGTATACTTCCCAAGTACTTCTCTGCGGCCCTGACGAAATGACGCCGCGATTCTCCAAGGAACCTGCATGAGCCTGCTGGCCAGCATCAAGAGCCCGACCGATCTCCGCGGTCTATCCATCGCGCAATTGCAGCAAGTCGCCAGCGAGATCCGCGAAGCGATCACGCAACAAGTCAAGGTCTCGGGTGGCCACCTCGCTCCCAATCTGGGCGTGGTTGAGCTGACCATCGCGATGCACTACGTCTTTGACTTCAGCTTCGACCGGCTGCTCTTTGACGTGGGCCACCAGTGCTACCCGCACAAGCTGCTCACTGGTCGCCAGCACCTGCTGGGCAAGCTGCGCACGCGCGAAGGCATGGCCGGCTTCCCCGAACCGCGCGAAAGCTCTTTCGACCTCTTCAGCGTCGGTCACGCCGGCACCGGCATCAGCACCGCTGTGGGCATGGCTCGTGGCGACACCCTGAGCAAAGAAGGTTTCGACCCCGCGAGCAACCCCACGGGTCGCCGCGTCGCGACGATCATCGGCGATGCCTCCATCGTCAACGGCGTCGCGATGGAAGGCCTCAACAACGCGGGCACGCTCAAGCGTCAGTTCCTTGTCATTCTCAACGACAATGGCATGAGCATCAGCAAGCCGCAAGGCGCGGTCGCTCAGCACTTTGACAAGCTGCGCGTCAGCCACTTCTACGGCGACCTCAAGAAGAGCGCGAAGAAGCGCCTTGAAGGCATGCCGGGCGGCGAGACCATGCACAAGGCCCTGCACGCCGCAGGTGAGATGACCAAGAGCCTCTATCACGAACAAGCCTGGTTCGAGCACTTTGGCCTCAAGACCGTGGGCCCCATCGATGGCCACGACTTCGAGCAGCTCATTCACTTCCTGCGTGAAGCTCGCGACTTTGATCGCCCCATGGTCCTTCACGTCAAGACCGTGAAGGGCAAGGGCATCCCCTTCGCCGAGAAGGACAGCAGCAAGTTCCACAGCCCCGGCGCGTTCAACAAAGTTGAAGGCGAACTGGACGAAGAAGGCTGCCGCGTCGAAATCAAGAGCGAAGGCCGCAGCTTTACCACCGCGTTCGGCGATGCCATGGTTGCGCTCATGGAGCGTGATCCCAAGGTCGTCGCCTGCACCGCAGCCATGCCCGACGGCACCGGGATCAGCAAGCCCCTCGCCAAGTTCCCCGATCGCACGTGGGACGTTGGCATCTGCGAGAGCCACGGACTGGACATGATGGCCGGCCTTGCCAAGACCGGCTTCAAGCCGTTCTTCGCCGTCTACAGCACCTTCGTGCAGCGTGCCTTCGACCAAGCTTTCCAAGAAGCCAGCCTGCAAGGCCTCCCCGTTCGTCTCTGCCTCGATCGTGCCGGCCTTGTCGGTGGCGACGGCGCGGTCCACCACGGCTTCTGCGATGTGTCGATCCTCCGCACACTTCCCGGCGCGGTCCTGACCGCCGCCATGGACGAGCCCAGCCTGCTCGCCGCACTCGAGTTCATGCGCGGCTACGACGCAGGCCTTAGTGCCGTCCGCTACCCGCGTGACAGCGTGAGCCAGAAGTACGTGAACGACAAGTGCCCGCCCTTTGTGCTGGGCAAGGCTCGCTGCCTCACGCCCGCGCTTGATGTTGCCGCGCTGGGTACCCCGGCTTTCCAAGCAGGGTCTTCGCCCGATGCCGTCATCCTCGCCTTCGGCACCACTGCCATCGACGCCGCACTCGCCGCAGAAGAACTCGCCAGCGAAGCCCGCATCGCTGTCTACGACGCACGTTTCGCCAAGCCCGTCGATCGCGACGTGATCCGCGCCGCTCTCGAACACGGCCTGCCCATCATCACCCTCGAAGATCATGGCGTGGTGGGCGGTTTCGGCACCGCCGTCCTCGAAGCGGCGGCCGAAATGGGCCTCGACGCATCGCTCATCACACGCCTGGGCCTGCCCGATAGCTGGGTTTATCAGGACAGCCGCGCCAAGCAGCTCGCCGAAGTCGGCCTCGACAAAGCGGGCATCATTCGCGGTGTTCGCACCGCGCTCAGCAAGCGCGAACAGCGCGGCGTGATGCACATGGCCAAGTGATAAGCGTCTAGTAACGAGTCCGAAACGATGAAGATCGTTCGATTGGCAACTCGTGCCGATCTGCTGCCTGTCGTTTCGCGATGGGTCGTCGACGCGTTTGCCGAGCCGGGTACGCCGGTTGACGCCAGGGTTGATGCACTGCGCGAGATGTTCAGTGAGTCGGCCTATCCGTTTTCACTCGTCGCAATTGATGACGATGGCACCCCTCTCGGGTGCGTGCATGGCGTCGAGAGTGAGCTTGATGATCGACCCGAACTGCAGCCGTTCATCGCGGCGTTGTATGTCGAACTGCAATGGCGAGGACGGAGCGTGGGAAGCCAACTGCTCGCGGCTGCGGAGAGAGAGTGCGCGGCTGCGGGATTCAGCGAGGCGTATCTGTGTGCGTGGAACGACCCGCGCTGGTACGAGCGACGCGGCTGGCAAGTTATCGCCGCTCGCGTAGGTGATCGCGGCGTGCCGCTCATGTGCAAGGCCTTGGCCCCGGCCAAGTAGGCTCTGGAGCCGGAACAACTAAACGAATTCAACATCGTTGCTTTGCAATAGATTCATATCGCAACATCTTGCATTTGTGATACTTGTGACGAAGACTCAGAATCGCGCATTTGTGGTTGTCCACATGAGGAGCGTCTTGGGTTTGGTCGTAGGTTTGGTCGTGCGAAGGAGGTGCTGTGCATGGCTGTGTCACTTCGGTATCGCGCAGTCTTCGTGAGCGACCTGCATCTGGGTTCCACCGCCGCCCACGCCGAAGCAGCAGGCGATTTCCTCAAGCGCATCGAGTGCGACACGCTGTACCTCGTTGGCGACATCATCGACATGTGGCGCCTCAAGCAGCGCTGGTGGTGGCCCGAAGCGCACAACCGCGTCATGCGTCGCGTCCTAAAACTCGCCAAGCAGGGCACACGCGTCATTTACATCCCGGGCAATCACGACAACGCCGCCCGCGAATATGCCGGCCTCACCTTTGGTGACGTCGAGATTCATCGCGACTTCATCCACACAACGCTCGATGGCCGGCGTCTGCTCGTGCTGCATGGCGACGAAGCCGATGTCGTCGTGCGTCACCACCGCGTGCTCAGCGCGGTGGGTAGCGTCGCCTACGACAACCTCGTGACCATCAGCCGCCATTACAGCCGCGTGCGCGCGATGCTGGGCCAAGAGCACTGGTCACTGAGCCAATATCTCAAACTGCGCGTCAAGAAGGCCTGCATGCACATCGCGCGGTTTGAAGATGTCATTCAAGAGCAAGCCCGCCTCCGCGGCGTCGATGGCGTCGTCTGCGGGCACATTCACAAGGCCGAACAACGAACGGGAGCGGACGGCATGATGTACTTCAACTGCGGTGACTGGGTCGAAAGCGGCACGGCTCTGGTCGAGCACACCGACGGCACGATGCAGATCATCGACGGCATCGCCATGGTGCGCGACCTCACGCAAAAGCACCCCCACAGCTATCTCGACGAACCCGAGACCCCGCGCAACGCTCGCGAACTGACCGAAGATGATCTCGCCCTCATCAGCGCGATTCAGCTCTGAGCATCGCTCCCACTCGCCCCGCCGGCCGGTTCGTCCATCTTCGTGATTCGCTCAACAACGCTCGCATCGCGCACCTTCGTCTCGCGATAGCCTGCCCGCGTCCGCATGTACTCTTCCGGACTGATCTTCAGGTCCGGCTCTTTCCCCTGCTGATGCAGACTGTGCAGGTGCTTGAGAAACGGCACGCACCACATGCACCCCGTGCCCGCGCCAAGGCATTCACTGATCAAGCTGGGCACCGACGGGTTCTCCCGCGCCATGTAGTTGCGAATCTTCCGCAAACTGACGTGAAAACACAGGCAGACTTCGTCATCAGGCTGCATGCCCGACGGTAGTGGCCGCACCTCGCCAGCGCGCGGGATACCGAACCTTTTCCCCCTTTCCTGCGTCTAAACTTGGACGATTGAGCAACGTAACAACGTTCTGTGCGGAAAAGTCGGCACAAGCGTTGCATCCGATGCAATCGATAGCCGAAAAAGCTTGATGCGGTGAGACCCATCCGCTTTGCCTCAGCCCCGTCCCCTTGGCGTCCGTCCCACATAACGGCGGACGAAAACAACTCATGAAGAAGACAACCGACACTTCCGCACAGCACGTTCACCCCGCGGGCCCGTCCAGCGAGGTGAACGCCCGAAGCGTGCGTGGACTCTGGAACGCCTTCACGCTCGGCGTTCGTTCGCTGTTCTCGCAAGAGAACCCCAAAGGCAACCAGAAGCCGGGCAAGCCCGGTGAAGGCGGCCCCAACGGCCAGAAGCCGGGCGTGCCCACCATGCCGCCCAGCCGGGGCCTGCTTGGGCTCGTCAGCGTGCTGCTCATCGGCGTGCTGCTTTTCGTCATGTTCACCCACCAGGGGCGCGGCGAGCAGATCACCCTTGAGCAGTTCCGCACCATGTGGAACAACGGCGAAATCAACCGCGACAGCGTCATCGTGCGTGAAGACTCCATCATGGCCGAGCGTCTCGCCAACAAAGACGGCATGCGCCAGGTCGTCATGCTCCGCACCAACACGCTGGGTGGCCGCTACGCCGCGGAAGAAGTACTGAAGCTGACCGATGGCAAGGCCAAGATGCAGCCGCAGAGCCAGTGGGTCGCGCTGCTCATGTTCATGCTGCCGTTCCTCATCATTCTGCTGCTGGTCTGGTTCTTCATCTCGCGCGGCTTGCGCAACGCCGGCGGGGGCGGCGGCATGCTGGGCAACTTCGGCAAGAGCCGCCACCGCACACTCAACAAGGAAATGACAGGCATCACCTTCGCCGATGTTGCAGGCATCGAAGAAGCCAAGGAAGAAGTGACGGAGATCGTCGAGTTCCTCAAAAACCCCAAGAAGTTCACCAAGCTGGGCGGCCGCATACCCCGAGGTGTCCTGCTCGTCGGCGACCCCGGCGTCGGCAAGACCCTGCTCGCCAAGGCCATCGCTGGCGAAGCTGACGTGCCCTTCTTCAGCATCTCAGGCTCGGACTTCGTGGAGATGTTCGTGGGCGTGGGCGCAAGCCGCGTGCGCGACCTCTTCAAGCAAGCCAAGGAATCTGCTCCCTGCATCATCTTCCTCGATGAAATTGACGCTGTCGGTCGCAAACGCGGCAGCGGCTTTGCAACCGGCGGCCACGACGAGCGCGATCAGACACTCAACGCAATACTCGTCGAGATGGACGGCTTTCAGCCTGCCGACGGTGTCATCGTCATCGCCGCGACCAACCGCAGCGACGTGCTTGACCCCGCTCTCGTCCGTCCGGGCCGCTTTGACCGCCAGGTCACTGTGCCCCTCCCCGACGTCAAGGGTCGCCTTGAGATCTTGAAGGTCCACGCTCGCAAGGTGAAGCTCGGGCCTGATGTCGACTTCGAACGCGTCGCACGCGGCACGCCCATGTTCAGCGGCGCCGATCTTGCGGCCATCATCAATGAAGCTGCCATTGCCGCCACCATGCAGAACAAGGACTTCATCGAGATGGTCGATCTCGAAGAAGCCCGCGACAAGGTGAAGTTCGGCCGCGCCAAGAAGAGTCGCGTCCGTGAGAAGGAAGAGAACAAGCTCGTCGCCTACCACGAAGCGGGCCACGCCGTGCTGCAGGCTCTGCTCAAGGACGCCGATCCGCTCCACAAGGTCACGATCATTCCTCGCGGCGGTGCGGGCGGCGCAACCTTCAGCCTGCCCGAGAAGGACCGCATGGGCTACAGCCTGAAGTTCCTCCGCGCGACCATGCGCATCCTCTGCGGCGGCCGCATCGCCGAGGAACGCGCGATGCAGGATGTCTCCAGCGGTGCGACCATGGATATCGCCCAGGTCACCACCTGCGCACGTGCGATGATTCTGGAATGGGGCATGAGCGAGAAGCTCGGCTTCGTTCGGTACGCCGGCGCTGACTCGCGCGAGATGTTCCTGCCCGACAAGGAATACAGCGAACACACCGCAGAAGTCATCGACAACGAAGTGCGCCGCATGGTCGACGAGGCCTACGCCGACGCACGCCAGTTGCTCGATGTCAACTGGGACAAGGTCGTCACCGTCGCTGAGTCTCTGCTCAAGCACGAGACCCTCAGCGGCGATGAAGTCCACCGCCTTATGCGTGGCGAAACGCTCAGCAAGCCCAGCGTCGCTGAGATGCTGCTGGCCCAGAAACAGCGTGATGCCAAGCCGCCCAAGCCCGAGTCGGGCGCGAGCGAAGGCACGACCGACCTACCTCCTGGCGCAGTGCCCGCCTGATCAATCAGCCGCCACAAACAAACAAGCCGCGATGCGAATCGCGGCTTGTTGCTTTTTGGTATTGGCAGTCACTCATCAACGCAGGCTTCAGACCTTCAGCCCGCATTCTTCGATCAGCCGCTTCAGTTCCGTCGCCTTGCTCGCGACCTGCTGAATGCCCGAGGCGCTTTCTTCCGCGGCCTTCTGCGTTTCGCCCGATGCAGTGGAGATCTGCTCCAGGCTGCGGCTGACTTCTTCGGTCGTGCTGCTCTGTTCCGCAGCCGCCGTCGCGATGGCGTTGACCATCTGCGTCATGTTGCCCGCGCTGCTGACGATGCGCTGCAGGTCGTCGCCGGCCTTGCCCGCCTTCGCCACGCCTTCGCGCACCTGCGTGCCGCCCTTGTCCATCGCCTCAACCGCCGCACGCGTGTCATTCTGAATCTGCGAGATCGACTGGCTGATCTCAGCCGTCGCCTTCTGCGTGCGGTCCGCCAGCTTGCGCACTTCATCCGCCACGACCGCGAACCCGCGACCGTGCTCGCCCGCGCGAGCCGCTTCAATGGCCGCGTTCAGCGCCAGCAGGTTCGTCTGATCCGCGATGTCATTGATGATCTGAATCATCTGGCCGATCGCTTCACTGCGCTTGCCCAGCGTGTGCACGCACTGCGTGCCGCTCTCGACAGCCTGCTCGATGGCATGCATGCCGTCCACGGTCGCAGCGACGGTCTTGCCGCCTTCGGTTGCCATGCCGCGTGAGCCCTCAGCGGCCTTGCTTGCTTCACCCGCCTGCTGGGCGACTTCCGCGGCGCTGGCCGACATCTCCGTCATCGCGCTGGCGATCTCACGAACGCGAGCCGCCTGGCTTTCCATCTGGTCAGCCATCTTGGCCGCGTTCTCTTGCAGCATGCCGCTGCTCTGCATCACTTGCGTCGATGCATCGCGCGTGCTAGCGATCAGCGAGGCCAGCTTGTCCGTGAAGTTGTTGATGCCGCTGGCGAGCGTGCCCAGTTCATCCTTGCGGCTCGCATCCAGTCGCGTGCTCAGACTCAGCTTGCCTGTCGCCATGTCGTTCACGGCGTTGTTCATGCTCAGCACAGGCTTGCTCACATTGCGAGCAATCAGCCAGCCCAGCGCGATCGTCGCGAGCGACATCGCCGCTGCCACCGACCACAGCAGCACCGTGCGCGCCTGCGTCACCGCCGCTGCATGCTTCTCGTTCGTCGACGCGTACTCGGTCGCCTTCTTGACCACGCTGTCAATCGCTTCGCGATGCTTCGCGAACAGCGGAATCAGCTTGCTTTCGAGAACCGCTGCCGCGTCGTCCTGCTTCTCCGCCAGCAATGCCGGAATGTACTCATTCTCCAGCGTCGAGAAATACGTCTGCGCGGGCTCCTGCGAAGCCTGCAGCAGTTCCGTCTTCATCCCGCCATCAGGCAGCGACTTCGCCCACACATCAATGCGGGTGTTGTAGTCGTTGCGAAGCTGCTTGCACCGCTGCGCCAACCGCTCGATGTCCTCGCGCTGCTCTTCACGCGCCATCGCAAACACTTCCATGTGTGTTTCGACGATGTACGCGGGAGGCGGCAGAATGTCGGCGATCAGATCCTTGCCCTGCACAATGTCGTTGTACAGATCGCCCTGCACGCGAACCGTGTTCAGCGTGGTGAATGCCGTCCCCGCGAAGAAGGCCAAACCCACGACGGGCACGCCCACCAGCAGTGCGAGCTTTTTCGACAACCGGATATTGTTCAGCAGATTCACGTGCGTGCCTCCATTACGAAGTGCGGCCCACGAAGAAGTGACCGCCTTGTTGGGGGTTAACTTCGGGCCACATGGATGAATACTTCAGATTGAAAACCCAATTCGTCAGTAATCTTTGGAGAATGCCCGCACTATTCACCCCTCTCACATTCGCTCTGTGCCGCATATGCGGCACACTCCCCTCCGCCGAAAGCCGCGAGGGACACTTACCAACAACCTCGCTAAAGTTCCTTGTCGCGATGCGTCACCCCCGCCTCGCTTGCTCGCTCATGAACGCCTTCGGGGGGACCGGCAAACAAGGGACTTTCCCATGGCTAACGGCAAGTGGACGAAGCAGGACCTCCTCAGCAAACCCATCAAGCACGTCGACATCACCAAATTCGACGGCCGCACGATCATCGATAGTTATCGCAACATGGCCTACTCCAGCCGCACGCTGGCCAACGCCGCTGATATCTACTCCATGATGCTCAAGGACAAAGAGTGCGGTGTCATCCTGACGCTCGCCGGCTCGCTCATCAGCGCCGGCCTCAAGAAGGCGATCATCACCATGTTGGAAAACAACATGATCGATGCCATCGTCTCCACCGGCGCCAACATCGTCGACCAGGACTTCTTCGAAGGCCTGGGCTTCAAGCACTACATCGCGCCCGGCAGCCCCGAAGCTCCGCCCGTCGACGACATGACGCTGCGCAACATGATGATCGACCGCATCTACGACACCTACATCAATGAAGACGATCTCCGCGCGTGCGACCACGCCACCTATGAGATCTTCAACGCCTTCGAACCCGGCGCGTACAGCAGCCGCGAATTCATCGAAGCCATGGGCGCATACCTCGCCAACAACAGCAAGTACGCCAAGAACGAGAGCATCGTCAAGACCTGCTACCAGAAGCGCGTCCCGATCTTCGTGCCCGCCTTCAGCGACTGCAGCGCAGGCTTTGGCATCGTCCTCCAGCAGACCGAAGCCATCGAAGAAGGCCGCGGCCAGGTCGCCTTCGACAGCGGCAAGGACTTCCGCGAACTGACCGACATCAAGCTCGCCTGCAAGGACACAGGCCTGCTCATGCTGGGCGGCGGCGTGCCCAAGAACTTCGCGCAGGACATCGTCGTCGCTGCCGAACTCCTCAACGAACGCAAGGGCGGCAAGGCCCGCGGCGACATCGGCATGCACAAGTACGCCGTGCAGATGACCGTCGCCGACAGCCGCGACGGCGCTCTCAGCGGCAGCACCCTCCGCGAAGCTTGCAGTTGGGGCAAGGTCGACGTCGTCCATGAGCAGATGGTCTTCGGCGAGCTCAGCGCTCTCTTCCCCATCCTCGCCAGCGACGCCTACCACCGCAAGGCGTGGAAGGCCCGCAAGGGTTTCAAGTTCGCCGACCTCTTCGAGAAGGGCGACGGCATGCCGACCTTCAGCAAGGGCAAGCTCGCCAAGAGCAAGTAAGCGAACATGCAGCAGCACGGGGTAACCTGTGTGACGTCAATGCACCAACACCCGCGAACGATCGCGGGTGTTTTTATTTGCGTCATCGCTTCGCGACGCTCACACCACCACATCAATCAACCCGCGCCGCACAACAGCCGTCCGCGTGACGGCAACATACTTCGTCACCACATCCACACGCACACAGGTCTCCCGCTCGCGATGCGTCACACGCTCACTCACGGACACATTCGTGCGAATTGCCTCGTTGCCGCACGCCTGCGTCAGCTCGCGATGCACGAGCATCTGTTCAGCCGCACGCTGCTGCGCCTGCACAACGCCAAGAAACCGATAAAACGGCACGCGCTCGCAATCAGAAGTGGGTTCGAACTGGTCACACGCGCGAACGTTGGTCGACAGCGTCGCGCTCACAGCTTTGCACACCTGCTCGTGCTGACGCGACTGTGGAGAGAAATCGCCGCCGCTGCAAGTTTTTGCAAGGGGTACAAACCGCATCTTGATGGGACAGGAAGTAACGCTCGTGCCACCGGAGGCGCGGGTGCGAAGCCCCAAAAACAAGGCACTGGATCGCAATCACACTCGCAGCGATAGGTGAATGCCCTTGCCACCAGTCAAGCATGCCGAGTGATGCGACGATGCAACAACTGTCGTGGCGTGCGGACAACGCTTGGGGGATTCACGCAACGAACTCAGGGAGGCCCGTGGGGGGCCACACGTGAGGGGAACAAGCGTTGTCCGCCGCCAAGACGCCGCCGCATCATTCCAGGGGGCTCTCCGCGGAATGATGCAATGGGGACCGGAGGGGAATCGGGGGAAAGCCGGGGAGAAACGCGGTGACATGGGTCACCGCGTTTTTCGTTTTGCAAAGATCCACGCCATCACGCCTTGATCTCAACCGACTGGACCGCAAAGCCTGCGGAGCGTGACCACGCGTTGATCTGCTCGTTCCCAAACACGTTTGACTCATCTTGGTACAGCAAGCGATACTGACCCGAAGCCAACTGCACCTGCCATTGGCTCGTTGACCCGCGATCGTACCGGCACAACACATGCAGCACACGCCGAATCGGTTCGTTCACGGGCTCACCAGCTATCTGCACGCACGTCATGCCCTTGAACTCACACCACACGGGCGTGCGTTTCGCCACACGACGCGTCGCAAGAATCGGCGGCACAAACGTGAACAGCCAGATGGGCACGATCAACACGCTCACAACCGCGAAGCCCACCGTCGCCCACGTACCCCTCCCCACCATGACGAAGCCAAAGCAAGCGAGCACAGTGAGCAGGGTGAGCAGCACCAGCGTCGCCCACGCCATGGCGACGCGCGTTTTCATCACGTCAATGCACAACGCATGCGACTCGCCGTCTGACTTCGTGCAAAATTTCAGTCGCGGGCTCAAACCCATCGCGCTGTGCGAAAAACTGCTCGGCACGGGCAGCTTCGTCGGCTTGTCACTCACCTCACTCACGCCCCGCTCCGCAAGTGCGCAATCACCACCTTGATCTCTTCGTAACTCACCTTGCCCTCAAGGTGCTCCCAAATCGGTCGCAGCCGCGAGCCTCCCACTTCATCCAGCGCAGTCTCCACGCGCTTGTACGTCGCGTCATCCACCCACGGCTCCACGCTCGCCGGCTTGGTCTGCTCAATCCACAGACACAAGTGGTCACACGTCGCGCTCGCGCTCAAGGCCAATCGCTCCGCCGCCCGCGCCAGCGGAATGCCCTGCATGAAGATCGCCGCCGCGTCATGCCGCAATCGCTTGGGCTTGGGCTCGATCTGCGCCGCGTTCTCTCGCGCACGATCCTGTCCCTTCGCACTGCGAGGCCGCGACCCCTCCGCCGCGTCAAGCTGCAATCCGTGCGTCTTGCAATACGCCGCGATGTGATCAATAAACGCACCGCCAAACTCCCGCAGCTTGATCTGCCCGATGCCGCGCACGCCCAGCAGTTTCTCTTCGCTGCCAGGCCGCACCCGTGCAAGCTCTTCGAGCGTCACATCGCTGAACACCACATAAGGCGGCACGCCCTTCTTCTCCGCGATCGCACGCCGCAGTTCTCGCAAGCTCTCAAATAGCTTCGTTTCTTCGGTATTCAGCGAAGGCGCGAACTGCGCCACACTCGGCGCCGCCTGACGCGTCGCGCCGCGCTCACGCTTTGGCTCATACAGCGTCACATCGCGCTCGCCCTTCAGCACCGTGTTGCTCGCTGGCACAAGCTGCAAAATCGCCCCTGTGCCCCCGGCCGCCGTCGTGATCATCTCCACGCCCAGATAGCCCGTGTCAATGAGCTGCTGAATGCACGCCATCACGCGCTCTTTGGGCATCTCCTTCAGCAGGCCATGCGTGCTGAGCTTGTCATGCCCGCGTTCCACGATCGTCTTCGCCATGCTCCCCGTCAGCACATCGCGCACATACGCCGCGCCGTACCGCTGTCCCACGCGATACACGCACGACAGAATTTTCTTCGCAATCGTCGTGCTGTCCGCGACAGGCGCCAATTCACCCATGCAGATATCACACGCCCCGCACCCCACGACGCCCCGCTCCTTCAGTTCCTCCGGCTGCTCATACTGCTGGCCAAAGTACTCGCTCAGCGCCGCGTGCCTGCATCTTGCACTGCCGCACAGATTTTGCATGTGCTGCAGCAGCTCCTTCTGCACACGCAGCCCATGAGCAATTTGCGCCGGCTCCGCATCGCTCTCTTCCGCACCCCGCTCCATCAGTCGCAGCCAGCGAGAAGCATCGCTGGTGCCATAGATCATCACGCACTCACTTGCCAGCCCGTCGCGCCCCGCACGCCCCGTCTCCTGCTGATACGCCTCAACCGTCTTGGGCATGCCCATGTGAATCACACATCGCACATCGCCCCGGTCGATGCCCATCCCAAACGCCACCGTCGCGACCACCACGTTCAGCCGCTCTTCCAGAAACTCATTCTGCACCTTCGCACGTTTGTCCGGGTTCAGCCCCGCGTGATACGCCTTGGCGCGAATCCCCATGCCCGTCAATTCCGCGGCATATTGCTCCGTCTCCTTGCGACTGATGCAGTAAATGATCGCCGCCCGCCCATCATGCCGTCGCAGCACATCCGCCGCCTGCTTCAGCGGGTCGTACGCACGCTCCACGATTCGGTACGTCAAGTTCGGACGATCAAACCGCCCCACCAGCACCGTCGGGTTGCGCAGCGCAAGCTGCTGACAGATATCTTCGCGCACGCGCGGCGTCGCCGTCGCCGTAAACGCATGAAACGCCACGCCAGGCAGCGTCTCGCGCACCGTCTGCAACTGCCGATACTCAGGCCGAAAGTCATGCCCCCACTGGCTGATGCAGTGCGCCTCATCAATCGCGAAACTCGCCAGCTTGCCCCCGTCATACAGCCGCGCGAGCCAACTCAAGAATCCCGCGCCCACCAACCGTTCAGGCGACACATACAGCAGCTTCAACTCGCCGCTCGCCACCTGCGCCCGCACCTCGCTCGCTTCCTCTGGCGATACCCCGCTATGCAGCGCTCCCGCCGGGTACCCGCTCAGCCGCAGCCCATCCACCTGATCCTTCATCAGCGAAATCAGCGGCGACACCACCACGCTCAGCCCATTCGCCAAAGCCGCCGGCACCTGATAGCACAAGCTCTTCCCGCCCCCCGTGGGCATCACGACCAGTGAATCTCGCTTTGCAAGCCCCGCCGCAATCGCCGCATCCTGCAAAGGACGCAGCGTGTCGTATCCCCAGTATCGCTGCAACACCGCAAGCACGTCACCTGTCACCCGTGTGGGTCCCGCCACCACCCGCGCAGGCTCCAGCCCCACCACAGACGCAGATTGTTCAGACGGGCTTGTCACTCTGCCGCGAGTGTAGATGCACGAACCTTCACGCCGCGTCATCCGGCGCCTGCATGCGATCAATCGCCAGCGACGACGTCACGAGCAACGCCACACCGGCCCCCAGAATCCACGCGCGATCCCACGGCACATGAAACGGCAGAATCTGTGGCGGCAGCACGTACGCCGCGATGTGATATCCCACCAGCAACGCCGACATCCCCAGCACCAGCCGCGTCGGCTCCGTGCGTGAATCCCGCCACCGCGCCAACCGCACGCGCGGCGTCTCCGGCGGCACTTCATCGCCGCGCATCGCCGCCTTCACATCTTCACGATGCCGCTCTTCCCGATTCAGTTCCGCTCGCCGCCCCCACACCATCCACAGGCCCAAACCAATCAGCGCGAGCGCAGGCAACAAAAGCCCATACAGCAACACCGCCCAATCAAACGGACGCGGCGATGGCGATATGGGTTGGAGCGCATCCACACAAACTCACGGTGCCGACTTGGGAGCGTCGGCCGGCTTCTCGCCTTCCACAGGCTTGGCCGCATCAGGCTTGGGCGTCGCTTCCGCCGGCGCAGCTTCCGCAGGCTTGGCACCAGCCGCACCCTCCGCAGGTGCCGCCGACTGGTCTTCGTTCGACTGGCTGCCAGCGGGCGCTCCCGCCGTCGCCGGCGTGCCCTGCGGCAGCTTGATGTCGTTGCGCTCCAGCAGCGGCGTGATGAACGCCGTCGCCAACGCACCCACAAGCAAGCCAGTCACAAGACCCGGCACAAAGTGCGTCACAAACGCCATGCCCGAAGGCTTGGGAATACTCGTGCTGACCGGTTGCGCATTGCTGTTGTCGCTCGACATGAAAACTCTCCGCAAAGCCGCCCAGCCAGGAACGACCGGGTGAAGGAACATAGTAGATCGGTCCGCCGGGCCGCTTCGTTGCACTTCCCGTGGCTCCAAAGCCCTTGAGCAGCAGATTTCACAATCGCTACCGCGCCGTCCGACGCATGCGAGCCACCCACCGCCCGTACTCCAGAGCCGCCCGTGCCAGTTCCCACCGCGATTTGCCGTGATTGTCCCCCAGCGCCGTCTGCCACCGCCACGTCCAGTACGCCCCCTTCAGCTTGCCGCCGGTAATGACGTACAAGCGGGTCAGTTCGTACACCGCCCAGAAGTTGTCAAGAAAGAAACGCATGTGAAATTGCCAAATGACGAAATGGCCAACTTGCTCAATGAACAGAAAACGGTAGCCGCGAAGCACTGTGCCTTTCCCAATGCCCAATGCCTCATGCCCAACCCCTAATGCCTTCTCGTCAAACCCTGAAAATACTCCCCAGCTTCTTCCCCAGCAGCGTGCTCGTCGCGAAGATCGTCACCGTGAGCAGTGCCATGCCCCACACGCCCAGCGCGCTGGCGATAAACGGCCCGTCGCCCAGTCGCTCGCTGAATGCCATGATCGCCTTCGTGATCGGATAGTCCTCGCCGCGCTGCGCCAGAATCAGCGAGTCGCTCACTTCCAGCATCGAGAAGCTGAACACCAGCAAGCCGCCAGCGATCAAGTTCGCCACAATCAGCGGCAGAATCACCCGCCGTACCGCCGTCACGCGCGACGCACCTAGATTGACCGCCGCCTCCTCCAGTTCACCGCTGGTCTGCTCCAGCCCCGCGACCGTCGACCGCACGATGTAAGGCAGCCGCCGCACCGCGTACGCCGCAATCAGGAACGGCACCGGGCTGGGCTCCGCCGCCATCACGCTCGCAAAGCTGCCCAAAGGCCCCCCATCACCAAACGGCCACCGCAGGCTCATCGCCACATAGCCAAACGCCATCACCAGCCCAGGCACCGCCAAAGGCAGCATGCACAGGGCATCCAGCAGCCCGCGACCCTTCACATTCGTCCGCACCAGCAAGTACGCGATCAGAATGCCAAAGGCGATATCCACCATCATCGCCGCGCCGGCCAGCATCAGGCTGTTCTTGATCGCCGTAAACGAGTCCGTCGCCGTCAGCGCTTCCTTGAAGTTCTCACCCGTAAACGAGCTGGGCAGCACCGTCTGGTACCACTGACCCGCAGGCGTCAGCGCCGTCAGAATCACCCCGATGTGCGGCAGCAGCGCCAGGAAACTGACGACTGCAAACGCCCCCACCGCAAGCATCGCCTTGCCGCCCGTGAGCTGCGTCTCGCTCGCCGCCCGCGCCGCCTTGCTGTACATCGCGTAGCCCTTCTTGCCGAAGAGCACCTTGCCGATCAGGTACGCCGTCACCGCCGTGACCAGCATCACCACCGTGAGCGCATAAGGCCGAGCCGAGTTCTCCACTTCCTTCAGCCCGTTAAAGACCTGCACGCTCGTCACTTCGCGGTAGTCAAACATCAGGGGCGTACCCAGTTCGGTAAACGCCCAGATAAACACGATCGTCGCCCCCGCAAACACGCCCGGCCGCACCAGCGGCAGCGTGATCGAAAACAGCCGCTTCCAAGGCCCCGCCCCCAAGTTCTCCGCCGCTTCATCGAGCGCCGGGTCCAGGTTCGCCAGCGCCGCCGTCGCATTCAGATAGATGATCGGATACAGCGAGAACGCCTGCACCAGCACCACACCCGCGACCTTCGCGTCACCCAAGATGTCAAAGTCCGTCCCCAGCAGCGCGTTCAGTGCACCTTCCCGCCCAAGCAGCGCCCGCATCCCGATCGCACCCACAAAGGGCGGCAGAATCAGCGGCACCAGCACAATCGCCGAAAAGAATCCCTTCCCCGGAAACCGATACCGCGCCCCGACAATCGCCAGCGGCAGCGCAATCGCAATCGCAGAAATGGTCGTCATCGCCGCCAGCTTCAAGCTGTTGAGCAGCCCGTTCAGCAGCCGCGGATCCTGAAATACCAGCAGGATGTGATCAAACGTGAACCCCTCCCGCCGCGCGACATCCGCGTAAAACCCGCCGCGCACCGTCAGAAAAATCGGATACACCAGGAACACCAGCAAAAACGCGATGCACATCGACAGCAACGCGTAGTTGGTCAACTTGCGAACCTGGCGGAGGGGACCCATATCGGGAAGCATGGGCGGAGTGTAGAGGGAGGCTGGTCAAGCCACAGTGTCAAATCGAAGCGAGGTTGCCCTTAGGGAGCAGCAACCTCGTTTAACGTGTGCCGCTCAGTCGTCACCGTCGCTCTTCCTTTACCGCGTGAGTCTTCATCATCTCGCCGAAGTCGCTCCAACTCATTTTGTAACCGTACGAGTCATCGCGAGCGAACCACACAATCGACCCTTTGGACACATGCAACTCGCCTAGTTTTTTACCACCCTTCTTCACCGCAAACTCTACATCGGCCTTGCCAAGATCACGCTTTGGAACGGTAAATTCGACTTCGTGAGACATACCTACTCCTTTTCAAAAATCGACACTTCAAAGGAAGGGCAGCGACTTAACGAACGTCGCCAATCTCTCGGCTTCCGCAGGTGTCAGATCCTGCGGCAATTCGATCTTGACACGCAGATCTGCGCGCAGTTGGAAGACATGGGAGAACGTCGGGCTTGCAGGCATGCTTGGGTCGACATGAGGGAACCCACTCGTCGGGACAACCGATGGCCGAGTCGTGTTTCCACTCGTGAGCGACTCCGCAAACTCGCGACTTGCAACTGTCCACAGAAATCTGGTCGGCTTGCCACGGCGACCGATGCGATACTCGCCAGCACCGACACCTTCAAGCTTCTTCATGACCTCGCGCACTTGATCTCGCTCAAGACCGGTCTCTTGCAGCAAACGGCCCATGTGATCCAGTGCCGTTTCGGTCACATTTTGACGCAGTTTTGCGACGTAATCGACGAACTCCTTAAAAGCACTGTCGTTCTTGTATAATTTCTGAGCCTTTTCCAGTTGAATCATGTGAAATCTCCTGCCACAACTCTAGCCGTATACCCACTCTACGGTCAAGGTATGTTCTTTAATTTTTGAATCACCGCACAATCCCGTTTTGTCCGCATTTTGGTCGGATTGGCGATGTACGGTCGCTTATAGAACCAACGTTCGTGCCGACATAAGTGCATTGAATGGTGGATGCCACTCGAACCGTCGTGCCTCTCCGCCTACTTCGCCCGCATCCACTACACCGGCCCCACCACACCCACGCTCGACACCCTCCGCGGCATCCTCACCGCTCACGCCGCTGCCGTGCCCTTCGAAAACCTCGATGTGCTCCTGAGCCGCCCCCTCAAGCTCGACGTCACACACCTCCACGACAAACTCGTCACGCAGCGCCGCGGCGGCTACTGCTTCGAGCAGAACTCCTACCTGCTCGAAGTTTTCACCACGCTGGGCTTCACCGTCACGCCGCTCGCCGCCCGCGTGCGGCTGGGCTCCACGCGCGACATCACCCCGCCCCGCACGCACATCTGCCTGCAAGTTGATATCGCCGGCGTCCCCTGGCTCGCCGACTGCGGCGTGGGCAGCGCAACCCCCGTCGGCCCGCTCCGGCTCGACACTGCCGACCCTCAGCCAACCAGCCACGAAACCCATCGCATCATCTGGGAAGATGGGAAACGCTTCCACCAAGTCTGGTTCGCCGACGCAGCAAAGCCAACTGGCGGTGCATGGACCGATGTCTACGAATTCACGGGCGAGTTCATGCCCCTCATCGATCGCGAGATCGCCAACTGGTGGACCAGCACGCACCCGGAGAGCAAGTTCCGTAACAACGTTCTCGTCGCCCGCGTGGGCGAAAACGGCACGCGCCGTGGCATCCAGAATCGTCAGTACATCCACCGCAAGGCCGGTGAGATCATCGCCTCACGCGACATAGCCCATCACGACGAACTCATCGCGCTGCTCGCCAGCGATTTTGGCATCTCGCTGCCCGCAGGCAGCCGCATCGCCGCAACCAATCTCGTGTGGTAATGCCTCGCATCGCCTCATGGCAAAATGCACATCGCATCGCCATACGAGTAGAACCGGTAGTTGTGCTCCAGCGCTGTGCGGTAGTACCGCTTCAGCCGCTCCACGCCCGATTCACTCCCCACATCACCCACCAAACTCGCGATCATCGCCATCAGCGTGCTCTTGGGCAAGTGAAAGTTCGTCACCATCGCATCCGTCCAGTGCCACTCATACCCCGGCGCGATCAGAATGTTCGTATCCAGCCAGTCTGACGGATGATCCGCCAGCCTCGCATAGCTCTCCACCGTGCGTGCCGCTGTCGTCCCCACGCACAGCACGCGATTGCCTGCCGCTCGCGTCGCCAGAATGCGTTGCCGCACGGCCGCATCCATGTAGCACCGCTCAGTGTGCATCGCATGCTGCTCGATGTACTCACTCTCCACCGTCTTGAATGTGCCCAGCCCCACATGCAGCGTCACTTCCTCACGCTGCACGCCTTGCGTTGCAAGCTTGTCCAAAAGTTCCGGCGTGAAGTGCAGCCCCGCCGTCGGCGCCGCGACAGAGCCCTGCGCCGTCTGCAGACTCTCGCGCGGGCCAACGTGCTTCACCGCCTTGTCGTCATGCGCGTACACCGTCTGATACCGCGATTTGTCGTAGTCCTGCGACTTGTCCTGCCCGCTGTGCTTGCGCGCTCGCACGATATAAGGCGGCAGCGGCGGCCGACCGATCGCGTCCAGCAACTGCGTGTCATGCGTCTCGCCTTCGCGCAGCGCCTCACCCGCGTCGCGCTCAATCGCCACCAGCCACGCACCCATCTCGCGCGGGTCCTTGCTCAGCAGTCGCAGCCGCAGACCGCTGGGCGTGTCATCCGCGCGATGCAGCGCGACGTACACGCCTTCCTTCATCCGCTTGCCCTGCAGCAGCACGCCCCACGTCCGCGCGCCGTCAATCACCGGACCTGGCCCCAGATACAAGCCTTCCACGCGCCCGCCCGTATCCGCTCGCACACCCTCAAACCGCGCCTGCATCACCTTCGTCGCATTCACGATCATGCAGTCGCCCGCCTCCAGCAGCAACGGCAGATCGCGCACGCGCATGTGTTCCACGTAGTGCGGATCACTGCGCCGCACGACAAGCAGCTTCGCGCTGTCACGCGGCTCCGCAGGGGTGGTCGCGATCGCGCTCTCAGGCAGGTTGTAATCCAGGTCGCTCGTGCGCAGCATGCACAGCATTCTTGCGTCGCTTTCGTTCGCGAAATCAGGCTTTGTGCATCACTTGGTCCACACTTCGCCCAGACCCCGCCCCACTACGCGGCCTGCCTGATCCCCTGCAATCGCGAGCAGACGACGGAGCGGTTCATCGACCGGCTCGTCACTGAGTTCAAACGTGCTGTGATGCATTGGCAGCAGATACGCGCCACCCGCCTCGTTATGCATGCGCCACACTTGTTCCGGGCTGGCATGCGCATGGATCCATGGGTCATACGCGCCAATCCCGAAGATACTCAGGTCAACTGGTCCAAGCCCGGCATAACCCCGGCTGTCCGCTGTATCGCCCGCAAACAACGTTGACTGCTCGCCCGCACGCAACACGTAGCTGTTGAAGCCCCGATGCTTGTCCCACATCGTGCGCGCCCCCCAGTGGTTCGGCCGTATCGCACGCAGTTGCATCCCCTCCACCTCCAGCAGCTCGTCCCAGTGCATCTCACGCACGCTGCCAAACCCACGCGGAATCAGCCCGCGCGTGTGCTGACTCGTCACCACCTGCGTCTTCTTGCTGGCCAGTTGCTTGAGGCTCGGGCGATCAAGATGGTCAAAGTGCGCATGACTGATGAGAATCGCATCAATCGCCGGCAGACTCCGCGGATCAACTGCAGGCGCCAGCCGCGGCACGCCCAGAATCAACGGCCCCGCCGACACACCAATTCGATGCGAGAACACCGGATCCGTCAGCACCCACCGCCCATCCACCCGCAGCAGTACCGTCGCATGCCCCAGCCACATGGCCGCCAGCGGCGCAGCCTGCATGCGCTCCAGCGCCGCCGGATCAATCGCCCCGCCCTCACCACCTCGCAACAGCAGCGCGTTCTTCAGCGCCCTCGGGTACCGCCGCGCCGCGCTCTTGGCCGCCTGACCGCTGTACCCAGGAGGCGTCAAGCCCACCATGCTCAGCAGCCGCGCAGCCCGGCCCTGCTTGCTGAAAGGCACACGCTGCCCGCCCGACTCCGGAGTTGGATCAGACTCGTTCACCACAACACCAGCCACCCTGCCCACCTGTAATGCACCCAGACACCAAACCGCTCTCAGAAATCCTAGTTCCCCCTCTGGTTCCCCAAAGTTCGCTCCTCCGCGCACTTTCCCCCGCCCATAGGCCAGCTCGCGTCGGCAACCCACAAGCTGCAATCGTGCCCCAAAAACGAAAAACCAGCTCGCGCCACGCAGCGCGCCGCCGGTTCGTGTGTCTTTCTTCCGCTTTACGCGTTACTGCCGCAGCGACATATCAATGCGACGGCTGCTGGGCGGTGGCACCTGCATCACGTTGCCGCCGCTCACGGTGTCGTCACCAATCTTCCGCACCGCCCAACGCAGCGTGTCATGCCCGCGCTGTTCCGCAGTGTCCTTGTCGCTGTCAAACACCATGTTCAGTTGCTGGCCGACAGGAATATCCACCGTCAGCAGCTTCTCGCCGTTGCTCGTGTCCAGCAACGTGATCGTCTTCTGGCTGTGCGCATCGCTGCGATACGACACGCTCTCAAACTGCTGGCAGCCGCCCAGGCCCAGCAACGTGGACACGGCGAGCACGCCAGAGATGAACGCGACGGACTTGCGGCTGGAAACGGTGTGACGCATAGGTGCCTCGTGAAGCCCGCCCTCCGGGCGGGTTGAACAACGAGCAACAGTATCGGCGGCCCCAACCAAACGCCGTGAGTTTTCGGTCACGGCGGAAAGAACCCAATGGCCCAATGACCAAATGGCTAGTTTGCCAAGTGAGGCCCCGCTATCCCCCAACATTTGGCCATTTGGCTATTTGGCCATTTCTTCCTCCCCCGCCCGCCTCCCTTACGCTCCCACCCATGTCCCTCCCCCGCATCGGCCACGGCTACGACCTCCACCGGCTTGAGCCACGCCCGCCCGCAGGCCAGGGGCGTCCCTTCATCTTGGGCGGCGTCACCCTTCCCCACGACCGCGGCCCCATCGCCCACAGCGATGGCGATGCCCTCTACCACGCCGTCACCGACGCACTCCTAGGCGCCCTCGCCCAGCCCGACATCGGTCAGCTCTTCCCCGACACCGACCCGCGCCACGAAAGCCAGGACAGCGAAGTCTTCCTCGCGGAAGCCGCCAAACGCGTGCACGCCGCCGGCTTTCGCATCAGCAACCTCGACTGCACCGTCATCCTCGAAAAGCCCAAGCTCAGCCCCGTGAAAGACCAGATGCGTGCGAACATCGCCCGCGTGCTGGGCCTTGAACTCTCGCAAGTGAACCTCAAAGGCAAGACCCACGAAAAGGTCGACGCCGTGGGCGAAGGCCGCGCCCTGGAGGTCCACGTCGTCGCATTGCTCGTGCCCGCCCAGACTTAACACGCGCTCCCGCTCACCCTCACTCGCGCCTGAACACGCACGCCTATGCTGCCGCGTCATTGGTGCCCGTTGGGCAGCGTCGCATGCAAGTGTGCCGCCGCCGCGCGGGTGAAAAGGGAAGTGTGGTGAAAAGCCACCGCGGACGCGCCGCCGTATGGGGTGTGAACGCACAGATCATCGCGAGTCGCTCGCTCGTGCTCACGCACGATCACGACACTCGCAGCCACTGATGCTCTCAAAGCATCGGGAAGGCTGATCTGTGCAGAACCCCGAGCCGGAAGACCTGCCAACGACATGGTTCGGGCCCTCGCGAATGGCGTGCATTGCACGTCAGGGCTGAAGACCGTGGCGGTTGCGCACGCTTTTCCGCGCTTTTCGCCCACGTTCCTCCGCTTTCCTCGCGATCACTCCGCACGTGCGGATCGGGCCCCGGTCAGAACCCCGATGGTTCTGGTTGGAAGGCTGCTGTGCGCGAAACACAGCACGCAAGCCCGCTGCAAAGCGGGCGAAAGGTTCGGAGAAATGGTTCGTTTTCTTTCATTGGTTGGCGCAGCCGCCGCGATGGCGGTCCCCTGCGCAGCGGTCGCCGGGTCTAACCCATGGGCCAACAGCGTCGTGAGCTATGTCCAAGGCGCCAACGCTGACAGCGATCACAACGTCGCTGCCAACGCTCTGGGCAGCCCCGAGCGCATCACAGGCGAAGATTCCCCTTTCGGCTCCTTCCCGGGCAGCGTCACTCCCTTCGCAGCCGCGTTTGGCTTCGATGAGTTTGTCTCCATCGGCGCGGGCGGCTCGCTCATCGTCAGCTTCGCCCAGCCCGTCACCAACGACCCGCTCAATCCCTTCGGCGTCGACCTCCTCGTCTTCGGCAACTCCTTCTTCACCACCAGCGACTTCGTCACGCCGCGCACCACCGGCATCAGCAGCGATGGCGGCATCGTCGAAGTCTCCTCCGATGGCGTGAGTTGGTTCGTCGCCCCCGGCGCAGCCGACGGCCTCTTCCCCACCCTCGGCTTCAGCGACGAAACCAATCCCTTCGGCGGCGCAGCAGGCAGTGTCCTCTCTGACTTCACCAAGCCCGTCGATCCTTCCTTCGCCTGGCAGAACAAGACGCTCAGCGAACTTATCACCGGCTACAACGGCTCCGGTGGCGGCCTGGGCATCGACATCGGCGCCCTGGGCCTCTCGCAAATCTCTTTCGTGCGCGTGAGCGTGCCCTCGGGCAGCTTCGCCAACATCGAGATCGACGCCTTCAGCGACGTCACCGCCATTCCCGCCCCGGGTGTGGCTGGCCTGCTGCTCGCCAGCATGACTGTCCTGCGTCGTCGCCGCTGATCAACCATCTCGCGCCGCGCGACAGCGCAGCGCGAGACTTTGCCGATACGTCCGCTCCAACGCCGTCCCCTCGCAAGCCTCGTTGCCATGGCCATCGCCTGCGCTGCCCACGCGCAGCCGCACGACCCCGCCGGCACGTGGCCCACCTTCGCAGGCAACAACGCCCGCAACGCCATTTCGCGCCACGCCCTGCCCGACCTCTCAACACCCACGTGGACGCTCAACCAGTATCAAGGCCTCTCCATCATCTGGATCCCGCAGGTCACGCCGGTCGCGAGCGCATCACATGTCTTCGCGCTGGGCAGCACCCAGCCCATTGGCCAACCTCGCGAGTTCGCACTCTTCGCTGTCTCGCGTAACACCGGCCAAGTTTCCTGGCGTGCCCCCCTGCCCCAGTCCCCTTCCTTCGAAAGCCAAGCCTCTCCCGCAATCGACTCGCGCAACAACACCATCATCGTCGCCGCTGGCAGCACGCTCATCGCCTACGACCTCACCACCGGCTCGCAGCGCTGGTCGCTCCTGCTTCCCCAGCAACTCGTCAACGCCAGTCCGCTCGTCACGATCGACGCAGCCCCGCGCAACCGCGCCTTCATCACCACGTTCAGCCCCAGCCTCCAGCCCGGTGAACTTGCCTGCATCAACGTTGATCCCTTCGACGCGCAGCTCAACCCCTGGCAACCCGGCGAACTCGTCTGGAGCGTCCCCATCGGTCCCACCAGCGGCAACACCCCCGCCATGCTCCCGCGCAACCTCGGCGGCAACGACACCATCGTCGTCGCCACCATCGGCAACGCCGACATCACGCCCGGCGAGATCATGGCATTCCCCGCCACATCCACCACACAGCCCGCGCCCCTCTGGGTCTTCACCAACACGCGCCCACAAGGCTTCTTTGGTGGCTGCACCATCGCCATCGGCGCAAGCGGCCGCCTTGAAGTCACCGCCGCGTCCTACGCCTTCAGTGGCACCATCACCAGCGCCAACACCGTCCGCCTCGATGCTGCAACCGGCGTGCTCCTCGCCGAAACCCCCACGAATCGCACCAACGCCAACCCCATCGTCCTCGCCTCGCGCCGCATCGCGCTCGCCACTGGCCTGGGCGGCTTCAACAGCGCGCCCAGTTTGTTCTGGCTCGATGGCTCACTCGGCCCTTCTGCGACGTTGATCAACTCTGCCCACGACACCTGGATAGACAGCGATGGCGACGGTCGCTACGACCTGGGCGAGTATCTCCGCGTGAGCGGCTACAACGCCCAGCCCGCCGCGAGTATGTTCGCCGGAATCCCGCGCTTGCTTGTGCCCACCATTCAAGTCGCAGGCACCACCGTCTCCGCCGGCGCATCCCTCAGCATCATCGATCCTTCCTTCCCCGCCACGCAGCCAGGCTTCATCCGCCAGCAAACCACCTTCGCAGGTGGCAGCGTTTCCCTCGCTGGCGCCAACGCCTACAGCATCGGCTCCGCAGGTCTCGCCGCCTTCGGCCCCGTGCCCGCTCGCTTCGATGTCAACGCAGACTCGCGCCGCACCATCGATGATCTCTACGCATGGGAAGCCGGCACAGGCCAGCGCGACGTCACGGGCGACGGCCTCATCACCACCGCCGACCGCGACGCGCTCCGCGCCCTGCTCCGCAGCGACGAACCACGCATCTTGGAGGAACCGCGATGATGCTGCCCGCCTCCAGACAACGCCATGCCTTCACGCTCATCGAGCTGCTCATTGTCATCGCCATCATCGCGCTGCTCATCGGCCTGCTGCTGCCATCACTCGGCGCCGCTCGCTCCGCGGCTCGCCAGACCGTCTGCACGAGCAACCAGCGCCAGCTCATCACCGCATGGACGATGTACGCCAACACCTACCGCGACTTCGCCATGCCCGCCGCCAGCTTCGCCGAGGAAGACGCCGGGAGCGGCACAACCTACTGGTGGGGTCGCGTCGACACCGACAGCAACGCATCCGCATACGTCGATCACCGCGCCGGCTTCATCGCCGACTTCATCGATGCCGATCTCACCAAAACAAGTGTCTTCGAATGCCCAGCCCAGCCTTGGGGCAGCTACCGCGCACAAGGCGCGCCACAACCGACAAGCACTTTTGGCTACAACGGCTACTTCCTCTCACCTTCGCGCACACCCGGTTGGGCCAGCACAATCGCCAAGCGACCGTGGCGAAAACTCGCCGACATCCGCATCCCTTCGTCGCTTTTCGTCTTCGCTGACGCATTGATTTTTCTGCAAGGTCCTCGCAACTGCGCTTTGCTCGATCCGCCTTTGCTTTATGATGGTGTCTCGGGATGGGACATCAACGGTTCACCAACCACGTCCTTCCGCCACGGCGGGAACGCGTCGCGCAATCTCATCGGTGCGACAGTGACTGCTCGCGCCGACAGCAGTGTCCGCGCGACGCGCGGCGAACCCGCGTGGATGACGCCCGGCCTCATCGGTTCCGTGGGCGGCGCAACCGCGACCGCACTCGAATCGCACTACGTCCCCGACTGGCGCGAATGGTGAACACTCGCGGAGGTGCCGCATGAGTGTTGACCGCTGCATCTGCCGCAACGTCACCTTCAAGCACCTCATCGAACTCAGCAAGCATCTGGGCTGCGATGTCGAAAAACTCCAGGACGCCACCACCGCGGGCCACGGCTGCGGCATGTGCGTGCCTTACATCTACGTTGCAGTGCAAACCGGCAAGTCGCGCATCGGGCTCATGTCCAACGCCCAGTGCGAACGCGTGCTGAACGAAGCCCGCGCCAACAAGCCCCAGCAGGCCTGATCACGCGGCCCACGGCCCGCCCCCATCATCGCACGCCCGCACGGTTCAATCGCGCGATGCCCGCATACGCCTTCTCCGCCAGCGGATCCTGCGGAAACCGCTTCGTGAACTCATGAAACTGCTGCAGCGCTTCCACCTGGCGTCCCAGCTTCTCCAGGCTCGTCGCGTATCCCAGCCGGCTCAGCTTCGCATCCGGTCGCAGCACGAGCACCTGCGCATACGTGTCCACCGCGCCTTGCCAGTCCTTCAGTTCCTGCTTGCATCGCCCCACCACCACCATCGCCATCGCATCATTCGCCGCTGCCATGGGCACCGCTCGCTCCGCCTGCGCCAGCGCCGCCTTCGCGTCTTCCTTCTTGTCCAGCAGCGCATTCGCGTGCGAAATGATCGCCACGAACTGGCTCGCGTTCTCGCCCCTCGCCGTCTCAGCCTTCGTGAAGTGCTCGCTCATCGTCTTCCACTGCTCGCGCTCCATCGCGATGCGCGCCTTGAGCATGTAGCCCATGAACTCACCACGCCCCTCCGGCAGATCAATCAGCGCCTGCGCCTGTTCACCAGCCTTCTTCCAGCTCCCGCCCGCAATCCCCGGCGCCTGGATGTAGTACTCCGCAAGCCCGATGCGCGGCTCCAGCAGCGAACTGTCAATGCGCAGCGCTTCGAGATACGCATCGCGCCCTTCTTCAGCCAGACTCATCTTGTCGAGCGTCCCCGCCGTGCTGATGCTCATGAACGCATTGCCCGCATGTGTCATGCGATACACCGCGTCATCGGGCGCAAGCTTCACCACTTCGCGCATCAAGTCGCGCGCCTTGGGATAGTTGTTCTGTCGCGCCGCCAGCAGCGCGTCCGCGTAGATCACACGGTGCGACGCCTCGCCCGCCTCGCGTGCCGCACTGATCACACGCTCCGCTTCCGCCACTTGCTCCGCCGACAACACCGTGCCAGGCCGCTTGATTGCCGCAATGGCATCTTCCAGCGTCGCATACGTCACAGGCGCAGCCGCCGCACTTGCCGCATCACTTGTTGTCTGCGCCGCGCCGTCCACCTGCTGCGCGCATGCGCACGCCGCCATCACCATCACAACCCCAGCCGCACCCACCATCCGACGCATAACGCTCTTCATGGCTGACATTGTTCGCGCACAAAATCGTGCAGTTACATGAAACGCGCCCGCGCCGCCGCGCGTAGCAGTCGCCATGAACTTCTCCGACAGCGCCGCTTCCACTCGTCGCAGCTTCCTCGCAACCACCGCTGGCCTTGCCGCCGGAGCACTCATCATGAGCACCGCCGGCTCCGCCTTCGCACTCCCCGCTGACGACGCAAAGCCCGCTCCCGCAGGCAAGTCGCTCCGCATCCTCATCCTCGGCGGCACAGGCTTCCTCGGCCCCGCCGTTGTCGAAGCAGCCAAAGCACGCGGCCACAGCCTCACCCTCTTCAACCGCGGCAAGACCGAAAAGCGCATCGGCGAAATCGACGGCGTCGAAAAGCTCTTCGGCAACCGCGATCCCGAAAAGCACAGCGAAGAAACCGACGACTCCAGCCCCAAGGGTCTGTCACAAATCGCCGACGCCATCACTGCCGGCACGCGCTGGGACGCCATCGTCGACACCAGCGGCTACGTGCCCCGCATCGTCCGCGCCAGCGCAGAGCTGCTCAGCAAGGCCAGCGATCAGTACGTCTTCATCAGCACCATCTCCGTCTACGCCAACAACAACATCGCCAACGAAGACGAATCCGGCGCCATCGCCACCACCACCACGCCCGACAGCGAGCAGGTGACCAACGAGCAGTACGGACCGCTCAAAGCCCTCTGCGAACAAGCCGCCGAAGCCGCCATGCCCGGCAAAGTCACCAACATCCGCCCCGGCTTCATCGTCGGCCCCGGCGATCCCACCGACCGCTTCATCTACTGGCCCTGGCGCGCCGCCCAAGGCGGCGAAATGCTCGTCCCGGGCGACGCCAACACCCCCGTGCAGTTCATCGACGTGCGCGATCTCGCCAAGTTCGTCATCCACTGCATCGAGCGCAAGACCGTCGGCATCTTTAACGCTACCGGCCCCAACGACAAGTCCGACAAGTTGCTGACCCAAGGCGAATTCATGACCGCCTGCGCCGCCGCCGCCAAAGCGACCGGCAAGGAAGCTGCCACCGTCACCTACGCCCCCTGGCAGTTCATTGGCGAGCAGAACCAGCCCGTCAACTTCGGCATCCTCGTGCCCAACGATGGCGAAACCGCTGGCTTCGCCAGCCGCAACTGCGCCAAGGCAATCGCCGCAGGCCTCACCTTCCGCCCGCCCGCCGATACCTGCACCGATGCGCTCACGTGGTGGCCCAAGGAAGTCGAGCGCCGCACACGCGTGGGCAACAAGATGATCGAAGATGCCACGGCAGCCGGTCGTCCGGCCCCCGGCACCATCGAGCAACTGACCGCCATGCGTGCCGGCCTTCGCCCCGAGCAGGAGCAGGCCCTGCTCAAAGCCTTCAAACCCTGATCGCACATAGATCGCGCACGGGTCGCACACATGGCCTGAGGACTTCCGGCCCTCCGCAGCTATCCTTGCGCCCCTATGCCCATCACCATCCTCCAGCATTCTGTTGTCGGTGCTCCCGCTCGCCTCGCCGCGTCGCTGCGTGACCATGGCTTCGCGCTGGACATCCGCCGCCCCGACCTGCACGGCATCGGTGCGGGCGGCACGCCGCGCGATCTCGACAACGTGCACGGCCTCATCATCATGGGCGGCCCGCAAAACGTCACCGACATCGAGAAGTACGACTGGATGAAGCACGAGGTCGAGCTCATCAAGCAGGCCCACGCCCGCGAGCTGCCCATCATCGGCATCTGCCTCGGCGCCCAGCTCATCGCCCACGCCTTGGGCGGCTCCGTCGCCCCGCGCGAAAAGCCCGCCGTCGGCTTCTACCCCATGAGCCTCACCCCCGTTGCTCACACCGACCCGCTGCTCGCAGGCATCCACTGGAACCACGATCAGCTCTTCAGTTGCGGCCAGGAAATCAAGACCCTCCCCGCCGGCGCCACCCTGCTCGCCACCAGCAAGCACACCAAGCACGTCGCCTTCAAGGCCGGCATCCGCACCTTCGCCAGTGTCTTCCACTTTGAGTGCGACAAGTCGGGCATCGAGAAGCTCTTCGCCGAGAGCAAGGACCTGCTCAGCGGCGCAGGCGTCACCGAAAGCGAACTGCGCGTGCAGCTCGATCAGAAATACGACGAGTACGCCCGCCTCAGCGACCGCCTCTGCGTCAATCTCATCAACTACTGCTTCCCGCTCACGCGCAAGCTGTCCGCGTAAATGTCCTCACCGCGGAGCCGCTCGCAGCAGCGCACTGTCCTCGCGCGCCACAAACGTCGCACCCTGCGCATTGACCGCCGGCAGCAGCACCGTGTCACCGGTCTTGATCGCCACCGGATCAAAGTTTTCGCCGCGCAGCTCCCCGCTGCCGCACACCAGCATCAGTACCAAGGGCCGCTTCGCAGGCGGCTCCGGTTGCAGCGTGGCCGCGTGTCCGCTCGCCGGACGCATTTCATCCAAATCAAAATAACCAGTCGTCACCAGCCGCGTGTGCGCCGACCCCGCCTTAAACTTCGTCGCATCCCGCGCTTGCTCCCACTGAATGCACATCAGGCTCTGCTCAAGGTGCAGCTCGCGCCCGGTGCGACCCCAGTCATACACGCGAAACGTCGTGTCACTGGGTGTTTGCACTTCCGCCACCAGCACGCCCGCGCCAAGTGCATGCACCGTGCCGCTGGGCAGGTTGTGACACTCTCCAGGCACCGCATCCACCGCTTCGAGCAGATCAACCACACCCGCGCCGTTGTTCTCGCTCATTGCGTCAGCAAATTCAATCTTCGTGACGCCCGGCTTCACACCCTTGTAGATCTTCGCACCCTTCTCCGCACTCAGAATGTACCAGCACTCCGTCTTCAGGTGCGCATGCGGATACATCCTGCAATACGCCGGACTGGGGTGCACCTGCACCGACAAGTTCTCTCGCGCATCCAGAAACTTGATCAGCAGCGGAAACCCGCCCGACGCAGTCGGCACCACATCACCCATCAGCCCCGGCCCCCACGCCCCGATCGCCTGATGCAGCGTCTTGCCCGCCAGCCCGCCATTGCGAATCACGCTGCGTGCCGCACCGCCACCCGCGCCGCTCGCGCTGGTCGCCGCCAAATCCGCGATCTCCCAGCTCTCGCCGATCTTCTCGCCCGCCTTCACACCCTTGCCCACGCGCGCCAGCGCATCCCCGCCCCACACCTTCGCGTAGAGCATCGGTTCAAACAAAAGCGGATACGGCGCAGCATGTGGCATACCGGACGATATCGGCGAAACAACCGGCCTCATTCCCACAAACCCCAAACCGCCGCGACGAAATTTCACGCGCCCCGCAAGTCAGCCGCCCGACCTTCGCGAGCCTTCAAACGCCCGCCACATCCACCACTTCCAGCTCCACATTCGTTCGTCCCTGCCACGTGTTGATGCCGGGGGTCGCCAGCACATCAATCGTCGCCCCCTGCGGAATCTGCATCACGCGCTCGCCCCAGTTCCAAGCCACGCACCGCATCGCCGCCCCGCGCGTCGCGATCGTGAAAGACAGGTGCTTGCCCGCCGCCCCCAGCAGTTGAGGCCGCCCCGTCACCTTCGCCCCTTGCAGCCGCAGACGTACGCCCGGGTTGTCCCGCCCGAACGGCGCAAGCTTTTCGAGTTGCGCAACCGACTGCACACTGATCTCATCCACGCTCGCCACCGTGTCGTAGCGATGCTTCGCGATCAAGTCACTCTCTGCGATCGCGCCGTTCGCATGCGTCGTGAACGCCTGCGTGAACGCCTCCAGCGATTCGCGCGACATCGCAAGCCCCGCCGCCATGTCATGCCCGCCGAACTTGGTCAGGTGCGCTGCGCAAGCTTGCAGGCCCGCGTACAGACTGAATCCATCAATGCTGCGCGCCGACCCGTGACACACGCCATCATGCTCGCGCATCAGAATCACCGGGCGATGAAACTTCTCCACCAGCCGCGAACACACAATGCCCACGACGCCCGGATGCCACTCCGCATGCGCCAGCACAATCGCGCGCCGATCGCTCCGCGTCATGCCGCTCGCTTCAGCGAGCTCCACCGCCTGCTGAAAAATCGCTCGCTCCGTCGCGCGCCGCTGATCATTCTGCTGTGAAAGCTGCTCCGCAATCGCAATCGCTCGCGCCCCCGTCGCCGTCGTGAGCAGTTCCACCGCCTCACGCGCATGCCCCATCCGCCCGCACGCGTTCAGCCGAGGCCCCAGCTTAAAGCCCACATCCTCCGCCTTCACATTCTCACCCGCCAAGTCGCTCGCCTCGACCAGCGCACGCAGCCCTTCCAGCTTGCTGTGCTTGATGCGCGACAGCCCCCACCGCGCAATCACGCGGTTCTCATCCACCAACGGCACCACATCCGCGATCACACCCAGACTCGTCAACCCCAGCAGTTCCAGCAGCGTGTCACGCAAGTGTTCAGGCAGTTTGTTCGTCCCCGCCGCCATCGTCATCACCCGCCACGCCAGTTTGAACGCCACCCCCGCGCCGCACAACTCACCAAACGGATACGCGCTGCCAGGCAGCCGCGGATGCACCAGCGCATACGCATCAGGCAATCCCCCCGCGCCATCCGCGGGCAAATTGTGGTGATCCGTAATGATCAGATCCTTCCCCGCCTGCTTCACCACCCGCGCCGGCTCCACCGCCGTAATGCCGCAGTCCACACTCACAATCAGGTCCGCACCCTGACGAATCAGTTCCTGCAAGCTCTCCGCGTTCAGCCCATATCCCTCTTCCAACCGATGCGGCACATACGTCTGCACCTGCGCCTGCGGGGCAACCGCCCGCAGCGCATGAAACAGAATCGCCGACGCCGAAATGCCATCCACGTCGTAATCGCCGTAAATGACAATCCGCTCGCCGCCATTGGCCGCCGCCACAATTCGCTCCGCCGCCCGGTCCAGCCCGGGCATGAGCGACGGATCATGCAGCATCTTCATCGTCGGGTTAAGAAAAGCTTCCGCCGCCTCCCCGCTCAACACCCCTCGCGCGGCCAGCACGCGCTGCACCAGCCCCGCCCCCCGCGCAACTTCCGCCCGCGCCGACCACACGCTGCACAACCCGCGCACCACATCGCCAGCCCCCCCGGGCGCACCCGGTTTGGCCTCCAGCTCACTCGCGATGGCAACATGCGTTCGCATCCGTGCCCCGCAGGATACGGACCCGCCCGCTCCCAGCTCCAGTCCCACGCTTCTCCCCGTTCCTTCACCATTCGCAGCGTGCGGCGGCTGGCACAGGCTCGCCGACGACCTAATCAAGCGCCACATGAAGCCCGCCGCGTCAGGCAGGCTGTAGCACGCTGCGTGACGTGTACCATAATCGGTGGGAACTCGGCGGGTTGGCGAGGATACCCGCTTTCAAAAGCGATGCCATCTTCCGGTGCAGAGGCTTCGTCCCCCGCCCTGTTGCGACAGCCAAGCCGGCCGCGGCGCCTTCCGGACGGGCGTTCGCGCGTGGTCGTACAGTCTGCGTATGAAACGTCTCTATAAGTACATCGACAGCATAGCTCACGTTCCCAACCTGCTGGCAGGATCATGCAAGTTCACGCCAGTCGCGGAACTGAATGATCCATCGGAGCTGGTGCCCAACATACTTGTGGACGAGATCGAGAAATCCAAAGAGCGATTGCGTCGAGACGGCCACACGGATGCCGACATGCAGCATCTGCGCCGTCAAGGCCGTCTTTTTCAGCGACTGGCGCCCGAATGCCAGGCGATACCGGTTCCGAAGACACCGAAAGATGCCGACAGACAAATTCGGGAACCAATCTATGATGATGTGAAACTTCTGGCAAGACGACTCGATGATTTTGCTCGAAAAGTATCATCAAGAGTCGGCTTGTTCTGTCTCTCCGAACGCTACGACTCTCTGCCGATGTGGGCACATTACGCCAGTAAAGCCTCGGGTTTGGTAGTTGAATATGCCGATCTTGATTCTCATTTTGTCGGAGACGATACCGGCGTGTTGAATGCATGCATTCCCATTACGTATGAGCGGGAGAACTTGGGAGTAACATTTGATCCGCAGTCGTACTGGTCACTTTTATTCGCCAAGGATGAAGACTGGCGGTATGAACGAGAGCATCGCGTCGTCTTGCCGACGGCCGAGTGCACATCGGTAGTCAAAGATGGCAAGCTGCTTTATCTACATGACGTACCAAAGCAGAGTGTGCGTCGCTTGATTCTTGGGTGGAGAATGGATTCCAATTCAGCATCTCGCGTTCGTGCGCAGGCCCGCGAGCTGAATTCAGGCACTGAAGTCGTACAGAGCAAGATTGTGCGAGGGCGTGTTACATTGCCCGATTAGGCATGCTCCAACCCGCGTCATGCAGCGGCGGGTGTCCCATAGTCGCCAACAATCGGACCTCATCTTTGCGCCCCACCCTCCCCTCTCTACCGACGCCCGCGCGTCGTCTCTCGCCGCACTCTCCCCGACCACTGACGTCCCCCGTACCCTCCCCCCGTGCCCGCCCCGTCCACCCCCACCCACAACCCCGCCCACACCCCGGTCCT
>VYMB01000005.1_pt1 | contig 215716 bp, 176 predicted proteins | sample 5115321 | NCBI WGS metagenome assembly VYMB01 (sample SAMN12291794, study PRJNA351875) | freshwater metagenome | isolation source: freshwater lake | place: USA: Michigan, Wintergreen Lake | collected 2011-08-02 | reverse complement strand
CAGAGGAACTTGGTGACTCGTGACGGGCCACCAGATGCGCATTTTCGCAGAATGTCTGGTGTGATGCAAGAAGAATCGGGGCTGAGGACACACATTGCGCGCACAAGCGTGGTCGGCGCGTGGAGATTTCGAGAAGTGTGCGCGCGCGGCGTGCTGTGCGGGGGACTTGGCTACATCGAATCGGCGCGGTGGTGGTGTGGGTGACTGGTGGGGCGCGGCATTCGGCATTCGTGATTCGGCATTCGTGGAAAGGCAGCGTTGCGGCGAGTCGGGTGGGGAGAATCGGCTAGGCATCAAGGCACTGGGCATCAAGGCATCAAGGCGTGCGGATTCGGGGCCTCGAGGCGTGGGATGGGGGCTTGGGGGTGGTTATGGCTCTTGGCAGGGTTGGTATCCTGAGGGGCGTGTCGGAAGAGGCGAGCAATCTTGATGCACTGCTGGCTGCTGCGGCGGCTGGGGATCCGACGGTGGCGTCGCAGTTGTTGCCATTGGTGTACGACCACCTGCGGGAACTGGCGCGGCGGAAGCTTGCGAGTGAGAATCCGGGGCAGACGTTGCAACCCACCGCGCTTGTGCATGAGGCGTATGTGCGGCTGGTGACGAGTCCGCAAACGAACTGGAACGGGCGGAAGCACTTCTTTGCGGCTGCGGCGCTGGCGATGCGGCGGATTCTGGTGGAACGGGCGCGATCAAAACGCGGACCCAAACGTGGCGGAGATCGCAAGCGGTTCTCGCTTGAGATGGTGGAGCCCGCCGGTGAAGTGGCGGTGGATGAACTGGACTGGCTTTCGCTGGATAGCGCGCTGGATGCGTTGCAGGCGCATGACGCGGAGCTGGCGGAAGTTGTTCATCTGCGTTACTTCGCGGGGTTGAGCGTTGAGGAGATCGGTCAGGCGATGGGTCGCAGCGAGCGCAGCATCAATCGAGATTGGAGCATTGCTCGGGCCTGGCTGCTGCGTCGGATGGAAGAGTCGTTGACCGAGTAACTCGGTTGCGTCAGGAGGGACGGAGTTGGACGCGGGCAAATGGGCCAAGGTGAAGGATGTGATGGCGGACGCCATGGAGCTGCCTGCGCAGGAGCAGGAAGCGTTTGTAGTGCGCGCGTCGGCGGGGGATGCTGATGTTGAACGCGAAGTGCGCAGCTTGATGAACATGCACACGCGTGCACCCGAGCAGGTGCTCGCGGCGAGCGGACCCAGCGGCGGGACACTGGTTGACGCGATTGTCGGGGCGAGCGCGGACGCGGGTGAGGGTGGCAGTATCGGGCGGTATCAGGTTGTGCGGCGGCTTGGGTCAGGCGGCATGGGCAGTGTGTTTGAAGCGACCGATCCGGCACTCGCGCGCGCGGTTGCGATCAAGGTGCTGCATGCGGGGCTTGCGAGTGGTGGCGGGGCGGGTATCAAGAAGCGATTTGACGCTGAGGCGCAGGTGCTCGCGCGATTGCAGCATCCGGCAATTGCGCAGGTGTATGAAACGGGCGTCGCACGCGGACCGGGCGGGATTGATCTGCCGTTTATCGCGATGGAGCTGGTGCGGGGCGGTGTGACGATTGACCGACACGTGGCGGACAAGGGGCTGGGGCTTCGTGCGACGCTGGAGCTCTTTGCGCTGGTGTGCGATGCGGTGCACCACGGGCATGTCAAGGGTGTGATTCATCGCGACTTGAAGCCGGCGAATGTGCTCATTGATGAAGAAGGAAAGCCGAAGGTCATTGACTTTGGCGTTGCTCGCATTATGGAGAGCGCGGAGGCTGCGACTCGCGCACGCGGTACGCGCACGCTCGACATGGTGGGGACACCCAACTACATGGCACCGGAGGCGCTGGAGCGCGGCACGGCGACCGTGGATGCGCGGGGAGATGTGTACGCGCTTGGCGTGATGCTGTATGAGGTGCTGGCGAAAGAAACGCCTTATCGATTGAACGATGTGACGCCCGCGAAGGTTGTGGCAACGCTTCGTGCGACGCCGATGCCCAAACTTGGGAAGCGATGTGCGGAATGCGCGGGTGATGTCGAGACGATCGTTGAGAAGGCGATGGCGCGGAGCGCGGATGATCGATATCAGTCGGTGAGTGAGCTAGCGGCGGATCTGCGGCGCTACCTGGGGAGCGAGCCGATCGTGGCACGGCCTCCGACGGCATGGCGGCAGATGAAGCTGTTTGCGAAGCGTCGACGGGATGTGGTTGCGGCGCTGGTGGTGGTGTGCGCGGCGGTGGTGGTGGCGATTGCGGGCTTGAGCGCGGGGATCGCGCGGGCGCGTGAGGGCGAGCGTGCAGCGCGCGAGCAGGCTGCGCGGGCACAGCGAACGAGTGAGTTTTTGCAGGCGCTGATCGGCTCGACTGTTCCTGATACTTCGGTGCTCAAGATTCCCGAGCCTGCGTCGGGTCCGCGGTGGCGGACGGCGCCGCGTGAGGGGACTGTGGCGCTGAGCGATCTGCTGAGCGGGGCGAGTGCTCAGGTGCCGGTGTGGTTTGCGGAGGACAAGGAGCTCGGCGCGGAGATGGCGATGCTGCTGGCGCGGAGCGCGATGACGAACGAAACGACGCCGCGGTGGCGCGAGCTGTATGAGCGTGGGATGCGCATGGCACGCGAAGCGTGGGGTGACAAGGATGAACGGACGCAGCGATTCGCGACCGAGTATCACGCGTACCTGATCATGAACCATGGGCCGGCGCCTGAGGCGAAGGAGATGGGGAAGCGGTTGTTTGAGAACGCGCGGGATACGTGGGGCGTTGATGCTCAGTTGACGATGGATGCGCTGGGCACCTATGCGATGACGCTGAACAAGAAGGAGATTGATGAACTGACGGCAACCGTCGAGAAGCAGTTGCGTCCAGACAATGAGCTGGGGCGGCTGCGCGCGTCGATTGTTCGCGATGTGCAGATCGGGCCGCTGCTTGAGTCGCAGGATCGGGACCCTGCGGTCATGGAAGCACGTCTGCGTGATATTGTGCGAATCGCGGGGAAGGACTCGTCTCTGTATCAGGGAGCGATGCTGGAACTGGCGCAGGTGTACAACCTCAAGGAAGATCACGACAATGCGGCGCGCGTGGCAGGCGAAGTGCTGGAGATTCTGGGGGAGCCGACGGATTCCGGCTCGTTCTCACTGGCGTATGAGATGCTGTCGACGAAGTATCTGGCGGAGAACATGCGCGGTGACACTGTGAAGGCGGCGGCAGTTGCGGTGCGACAGGCTGAACTGGCGGATCGATTTCTGCCACCTGCGAACCTGAACAACGCGCGGGCGCATGGGCGAGCGGCACGCATGATGCTGGAGAGCGGCATGGATGCGAAGGTTGCGCTGACGCATGCAACCAAGGCTGCGACGGCGACGCCCACATTGCTGGCGCAGAACGACGGCTGGGCGACTTTCCACGAGGCGGTCTATGGGTGGGCACTGCTCGCCAACGGGCAGCCGCGCGTGGCGTATGAATTGCTGGAGGCTCGCCAACGCAGTGAAGCAGCGATGCAATCCGTCGTGATGCCTTGGGTGATCATGCAGCGCAATGTGGTGATGGCGGATGCGAAGATGGACCTGGGCGAGACCGACGGTGTCGATGAGCTTCTGGCGGAAGCGTGGAAGGCCTATGAAGATTGGAAGCAGCCCAATTGGGCCACCGTGCGCGTGATTCGGAAAGCGCAGCAGCGATGGGACGCGATGCGAGGCGCGGCAAGCCGATCTTGATGCGCGGGTTTGAGGCTCAAGTCTTGAGAATGCTGAGGGGCTTGAACTTGCCATCCAGCACTTTGGCGGCGTCGGCCTTCAGCCAATCGGCAAGCACGCTGGTGTAGACGCTGCGGAAGTCGGTGGTGAACTTGAGGTCACCTTCGTCGAGATCGCGCATGCTGGGGTGCTGATTGAGGATGCCCGCGCGGGTCATGGGGCCAAACAGCATCATGGGAGCGGCGGTGCCGTGGTCGGTGCCTTGGCTGGCGTTTTGACCCACGCGGCGGCCAAACTCGCTGAAGCTCATGGTGAGGACACGCTGGTCGTTGCCTTGGGCTTTGAGTTCGGTGTAGAAGGCCTTGATGGCGTCGGCGAATTGGCGGAGCAACTGGGCGTGACGGCCGTTGGTGCCGCCTTGGCCGGCGTGGGTGTCGAAGGAGCCGAAGCTGGCGTAGTAGACGCGGGTCTTGAGGCCGGCCTTGATCATGCTGGCGACCATGCTGAGCTGACGACCCAGATCGGTCGTGGGGAAGGTTGTTGCGGGCTTGTTCCCGACGGCTTTGCGAATGAGATCGCTGCTGACCTGCGCGTCGAGCGAGGTACGCACGAGGAAGTCGGCGTTGGTTTGCTTCTTGGGGGCGGCCATGTCGGCGCCGGCGATCAGTTCTTCGCGGCGATTCAGGCGGTCATACGCAGCGGCGAGGCCTTTGTCGATGTCACCGGCGCTCCATTTGAACAGCGAGGGATCTTCGAAGGCGACGGGCTTGATGAGGCCGCCTTCCATCGCGAGGGGGGCGGTGCGGCCGATGGCGATGCCCGGCGGGCCGGCTTTGGTGTCGGGTGTGTTGCTTGCTTCGGGCGTGCCGCTTTCGCCTTTGCCTTCGCCGCAGCATTCAGCGTCGAAGTAGCGACCGAGCCAGCCGTTTCCCGTCGCGGTGGTGTCGGCGGTGTGCCAGATGTCCATGCTCTTGAAGTGGGAGCGGTTGGGGTTGGGGTAGCCCACGCCTTGGATCAGCGACATGAGGCCATTGTCGTAGAGGTCTTTGACGCCTGCGAGGGCCGGGTGCAGGGCGATGCCTTGCTTCTTGTCGAGCGTGAGGGCGTCCTTCTCAGCGATGGCGATGCCCTGGCGGAAGCGGTAGTACTCGGGGCTGAAGATGGGCACGACGGTGTTGAGGCCGTCGTTGCCGCCTGAGAGCTGGATGACGACGAGGACGCGTTCGTCGGGCACGCCGGGCAAGCTCGAGAGATCACCCAGCATGGCACCCATGGCGAGGGCGGAGCGATCGAGGAACGCGGGAATCGCGAGGCTGGCGGAGGCCATGAGCAGGCCGTGCTTGATGAGCGAGCGGCGCGTGAAGGCAGGGCGGTTGTCGTTCAGCACAGTTGATACTCCGGCATGGCGGTGATGAGCAGGAGGCAGCCGAGGATGGTTTCTTGATTGACTTCGTTCTTGCGGGACTTGAGGAAGTCTCGCAGGGCGAGGACGGCGTGATCGGGCGCGGTGCCCAGCGTGAGCTTGAGCAGGTGCATCGCGACGGCGGCGGGCTCGCGCTGAGCGACGAGGCTGTCATCGGCGACACCGGCGAAGAGCGCGTCGACGTTGAAGCGATCAGTGTTGGCGCTGGGGTCGAAGCCTTGGGGCTTCTTGCCGGCGATGAGGAAGGCGAGGATGTTCTGACGGACGAAGAGCGTGCTGGTGTTGATCCACGTGCGGCCGCCGTCCCAGCCTTTGACGCTGGGCGGGAAGAAGATGCGCTGGCCCATGAGATCGAGGGCGTCGTTGAGAATGCTGAGATCACGCACGGGTGTATTGAGGCTTCGCACTGCGCCCACGACGAGTTGCACGGGGCTTTTGATTTGTTGGCCCATGATCGTGTCGTCGTAGAAGTGGTTGCTGAGCAGTAGGCGACGCAGCACGGGGCGCAGGTCGTACTTGCGGCTGTAGAGCATGTCGCCCAGTTCGCGCACGACTTTTTGCTGAGCGGGGTCCAGGTTCTTGTCGCCGCCGCGTTCGTCGGGGGGCAAGTCGGCGACGAGGAAGTGATACATGCGACGCATGACGTAGCGTGCGCAGGCGCGTTTGCTGAGGATGATCTTGACGAAGTCGTCGCCATCCCAAGTGCCACGTTCGCCCAGAATCGCTTTCTCGCTGTTGTCGTGGTTGGTGCGCTGGAAGACGAAGCTGTCGTCTTCGAAGGTGTAGCCGGTGAGGGCTTTGGCGCCTTCCTTGATGTCTTCTTCCGAGTAGTTGCCGATGCCGAGGGCGAAGAGCTCCATGATCTCGCGGGCGAGGTTTTCGTTGGCGCGGCCCTTGCGGCTGTCGTTGTTGTCGAGGTAGGCGATCATCGCAGGGTCGCGGATCATCCCGGCGAGCAGTTCACCGAAGTTGCCCGCGGCGTGGCGGCGGAACAACTGGTTCTGCATGAACATGTGGTAGCTGTTTTCGATGACGCGGTAGTTGGTGGCGAAGTGGCCGTGCCAGAAGAGGGTGAGTTTCTCTTCCATCGGGTGGCGCGTTTCGATCATGCGCGTGAGCCACCACTTCTGGATCTCGGCGATCTGGCCGCGGTCCATGCGTTCGCGCTCTTGGCGGGCTTCGCGGAACTTGGCGAGTGTGTCCTCGTCCTGGGCCTGCTGGGCGCGGCGTTGTTCGCGGCGCTCGTCTTCGGTCAGCGGGCGCATGATGTCTTTGTCGAACTGATCGGGAGTGATGGGGTTGAAGGCGCCTGGGCCGTTTGGCTTGTCGGCGTCCATAAAGCCGAGGAGGGTGTCGACGGACTTTTCGGGGCCCCAGCTCACGAGGCGGTTGATCTGGGCATCGGTACCGCCGAACCCGGCGCGCCAGAGGAGATGGCGGGCCTGGGCGTAGCCGAACTTATCGCGACGGATCGGTAGCAGTGACGGCGTGATGGCGTCGTCGTTTGCGGGGGTCGTGGAGGGAGCGTCTTGCATGCGGACTCCGACGAACAAGGTCAAGAGGGGAACTTCGCGGGGACGAAAGTCGCGAATGGCCGGAGGTTAACGACGACATTCGCGAGTTGTTGCATGCTGTGAAGGCAAATGAAGGGGGACGAACAACTATCGGTTGTTGTGTGTGTTGATCTTGTACTCGGTTTTGGGGCCTTTGTCACGCGCTAATCCGCGGATTTCCTGAGCGTGAGATCTGTGGCGGCTTGCCAGGAGCGAGCGTCGCGGTCGGGATCGCCCGTGCGCCCACATTCGGGGCATCGTGGGGTGGTGCAGGCTTGGACGTCGTAGCCGCAGTGGGGGCAGAGCCGCCAGTTGGCGGCACGGGCGCGGGAGCGAAGGCGCGAGATTGAGCGGACCTGGATGATCGGAGAAGCGAAGCTGGCAAGAGCGCAGGCGACGCCCAGGACAAACCAGAGGGTGGGGTAGGGCAGGATGCGCAGCGTTGAGAGCGCGAAGAGCGAGAAGCAGATGGTGGCGAGGAGAATGGCGGCGACGCTGAGGCGTGCGAAACGGGTGTGCAGTCGCTGCACGATGGGTGGCATCGTGGCTTCTTGCTGCATGAGCGCGGCGGACTCGTCGGGCGCGGGTGTTGGGGTTGCAGGCGATGCCAACGCGGAGAGCGTACGACGTGGTTATGCGGTGACGGGAACGGGTGAAGTTGGGGAGGCCGCGACGAGCTTCTTGTTGTGCAGGCGCAGTGCGATGACGTAGACCACGGTGACCAGTCCGAGCATCGCGGCGCCATTAGCTTGGTGCGCGGTGCGGGTGAGGGCCTGCGTGACGGTGACGGCTTCTGCGCCGCCTCCGACGAGGAACGCGATCCAGCCGAGTAGGAATTGCAACGCGACGACGAGGCCCATGAGCATGCCCAGCGGACTGAGGAGTGCCGGGAGCGAAGTGGTCGTGGTGGCGTGTTTCTTGCCGTATGCCATGGCCTTGAAGCCGACGAAGCCCACAAGTGCGGCGACGAGGAAGGCGAAGACGATGTGGGCCATGAGAGCGTGCGTGCTGCGCGTGTGGCGGTAGAGTGCGCCCAAGATGAGTTGGAGCAGCGTGGTGTGCAGGGCGGCGGTGGCGACGCCGCGCATCACGCGGGAGCCGTCGAGCTGAGTGAGCGGGTTCCAGGAGCGGAAACGCGGCGAGAGGTAGATTGCGCAGGCGCAGATGGTCGCGAAGGTGGCTTGGCCCAAGATGCCGTGGAGCATGCTGTACCAGCGGTTGTCGGCTTCGACTTCGACGGAGCCTTGGAGCACGCGGATGCCGCCCAAGATGCCTTGTGCGAGCACGGTGGCGAAGACGACGGTGGTAAAGATGCGCACGCCGCGGGAGGTGGGTGTGAGCAGTGCCCACAGCCAGAGGATGAGCGTGACGAGGCCCACGAGTGTGCCGAAAAGGCGGTGGGTGTGTTCGTAGTAGATTTTGGTTTGAGCGGATTGCGCGATGAACTGGGCTTTGTCGTCGCCGGTGAGTTTTTCGGCCTCGGCGATCTGTGATTTGCTCAGGAGCTTCTTCCATTCGTCGGGCTGGGAGGTGACGGTTTGGTCGAGGGCCATGCGGTTGCCCAGCGGGTAGAAGAACATGTTGGTGCCGTAGCTGTTGGGCCAATCGGGCACCGCCATGCCGGATTGCGTGCTGGTGACGAGGCCACCAATGAAAAGCAGCGGGGAGGTGCAGAGCACGGCGACGAGGGCGAAGCGCTGCATCCACGGGGTGCGCGAAGAGTCGTGCTGGCCTCGGACCGTTCCGGCGATGCCGCCGGCGACCGCGCCGAGGGTGGCGCCGAGAGCGATGAAGCCCAGCATGATGAGGCCCGCGTTGGGCTGGAGGGTCGCGGCCTGCATCGCGTCGTGGGCGGCGACGGACTTCTCGGTGAGTTTGCTACCGAGGAAGAGGAGTCCTGCGAGGGCGGAAACGATGCCGCTGCCGAGGCCGACTTTCCAGCCGTCACGGCGGCCGACGAGGAAACCGGGGAGAGCCAGGGCAAGAGCCCAGACGACGAGCAGGATGGGGAGGGCGATCTGCTGGTCGAGGTTGAGGAGCGGCAGATGGGTAATGAACCAGGTGGTCCAGAGGCAGAAGGCCGCGAAGAAGCCGCCAACAAGCGTGGGTCCGAAAAGTCGGCGCGGGGAGGCGGGATCGAGGACGGCGGAGGAGAGGACTGACATGGTGAACCTCGACAGGGGGGGCGGTTTGGGTTCTTGCGATTGAGTCTCAATTACGGTTTGACAGAAATTCTTGTCAACATGCTAGGGCAGATGCCACAATTTTGCTGTCAGACAGCAAACCTTCCGGTTTTGTGCTATGCTAACGGCTCCCGTCAGGGCGACTGCTGTCCTTGGGGGAGAGTTGTTGTCGTATTTGGTCGTTTGGTCATCGGGCGCGTGGATGTGGCCACATTTGCGGTGCCCGTCAGTGATAGGACCAGAGGAGCCGACGCGTGTCCGTTCTTTTCCCGAAGTGGTCCAATGCGTTTCCGACTGTTTTTGCCATCGCCGCACTCGGCGGGGCGACTGCCGCCATCGGCGGGTTTTGGTACTACGCGACGCCGAAGTTCTGGCGCGTGGGGTACATGCCCACCCAACCGGGCGGCGGGTTCAACCACCAGATTCACGCTGGCAAGCTGGGCATGGACTGCCGGTATTGCCACACGAAGGTGGAGAAGAGCTACGAAGCGAACATTCCGAATGTCGCGACGTGCTTTGGCTGCCACGCTGATGGCAAGCTGAACAAGCTGGCGGAAGGCACGGAGACATTCAGCCCGACACACAAGGCGAAGACGCAGTTTGTTCGCGATGCGTATGCGCAGGACGCGAGCATTCCGTGGCGCCGCGTGCACAAGGTGCCGGACTACGTGCACAACTTCCCGCACCATGTTCACGTCGCGGCTGGTGTGTCGTGCTACTCGTGCCACGGCCGTATTGACACGATGCCCATCGTGCATCACGCTGAACCCATGAGCATGGGCTGGTGCCTTGAGTGCCACCGCGCTCCGGAGAAGGTTGTGGTTCCGGTTGACAAGGTCACGGACCTTCGCTGGGTGCAGGATGATCTGACGAAGCGTGCGAACGCTGGCGTGATGACCCCTGCAGCGCAGAAGGTTCTGGACGCGATTCAGAAAGCACCGCCGGAAAACTGCGGAGCGTGTCACTACTAAAGCAGGCACTGGGGACTGGGCACTAGGCAGTAGTGCAAACCAGTCCATGGCGGCCCTGAGATGAACGGTTTGCATATCGCCTAGTGGCTAGTTCCTAGTTGCTAGTGCCTTCGAGACGACCCCCATGTCCCACGATCAATGCCCCAGCACGGTAAAGGGTGAGAAGGCGAAGCCTTCCGCCGCAGCACTCGCAGCGACGCCTCGAGCGTTGCAGCGCATCAACGGGAAAGCCGCGTGGCGCAGCTTCGATGAAGTCGTGGACTCTGCGGAGTTCCGCGAGCACTTGGAGCGCGAGTTCCCGCGCGGCATGGCTGAGCTTGTGACGCGCGAGCGGATGGATCTGTCGGATCCGACGACTGCGACGGGCAAGAGCGGTGATAGCCGTCGTGAGTTCATGAAGCTCATGGGCGCGAGCATGGCGCTGGCTGGCGTTGCTGCGACGATTCCCGGCTGCCGTCGCCCGGACCACAAGATCTACACGTACAGCCAGAAGGTGCCGGAGGACATCATTCCGGGCAAGCCGCTGTACTACGTGACGAGCATGCCGCGGTTTGATGGTGGCGCCGAAGGCCTGATGGTGGAATGCCACGAAGGGCGGCCCACGAAGATCGAAGGCAACCCGCTGCACCCGTACAACCAAGGCAAGGTGAGCAGCTGGGCGCAGAGCAGCATCATGTCGCTCTACGACCCGGATCGCCTGTGGAACCCCTCGCTGCTGCAGGGTGACGCTCGGGCGGACCGCAGTTGGGATGACTTCCGTCTGTGGGCGGGCACACACTTTGCGGCGTATGACGCGAAGCAGGGCGAAGGTCTGGCTTTCATCGTTGAGAAGAACAGCAGCCCGTCGCGTGCGTTTGTGCGTGACCGTGTGATGAAGAAGTGGCCCAAGGCCACGTGGGTCGCGTATACCGCGGGCGATACAGCACAGAACGAATTGCTCGGCACGGCGATCGCGTTTGGCAGCCCCAAGCGTGCGATGCTGAACATCACCAAGGCAACACGCATCGTCGTGTCGCTTGATCGCGACTTCCTGACGCATGAAGCCGGTGAACTGACGCATGCTCGGCAGTTTGCGGCGGCGCGACTGGTGAACACGGTTGATGACGAGATGACGCGCCTGTACGTGGTTGAGAGCAATCTCACGGCGACGGGCGGTCAGGCGGATCACCGGTTGCCGTTGAGCTCGGCACGTGTGGGTGCGTTTGCGGTTGCGCTGGCGAAGGCTGTGCTGCCCAAGCTTGCTGAGCCGGAAGCCAAGGCGCTTGAGAACGCGCTGAGCGGCGTGAGCGTGAGCGGCGAAGACATGGCCGCGAACCACGGCGAAGCGTTCTTGGATGAACTGGCCAAGGACCTGCTGGACAGCGCCAATCGCGACAAGACGCTGATCGTCGCGGGCCACACGCTGGCTCCCGCGGTGCACGCGATTGTTGCGGCGCTGAACCAGGCACTTGGCAACGTGGGCAAGAGTGTGTCGTATGTGCCGGTTGACGCTGAGACGGCGAGCGATGGTCTTGCGGACCTCGCGAAGCTGGCGAAGTCGATGAACGACGGCGCGATCACGACACTGGTGTGCGTGCATGCCAACCCCGCGTTCGACGCGCCGGGTGACATCAGCTTTGTCGAAGGCTGGAAGAAGGTGCCCGCGACCATCACGTTGACGGTTGGCAAGAGCGAAACGTCAGCGGCAAGCACGTGGGCTTTGAACGGCTCGCACTATCTGGAATCGTGGGGTGACACGCGTGCGCTGGACGGCACGGTTGCTCCGATCCAGCCGATGATCGCTCCGCTGTATGACCCGTCGATGAGCGAGATCGAGTTCCTGGCTTTGCTTGCGGGCAAGGAGATGAACGCGAAGGTCGATGGCTACGAGATCGTTCGCGAAGCGTGGCGTGGGAATGCTGCCGCGATGTTTGGCGCGGCGACGGACTTTGAGACCAACTGGCGTCGCAGCCTGCATGATGGCGTGGTGAAGAACAGCGGCGCGAAGACTGAAACCCCCAAGGTGAAGTTTGACGCGATTGCGACGGCGTTGGGCGCGATGAAGATTCCGGCTGCTCCGACGAAGGACGCGCTGGATGTGACTTTCACGCTCGGCATGATCGCTGATGGTCGCCTTGCGAACGTGGGCTGGCTGCAGGAACTGCCTCAGTACGGCACGCGCGTGGTGTGGGATAACCCGCTGATCATGAGCCCCAAGACGGCGGCGGCTCTTGATGTGCTGCCTGCCGGCTGGACGGATCGCGATCCGAACACCATCTACACGAAGAATAAGTATCCGTATGGCCAGATAGTCGAGATCACGCTCCACGGCAAGACTGTGAAGGCTCCGGTGTGGATCTGCCCAGGCGTGGCGGACAACACGGTGATCGCGACGGTTGGTTACGGCCGCACGAACGCTGGCTTGGTGGCTGATGGCGTGGGCTTCAACGTGTATCCGCTCCGTAGCAGCGCGAGCAACGCGTTTGCTGGCAGCGGCGCGAAGATCACGAAGACTGGCGACGACCACATGGTCGTAAGCACGCAGATTCACTGGAGCATGGAAGGGCGCACGGGCATCGTGCGTGCGGTGGACCTGCCGGCGTGGAAGAAGCACGGCAAGGACACGCAGGAGATCGTCGATGAGTTCTACGGCACGCAGTGGGATCTGAACTTCGCTGAGCGACTTGGCGAGTTGGATCACACGCCGCCGAACATCGGCGCGTATGAGAATCCGTACAACCGCAGCAAGGCGGAACCTGATGCGGAGAACCTCAAGAAGGGTGATCCGAACAAGGGCAAGTATCAGCAGAACCAGCCGCCCGCGTTCACGGAGCGTCCGCAGTGGGGCATGACGATTGACCAGACCACGTGCACGGGTTGCGGCGCGTGCACGATCGCTTGCCAGGCTGAGAACAACATTCCGGTCGTTGGCAAGAAGGAGACGGCGAAGGGACGCGAGATGCAGTGGATCCGCGTCGACCGTTACTTCACGGGCGATGACTTCAACAACCCTGCGGCCATTCACCATCAGCCGGTTGCATGCGTGCACTGCGAAAACGCGCCGTGTGAAGTCGTGTGCCCGGTGAACGCAACGGTGCACGGACCGGAAGGTCTGAACTACATGACGTACAACCGCTGCATCGGCACGCGGTACTGCGCCAACAACTGCCCGTACAAGGTGCGTCGTTATAACTGGTTTGATTACGGCGTCACGAAGTTCAACGGCAACTACTTCGGCAAGGAGATCATCGAGCCCATCGGCGAGAAGGTTCCTGGCCAGAACGGTGTGAACGGTTCGACGGTGCACAACAGCATCAACCCGAACCTGATTCCGCCGCGCCTGCGTGAGAAGCTGGATGAGATCACGCGGATGCAGAAGAACCCTGATGTGACGGTTCGCAGCCGCGGCGTGATGGAGAAGTGCACGTACTGCGTGCAACGCATCAATGCGGCGAAGATCGATTGCAAGCTCTCGGATATTCGCGACAAGGACGGTTACTACGTGGTGCCGGATGGGTTCTTCCAGGCGGCGTGCCAGCAGGCGTGCCCGAGTAACTCGATCATCTTCGGTGACATTCTCGACACGACCAGCAAGGTGCATGCGAGCCGTGCGAACGCCCGCAGCTACGCGTTGCTGGGCTATCTGAACACGCGTCCGCGCACGAGCCACATGGTTCGTGTGATGAACCCGAACCCGGCTTTGCTGGCCAAGACCGATCCGGAGCGTCTGAAGCACATCGACTCGCCGTTCCACGGCGTGCCCGGTGCGCCGCATAGCGAAGGTGACGGGCATGGTCACGAGCACGGCGAGGACGGCAAGCATTCGTTCTACGACAAGTCCAAGCGATATGAAGACTCCGGCTACGCGCTGAGCCTGCGCGTGCTTGGTGGAGGCAGGGCATGACATCGATTCACCCCGATCAAGCCACAGCGCAGCGTCTGGCGGGTTTGGCCCGTCCGGCGACACCGCCGCCTGTGATGGACCCCAAGACCGGCGACGGCACCCTGATTGATGATCCGGGTGTGCGGCCGCCATTGGTGCTGAACAACCGCAGCTTCGGTGAGATCACCGATATCGTGTGCGGCTACGCCGAGAACAAGCCGCCGCGCTGGTGGCTGCCGGTTTTCCTGCATGCGTTTGGTCTGGCGCAGCTTGGCGGCCTGTTCATTCTGTATCTGGTCATCACGGGCATCGGCACGTGGGGCCTGACGAACCAGGTGGACTGGGCGTGGGACATCACGAACTTCGTGTTCTGGATCGGTATCGGTCACGCCGGTACGCTGATCAGCGCGATCTTGTGCCTGCTCAAGCAGAAGTGGCGCACGGCGGTGAACCGCGCGGCGGAAGCGATGACGATCTTCGCGGTTATCTGCGCGGCGACGTTCCCGGGCATTCACATCGGTCGTCAGTGGATGGCATGGTTCCTGCCGCCGATTCCGAATGCGAACGCGATTTGGCCGAACTTCAAGAGCCCGCTGCTGTGGGACGTGTTCGCGGTCAGCACGTACGGCACGGTGTCTGCGCTGTTCTGGTTCATGGGGATGATCCCTGACTTTGCGACACTGCGCGACCGCGCGGATCGTCGTCTGCGTCTGAACCCTGAAGGCAGCCCGTACATCCTGCCGTTCCTCAAGATTCGTGCTGACCAGGCTCGTGCATACGCCTATGGCACGTTGGCAATGGGCTGGCGCATGAGCAGCCGTCACTGGCACCGCTATGAGGCTGCGTATCTGATTCTGGCGGGCATCTCGACGCCTCTGGTGCTCAGCGTGCACAGCATCGTGTCGTTTGACTTTGCGACGTCGATTCTGCCCGGCTGGCACACCACGATCTTCCCGCCTTACTTCGTCGCGGGCGCCATCTTCGGTGGCTTCGCGATGGTGTTGCTGCTGCTGATCCCTGCTCGCGAGCTGTATGCGAACATGAAGGACATCATCACGCTTCGCCACATCGAAAACATGGCGAAGATTCTGCTGGTGACCGGCATGATGGTCGGCTTTGCGTACTCGATGGAATTCTTCATCGCGTGGTACGGCGGCAACAAGTACGAAGTTGCAGCGTTCGTGAACCGAGCCACCGGGCCTTACTGGTGGGCTTACTGGACGATGATTTCGTGCAACGTCATCAGTCCGCAGTTGTTCTGGAGCAAGAAGCTGCGCACGAATGTCGTGGTGGTGTGGCTGGTCGCGTTGGCGGTGACCGTGGGGATGTGGTTCGAGCGTTTCGTGATCATCGTCACGAGCTTGCACCGCGCGTTCCTGCCTGGTGAATACCACATGTTCCACCCGACGCTGGTGGACATCATGATCTTCGCCGGCTCGTTCGGCGTGTTCCTGACGCTGTTCCTGCTGTTCCTGCGATTCCTGCCGGTCTTCCCGATCGCGGAAATCAAGGCGGTTCTGCCGCAGGCCAGCCCGCACTCGCACGGGCATGGAGATGGCGGCCACGGGCATGATTCCCACGCTTCGCATGGAAAGGGAGGCCACTGATGTCAGTCGCCGCACAACAGACCGTCTATATGACGGAAAACAACGAGCAGGTGCACGGGATTCTGGCTGAGTTTGCCAGTCCCGCCGATCTGTACCACGCCGCGGAGAAGGTTCGCGACGCGGGCTACGAGAAGTGGGACACGTACACGCCCTTCCCGATTCACGGCATGGAAGAGGCGATGGGCATCAAGCGGACGATCTTGCCCATCCTGGTCTTCTGCGGCGGGATGAGCGGCGCGGGCCTCGGGTTCCTGATGCAGTGGTGGATCAGCACGCAGGAATACCGGATGGTGGTCCAAGGCAAGCCGTACGGCGACTTCACGTCGGGCGGCTGGCAGAACTTTGTGCCCATCACGTTTGAGCTGGGCATTCTGCTGAGCGCGTTTACCGCGATCATCGGCATGTTTGCGCTGAACGGGCTGCCTCGGCACAACCACCCGCTGCTGAAGAAGGAACGCTTCCTTGGCAGCAGCGACGACAAGTTCTTCATCTGCATTGAAGCGGGTGATGCGAAGTTCAACCCCGAGAAGACGCGCGACCTGCTGGAGCGTGCGGGGGCGACGAGCATTGAGCTGGTTGAGGAATAGGCACTGGCCACTAGGCACTAGGGTCAAGGCAGAAGACAGAGTTAGAAGACAGATCACAACTGGTGAAGCAATGAACACCATGAGCAAGCACAATTCCGCCTTTGTTCTCGTCAGCGCCGCGGCGCTGGTCGTGAGCGTGGGCACGCTGTCTGGCTGCCGAGGCGAGCGCGAAGATGCGCCGCCGCGTCAGTTCTTCCCGGATTTGGATGACAGCCCCAAGTGGGAGCCGCAAGGGCAGAGCGACTTCTTCGTGGACGGTCGGCAGATGCGTCAGCAGCCGGCGAACACGGTGGCGTTCGGTCGCCAGGGCTTTGTCACGCAGGATGACTGGGCCGACAGCTTCATGCAGCAGCGCGATGACCTGCTGAAGGAAGACGGCGGGTACTACGAAGGCAAGGCGAAGGACGGCACGTATCTCGCCGTCGCGCCGGTGCGCTTCACGAAGGAAGACCTGCTGCGCGGTCAGGAGCGGTTCAACATCTACTGCTCGGCGTGCCACAACTACAACGGCGACGGCATGGGAATGGTGGGCAAGCAGTGGAGCTACACGCTGCCCAACTTCCACGACGCGAAGTACAAGGATGCGAAGGCCGATCAGGGACGCGACGGCTACCTGTTCCACATCGCTCGCTATGGCGTGCCCGGTGGCAGCCCCGATGCTCCGGACTATGTGAATCACAAGATGCCGGGCTACAAGCACGCCCTCACGGTCGATGACTCTTGGCGCATCGTCGCGTACATCCGCGCGTTGCAAGCCAGCAAGACCGGCACGATTGAAGATGTTCCTGAAAGTCTGCGCGACCAGGTTCGCCAGCAGATGCGTGACCTGCCCAAGCCTTCGGCGGATGCCGGGGCTGGAACCGGCTCGAATGCCGGCAGCGTTGCGGCGACTGGAGGTGCGAAGTGACTGCTCTTCCGCATGACGCACATCAAGCTGGCCATGAACACGATCATGGACATGGGCACACCGGCGGACTGCCACAGCGCCTGCGCGGCGAGAACATTGAGTTCCCCAAGGGCACCGGCAACGGACTCTCGATGGGACTGATTGTTCTGGGTGTGCTGCTTCTGGCGGCGGGCCTCGCGGCGGCATTTGCCGGCGCGGGCGGCGTGAGCCTCAAGCATGGCATTGCAGCGTACCTGGTCGGCGCGTTCACGGTGCTGGCGATCAGCATCGGTGCGACGTTCTTTGTGATGGTCAACTACCTCGTGAACTCGGGGTGGACCTCGACGATTCGCCGGCAGGTTGAGAACATCATGGCGTTTCTGCCTTGGGCGTGGCTGCTGCTGCTGCCTGCTCTGGCCATTGAAATCGCGAAGGATGGCGTGCTGTTCACGTGGATGAACAGTGAGAACGCGGGCGATTACCTGCTGAACAAGAAGGCGACGTTCTTCTTCTTCCCGCTGGCTGTCGGTGAGTTCCCGGCGTTCTTTGTGATTCGCACGCTGTTCTACGGCTTCTTCTGGTGGTTCCTCACCAGTTCGCTTCTCAAGCTGAGTAAGGAACAGGATCGCACGGGCGATCGTTGGCTGACGGCGAAGGCTGTGCGGCTGTGCTCGTGGGGCATGCCGGTGTTCGCGCTGACGATCGCGTTCGCGGGCTTTGACTTCCTCATGAGCCCTGACTTCAAGTTCTTCAGCACGATGTGGGGCGTGTACTTCTTCGCGGGCGCGGTGTTCAGTGCGGTCGCGACGATCAGCCTCGTCATCAACGTGCTGCTTCGCAAGGGCAAGCTCAAGGGCTGCGTGAGCGACGAGCACTTCCATGACCTGGGCAAGTTCCAGTTCGCGTTCACGGTGTTCTGGGCGTACATCGGCTTCTGCCAGTACTTCCTGATCTATTACGCCAACATCCCGGAAGAGACCGCCTTCTACAACCACCGCAAGGAGTTCGGCTGGGACAAGCTGGGCATCCTGCTGATGGTGGGGCACTTCATCGCACCGTTCCTCATTCTGATCTCGCGGCACGTCAAGAAGAATCTGAATCTCATGATTCCGATCTCGCTGTGGTGCATCGCGATGCAGGTGGCGGACATGTTCTGGATTCTTCGCCCCATGGCTTACACACCCACGCCGATCAAGGACGCCAATGGCGTGTTGATCGCGGTGCAGCAGGCGACGGCGACGGGCCCCGGCTTCGGTGGCGCGTACCTCGATGTGCTCCTCATCGTCGGCATGCTTGCGATTCTGGCGGGATTCATCATCCGCAAGGTCACGAGTGGTCCGCTGGTGGCGGTGAACGATCCGCGCATTCACGAAGCGATTGATCACAAGAACTATGTGTGATCACGCTGTGATGGTGCGGCTCACACGGGTATTCATGGGTGCTCGGGAAACCCCCGAAAGCCCTGTATGACGGATCTGGCAAGGATTTGGACGAGTTTGGTCGAATACGGTTTGGCAGTAATCCATCCGGTCTGGCAAGACGAAGTTTTCAACGGAGTCTGAAACCAAACGGGTGTCAGTGAAGCGAGGCGGCAATGGCCATCGACGACAAGAACATCCTGCACTCTCACACGGCGCACGCAGACACGAGCGACGCAACGGGTGCGCCTCAGTCCGAGCACACGCATGCGATCAACACGTGGGTGTTGGTGAAGTGGCTGGTTGGCATCATCTTGGTCCTGGCGGTCGCGATCGGCGGGTTGATTCAGCTGTTTCAGGTCGTGAAGCTGCACCAAGTCAAGACGACGGTCGAAGTCGACACGCTCAGCCATGCGGAGTATTTGAAGCACCGCCAGAACATGAAGTCAGAATTGAGCTGGGGCACGGAGAAGGCTGAGTTCCGCGCGCTGGATGCCAATCACGTCCAGATTCCCATTGGCTCCGCGATGGATGAAGTGATCAACAACTACAGCAAGCAGTCGGCGAGCCTTGACGGCACGCTGAAGCACTGGGCCAACCCGGTTGGTGCCAAGGGCAGTGAAGGTGGTAGTGAAGCTCCGGCGAAGCCGTGAGCTAGTTTGTGTTTTCGGTGAGCTGACATGATGACGCATCGCTCCATCTCCCGCATCGCACGCACTGTGGCTTTGGCCGCGGGCGTTGCTGTGTGCGCGAGTGGTGTGATGGCTCAAGGTCTTGACAAGGGCTATGAGCCCAACATGGCTCCGCCTGCGGTTCCTTTCGAAGAGCGCGGCGTGGGTGTTGAAGAGCGTGTCGGTCTGTCGCTGCCGCTTGATGTGGAACTGACCAGTCAAGATGGCAAGGAAGTGCAACTGAAGGAGTACTTCCCGGGCGACGGCAAGCCCGTGATGCTGCTTTTGGTGTACTACCGCTGCCCGATCGTGTGCGACGTCTTCCGCGAGAAGACTTTCCAGACGCTCAGTGCGGTGGACGCGAAGGGTGATTATCAGTTGGGCAAGGACTACCGCGTGGTGGTCGTGAGCTTTGATCCGACCGAAACAGCGGAAACGGCCAAGGGCGTGCGCGAAGTTGATCTGCGCGACGCGTATGTGCGGGAGATGCCGGCGGGCGCACTGGCTGGCGTGAACTACCATGTGGCCGAAGGCTCGACAGCACGCACGCTGGCGGATGGGCTGGGCTTTCAATACAAGCGGCTGGACAACAACGAGTACAGCCACCCGGTGGTCGCGTTTGTCGCGACGCCTGATGGCAAGATCAGTCGGTACCTCTACGGGTATCCCAGCGCGTTCGACGCTGACACGGTGCGGAACTACAAGCTCGCGCTCATGGAAGCGAGTGAAGGCAAGATGGTGCGGACGGTCGGCGAACGCATCATGATGTTCTGCTACGAGTTTGATCCGACCCGAGGCACGTACACGCTGCAGGCGTTTCGTGTGATGCAGATCGGGGGCGGCATCACGATTGCGCTGGTGGGCAGTCTGATCGGCGGATTGCTGCTGACAGAGCGTATCCGCCGACGCAAGCTGGCGGCGGCGAACGCAGCGAGCGGTTCGCAGCCCGATTCGACGATAGCGACAGGATGACGGAACTGATAACGACGGGACAGGACAGGTAGAGCGACCAAGTGAGATGAATCGTGGCCTGCGAACAGTCGAGGCGCACGCAAACAGAAGTTGAGTAGCCCATGCTGACGAGTTTTCTTGCACAAGCCCTGGTGACGACGCACGCGACGCTTGCGACCGCGACGACTGACTGGTCGATGTGGGACAAGAAGTGGCTGCGCGAACCCGCGATGACCGAAGCCGCCAAGGACACGGACTACATGTTCATGTGGCTGTGGTGGTTCTGCGTCATTTGGTTCGTGGGTCTGATGGGGATCATGGCGTATTTCTGCGTCGTGTACCGCCGCAAGCCGGGCAAGATCGCAGAGCGCAGCGCGAGCCACAACCTGACGCTTGAACTGGCGTGGACGATCATTCCGACGCTGTTCCTTGTGTGGATCTTCTTCAAGGGCTTCTGGGGTTACATGGAGAAGATGGTGCCGGCCTCGGCAGGGAACGGCATGCAACTGAAGCTGACGGGTTACAAGTGGTCGTGGGACCTTGAGTATCCCAACGGTCTGGTGATCAACCGTGGCGTCTCGTCGACGAGCTTTGGCGCTGAGGCTGTGCCGGTGTTCTATGTGCCGGCGGATGTGCCTGTGGAGCTGCTCATGAACTCGACGGACGTGATGCACTCGTTCTGGATTCCTGACTTCCGCGTGAAGCAGGACCTGATCCCGAACCGCTACACGGGCATGACGTTCACGGCGATCGGCCCCAAGGACGGCATGCCTGGCGTGCTCGTGCATCCTTCGAGCAAAGAAGAAGAAACTCGCAATCGCGCGTATGTGCCGGGCAGCAGCCTTGGCCGCATCGCGCCTGAGTACGTGCCTGAACTGGCCGGTGTGAAGTACACCGACCACTGGGTGTTCTGTGCTGAGTACTGCGGCACGTATCACAGCGAGATGGCAGCCGTCATTCGCGTGGTGAGCCAGGAAGACTACGACAAGTGGATGGCGTACATGGTGAAGCGCAGCACGCCCAGCGACCCTGTGGAGTGGGGCAAGCTGCTGTACAAGGGCAAGTGCATGAGCTGCCACAGCGTGGACGGCAGCAAGAACACGGGCCCGACGTGGAAGAACCTGTACGGCTACGAGCATGACTACACGGATGGGAAGAAGATCGTGGCTGACGACAACCACATCGTCGAGTCGATTCGCAACCCGGGTCTGCATGTTCGAGTCGGGTACGCGAACAACATGAACGCATTCAGCGAGGCGCAGATGCCTGCGAAGCAGGTGGAGGCGATCATCGCGTACATGAAGAGTCTGTCGGATCGCGGGCCAAAGACCGCTCCGAGCGGGGGTGATGCGCCAGCGAAGGAAGAGCCCAAGGAACAGGCGAGCGCGATCAAGTGATGTCGGGTTGGTGATCGGGACGTTTGGAACACATAACCGGCGACGCGAAGGCCGCGAGCCGATGGACTGACGCAGGAGTAGACGCAATGGCAACTGCAACCGCACATGACCACGCCCACGGGAGCTATTTGACTCCCAAGGGTGGCTTCTGGACAACGGTGTTTGACTGGGCGACGACCGTCGATCACAAGAAGATCGGCGTGATGTACCTGGTCGCGATTCTGTTCATGTTCTTCCTCGGTGGCCTTGCGGCTATCGCGGTTCGTACGGAACTGTTCTACCCGGTACGTGTCGATTCGGCGGGCCAAGTGACTGGTCAGTTGCTGACCATGTTCTACGCCGAGCCGACGATGGCGAAGGGGAACGACGCGTACAACGTGGCGTTCACGCTGCACGGGGCGATCATGGTGTTCATGGTCATCGTCCCCAGCATTCCGGCGAGTCTGGGTAACTTCTTCCTGCCCATCATGCTGGGTACGAAGGACGTGGCCTTCCCGCGACTCAACCTGCTGAGTTGGTACGTGTACGTCGTGGGGTCGATGTTTGCGGTGGGTGCGATCTTGCTGGGCGGTGTTGATACGGGGTGGACGTTCTACACGCCTTATTCAACGACAGCGGGGAACGAATTTGGCAAGCTGACATTGATGGTGCTGGCGGCCTTCATCCTTGGTTTCTCGTCGATCTTGACTGGTCTGAACTTCATTGTGACGGTGCACAAGCTTCGCGCTCCGGGCATGGGCTGGTTTGACATGCCGCTGTTTGTGTGGGCTGTGTATAGCAGCGCGATCATTCAGGTGCTGGCGACGCCCGTCATCGGCATCACGCTGCTGCTGCTGTGCTTCGAGCGTCTGTTCAATGTCGGTATTTTCGATCCGTCGCTGGGTGGTGACCCGGTGCTGTATCAACACTTCTTCTGGTTCTACAGCCACCCGGTGGTGTACGTGATGATTCTGCCGGGCATGGGCATCATCAGCGATGTGCTGGCGGTGCACAGCCAGAAGCACGTGTTCGGTTACCGCGCTATCGCCTACTCGTCGCTGGGTATCGCGGCGGTCAGCTTCGTCGTGTGGGGCCACCACATGTTCACGAGCATGAGCGAACTGGCCAGCGCCGTGTTCAGCGGTCTGACCTTCCTGGTCGCGATTCCGACCGCGGTGAAGGTGTTCAACTGGATCATGACGTTGTACAAGGGATCGATCGCGTTCACCACACCGATGGTGTATGCGTTGATCTTCCTGTTCCTGTTCTCGATCGGTGGCTTGACGGGTCTGCCCCTGGGCACGCTCAGCACGGACTTGCACCTGCACGACAGCTACTTCGTCGTGGCCCACTTCCACTACGTGATGATGGGCGGCACGATCATGGCGCTGATGGCGGGCATTCACCACTGGTGGCCCAAGATGTTCGGCCGCATGTACAACGAGCCTGCGGCGATCATCTGTGCTCTGATCGTCTTCATCAGCTTCAATGTGACGTTCTTCACGCAGTTCTACCTGGGCAGCCAGGGCATGCCTCGCCGGTATGCGAGCTATATCGATGAGTTCCAGGTACTTCACCAGCTGAGCACGATCGGCAGCTACGGTCTGCTTGTGGGTTTCATCGGACACTTCTTCGTGTTCCTGCACAGCCTTGCGGCTGGTCGGCTTGCTCCGCAGAACCCGTGGGGCGGTCTGACGCTGGAGTGGGTTGCAGCCAGCCCGCCGGTGGAGCACAACTTCGATCACGATCCGGTTGTGAAGCATGGCCCGTACGACTTTGAGACGACGGTGCCGCCGGGCTGGAAGCCGGAAGACTACCCGATCCCCGCGGAGAACCTTCGCGCGGCGCGGGCACACTAAGTGAACATCGCGAGGCTGGTCTGACGGCGAGCCTCGCGTTTGGCTGGAAAGCAAGACGGACTGACGAACGGGAATGGAAAGGGTGAGCGATCCTGGCTGTCTTGGGACGCTCTCACACGACGCATGACCACCATTGATCACAAACACGGACAGGTCGAGGACGCGAGCAAGCCGCTGTGGGCTCGCTATCGGCCCGGGCACCACTGGAAGAACGCCGCTGAGGAGTTCGACGGCTGCAAGCTGGGCTTCTGGCTGTTCCTCGCGACGGAAGTGCTGCTGTTTGCCGGCATCTTCGTGGCGTACGCGATCTTCCGAGCGAAGTACCCGGGTGCATGGGCTGAGGGCAGCAGCCAGCTTGACTGGAAGATCGGCGGCATCAACACGGTCGTGCTGCTGGTGAGCAGCTTCACGATGGCGTACTCGATCTACTGCTTCCAGACGGACAAGATCAAGAAGGGGCAGCAGATGCTGCTGGCGACCTTTGTGATGGGTGGCATGTTCCTTGTGCTCAAGCTGCTGCTGGAGTACATGCCCAAGATGACGGGCTACTTCCTGAGCTTTGACCCGGCGCTGTCGCACTACAGCGATCTTGTCGTCGCGGAAAGTGCCAAGATGGGCGGTCTGCTGCAGTACGTCGAGGGTTACGGCGGCAAGGCTCCGGGCAAGTTCTTCACGCATGGTTTCGCGACGGACGTCAACATTCCGCTGTGGTGGAGCGTGTACTACTCGGGTACAGCTATTCACGCGTTGCACGTTGTCATCGGTATGACGATGATCGCAAGGGCGTACTTCCGCAGCTTCAAGGGTCACTATGGCTCGGGCCACTACACCTTTGTCGAAATGACGGGCCTGTACTGGCACTTGGTCGACTTGGTGTGGATCTTCCTGTTCCCGCTGTTGTATCTGATTCACTGATCTGCTCGGCTGGCGCAACTGGCAAGCAGCCTGTTCACAACGCTTCGGCACGACACGCACAATCTCGCGGAAGCCTGACTTTGGGTATTCTGCTGCAAGGACTCTGACTCATGGCACATGCCGCTCACTCACATGACTCACACGCTGGCGGGCACGAAGAGCATCATGCTCACGTGATTGTGCCGCCTATCACGCTGAAGCTGGTGCTGGGCGTGCTGCTGGGCCTGACCGTGCTGACGGTTGCGACGGCGCAGCTGGAAGTGTGGGCGATGAATTACTTCAACATCTTGCTGCCCGCGTGGATCAACGTCACGGGCGCGATGCTGATCGCCACAGTGAAAGCTGTACTGGTGATGGCGTACTTCATGCAGCTGCGGTACGACAACCCGATGAACACGGTTGTGATGCTGTTCACGTTTTTTGCGGTGGGGCTGTTCCTGTTCTTCACCAGCTTGGACTTGTTCACGCGTGACCGCGTGTATGACTACAAGTCGACGGTGGTGGTGGCGGGCGGTACGGGCGAGCGAGTCGGTCTGCCGAGCGGTACGTCGCTCGTGGTGGGCATGAAGCAGAAGGCTGTCGAGAAGCTCGGCGCTGAACGCTATGAGTACGTGAAGTCGCACCTGCATCATGGGAAGCATGGCCATGGTGGCGAAGACACGACGGTGAGCAACGCGAATCGGAGCCGTCCTCGTGTCGGTCTGACGGTGCCTGCGAAGGCGCACGGCGACGACCATGGCGCGAACCATGGGGAATCGCACGAGAGCAAGCCGGCGGGCGGCTCACACAGCGGGCACTGAATGGAGCGGCAGATGCGCAAGGTTTCGGTGCGGGCAGCCACACCTGCAGATGTGCACGCTGTGCTGAGCTTCGTTCGCGAACTTGCGGAGTATGAGAAGGCGGCGGATCAGGTGGTTGCGACAGAGGAGAATCTGCGCGAAGATCTGTTTGGGCCGCGGCCGATCTGTGAGTCGATCATTGGTGAAGTGGACGGCGTAGCCCAAGGCTTTGCGCTGTTCTTTCACAACTACTCGACGTGGGTGGGGCGGCGCGGGTTGTATCTTGAGGATTTGTACGTGCGGCCAGCGGCACGGGGGTGCGGGCTGGGCAAGGCGCTCTTTGAGCATGTGGCGCAGATTGCTGTCGAGCGTGGATGCCAGCGGATGGACTGGATGGTGCTGGACTGGAACACGTCCGCACATGAGTTCTACCGCGCCATGGGTGCGGGTGGCATGGACGAGTGGACCATGTGGCGGCTGAAGGGGGATGCTCTGGCGCGGATGGCGAAGAGTGCGCGGTGAGCGAACCAGCAGGTTGATTGATTGCGGCGGGGACGCAGGGGCACAGAGATGATGCGGTGTCCAGCGTCGGCTGACGTTACTGGGTGGCCGACTTGTGGGTTGCTTGCGGCGCCAGCGTGGCTTGGATGACGCCGCGAAGGGGTTGGCCTTCGGCGTGGGTGATGACAACGGTGCCGGGCTTGGCGTGGATTGTCTTCACTTGCGCGAAGGCGACTGGTGCCATGCCCAGCGTGGGAGCGGGAGCGGCGCTGGTAACGGTGCCGATCACTTCGCCGGGTGCGTCGGCGGTGCCTTCGAGGGCTAGGGCGCTGGCGGGATCGGGAAGTGGCGGGTAAGGCAAGTCGTCCGGTTGCTGGTCGGCAGCGATGATGCGCTCGAACTTGATGGTGACGAGCGATTGCTTGCTCTGGCCACGCGCGTGCATGCGGGCGACGACTTCCTGGCCCAGGTAGCAGCCTTTGGTGAAGCTGACGCGATCGTGCAGGACGCCGGTCTCGGCGGGCAGGCTTTCGGGGCCGAAGTCCATGTTGTACAGCGGCGTGCCTGCTTCGATGCGGGCCATGTTGTACGCGTGCCAGCCAATGAGTTCGAGGCGGATGCTGGCGGCGGGGTCGTCGCGTTGCAGCAGGGCGATGGCGCGGCCGGGCTCGTGGTGGTGGCGCGGGTCGTGACCTTTGGCGACGAGTTCCTGCACCACGGCGTGGGCGCGATCAGCGGGAACAAAGAGCTCGTAGCCGGGGACGCCAGCAGTGTCATCTCGCAACACGATGACTGGTGTAGACGCGATGGTGAGCGTGGTCGCAGCATTCTGGGCGAGCGACAGCGGCGAGCCAGCGCAGAGTGCAAGCAGGTCGGCGGCTCGGGGGCCATGCAGGGCGAGCCGGTGGGTGGTTTGAGTGATGTCGGTGATGGCGCAATCTTCGGTAATGATGAAGGAATCGAGGCCCTTTCGCGTGCGGTCGGCGGCAAGCACGTCGACGTCGAGCATCGTTTCGTTCTCGAGTTGCAGCACGCGTATGTCGGCGTCGATGCGGCCCTTGCGGTTGAGCCAGAAGCTGCGGCGGCAGGTATTGGGAGCCAGGCCCTTCATTTCCTGCGTGATCATGCGGTTGAGGAAATCGAGGCGCTCTGGACCTGTGAGGCGGAGGACACCGCGCGTGGGTTGGTCGAGCAGAGCGGCGTGTTTGCGGAGCGAGCCGTATTCGAGTTCAATGGGGCCCAAGGCAGCGACCACGTCGCACGCTGGCGACATGTCGGCGGGGCCGTAGTTCATGAGAATACCGCCGGCGTCGCGGAAGAACGGGAGAAGCGGGGAGGGGAGCGTCACGAGGGAGGGTAGAGGTGACCAGGAGGGGAGGCGTCGAGGTGAAGTGACTCACTCTTTTCGATTGAGGAGGTCGGTGGCCTTCTTGAGCGTCTCCTTTTCCGCATCGGTCAGGCTTTGCACACCCTCGGCACGTTGTTTGGCCAGGATGCGATCGACCTCGGCGAAGATGGCTTGTTCCTTGGCGCTGAATTCAGCTTTCGCGGGACGCAGCACTTTTTCAGCGGCGGACTTGGGTTTGGTCGTGCGCGGAGTCTTGCGGCTGTCGCCGACGACGTCGAAGAAGTCGAGCAGCAGGTGGCTGTTGCGGGAGAAGAAGTAGCCGGCAATTGCGCCGCCAATGTGGGCCGCTTCGCCGCCTGCGTTGCTGGAGCCCCAGATGACCATGATGATGGCCAGACCCACATAGCAGTAGGCGAAGACCTTCATGCGCATGGGAACCGGCGGGAAGAGCAACTGCACGCGCTCGTCAGGCTCGAAGTAGGCACAGGCCATGATGACGCCGAACACGCCCGCGCTGGCGCCGACGAGTGGCGTCGTGGTGTTGATGTCGAGCAGACCGGGGATGACGGGCCAGCCTTGGCGGGCGAAGATAGCACCAAGGCCATTGAGGATGAGGTACATCAATCCGCCGCAGATGCCGCAGATGAGGTAGAAGGCGAGGTACTTCTTGCGGCCCAGGTGGTCTTCGACGATGCGGCCGAACATCCAAAGGCCCAGCATGTTGAAGGCGATGTGCAGGAAGCCGCCGTGGAGAAACTGGAAGGTGATGAGGCGCCAGACTTCGAGGCGCTGGAAGCCCATGTACGTGGAGAAGTGACCAAGGGTGAAGAGTGCGTCGTGCACTTTGTAGTACGCCGCGCCGACGATGTTGGGCGGGTTGACCGACTTGTCGATGAGCAGGCGACCGACATTGGCATCAACGCGGTGTTTGTCGGGCGAGTCTTTGTCGGAGGGAATGAGCGACGGGTAACGACCGCCTTCAGGGACAGGGCCGAGCTCCAAGTACGTCTTGTCGATTTCAAGCTTTGTGGAAGGCGTCACGGCCTCGGTCAGTACGACGGACTGCGTCATGCGGGGCAGGCCGGCTTCGTTGCGGAGTTTGGGAACGGTGTTGAGGACGATCTGAATGATGAAGATCGTGACGTTGATGATGATGAGCCAACCGGTCACGGACATCATGCGGGACATGAAGCCGGGGCTGTCGGTGGCCTGCGTGTATTGGCGGTCGTAGATGCCCATGGGAAAGCGATAAAGTGGAAGGCGATAAAGCGAAAATGGGGGAAGACGGCGGACGGTCGGTAAAGCCTCAGTGTTCTATCGGCAGGATGCCTCGGTCCTTCGCCAGAAGGAGCGTCAGCATTGTTTTGGCATCTCGAATTTCGCCTTTCGCGATGGCTGCCAGAGCCTGAGCGGGGGGGATGAGCCGGACGGTGATGTCTTCGTCGTTTTCGAGGTGCTGGCCGACGGCGGTCAGGTCTTGGGCGAGGAAGCAGGCCATGGCTTCGTCGGTGAGTCCCGGGGCGGTCAGGAAGGTGGTGAGGTGGGTGAGGGTGCCAGCGCGGTAGCCCGTTTCTTCGATGAGTTCGCGTGCTGCGCACACGGCGGGGTCTTCGCCGGGTGTTCTGGTGCCGGCGGGAAGCTCGAGCAGTGTGCTTTCTGTCGCGAGACGGAAGTTCTCAATGAGGACAACCTGTGGTCCTTGCGGGGTTTGGAGCAGCGGGAGGATGATGACTGATCCGGGGTGGCGGATGACTTCGCGCGTCAGGGAGGAGCCGTCGCGGCCAGTTGTTTCGAGAAGTTCGATATCAAACTTCACGCCACGGCGTAGCAATGTTCGCCTGACCGAGCGAGGAACAGTTGCGGCAACAGGTTTGTTGAGACTAACATCGTCTGGCGGCATCGCAGCAGGGTATCGCGGCCAATTGCAGTGACGTGCGAACATGGTGGAGGCTGTGAGACAACCTGAACACGCAGCACAGGGCGATGAGCCTTACGGCGATGCCATTGTGCGGCTCGAGGACGTTCACAAGCGATTTGGTTCGCAGGTTGTGCTTGATGGCGTCTCGCTTGCGTTTGAAGAGGGCAAGACAACGGTGGTGATGGGCCCCAGCGGCTGCGGCAAGAGCGTGATGCTCAAGCACATCGTCGGCCTTTTGCGACCCGACAAGGGGGCGATCTACTTCGCCGGCAAGCGCATCGATCAGCTTGATGAAGATGAACTCGCGCCGGTGCGGCTGCAGATCGGGCTGGTCTTTCAGATGGGCGCGCTGTTTGACAGCATGAGCGTGGAAGACAACATCGCCTTCCCGCTGATTGAGCACACGCAGTTGTCGGCGGGTGAGCGGCGTGATCGGATTGCGGAAGCACTTGAGACGGTGGATCTGCAAGGCGTGCAGCCCAAGTTGCCAAGCCAGCTTTCGGGCGGGCAGCGCAAACGCGTGGCAATCGCGCGGGCGCTGGTCATGCGGCCTCGCGTCATTCTGTTTGACGAACCGACAACGGGGCTTGATCCGATTCGCAGTGCGGGCATTGACGACTTGATCGTGCGCTTGCGAGAGAAGTTCAATGTGACCAACATCGTCGTGACGCACGATTTGGCGAGTGCGCGGCATGTGGCTGACCGGGTGGTGATGCTGCTGGGCGGCAAGGTGGCGGCTGATGGCTCGTTTGAGAGCCTCGCGAACAACGCTGACGTGCGGATTCAGCACTTCCTGACCGGCACGTACAGCGCGGATGACGAGCCGGGCATGCCCGAAGCTGACAAGAATCCGGCGACGCTCGAAGTTGATGCGAGTAATCCACGATTGTTCAAGCGCGGGAAAGACAAGCGGACGAGCTGACTCACGCAAACGAGAAAGAGTGCAGAGTGAATAGGCTGTTTCTACGGGATTTGTTGACAGGTATCGTCGCGCTGGCTTCGCTGGCGGGGTTGATCCTCACGCTCATTTTCTTTGGTGAGTTGACGCCGCTCGCGGAGCGGAATTATGAGTTTCAGATGCGCGTGGCCAACGCGGGCGGACTGGACGAGACCAGCCCGGTGACGCTCAATGGCGTGAAGGTCGGTCAGGTGATTGAGAGCAAGCCGATGACCGGTGCGGCTAGCGGCGAGAATCCTGGCGCGATGCTGAAGCTGCGTGTTCGTCGCAATATCGAGATTCCACGGGCCAGCAAGATCAGTCTGGATCGCGGCTTTGTGGGCGGGAGCACGCTGGAGTTTGTGACCATCAGCCTGACACCCGAGCAACTGCGGGACACCGTCAAGGCGGGCGAAGTGATGGAAGGCGGCGCGCCCGAAACGCTGATCGGTTCGATCAAGCAACTCGTGGAGGGGCCGCTCGCGCAGTTCAGCAGCACGGCGGAGAAGATCGATGCCCTGGCGATGGAGTACACCAAGCTGGGAGCGCGGCTGAATGAACTGGTGGAGCCCCGCACGGTCGCGGATGTCGCGGCGGGGAAGGATCCGAACCTACGCAGTACGCTGGCTCGCATTGATGTCGCAGTGACCAATGCCAACACGTGGCTGGCGGATGAACAACTTCGCACGCAGTTTCAGAGCATCGTGGCCAAGGCTGACGGCGTGCTGAGTGAAGCCAAGACGCTGGCGGAGGCCTGGACGACGACGGCACAGACGGCCAACGAGACGGTTCGCAGCGTGAGCAACGACGTTCGCAATGCCACCGAAAAGCTGAACGAACTGGCGGGCAATGCGAACGCGGCCCTCAGCAATGTGAAGACGGCGGGTGATGAACTTGCCAAGGCCCTTGAAGCGGTCAACAGCGGCAAGGGGACCTTGGGCCAGTTGGTGCACAATCCGGACTTGTACCGCAACCTTGACGACGCTGCCAAGCGGCTGGACAAGGCCCTGACGGAAGCCCAGCAGATGCTGGAGAAGTACAAGAACGAGGGGATCAAACTGAAGCTGTGACGACAGAAGTCGCTTGGCTCATGCCGACGGGGGGAGTTGACGAAGAAAGGACTGGTCACAGACAAACGCAGAGGCCGCATTAGGCGCGACGATCATACGATTGGAATACCAACCGAAGAACTCTAGCGATCGGAGGAAATCACGGGCATGCACCTCCGGCAAGGACGTTAAGGAAGTCCAACACATCTTGGTCTTCGGGGAAGGCTCCGTTGTTGTTGAAGTCAATGTCGTTGCAAACGTTGCCAGAACTGCATTCGCCGCCGCCAAGGACGTTAAAGAAGTCCAACACGTCTTGGTCTTCGGGGAAGGCTCCGTTGTTGTTGAAGTCAATCGAATCGCATGCGGCAAGGATTGTGAAACGACGATCTTCGGAGCTGAACTGTTTGTTCCGGAACCGGGACACAACACCCCACACGTACTCACCTGGGGGCAGGGAATCGGCAACAGGCAGCACCACAGAAGTTGTCCCGCCCGGCATCTGGTAAAAAACCCTCACAGGTTCGTCGTCAACGATCTCGGTGCCGGAGAAAATGTAAACGCTGACGGTGTCATTTGCACCGGTTGACCATTCGAAGGTGATGGATGAGCCGCTTGCGACCGCGGCGGATGGTGCCGGTGCGGTGAGATTCACCGTGTCATCGAATGCGTACAGGCTTGAGTCCGCTGGGTCCGCGTTCCATCCAATGACGTCGAGTGCCTCTACGTCGGCGCGAGTGAAGTAGGGAAAGCTCAAATTGCCCTCGACAAGAGAGTTGTTCCTAGGGTCCATGATACCTATCGCTGTCGGGGGCGTGAGTCGCTCGAAATCTCGCCAGTGCGCAGTGCCGTATCCGTCGCCTCCCGCTCGTCTTCCTCTCGCTGCCTTGTATGAACGCGTAGCGCTGTTGAGAGCCGTGACGACGCTGGCTTCCTCAGTAGGTCTGAACTCACGGGGTGTCGAGGTAAAGTTCTGAGCAGTAATTGGAACGGCACCGTCTGAGAAACGCAGCATGTCCAGAGTGGTGAGCGATGACGGTGGTGACGCCCCCAACACGAAGGTCGTGAAACCCAGGACGTGCATCGTCTCGTGAACCACGGTTGCCTCAAATAGGATGTGGCGATCTAGTATCTTCTTTCCTTCCCAAAATTGCCACTTCGTCTCCGCGTCGGGCGGACGGAAAGTCAACGAGCCATCAATCTGGTTTGTCGTCGTTGAAAATGCAAGGTGCTTGTTGAGGCTGTTGGGTATTGTAATGAAATTGGCTGAACGGACTTCGGGGGTGTCGTAAAAATACGGCAGCACACCGTTAGGCAGAGCTTCATACAGGCTGATCTCGCTCACCGACTCATCGTCAGCGGTCGCCTTTGCTATGAGCTTGTCACGAGCACTCGTGACCGTCGCAGGCTGGAAGATCGATGATAGAGCTTGTGCCGTAACGCCAGGCTCGGCCGTTGGTCCCCAGACGACGTCAATCGAGACAGTGCCTGTGCTGGCAACCAGTATCTTTTCAAGATGGGCCTTGGCACGGTCTAGCGCCTTGCTCATCGCATCCACACGCCTCTGATCATCCAACGCCGCGAGTGCCTGAGGCCCATCTACATTGTATGTGACCGTCCATTGGGCGAGAGCCTCGTGCGAACAGATTGCCAACACTCCAAGTGTTGCAAAGATTCGGGGTGCATTTATCACAGAGATCGATCTCTTGGGTTCGTTCATAGAGTCATGGGTCATGTTTAAGCTCCTACTGGGCACGTTGAAGTGTATCGACGCTCGGAGCCTTTAGACTACCAAAAACGGTCCGGGCAGTCAAGGGGCGTTCGCGCGAATGCATCTATTGCACAAGTCTGCCGAACGTTCGACTCGCGCGAGAGTCACAAAAAACAAAGGGCGGCTGATCGGTTGCCCTGCTCAGCCGCCCAAAGGGGGTCAGTGGTCTGTTGTCGGATTGCACGACAACTCGCGCGGCACCGGCGATGCGCAAGCAGCCACGATTGTCTCAGGTGCACACTGTCATGCGGCTTCCTTCTTGGCGGGCGCTTCGATGGTTGCGTTCTCCACCGTGACGGTGGGGCCGGTGCGACCGAAGTTGATGATGACGATGTCGCTGAGCGGCCCTGCGAGATCGCTGCGCTGGCCCTGAATGGTGTACTGCACCATGTCGGGTCCGGCGACGAACGTGCTGTCGGTGAACTGTTTCTGGCCCGTCACGCCCACAAAGGCGAACTCGCCGGTAGTGCCCGTGCGGCGACGGACGATGTAGCTCGTGCCTTGTGCACCCTGCGGGTTGGTGACTTTCCACTTGAGGGTGATGGCCCCGGTCGTGGGTACGATGCCGACGGTCACGGTGTTGGGTTTGCCGGGCGGGGGCAGCGGCACGGGCGTTGTCGGCACGGGCAGGTCGGCCAGGATGTAGATTTCCGCAGGCTTAGCTTGTTGCTCGGCGAAGGCTTTGATGTCGCGGATCAGATCGGCGGCGAGGCGGCGGCAGTCACGCGTCGCGTCCTGCTGCGATTCGGTCGCGTTCTTGGCCGCCTGGATCGCGGTCAACTGCTGGTTGTAGCGTTCGCGGGCCAGTAGCGCCGCGCTGACAAACGCCGTCGCTTGTGCAGCAGTAATGCCAATCGACGTCGGCGATGCCTGCCACGCCTGACTGCGAAGGTCGGCCCAGTCAAGAAAGTCCTGCAATTTGCTCGGCACGATTGCCATGAAACACGCTCCTCTGCATCTGGTGCAGTGGCCGCCCCCGCGCCCCCGCCGGCCAGCCGCCCACGCGGCGACTTCCGGCAAGCATGCGGCGCGAGCGCATGCCTGATGCTCTGTGCTTCGCGTGAATCGCGTCGGAACTTGAACAACCTTGCCACGCACGTGCGCATTGCAGGTTTACAGACGTGCGCACATCGCGAGCCGCCGCCCGCGACGGCTTGCGAGTGATGCTCTCGCGCGAGTACCAGGCGTCCGTAAGTTCCGCAAATACAGGCTTACCCGCCGCGCCAATGCAACTACGTGGCTAGGAGGCCTGCAAAGGTGGCACAGACGGCTGCGTCAACAACTCATTCGCGCGGAGAGAGCGTCGACTCATTCGCGCGAATCATGGAAGAACGCGTACTTATGAGCGGATACGCCGCGCCGCTTCCTCGTTGATCCGCTCGTCATACGAGTCCATTCGCACCGATTGAGAGCGCAGGAGGAGTGACGGCCGCTCAGCCCGCATGATCTGCTTGCTTGTGCGGCGTGCCAGACCGCAACAAGAGTCGGCTGGCCGGATACTCCACTCGTCCGAAACGACTACTTGCCAAGGACGCGATCCACAGCCTGCTTGCTGGCGTGATTCGCCAGTCGTCGACCACAGTTTGCGCATGCGGTGTACTTCGAGCCGTTGACTTCGACCTTGTAGATGGTTTTGGCCAATTTAGCCCCGCATAATCCGCAAGTTCTGGGGGTAAGAACACCCTTGATGACGTGATAGAAAAAAAACAAAGCGACCGTTAGACCCAAGAGCGCACATATCCAGTCCATACGACAACCTTTCCACCGGGAAAATTCGTACGTTGCGACTTTTCATCGACGTTGAATTGACAACTAATGGCAAAATCACCGGGATTGCGACTCAAGTTCGTTCTTGATTGACGAAATGATCTTGGGCGGAAAGGGATCTTGAGAGTCATCCAGCACGCTGTTGATGTCCTTGTCATTCTGGGAAGCGACATGAAGGTCAAACGTACCCGCTGACTGCTGTCGGAAGTAGACGCCGACGACAACATTCCACGTCGTCATGGTGAATCCCTTGCTCGCGATGATCGCACGGGTGACAGGGTCGGACGATTTCACCTTGAGCCCATGCACCTTGAGAGCAGTCTGGGCTGCTGCGATGATCTGGTTTTCGTCAGTCGCCTTTACGACGGCCCCGTCATGCCACAGGCGAGCCTTGGACCTTCCTCGCAACGCAAAGTCCACGTCATCCGCCCGGGCGGGAAGGTTACTTGTGCTTGTGCAGCCCGTTAGCACGGCGAACATGACGCATGTAACGGCCAGTAGCTTGAACATGGTGTATCTCCTGTCAATGTAAGTGCTTGTCTGCGCAGACAGCCGTACATCGGCGCCGCGCAGGCACGTCATTGTAACAGTCGGGCTGGGATTTTGGCCCGGCCTCGGATGCAAGGACTCAGGGAACAGACGAGATGTTGTGCTGGGTACCTCGGCGCAGAGTCGCACTGTCCGCGTTCCCCCGCCTCCGCTCCGCCTCTCCGCGACCGCCTTTGGATTCTGCACAAAATGGCCGGACCAGGCCGATACAGGGGCTTAGTGGCTGATCTGCTGGACCAATCTGATATTGATGCACTCTTGTCGTCCGCGGCGGTGCCTGCGGACGAGGTGGTGGCCTCATCGTCGTCGCTGATCTTCTCGAAGCGGAATCGCGATCCTGAGACGACGGAAATCAAGATTTACGACTTCAAGCGGCCCGAGCGCGTCAGTAAAGACCAGATGCGAGCGTTGCAGACGCTGCATGAGGCCTTTGCCCGTAACTTTGGTGCCAGCTTGTCAGGCTTCTTGCGGACGATTGTGGAAGTGAAGGTCGCGACGTGCGAGCAGATGACGTACGCGGAATTCACCAGCGGACTGCCCAACCCGACGAGCTTTAACCTGGTTGCGGCGGATGGGCTTGAAGGACAGATGTGCCTTGAGATCAGCCCGCTGATCATCTATCCGATCATCGACCGGTTGCTGGGCGGCAGCAGCAACGAGCTGTTCATTCCGCAGCGGCCTATGACGCAGATTGAGACGCGTCTGATCAACAACGTGACGACGCGCGGGCTGACTGCGCTGAGCGAAGCGTGGGCGAAGATTCGCGAGATGCACTTCCGCGTGAGCGCGTCGGAGAGCAATCCGCAGCTTGTGCAGATTGTGCCGCCGAATGAAGTCGTGGTGGTCATCGCGTTTGAGCTGAAGCTGGGCAATCGCGCGGGCACGATGAACCTGTGCATTCCGTACAACGTTATTGAACCGTTCATGGATCGCTTGTCGAGCCAGAGCTGGTTCAGTGCTGCCAAGAACACTCGTAGCAAGGAAGTCGAAGAGACGATCTCGCAGAACCTGAACCGTGCGCCGCTGCAGGTGACGGGGCTGCTGGGTGAGACGACGATGACGGTGAAGGAACTGCTGACGCTCGCAGCGGGGGACATCATCGTGACCGAGAAGCTTGCGAAGAGCCCGGTGGTGGTGTGTGTGGAGGGGGAAAAGAAGTATCTGGCCCAGATCGGGCAACTGCGTGGGCAGCGAGCGCTGCGTGTCGTGCGGCCAATCACTGTGGCGGACCGGGTGTAACGGTTCAAGCTTCGTGGCGCGAGCGGATCCAAGACGAAGCGTGCCGCTGGGTGATATGGTGTGCGCGTGACGGCAAATGAAGGCCAAGTTGGTAGCGAAGGCACAAACAACGCGGTGGGCGTTGGGGTTGTTGTCATTGGGCGCAATGAGGGGGAACGGTTTCGGCGATGTGTGATGTCGCTGGTGGGGGATGCCGGCGCGGGGGGCATACGACCGCCCACGAGGGGCGGCCTGCCTGTTGTCTATGTGGATTCGGGATCGACTGACGGCAGCCAGCAGTTTGCGAAGGACGCGGGCGTTGAGGTGGTCGCTCTGGATATGTCCACTGCTTTTACTGCGGCACGAGCGCGAAACGCGGGGCTGGCACGGCTGCTCGAGATCGCGCCGCACGTGGAGTTTGTGCAGTTTGTGGATGGGGACTGCGAAGTGCATCCAAACTGGCTTGTGGCGGGAGCGGCCGCTCTGAGAGCGGAAGAAAAACTCGCGGCGGTAAGTGGTCGGCTGCGAGAACGGTTTCCGGAAAAGAGCCTGTATAACAAGCTGGCGGATATTGAGTGGGACCGGCCGATCGGCCTGGAGAAGAGCTGCGGCGGCAACGCGATGTTTCGCGTGCGAGCCTTGCAGGAAGCGGGCGGGTACGACGCGACGCTGATTGCAGGCGAAGAGCCGGAGCTCTGTGCTCGGCTGCGGGCGAAGGGTTGGCTGATTCGGCGCATTGCTGATGAGATGGCCCTGCACGATCTGGCGATGTTCAAGCAGAAGCAGTGGCTGACGCGGGCGAAGCGGCATGGATTTGCGATGCTGGAAGTCAGCCGATTTCGCACGGCCGCAAGCCGCGGGTTGTTCAGTCAACAGATGCGGAGTGCGGTGATTTGGGGGTTGGCGATTCCCGTAGTGCTGTGGGCGTTTGCGATCAGTTTCATGCTGTGCGTTCTCACGGGTGGTCTGTATCTTGTCAGAAACTGGGTACTCGCCGTCGGCGAGCTTGCACCGAAACCCGCTGATCGCGTGTTGGAGTGGCTGGCGTTTGTGACAGCGGCCGCCGTTCTCATTCTGGTCGTGCCGGCGACACTGCCTTCGCTACTGACAATTTCCCAGTGGCTGCGACTTGCGGCGCGGGCGCGGCGGGAGAAGCCACTGTCGTGGGGTGAGGCATTGCTGTATTCGCGGCTGCTATTGGCGAGCAAGGGAGCGAATGTGCGGGGTATGCTGCAGATGCTGGTGCGGCGTTGGCGCAAGGGGCCGACGAAGTTGATTGATTACAAGACTCAGGCAACTGCCTGAACGTCCGGGTATGTGCCGCAGGGCCGTGCAGACGGAGCAACCAGACAATTTGCGACCGCTCATGGCCCTTGCCCGGTGGCAAGACAACGATTGCCGCCCTGCTATGGTCGATAATGCCATGGCTGGTCGATCGGTTGCTTTCCTGCGTGCCACATATGTCGAAGGTTGAGTGCCAGAACGGTTCCGGTGTCCAATTGCCTGCCGCGTGCGATGCGGGAGGTGTGGCGTGATTCATTACATGACGAGCGAAGGGCTGGGGTCGCCCTGGGTGGGCAATGAGATTCGGATTGTGACGAAGGCGGGCGTGCCGGTGGTGCTGCATTGCATGCGGACGCCTGGGAAGATTCACTTTGATGCGCAGTGGGCGAAGGACATGCAGGGAAGCGCGAAGGCGCTGTATCCGCTGCCGGTGGGGAAGTTGATTGCGAGTAATCTCGCGGCGCCGTTTGTGTTTGGTGGGCGCTGGATCGGCGCACTTGCGAATGCGGTTGTTGGCGAGCGAGAAAATCTGCGGGCGCGAGTGGCCTGTTTGTCGCACTTCTTTGTGGCGTGCATGTGGGCGATGGATGTGCGCAAGCAGGATGTGACGCATATTCATGCGCAGTGGGCTTTCAGCAGCGCGAGTATCGCGATGTATGGCGCGTGGCTGCTCGGCAAGCCGTTTTCGTTCACTGGGCATGCTGTTGACTTGACCAAGCAGCGAGTTGCGCTGTGCGACAAGATCAAGCGGGCGAAGTTCATCATCGCCATCAGCGAGTGGCACAAGCGGTTTTACATCGAGCAAGATGGCGGCGCAACGAAGGACTTGGCGAGCAAGATTCATGTGGCGTATTGCGGCATTTATACGGATGAGATGGTGCCGCCGAACGCAGAGCATCAGGCCCTCAGAGCCGGGCCTGATCGCACGTTTACGATTCTAAGCGCGGGGCGGCTGATTGGGAAGAAGGGTTTTCCGTACGTCATTGAAGCGTGCAAACTGCTGAAGGACCGCGGCGTGAAGTTCCGCTGCGTGATTGCGGGGAGCGGGCCGGATGAAGCGATGTTGCGCGGCATGATTGAGAAGCTGGGCGTCGGTGAATGCGTGGAAATGACGGGCAAGGCTCTGCAGCAGGAGAAGATTCCAGCGTTCATGCATGGCGGTGATGTATTCACGCTTGCGTGCGTGTGGGCAGACGATGGCGATGTGGATGGCTTGCCGCAACTGACGATGGAAGCGATGGGATGCGGCCTGCCTGCTGTGACGACGCGGCTGGTGGGCAATCCTGATCTCGTGATTCACGAAAAGACGGGGCTGCTCGTCGAACCCAATGACGCGAAGGGCCTTGCAGACGCGTTGGAGCGGCTGGCGAAGGATCGCGCGTTGGCGGCCAAGCTCGCCGTTGCGGGGCGCAAGCATGTGCTGGATGTGTTTGATATCACGCGGAGTCTGGAGCCGCTGATTTCGCAGTATCGTGCGGCGCTGCAGGCTGCGGGCAAGAGCGGAGAGACTCGCACGGCGCGTGCGGAGGAGAGGACAGCATGATCATTTCACAGACGCCGTATCGTGTGAGTTTCGCGGGCGGCGGCACGGATTTGCCGGCGTTTTATCGCCAGGAAGCTGGCGCGGTGCTGAGCGTGGCGATCACGAAGCACATGTACGTCGCGTTGAGCAAACGCTTCGAGCCCAGCGTGCGCGTGGCGTACAGCAAGACGGAAATTGCGGACACGCGTGATGAGGTGCAGCACACGATTGTGAAAGCTGCGCTCAAGATGGTTGATCTCGGGCCTCACATGGAGATCGTGACGATCGGCGATGTGCCGGCGGGCACGGGCATGGGCAGTAGCAGCACGCTGACGGTGGGGTTGCTGAATGCTCTGTATGCGATGAAGGGCAATGTGACCAGCCCAAAGAAGCTTGCGGAAGAGGCGAGCAGGATTGAGATTGACATTCTGGGCAGTCCGATCGGCAAGCAAGATCAGTACGCCGCGGCATTCGGAGGGCTGAACTACATCCGCTTCAACAGCGACGACAGCGTGGATGTGCAGCCTGTGCCGACAGCGGCGGAGACACTGAAGGAACTGGAGAAGCGTGCGATCATTCTCTACACGGAGAAGAAGCGCGACGCGAATGACATCTTGAAGAAGCAGAGCGAAGGCACGGGCGAGAAGATGCGCCTGCTGCGCGAGATGCGCGACTTGGCGAGCGAAATGCGCGGCGTGATCAGTGGGCGTGGCAACCTTGATGAGTTCGCGCGGTTGCTGCACGTTGGCTGGGAACTGAAGCGCAGCATGGGTTTTGGCATCAGCGATCCGGTGATTGATGACATGTACGCGGCAGCACGCAAAGCTGGCGCACAGGGTGGCAAGCTGCTTGGTGCGGGCGGTGGTGGGTTTGTCTTCCTACTTGCACCGCCGGAGAAGCACGATGCCATTCGTGAAGCGGTGGGCAAGCCTCGAGAGTTGAAGTTTGAAGTCGACCGGCTTGGAAGCAGGATCATTTTCATTTCGTAGGATGGGTCGCGGAGATGCGGAGGGAAGCGGAGCAACGCGGAGTTGGAGTGGTCTGGTCGGCGGTTGTCGGGTTTGGGTGAGGTGTTGCTGACTCTCTGTTTCACTCCGGTCATTCTCTGGTTTGCATTCCGCTGTGTTGCAGTATTCGGAGGTTCTCATGGGCGGCACGATGATCAACTCGGCTTCGGCATACTTCGCGGAGATGCAGCGAGCCGCCGCGGCGATGGACCAGCGGGCGATTGAGCGATACGCGGACCTCTTGTACGCCGCATGGCAGCGTGATGCGACGGTGCACATCTTTGGCAATGGCGGCAGCCACGCGAACGCGAGCCACACGGTGGCGGATTTTGTCAAGACGGCGATGGTGGACGGCAAGCGACGGCTGCGGGCGTTGTGCATGAGCGACAATCTGCCGATGCTGACGGCGGTGGGCAATGACTTGAGCTATGCGGACTCGTTCGCGTTTCAGCTTGAGAGCTACGCGCGAACCGGTGATGTTGCAGTGGCGATCAGTTGCAGCGGCAACAGTCCGAACATCATCAAGGCTGTTGAGGTCGCCAAGAAGCTGGGCTTGACGGTTGTCGGGCTCACTGGTCTCAAGGGCGGCAAGCTTGGGCCCTTGAGTGATGTGCACATCAATGTGCCCAGCGAGAATTTCGGGGTAATCGAAGATCTGCACATGAGCGTTGGGCACATTGCGGCGCAGATGTTTCACAATAGATTGAAGAGCTGAAAAGTGGCCACATGGTCAAGTGGCCACATGTCCAAAGCAAGATCCCAGATCGATACATTGGGCCATTTGGCATTGTGACCATGCGGCCATTTTCGCGGAGCGACTATGCATGTTCTCATCACGGGCGGCGCGGGGTTCATCGGTTCACACACGGCGGACGCGCTGCTGAAGCTGGGTTACAAGGTGCGTGTGCTGGATTCCCTCGAGGAGCCGGTGCACCCCGGGCACAAAAAGCCCGCGTATCTCGATCCGCGCATTGAGTTCGTCAAGGGCGACGTTCGCGATGAGAAGGTACTTCTGGAGTGCCTTCGCGGCGTAGACGCGGTGTATCACCTCGCGGCATTCCAGGATTACCTGCCCGTGTTCTCGCGGTACTTTGATGTGAACGTGACGAGTACGGCGCTCATCTATGAACTGATCGTGGGCGAGAAGCTGCCCGTCAAAAAGGTGATCGTGGCGAGCAGTCAGGCGACGCTGGGTGAAGGTGCGTATCGCGATGCCGATGGCAGGGTGTGTCTGCCTGACATTCGTGATGACGCACAGCTGGCTCGCGGCGAGTTTGAGTGCAAAGCGCCCAGGGGCTTTCGCGGGCCGATCACGTGGATGGCGACGGATGAGACCGTTGCGAATCCGCAGAATCAGTACGGCATCAGCAAGATCGCCGAGGAGAAGGTTGCGTTGCACTTGGGCAAGCGGTATGGCATTCCCAGCGTCGCGATGCGGTACAGCATCGTGCAGGGGCCGCGGCAGAGCTTCTACAACGCGTACAGCGGGGCGTGTCGCATTTTCTGTTTGTCGTTCCATGTGGGTCAAGAGCCGAGCATCTATGAGGACGGGCAGCAGATCCGGGACTTCGTGAACATCCATGACGTGGTGGATGCGAACCTGCTGTGCTTGCATGACTCGCGTGCGGATTACGAGATGTTCCATGTCGGTGGTGACAAGGCGTACACCGTTTCGCAATTCGCCAGCGCGGTGGCGGATGTCTTTGGCGTGAAGGGCTATGTGCCGAAGGCATGCGGCAAGTATCGCTTTGGTGATACGCGGCACATCTTCAGCGATGTGAGCAAACTCAAGGCACTGGGTTGGAAGCCCACACGCGGTGTGCATGACAGCGTGGATGCGTATCGCGGCTGGCTGCAGAGTGCGGATAACGTCGCTGCGATTCTTGATTACGCGAACAAGGCGATGGCGAAGATGAACGTGGTGCGCGAGATCAAGAAGTAGGCATTGGGCATTGGTGAAAGGCAATTGTGATGCGGATGCCGAACGACAACGTCAGGGTTCTATTGACGGCGGCGGGGGTGGGGTCGCGGCTGAAGCCGATCACGGACTCGTTGCCAAAGGCGCTCGTGCCGATTGCGGGCAAGCCGCTGTTGCAGTATTGGTTTGATGCGTTTGCACACGCTGGCATTCGGCATGTGCTGGTGAACACGCATCACATGCCTGAGCAGATTCGGGCGTTCTTGCACGCGCAGAACGCAACGGGCAGGTTTGCAGCGGTCGAGACGTATGAGCCGACGCTGCTGGGCAGCGCCGGCACCATCTCGGCAAACGAGGCGTTCGTGCCTCGCGACGGCGGTGATGTGCTCATCATCTACAGCGACAACCTGAGCAACGTGGATCTGAGCAAGTTTCTCGCGTTTCATCGCTCGCATGGCGATCCATTCACGATGCTGCTCTTCCGTGCGCAGTTTCCGGAGAAGTCGGGCATCGCTGAAGTGGCGGCGGATGGCAAGGTTCTGAGCTTTGTGGAGAAGCCCAAGCAGCCGAAGAGCGATCTGGCGAACGCCGGCATGTACGCGATGTCAGCTGCGATGTGGCATGAGATCGCGTCGTGGAAGGCATTTGATATCGGCTTTGATGTACTGCCGCGGATTGTCGCGAACGGGCGGATGCGAGCGATTGAACACGCAGAGGTTGCACGCGATGGCAAGCCGTATCACCGCGATATCGGCACACACGAAAGCCTGGCGATCGCGAACGCGGAAGCGCCGGGCGTGTTTGGCGGATAAGAAGAACGCCCCACGGGGTGTGGTGCTCGGCATGTCGCGAACTGTGATGCGAGTTCAGCGGCGGCGGCGGGTCGATGCGATGCCAGCGAGAGCGAGCATGCCCAACGTTGCGGGTGTGGGGATTGTGACCGTCCAGGCTTGCTCATTGATGACCGCGAAGCCGGTGTTCAAGCTGCCAGTACCGGCGAAGGTGAGACCGTCGCCGCTGACTTGGTTGATGCGGAGATTGGACCAGTTGGCGAAGTCGATGCTGTTGGCGGTGAAGAGCTGGGCGGGTGTGAGGATCGCGCCGGCGGCGTGCGAGTAAATGTTGCCGCTGGCGAGCACCCAGAAGTCCCCATTCGCGCTTGCTTCGGTGGTGCCCAGGTCAACCAGGGACGAGGTGATGAGTTGCGTACCGGTCGCGGCGGTCCAGCGGAAGAGGCCCTGGCCGACGGATTCCGGCGCGTTGCTGTAGACGGCGTTCCACCGATAGAAGCCGTAGACAACTTGGCCATCGCCCGAGAGGGCTTGGCCGCGGCTGGACTCTTGGAAGAAGATGTCGCCGGGTGTGATGCTGGCGGGGCGAGAGAACGACGCGGCGGATTGGGCGTAGCGGACGGCGCCTTGATTTCCCACTGGGCCTGCATCTGTGCCGAGAGCGGTCAAGCCGTCGCTGCTCATGCCAAACCACGAAACCTCGTCTGCGGGGGGGAATCCCGGATCGGTGAGTGTTTGTGAACTGGGAAAGGCGGTGTCGACCGCCTGCTCGATGTACGAAGTGCCGTTCCAGTTGAAGGCCCGACGACGTGTGAAGTCGACGCCATACTGATCAGCGAGGAGTCGTGAACCGTCGGCAGAGATGAAGCGAGCGAAGTGTGATTCGCTGCTGTCGTTCGACATCGCCGGGCTTGACCATGCGCCGCCGCGGTGGACATGGACTTGTTCGAAGAATGGCAGACCGATGCTGCGCATGCCGCTGAGGACAAAGTCGCCATTGCTCGACGCGCGAACGACGGTGGGGGTCTTGCCGATGACTGTGCCCAGTGACTGCCACGGGCCGCCGTTGCGCAGGCGGAAGACCTCGGTGCTGGTCTGCGCGACGAGCGTGGAGCCGTCGGCGCTCATGTCGCTGATGGTGGCTTTCTCGCCGCTTGGCAGGTTGATGACCGCTTGGAGCGATTGTGCAATCGCGAGCGGACAGGCAAGGCCTGCACAGGCAACGCCGCTGATGAGCAGCACGACGCGAGCGGAGATGGACATCGCAAGCCCTCTTCGAGAAACGCCTGACGCGTGCGACGCCTCCCAAGCGAGCGCGGGTCGGGTCCTTTATTCTGCATCGGATTTCGACGGGGTGCCAGCAAAGTGGCGAGAATTCCGGGGCGGGGCGTGCAGTAACCGGCGGAGGGACGTGGTGTTTGGGGTTTGGAAGAGCCGGTTTCTGCGCACAGGGGCGTAGCTGGGCGAGTTGGCGTGCAGTGCGGCGGCGGGCCAGACGCACCCAAGAAAAACGTCCCGCTGGCGGGCCAGCGGGACGCATGGGAGACAAGTACGTGACGTCAGATCGCTTTACACCGGCATGCTGCCCTGCACCGGGCGGTCTTCGAGGGCAACCTTTTCGCGGCTCTGCGTGAAGACGCGCTCGCCGGGCATGGGAGCGAAGCGGCTGCCGTACATCGGCAGGCGTTTGTTGGCGGTGCTCTTGGGCAGGAAGGGCACGACCGCGAGCAGCAGACCGATGAGGGCGACGTTGGCGGCGAGCATGGGCAGCGTGGCGGTGTAACCCAGGTAGATCATGACGCTGACCACGACGACGTGGGCGAGCGCGAGGGGAATGACCACGTTCCACGCGCTGGTCATGATCTGATCAAACCGCAGACGAGGAATCGTCCAGCGCACGACCATCATGAAGCAGACCACCAGCGTGACCTTGACGAGGAAGACGCCAACCTTCAGCAGCACGCCAAGCAGGCCCGCGGGCTCGCTGGAGAGCAGCGGAATCTCGGGCACGAACGGCAGGAACTGCAGGCTGTAACCGCCGAAGAAGAGCAGCACCATGAACGCGCTGCTGGTGACAAGGTGGGCGTACTCCGCAAGGAAGAACAACGCGAAGCGCATCGACGAGTATTCGGTGTGGTAACCGCCCACCAGCTCCTGCTCGGCTTCGGCGTTGTCAAAGGGAGCGCGGTTGCCTTCCGCCAGAATCGCGATGAAGAAGATCAAGCACGCGAGAGGCTGAGCGAAGACCAGCCAGCCGTGCGTTTCCTGATAGCGAATGATGCCGTCAGGCCGCACCGTGCCGATGGCGAGCAGGGCCGCCATGAGCGCGAGCCCGAGGGGAATTTCGTACGAGATCATCTGGGCGCTGGCACGCATGCCGCCCAGGAAGGAATACTTGTTGTTGCCCGCGTAACCGCCCAGCGTGACGCCGTAAATCCCGATCGCGGCGACCGCCAGCAGATATATCACACCCACGTGCACGTTCGCGCCCATCACATGCACGGGTCCGCCCGCGATGGTCATGTCAATCAGCGGAATCGTGAAGGTCGGCACGTTCACGACGCCGCCCCAGGGAATGAGAATGAAACCCATGAGGGCCGGGACCACGATGGCGATGGGCGCGAGGCTGAACAGAGCCTTGTCGGCGTGCAGGGGCGTGTAGTCTTCCTTGAGCATGAACTTGATGCCGTCAGCCAGACTCTGGCCCAGCCCGATCATGCCCTTGAGCGGCGACAGAATCGCCAGACCAAAGTCAAACCCCACGCGATTGGGGCCGACGCGATCCTGGATATACGCCGAGATCTTGCGCTCAAAGTACACGAGGTACGCGCACAGGACGAGAATCACGTGAACCATCAGGAAAATGGTCACCGCCGACACGAGAAGTTGAGCCGTCAGCCAGGAGGGTGCAGTCATTGCGGGGTCAGGGTAGGCGGGGGGGAGCGAACGAGCGAACAAGCGAACGAGCCAACGAGGGGGAGACGCAAGGCACTGGGCATTGGGCACGAGGCACTGGGGGGAAGACTCGGACGCATCATCCGCGAACATGTGCAGGCTCGTGATAACGGCGTGAACACCGCGAATTGGTGGGCGTGGGCGGGCAGTTCGTACGCGGCGATGGCTGGCCTCTGCGTGTTGATTGTCAGTTTGCACGTGCTGGCTGGCAATTTGCACGTGCTGGTTGGCAGTTCATGCGTGTTGATTTGCAGTTCACACGTGTTGACTGGCATTTTGCACGGGTTGACTGGCGTTCCACACGTGTTGATTGGCAGCTCATGCGTGTGGGTTGATGGTTTGCACGAACAGACTTGCAGCCGATGCGTGTGTGCTGAGGGCTGCGTCGCGTCTGCTGGCGCGGCGTGGCAGTGTTTATGCGGCCTGCCCGCACAGACGGCACAGCCAGCCGCGCGGCGGGCTTGGCTCTGCGCCTCTGCGGCTGGTCTTCAAAGGGCCGCTGAGGGGCGGAGGGGAGCGGAGGAACGCGGAGGCGAAGGCATGGAGAGTGGGGTTGTGGCTGCGCGCGGGCGCAGCGCGGACACGCTTCTTCTCCCCTCGGCGTCTCTCCACCAACCTCCGCCCCTCCGCGACCGCTCACGCCTTCGTCGCCGCAGGAGCCGCAGGTTCGTTGCGTTCTTCGGGGTCGAGCTTGCTCATGCCGTAGGCGATGGCGATGCCCAGCAGCACGAGGCCGAGGCTCGCGGCGATTTGCGTTGGCGTCGGCGTGAAGAAGGCCATGCGGTAGTCTTCGGGGTCGAACGATGCCTTGTTCTCGTCGGTCACGACGATGCCGCGGATCACATCGCCGGGCACGGGCGGGACGCCTTCGCGGAAGGGCCACAGCCCGCCCACTGCGCCCACCAGCACGCCCAGCAGAATGCCCGCGATGAGGCCGCGGTGTTTGGCGAAGGCCCAGCGCATGAGGTTGCTGACGCCTGCGAGGCCCAAGGCCACGCCCAGCGCGACGGGCAAGAGGTAAAGCCCCGCGTTCCACATCCCCTTGATGTTGAAGGCGAGCAGTTCCTTCTTGAAGTTGTCGATGCCGCTCAGGATCGGGACGTACTCGCCCATGAGCAAGAGGAAGTAGCTGCCGTCCATGCCGGGCAGAATGGTCGCGCTTGCCCCGGCGAGGCCGGCACCGAAACGTGAGAGCGGCGTGCTTGTGTGCGCGACGGTGATGGACTGGCCGCCTCCGCCTGCGGCTTGGCCCGCGCCAGAGGGCGCGCTGCTGCCGCCGGTGTACTGCGTGAGCGCAAGAGCAACAGTGATGATGAGTCCGGCCACGATGCCGATGACCACGCTGCGATCAAAGGGTTTGGCCCAACGCATCACGAGGGGAATTGCGCCTAGTCGCAGGCCGATGAAGAGACTGAAGAGTTGCCAGCGGTGCTCCAGGATCGCGGCCTTGATGGGCCCGGCGGAGAAGAGAATCGCGATGAACGCGCCGCACGCGATGAGGCCCAGGAAGACAAGCGATCGCCAGCGCAGTTTGAGCGTGGACACATCGGCAACGGCTTGGATGAAGCGTTGGTAGACACCGATGAGCAGCAGCATGGCTCCGCCGGAGATGCCCGGGAGAATATTGGCAAAGCCCATGAGCACGCCGCCGATGAGACTGCGGAGGGGATAGATGCGCTCTGCATCGGGGTGCGGGGCAGCGGGGGCTGTTGCCGCGGCGGGCGAAGAGGTGCCAGACTGCGTGGAAGATGGTTCGTGCATGATGAGTGGGGGAAGGGCGGCGGTGAGAGGACAAGAGCGGCGGGAGCGTCTTACGCTGTCAGCATGAGCGAGTGCGTCATGGTGACCGGCGGGCTGGGGTATATCGGCAGTCACGCCGTGCAGCGGCTGCTGCGCGACGGACATCGCGTGGTCGTCATCGACAATCTCTTTCGAGGGCATCGACAAGTCGCGGAACTATTGGCTTCTCCCCGCCTGCACGTGGTGCAGGCGGATGTGGCCGATCGAGCCGCCCTGCGCGAAGCAATGGTGACACACCGCGTGGGCATGGTGATGCACTTTGCGGCCTTGGCGTACGTAGGTGAGAGCGTGGAAGCCCCGCTGACATACTACCGCAACAACGTTGGCGGGCTGATGGAACTGCTGACGGCCATGGACGAAGCCCGCCGGATGGGTGGCGTCAATGTGTCGCGCATGGTTTTCAGCAGCACGTGCGCGGTGTATGGCGACACGGCGGCCAGTGACAAGCCGCTGGCCGAAGAGACGCCCCTCGCGCCTGTGAGTCCGTACGGACGCAGCAAGCTGATGTGCGAAGAAGTGCTGCGCGATGAGGCTCATCGCCTGCGCGCGGCGGGCATTCCCTTCGCGTGCGCCATGCTGCGGTACTTCAACGTGTGCGGCAGCGACCGCACCGGCGTCCTTGGCGAAGATCACCGGCCCGAGACGCATTTGATTCCGATTGTGCTCGAAGTGGCCCGCGGCAAGCGCAAGGAAATCACCGTTTTCGGCGAGGATTATCCCACGCGCGATGGCACATGCATTCGCGATTACATTCACGTGGAAGATTTGGTGGATGCACACGTCCGCGTGATGGCTGCGCTGCGCGACGGCGAGCAGCGGACGTACAACGTGGGCACCGGACGCGGCGCAAGCGTGCGTGAAGTGCTGGACGCGGCCCGCAGTGTGACCGGCGCGGCGATTGCGGCCCGCATGGTGCCGCGGCGCGCGGGTGATGCGTCCAGCGCGGTCGCGGACCCCGCGAAGATCATGCGCGAACTGGCGTGGCAGCCGCAGGTGGCGGACTTGCGCGAGATGATCGCGACGGCATGGCAATGGATGCAGCGGCATCCGCAGGGGTATGGAACATGAAGATGCTCGAAGAACGCGGAGAACGTGCTGGCGCACGGCCGCGTGTGGGCCCGTGCTTGGCAGCGCTGTGCGGCTTGGTCATGTCGGCGGGCATGTCGTGGGCGCAGCTAAACGCGGAAGCACCAGCGGCCGCGGATGTGGCCGTCAACGCGGGTGCCGACGGCGGAGCATTTGCGAACTTTCGCACGCCGCCGACGAACTTTGGTTTCCTTGACTACACCGATGCCTGGCCGCTGCGCGAGGCGATGTCGATTGAACTTGTGGAGAATGCCCAGCGCAAGCCCAAGGGGCAATGGTCAAGGAGCGGGGGCGCCACCGATGAGAACGAGCAGCAAGCAATTGCTGACCAGATCAAGCGTGCGTACGCGAACGCTAAAGATGCCGTTCTGCTCACGCAGGTGGGGCCAGGCGGATTCGTGGTGCGGAGCGAACTCGTCGCGCCGGGGAGTTCGCTGCCTCGCAGTGAGATCAACAGCGCTGATTACACGATGCGATTCGTGACCGCGCGAAGGGTGCCCGACGCGCCGACGCGTACGTATGCCCTGACGAGCACGTGGTTCACGGTGTTTAGTCCTGCTGACAAGGAGAAGTCGAGGGGCATCGCAGTGATCATGCCGGGGCTCTTGGGCACGCCTGAGGGCACGCTGGTCGCTTTGCAGCGGCGTTTCACCGATCGCGGCTGGACAGTGCTGCGGATGGTCGCTCAGCCTTCGCGATTCACGGAGACATTCGTCGCGACGATTGATCCTTCCAAGCCTTTGGAGGAAGCGGTTGGCATCGCGAAGCGGTCGAGCGAGGGCGTAGCTGAGATTGCGTATGCCGTGCAGGAAGCGGCGGCGAAGCTCGAGGAACTGCGGCCCAACCTCGCAGGCAAGCCGCGTGTGGTGCTGGGGACGTCGGCGGGCGCGCTGACGTTGCCGACGGTCGTGGCTCGCGAGCCCGACAAGTACGGCGCGGCGATCATCATCGGCGGGGGTTGTCACTTCTGGCTCATGGGCATCACGAGCAATTACAACGAGTGGATGGGGCTCACAGACATTACATGGAACGGCGATGCGACCGAGGATGACAAGCGGGCGATCGAGGACGCTTACCTGCGTGTCGCGGCAATCGATAGCTATCACACGGCGAAAGCTCTGCATGGGAAGCCGGTGCTGATGCTCCAGACAACGCAGGACTTGGCAGTGCCCAGTCCGCTGAGTGATGTGCTCTTTGCACGGTTGAGCACGAAAGACAAAGCGCCCGATCGCGATGTGCTGCCGGGCGGGCACGAGGCGCTGTTTGCAGGGCTGCCCACGCAGTTTGGGCGGCTGCTTGACTGGGTGGATGCCGCAGTACCGGCAGGCAGGGCGGCGGGGGTGGGCGAAGGCACAGACAAATGATCGATTTCGCACTCAGCCCGTACCACTTGACGACACGTGAACCGGCAGCGATGCTGGCGTTCGCACTGGCGCGACGCGTCGTGACGATGATTCCGACTCCTACTGATGACGCGGGCGGGCTTGCGGGCTTTTCGGCAACGCAGGTAGCCAAGGCGGTGCCGAGCTATCGCAAGTTTGTGGAGAGTTGGGCGTGGAGCACCCCGCTGTGGGATGAGAACGTGCTGCAGGCGAGCCATCGCGGCCAGACCGCGGTCGATGACATGTGGGCCGTGACCGAGCACATCGAACAGGAAGCGAATCTGCTCACATTGCGGCATTTTCTCAAGCACGGTGGTTTTGCCGACCCGGCGAGCTACCTGCATGCGGTGGCGGCGGATCTGCTCAAAGGCGGGCCTGATCCTGGAATTTCGCTGCCCGTGGTGGCAGGGTTGGATCGCTTCGCGACACGCATGGGGCTCGTTGTGGTACGGAGCCGGCCCCAAAGCTTGGCCCAGCAGGCGGAACTGCGACTGGCGCAGTCGCTGTGTAGCTTCGCAGTGCCGCTCTTTATGCAGGCGAGCGCAGAACGCATGCTGCATTATCGCGAAGTACTCAAACGTGAGTTGGCCGGACTGCGCGAGGTGATGGCGACGATCGCGAAGGACGCGATTGATCCGCGCGGCGATGGCCCCATGGTGCTGGGTGAGCAACTGGCGGAAATGCACGAAGCGAGCGCAGTTTTGCAGGAGCAGTACGCGGCACTGCGAGATGAACTTTGCGAAGACAGCGAAGATGATGACGTTCGGCTGGTGGAGGGGTTCGTGTCCATCTCAGCGGTGCGATTGCCTTGGGATGCTGCTCTCACGAGCAGCGTGCAGGCGTTTGCAGCTGCGGGCAATGCAAAGGTGCCGGTAGCACCAGCGCGAGATGGAGTGTCCACGCAGCAACTGCCCGAACTGCACGACGGCGTGCGTGGAAAGCACTTTGTGAGTTTGCTCGTCAAGCCGATGGGGCAGACGTCGCGTGCATCGGGCCTGCGGTCGTCACGCATGTGAGTTGATGTCAGGTCGGGACGACGCGGCAGTTTGGTTGAGTACTCGCCTTGAGTTGAGCATCCATGGCAAATCGTCTTGCATCATCGTCTAGTCCGTACCTTCTGCAGCACGCGCACAATCCGGTGGCGTGGTGGCCGTGGGGTGAGGAGGCATTCGCAGAGGCTCGCCGGCGTGATGTGCCCATCTTTTTGAGCATCGGCTACAGCACGTGCTATTGGTGCCACGTGATGGAGCGTGAGAGCTTCGAGGACGCTGAGACGGCCCGTCGCATGAACGACGGATTCGTGTGCATCAAGCTCGATCGCGAAGAGCGCCCCGATGTGGATGAGCTGTACATGGCCGCAACAGTGATGATGACGGGGCACGGCGGCTGGCCCATGAGCGTGTTCTTGGAGCCTGACACGCTTCGGCCCTTCTTCTGCGGGACGTACTACTCGAAGGAGCCGAAGTTTCGCGGCATGCCGACATTCTCGCAGGTGCTGGCGGGCATGAGCGACGCATACAAGAGCAAGCGAGCCGACGTGCGCGAGCAGGCGGCTCAGCTGGCAGCAGCGGTCGCGGAGCATGTGGCCGCCGAGCAGCCGCGGGCCTATCTGGGGCTGGACACGATTGAAGAATGCGTCGAAAAACTGCTACGCATGCTCGATGGCGTGCATGGCGGCTTTGGGGTTGCGCCCAAATTTCCGCAGCCGGTGTTTCTCGAGTTTCTGCTCGATGTGCATGAGGTGCTGCAGGGAGATTCTCGCGTAGCTGTGGACCGCGCGATTCGGGTGACGCTCGACAAGATGGCGATGGGCGGTATTCACGATCACGTGGGCGGCGGGTTTCATCGCTACAGCGTGGATGCAACGTGGACCGTGCCGCACTTTGAGAAGATGCTGTATGACAACGCTCAGTTGCTCAGCGTGTATGCGAGGGCGGCGCGTGTGTTTGAGGATGCGTTCTATGCGCGAGTAGCGCGGGGAATCCTGAAACGCAGCAACACCATTGTCGCGGGCGATGGCGTGCGGTACTTCAGTGCGGAAGATGCCGAAGTGGATGGCAAGGAGGGGCTGAACTATCTCTGGACGCCTGTTGAGTTGCGAGAGGCCCTCGGTGAGCAAGACGCAATGTTCGCGGCGAGCGTGTTCGGCGTGGAGGGTGAGCCCAACTTCTTTGATCCTCACCACAAAGATGAGCCGGGACGATCGGTGCTGCAGATGAAGCGGCATCCGAGTGACTTGGCAGCCGTTGTCGATGCCGCTTCACTTGATGCGTTCTTCATGAAGCTCGATGGCGTGTGCGATCGCATGCTGGCGTATCGACTCAAGAAGAAGCAGCCGCGTGTTGATGACAAGACGCTGGCGAGCTGGAGCGGCATGATGGCGGCGGCAGTATCGAGGGCGACAGGCTCAGCCCCTTCGCAGTTGCACGCGATGCTGGCTCGGATGACCCAGGGCGGACGCGGATTGCTGCGAGCGTGGCGAGGAGAACTCGTTCACACGCCCGCGCTACTGGAGGATTACGCAGCGGTCATCAGCGCATTGGTACCTGAAGGAGTACCGGCGGCTCCATCGGCGGTGGCCCAAGCGGTGACGTTGTACGACGAGGCGCGAAGCGCGTTCTGTAATGATCAGAGCGGCGCGTGGTTTGATACTCGCGCAGCACAGGGCGATCTGTTCGTGCGAGCGCGGAGTACGCACGACGGGGCTGTGCCAAGTGGCTATTCGATGATGCTGCACGCGATGATCTCGCTGTGGCACGCAACTGGCGAAGAGCGGTTTGCGCGTGACGCTGCTTTGGCGATTGCTCATCAAAGCGGGGCCATTGCGGCCAGTCCGGTGGGGGCGATCAACGCGATGCGTGCGCTGCTTCGTATCTATCGCACCTGTCCGTTGGCGACGGGCATGCTGCACGATCTGTTGCCGCCGCGGCAAGCCGCTGTGCAAAGCGCCGTGGGGCGTGCGCCCGATGATGCCGTGCAGGTGTTCTCGCATGTCGATCGCGTCACGGTGTCGACGGATGTTCCCGCGATCTTCCGCGTGCGCGTTGCCATCCAGCCGGGCTATCACGTCATGAGCGCCACGGCGAGTGACGGACTGGTGCCTTTCCGGATTGATGTGATGAACGGCAAGGGTGTCGCCGCACACGTTGATTATCCCGAACCGACCATGCTGCGTATGGGCGATGACACGATCGAGGTCTACGAGGGTGACATGGAGATCCCCGTGGTGCTGGAGCGTGCGGGCGAGTGGAGCGGCACCCCGATCGTGTACGTGCGATATCAAGTGTGCAGCGATCAGGCGTGCTTTGCACCCACGACGGTTGAGCTTGATATCAGCGTGGATCGTGCATGAGGAATGAGCCTCACTGAGCCGAGAGCGGAGCGCGGCGCATTGCGATCACGATCGCGGTGGACAGTTGATCTACGATCCGGCCGTATCGACGATTGATGGTGGCCGTGGAATCGAGCGACCTTATCGCGTCGCTGCGCGGTCCCTTGAGACTCACCTGCGTCCTTTGCATCTTGCGACTTTCCATTCTCTGCTCTCCGTCCTCGTCCTCCCCTCTCCCCATGACCGAATCCCCCCTCGATCTCCATGCATGGCAGCGGCTCCTGAGCAGCGAGTGCGATGCACTGCGCGCGAAGGCAGCGGAGATCGATGCGGGCGATGTCGCAGCGGTGACGCGGCTGCGGGGTAAGTGGGATGTGGAACTGGTGCACGCGGCGTTGCAACTCCAGAAGGCTCGAAACAAGCTGCAGCCCAAGTTCCCGGATCGATGGCAGACGCTGCTTGCCGACCCGACCGGCGCGGAAATGGCGACGGGGCTGCGGGTGGGCATGCACAAGGCGAAGCGGTTTGCGAGCAAACTGGCCGGTGGCAGTGTCGTTGATCTGTGCAGCGGCATCGGTGGCGACGCGATGTGCATGCGCGATGCGGGCCTGAACGTCACCGTTGTTGATAGTGATCCGACACGTGCGTGGATGGCAGGTGCGAACGCCGCATGCAAGTCGCTGGCGTGCGATGTTCTCTCGAGTGAAGTGCCGACGGGAGCGTTTCATATCGATCCGGCGCGACGGACCGTTGGCGGCGCTGGGGCAAAGCGTGTGTTCGAGCTGGAGTTGTTGTCGCCCCCGGCCAGCGTCATCGCAAGCGTGATTCGCAGGCGCCGCAATGGCGCGGTGAAGTTACAGCCCGGCATTGACATCACAGAGTTGGCGCAGCACGAGATTGTGGGCGAAGTGGAGGTCATCTCTGACCAAGGGCGGCTCGTGCAGGCGGTCGTCTGGTGCGGCGCGCTCAGCGCCGGTGACAGCGTCCGCACAGCAACGCTCGTGCGGCGAGATGGTTCGACGGTGAGCATGCACGGAGAATCACGAGCGGAGCCGGTGGCCGTGTCGCCCATGTTGCGGTACGTGCATGAGCTTGATCCGAGTATTGAGCGAGTGGGTTTGTTGCACACCATGTGTGAGCAAGCCAATGCGGCGATGGTGCACCCCGCGCTTGGGCTCCTGACGAGCGACCTGGTGCTGGATGAACCGTTCGTGACCTGTTTCGAGGTGCTCGATCACTTCCCGTGGAAGGTGCCTCGTGCGAAGGACAAACTGAAGAACCTCGGGGCGGGCATCGTGGAAGTCAAGACACGGGACAAGCAGGTCGATCCCGACAGCGTGCAACGTGAGCTTTCGCGGCCTGGCGCGGGGCCGACGCTGACCCTGTTTGTGCTCCGTTTTGACCGCGAGGTCCGCGGCATTGTTGCCCGGCGCATCGTCAAGCCTGCGTAAGCCGACAGCGGTGCCTGTGGGCAGTGGGAAATCGTGACTGGCTTCACCGCCATCGCTGGACTTTCTCCACGAACTGTCTATATTCCACACAGTTTGCGCGCACTTCGCCGGAGGTGAGGTTTCGCACAACGCGCACGACGGAGAAACGCCCCGCCATGCCCAAGCGCACCGACATCAAGACCATTCTCGTTCTGGGTTCGGGTCCGATTGTGATTGGTCAGGGGTGCGAGTTTGACTATTCAGGCACGCAGGCGTGCAAGACCCTCAAGAGCGAGGGCTATCGCATCGTCCTCGTGAACAGCAACCCCGCGACGATCATGACCGATCCGCAGTTCAGCGATCGGACCTACATCGAGCCGATCACGCCCGAGAGCGTGCGCAAGATCATCGAGCTTGAGAACAAGCGCGGCCCGCGCATCGACGCGATCCTGCCGACGCTGGGCGGCCAGACCGCACTCAACTGCGCATGCGGTCTGTGGGACAACGGCACGCTCAAAGAGTTCGGTATCGAAATGATCGGCGCGAATCGCGAGGTCATCCACCGCGCCGAAGACCGCCAGATCTTCAAGGACATCTGCGAGAAGATCGGTCTCAAACTCCCCAAGGCCAAGACCGTCAACACGCTGAGCGACGCCGAAGCATTTCTCAAGGAGATCGGCCTGCCCGCCATCATTCGCCCCGCCTTCACGCTGGGCGGCACAGGCGGCGGCATCGCCTACAACCTCGAAGAGTTCCGCGACATCGTCACGCGCGGTCTCGCTGCCAGCATGATCACGCAGGTGCAGATTGACCAGAGCGTGATCGGTTGGAAAGAGTTCGAGCTCGAAGTCGTCCGCGACAAGAAAGACAACTGCATCATCGTCTGCGGCATCGAGAACATCGACGCCATGGGCGTGCACACGGGCGACAGCATCACCGTCGCGCCGATCCTGACGCTCACCGACAAGGAATACCAGGCGATGCGCGACGCCGCCATCGCCATCATGCGCGCCGTGGGCGTCGAAACGGGCGGCAGCAACGTGCAGTTCGCCGTCAACCCAAATCCCAAGCCCAACGCCGACGGCACCAAGCCGTTTGAGATGGTGGTGGTGGAGATGAACCCGCGCGTGTCGCGCTCCAGCGCGCTCGCCAGCAAAGCCACCGGCTTTCCCATCGCCAAGATCGCGGCCCGCCTCGCCGTCGGCTACACGCTCGACGAACTCAAGAACGACATCACGGGCACAACCAGTGCCTGCTTCGAACCCGCCATTGACTACTGCGTCGTGAAGATGCCGCGCTGGACCTTTGAGAAGTTCCCCGAGGCTGACGAAACGCTGACCACGCAAATGAAGAGCGTGGGCGAAGCCATGGCCATCGGCCGCACCTTCAAGGAAGCGCTGCAGAAGGTCATCCGCAGCATGGAAGTCAAGCGGTTTGGCCTGGGCCTTGATCGCAACGACAAGTGGCTCTTTGCCATGCGCGCCGTCGAGCACGATCAGCTTGTCCTCGACGTCATGGGCAATCCCAAGGCGAATGCGTCTCGTGACGCCACCCCGACTTCCGACACAGGCCTTCGCACCGCTGATGGTCAAGCCATCGAGTGGCCCATTGACGCCGAGAAACTCAGCCGCAAGCTGAGCGTGCCCAGCCAGGGCCGCCTCTACTACGTGCGTTACGCGTTCAAGATGGGCTGGAGCATCGAGCGCGTACACCAGTTGTGCAAGTACGACCACTTCTTCCTCGACCAGATCAAGCAACTCGTCGAGTTCGAAGACACGCTGTGCAACTACCGCACGCTCGCCGATGTGCCCAAGGAAGTCCTCCTCGAAGCTAAGCAGCTTGGCTACAGCGACGCGCAGCTCGCCAACCTCTACCTCGGCGGCATCACTACCGCCAACATCTTCAAAGTGCGCGAGCACCGCAAGAAGCTGGGCATTGAGCCCGTCTACAAGCTCGTCGACACCTGCGCGGCCGAGTTCGAGGCCATCACGCCGTACTACTACTCGACGTACGAACGGCAAAGCACCAGCACCGCCGCAACAACTTCCTCCGTCACCTCTTCCGACGAAGTCCGCATCACCACCAAGCCCAAAGTCATCATCATCGGCGGCGGCCCCAACCGCATCGGCCAAGGCATCGAGTTTGACTACTGCTGCGTCCACGCCGCTTTCGCTGCCAAAGAGCTTGGCTTCGAAAGCGTGATGATCAACTCCAACCCGGAGACGGTCAGCACCGACTACGACACGAGCGATCTGCTCTTCTTCGAGCCCCTCACGCTTGAGGACACGCTCAACATCGTCGAGCGGTTGAACGGCACGCCTCTTGGTGGACCGCCCCTCCGGGGCGGCAGTGTGCAAGCGTCGAACGCCAATGGCAATGCGCCCGCCCCGGAGGGGCGGCCCACCAGCCTCGTCCACGGCGTCATCGTCCAATTCGGCGGCCAAACCCCGCTGAATCTGGCCCATGGCCTCGAGCAAGCGGGCGCACCCATCATCGGCACCTCCGTCGACTCCATCGACCGCGCCGAGGATCGCAAACGCTTCGATCAAGTGCTCGACAAGCTCAAGCTCCAGCGCCCCGCCGCCGGCATCGCCAAGAGCCTCGATGAAGCCATCAGCGAAGCCAAGCGCATTGGCTACCCCGTGCTCATTCGCCCCAGCTACGTGCTGGGCGGCCGCGGCATGGAAATCGTCAGCGACGAGGCCGCACTTCGGCACTTCATGACCACGGCTTTGGTCGCAGCTGGTCTCGATGACGCACCTGTGCTGATCGACAAGTTCCTCGACGGCGCAACCGAGCTCGACGTCGATGTTGTCGCCGACTTTGACGCGACCGGCAGCGGCACCGCAGTCGTCTCCGGCATCATGGAACAGATCGAGCAAGCCGGCATCCACAGTGGCGACAGCGCATGCTCGCTGCCGCCTGCGTCACTGTCCGCATCCGTCATGGCCCGCGTCGAAGAACTCGGCAAGGCCATGGCCCGCGAACTCCGCGTCTGCGGCCTCATGAACTTGCAGCTTGCAGTGAAGGACGAGCAGATCTACGTGCTCGAAGTGAACCCCCGTGCCTCGCGCACCGTGCCCTTCGTGGGCAAGGCCACGCACACGCCCTGGCCCGCAATCGCGGCCAAGGCCATGATGGGCAAGAAGCTGCCCGAACTGCTGCCCGCGCACAAGCTCGGCGCGTTCAAGCCGCAGCCGTACTACGCCATCAAGGAAAGCGTCTTCCCCTTCAGCAAGTTCCCGGGTGTCGACGTGGTGCTTGGCCCCGAAATGCGCAGCACGGGCGAAGTCATGGGCATCGATCGCGACTTGCCCGTCGCGTTCGCCAAGAGCCAGATGGCCGCGAGCAACCCGCTGCCAACCGATCCCAAGAAGGGCGGCGTCTTCGTGAGCGTTCGCGAGCAGGACCGCGCCATGGTGCTTGAAGCGGTGCGCATCCTCGTGCGCCAAGGCTTCACCATCTACGCCACCAGCGGCACAGGCGGCTACCTCATCGATAATGGCGTGCCCGTGTCGCTGTTGCAGAAGATCGCAGCGGGGGCCCGCCCCAACGTGCTCGACCTGATGCACAACAGCCAGATCGCGATGATCTTCAACACGCCCACTCGCACCGGCTGGCAGACCGACGAAGGCCGCATCCGCGCCACCAGCGTGCGCCTCAACATTCCGCTCATCTCCACAGCCACAGCGGCGCTCGCCGCCGCCAAGGCCATCGAGGCGATTCGTGAGCGTGGCTGGGGTGTCGCTGCAATGCAGGACTACGCCGCCATGTCCAGTGGCGGCACGATCGTGGAGCCCGTCATGCGGCCCGCTCGCGTGTGAGTGTGCAGCAATCAGGCTTCGGGAATGCCCGTGACCTGGCCCGTGGTTTCATCGAAGTAGCTGGCGTACAGCGTGCTATCAACTTCGTTCCACAGCCAGCCCGCGCTCGCGCTGCCGCGTTCGCCCGCGCCGGTAGTCGTGGTGATGGCATAGCGAGCGGCATCTGACGCATCGGGCCACGCGGGGTTCACGGGCGCGAGCTTGATGTAGTTGCCGCCAATCAGCGATTCAACGTCGGTCGCGGTGCCCCATTGGTCAGTCGCGAAGTCAGGCCACGCCGAGTTCTTCGCGTGGTACACCTCAATCTGCCGCTGCAGCGTCGCGAGCTGACTCTTGACGTTGCCAGCCTTGCTGTCTTGCGTCGCACTCGCGAACTGCGGCACAACGATGGCAGCCAGAATGCCCAGAATCACGACAACGATGAGAATCTCAACGAGTGTGAAGGCGTGGCGGACGGCGATGTGAACGGGCTTGCGCATGATGAATCCTCGGCACGCGTGGACGATGTGAACATCGGCGATTGCAAGCTGCGTCGCGATCAGCGGTGCCGGCTATGCGATTATCACGCGTGGTGCAACCGGTATAAAGCGACAACGCACGCTCTCGCGTGCGTTGCCAGAAGTATCAGAATCAGAACACTGCTTTAGTCAGCAGCGGTCGTCGAGAGCTGACCGGTCGCTTCAACGAAGAAGCTGGCGTAGATCGTGTTGTCGACCGAGTTCCAAGCCCAGCCGTTGTCAGCCAGACCCTTGGCGGTGCCCGTCACCACGCCAACAGCCTTGCGCTGGGCGGAGGTGAGCGTGCCGGCGGGGTTCGAGGGAGCTTCCTTGATGAACTTGCCGCCGATCATGCTCGTCAGGTCGGTCGTGGTGCCCCAACCTTCGGTGCCGAAGTTGGGATACTCGTTGTTCTTGGCCTGGTAGAGCTCAATCTGGCGCTGCAGGGTGCCCAGCTGGCTCTTGATGTTGCCGGCCTGGCTGTCCTGCGTCGCGCTGGTGAACTGAGGCACCACGATGGCGGCGAGAATGCCGAGGATGACAACGACGATCAGAATTTCGACGAGGGTAAAGGCCTTACGAATGGTCGACTTACGCATGCGAATCGCTCCTGCCCACCAAACCGTCGGCTGCGTGTTTCCCGCACGTAGCCTTCGAGTGCTGCCAAGAGATCCGAGCGATGGGCGCTGACTCGGTCCTTGGTCCGTCGCCGCCGCGAGTAGCCTGCCGGACCACCCGGCGGACTGCGACGCGAACGCAAACCTGCACGGAGCGATTTCTCGCGTCCGGCGGGGAATACATCGGATTCAATCAGTGGCTGTGCTCGTCATGAGCACGGAAGTTTCGTTGAAGTAGCTTGCATAAACGGCACGATCGGTGCTGTTCCACACCCAGCCCTTGGAGGCATGGCCGCGTGCGGTGCCGGTAACGACTTCAATGGCCGTCGCGTTGGCATCGCCCGCGAGGTAGCGTGGGTGACGCGGAGCTTCCTTGAGGTACTTGAGACCAATCAGCGAGCGCGTGCTCGGATCAGTCACGTCCGAGGCCGAACCCCAGCCATCGGTGGCGAAGTTCGGATACGCACCGCGACGCTGGCTCTTGTAGAGTTCAACGGTGTTGTTGAGAGACTGAAGCTGCGCCTGAATGTTGCGCTGCTGACTCTCGCTGGTAGCGCTTGAGAACTGCGGAATGACCATCGCGCTCAGAATGCCCAGGATGATGACGACGATGAGGATCTCGACAAGCGAGAAGCCTTGACGTCGTGAGTTGTGTGGCCCGTGCGTGAGCATGATGATCTCCGGACGCCGCCCGTGCGACGCTCCTTCATGGAGATCGGTGTCTTGAGTCACCCGCGTGAGCAAGGACGCGCCCGGAGCCGCACGGGCCTAGCCCGTCGCCCGCATAAACCACACAGCCCGGCGAGCTCGCAGGAAAAGCGGACGTAAACGAAAAATGGCACAGGCGAGGGGCCTGTGCCATCTGCGAACGTTCGATTTGCAACCAGCTTACTTGGCCAGTCCACGTTCCTTCAGAGCGCGAATGCGTTCGGGCAGGCTCAGCAGTCGGATAAACCCGCCCGCGTCCTTCTGGCTGTACACGTCTTCGCCCTCAAAGCTGACCATCTTCTCCGCGTACAGGCTGTACGGGCTCTTGCGCTGCACCGCCGTGGCGTGCCCCTTGAACAGACGAACCACCACCTCGCCCGTGATGCGTTCGCTCATCTTGGCGGCACACGCCCACAGGCTCTCGCGCAAGGGCGTGAACCAGCGTCCGTCGTAAACCAGTTCCGCGAACGTGAGCCCCAGGTGCTCGCGGTAGTGCAGCGTCTCGCGATCCAGCACCAGCTCTTCCAGCCCGCGCAGACCTTCGACGATCGTCGTGCCGCCCGGCGTTTCGTACAGCCCGCGGCTCTTCATGCCCACGCGGCGGTTCTCCACCAGGTCAACGCGACCCACGCCGTGCTTGCCGGCGATGTCATTGAGTTCCGTGATGATCTGCCACGCTTCCATCTTCTTGCCATTGAGCGCGACGGGCCGGCCCTTCTCAAACACCAGCGACACATCCGTGTGCGTGTTGGGAGCCTGACTCACCGGCACCGTGAGCATGTACGCGTCTTCGGGCGGCGCATTCCACGGATCTTCAATCGTGCCGCCTTCGTGGCTGATGTGCCACAGATTGCGGTCACGCGAGTAGATCTTCGTCGCACTAGCGGTCGTGGGAATGTTGCGAGCCTTCAGGTAGTCCAGCATCGCGATGCGGCCGCTGAGCTTCCACTGATCCATGCGCCACGGGGCGATCACTTCCAGTTCCGGCGCGAGCGCGGCGTACGCACTCTCAAAGCGCACCTGATCGTTGCCCTTACCCGTGCAGCCGTGAGCCAGCGCGGTGCAGCCCGTCTGCTTCGCGACATTCACCTGGCCCCGCGCCAGCACCGGGCGAGCGATGGCGGTGCCCAGCAGGTAGCGGCCTTCATACTTCGCACCGGCGATCATGGTGGGCATGACAAACTCGTCGACGAACTCCTTCTTGAGATCGACGACATGGCACTCCACCGCGCCCGAGTCCTTGGCCTTCTTCTCAACGCCAGCCAGTTCATCAGAGCCTTGGCCCACGTCACCCACGACACAGACGACTTCAGCACCCGGAATGTTGTCCTTGAGCCACGGCACGATGCACGAGGTATCAAGACCACCGGAGTAAGCAAGAGCGATGCGTTTCTTCGACATGTTGACCTTTCAAGCTGCCCAGCCGTGCGACGCGCTGGACGCTGTGTTCACGTGCGAGCGTTTCCGAGAATCGCCGCGAGCAGTGCGTTCTGAGCATGCATGCGGTTCTCGGCTTGTGCATACACGACGCTGCTGGGAGCGTCAATTACTTCATCCGTCACTTCCACGCCGCGCCGCGCGGGCAGGCAGTGCATGAACTTGGACGGGCCCCAACTTGCGTGCAGGCCCTTCGACGCGGTCGCCATGAGTTCCGCGTCGATTTGATAGTCGCTGAAAACCTTCAGCCGCTTGCCCGCCTCGTCGGCTTGGCCCATGCTCACCCACACGTCGGTGTAGACGGCATGGTGGCTTTCCACGGCGTTCAGTTTGTTCGTCACCGTCAGCGTGCTGCCAGTCTCTTTCGCGATCGCAGCCGTTTCGTCAACGAACGCCTCCAGCGGTTCGTACTTCTTGGGCGTGACAACCGTGATGTCACACCCGCAGAGCGCAGCCGCGTGCATGAGCGAGTGAGCCACGTTGTTGCCATCACCCACATACGCAACACGCAGCCGCTTGCCATCAACGCGGAAGTCCGGCGCGAACTCCCAAAGCGTCATGATGTCAGCCAGTCCTTGGCAAGGGTGCTCACGCTCGCTCAGCGCGTTGATGACCGGCACGTTTGCGTGCTCAGCCAGCTCTTCAACAATCGCCTGGCTGTACACGCGGGCAATGATGCAGTGCAGCCAGCGTTCCAGGTTCTTGGCATAGTCCTTCACGGCTTCACGCTCACCAAGCCGCTGCACGCTGTGATCCATGTAGATCGCGTGCCCGCCCAGCATCGTGAAGCCCGTTTCAAACGTAATGCGCGTGCGCAGGCTCGCTTTCTCAAAGATGAGAATGCCGTGCTTGCTCTTGAGAACGTCCGCGTAGGCGGCGCGGTTGCTCTTGATCTTCGCAGCCAGTTGCAGCAGTTCGCGCACACACGTCGGCGTGAGTTGCGTGAGCGTCAGCAGGTCTTTGCCTGCCAGCTCGCGCACGCTTGCGTATGGCTCGTGGTCGAGCACGGCGTTGGGCACATACGTCTGTGGAGCGGCTGGTGTCATCGTCGTGCAATCATTCGTGAACGTGCGTGCGAGTTTCACTGTTCTCGCTGCTGAAGCTGCGTTGCCGCTGCAACGAAATGGCAAGCGGTCCCTCGCGGGCCGTAACGATACAAGTCACGCGCCCCAAGTTCGCTTCGCCGCTCGAAAAAATTGCGTTTAGGTCACACTATCCCACAGCGTCGTAGTCAACGTACCAGCGGACCTCCGCCGTGTCGATCATGGGCAAAACACCCGCTTTGCGCACGCTGAATTCCCCGCGCCAGCGATGAATGCCCGACGCCGCTTGCTTGCCCGTCGCGACGATCGCCAGCAAGCGGGCTCCCCGGACCGCGGCACCCGTCATGCCCACACGAGCGGGCGCATCAGCCATCACAGGCGTCGTCGCCACGAGCGTGTCCTGCGTTCCGGCGTCAATCACGCCCGACCAGGCGCCGTCTGGCAACTGCTCAACCAGCACGACATCAAGCCGATCCTGCCCCTTCTCCCGCCAACCCAGGTGCTCGCGAAGCTGTGTCTCGTAAGCGGCGGCGGCATCAGGACGGGATGTGTCAATGCGGTGGGCCTGCTCGCGCGGCATGCCCGAACCTTCGACGACGAGTCCTTCTAGAATCGAACCACGGTGCTGCGGGTCGTCTTCCGACACCATCGCCTCATCAACCAGCCACACGCGCGTGCGGGACCACGGGAACTCACGATAGAGCGGGTCGGTCATCATGCGCCGCACGATGGGAACCACGCCGCATGAGAAGCTGATGGCCAGTTGAAAGTCGCCAAACGTGCGAATGCAGTTGCGGGCGTGCACCGCGATGTCAGCGAGCAGCGCGTCGTGGACGGCGTCGCGATCTTCTCGCATGACCACACCGCCCGGCAAGCGAGGGAGCGGGGGCGGGTTGCCTCCGACAAGGTCAAATGTGGGGCGATCTTCCACGCGCTGAGCGTAGCAGACCGCTTGCCACCAGCGTGCGGCAAGACCGCTTCGCCGGGCTACCTTCCACTATGGAAGCGGCTCTGCGCATGCTCGACGCCAACCTCAACCGCGCCCGGGAAGGCTTGCGCGTGGTGGAGGATGTGGCGCGGTTTGCACTTGATGACGCAGCCACAAGCCGAGAAGCCAAGCGGATTCGCCACGAACTCGCCGCCGCCATGACGCAGTTGGGCGTGCCCGATCAGGCATTGCTCGACGCACGAGACACACCCGGTGACGTGGGCATCTCACACTCCGGCGCGAGCGATCAACGTCGCGAGCAGCTTGCCACCCTGGTACACGCTAATGCAGGGCGCGTGGCGGAAGCCCTCCGCGTGATCGAAGAGTGCTGCAAACTGCTCGGCAGGAGCGACGTCGCACACCGCATCGAATCACTGCGATACGCCACGTACACGCTGCACCAGCAGGTCGCCGGGCGACTCACTCGCTCGCCCCGCCAGTATCGGTTGTGCGTGCTGCTGACCGAGCGTTTGTGCAGCAAGCCTTGGGACGACGTCGCAGCACAGGCCATCGCTGGCGGGGCCGACTGCCTGCAACTGCGAGAAAAGGACCTGCCCGACGCGGAACTCCTCAGGCGTGCACGACGGCTGGTGTCGCTCGCCAGCGGCTGCGCTGTGTTCATCAACGACCGTCCCGAAATCGCCCTCCTCGCCCAAGCAACAGGCGTGCATCTGGGGCAAACCGACATGCCGCTCGAGGACGCACGCTCGCTGGCCGGCTCGCGACTGCTGATCGGCGTGTCGACGGAGAATCTCGACCAGGCCCGGGCCGCCGTCACCGGCGGAGCCGACATCTGCGGCGTGGGACCAATGTTCCCGTCCACGACCAAAGACAAGCCGCGACTCGCGGGGCCAGGTTACCTTCAGGCGTTCCTGGCCGATGAAGTGACCGGCCGCGTGCCGCATCTTGCAATCGGCGGAATCTCGCCGATGAACGTGCAGCAACTCTCGGCAGTTGGTTGCAGGGGTGTAGCCGTAAGTAGTGTGGTGTGCGGCGCCGACAATCCGCGACGCGTATGCGAAGAACTCGTCGCAGCCCTGCAGCCAGCGATCAGCAACTGAATCATTCAACCAAGTCCATCATCGACATCAGTAAACGAACCATGGCTTACACCTTTCACCAAGCGATCCTTCCTAATGGCCTCACGATTGTGGGTGAGGTCGACCCCACGGCGCATTCCGCTGCTGCCGGCTTTTTCGTCAAGACCGGTGCTCGTGACGAAGCCACGCCGCTCATGGGTGTCAGCCACTTCCTTGAGCACATGATGTTCAAGGGCACGCACGACATCACCGCTGAAGAACTTAACCAACGCTTCGACGCGATGGGTGCGAAGAACAACGCCTACACGAGCAACGAGATCACGTGCTTCTACGCGCACCTGCTGCCTGAACGATCCGGCGAAGGCATCGATCTGCTCTCTCGCATGATGCGTCCCGCGCTGCGCCAAGGCGACTTCGACACCGAAAAGGGCGTGATTCTCGAAGAAATCGCGATGTACGACGACAACCCGTTCTTCATCTTGTACGAGTCGGTGCTCGAGAAACACTTCGGCCGCCACACGCTCAGTCACAAGGTGCTGGGAACCAACCAAAGCATCACCAATCTCACGCGTGATCAGATGCAGACCTACTTCGACTCGCGCTACAGCGCGGACAACACCGTTGTCGCGCTCGCGGGTCGGCTTGACTTCAACGCTGCCGTCGCCCAGATCAATCAACTTTGCGGTTCGTGGCGCCGCACCAGCGTGACACGCGACAACGCTCCGCCCAAACTTGCGGGCGAGCACTTCACGGTTCACAGCGAGAAAGTCAATCGCGGGTATCTGCTCGCCATGTGTCCCGCGCCCGCATTCGACGACGAACGTCGCTACGCCGCGGCCTTGGTATCGCAGGTGCTTGGCATGCCCGACAACAGTCTGCTCCACTGGGCGCTCATCGAGCCCGGCATTGCGGAAGAAGCGCAAGCCGTCTACGACGGCAACGACGGCAGCGGCCAGTGCTTTGTGTTCGCATCCTGTGATCCTGCACGTATCGATGATGTCTGGGAGATCACGCGGAAGCAGATGCGCGACGTTCGCGATTCGTTGTCCCAGGACGATCTTGACCGCCTGCTCGCCAAGACTGTCACCGGAGCCACGATCTCGGGCGAGCGCCCCCATGACCGCATGCATCGACTCGGCCGTGTCTTCACTTACCTGCGCCGGTATTGGCCGCTCGAGGAAGAACTCGATCGCATGTCGCGCGTGACACTGGCGGATATGCGGGCATACTGCGACGCCTTCCCGCTTGAACCCGTCACGGTGGGGCGGCTCCTTCCCAAAGCGTGACGTTCACCGCGAACCAACGGTGTTTGGCGGGACCGTTTCAGTCTGATAAATGCGAGGGACCTCCGTAGGTGCCCCGTGTTTTCGCCTGGCAGGCACAAAATTTCTTCACATAATCGGGGGCCGAGGCTAGGCGCAGCCGGGTGTTTCGTGTACATTGTGCCCATCGGTTGGAACTGTTTCAGTCCCGAGAGGGACAAGGAGAGATGTATGACGAATGTGAAAGTTGCAGCGGTTGTCGCGCTTCTCAGCGCGTCGGCGGCCCAGGCCGTCGTTGTGGGTGTGGGCAACTCGTCCGCGCCGTGGCTCGGCTTCATGAACGTGTTTGAACTGCCCAGCAACGGCGGCGGTTTCGTGTTCCCCAGCGGCTGGGGCGTTGCTGATCTGCGCACGCAGTTCAACGATCCCGCCCAGCAGGTCACGATGCTCCCCAACACCATCGGCGATCCTGCGGGCTTCTGGTACGTCGGTGGCGGCGGCCCCGGCGCAGCCGGCAATAAGATCATGGAAGCCAACCTCTACCAACAGTTGAGCGATGGCTCGCTGTCCGGCACAAGCGTGACCTTCAACGGCTTCGTCACTTCCAACACGCTCACCAGTGCTCACGAAGCCCGCATCTTCATCCGTGACTTCGCTCCCGACTTCTCGTCGGTCAACGAAATCATCATCCCCGCTCCGGCCAGTGGCGCGTTCAGCCTCACGCTGAACACCCTGCCCGGCGCCGGCCGTAACGTCCAATGGGGCATGCAGCTCAAGGGCGTGAACGTGTGGGCCACTGACACTGCCCCCTTCGGCAGCATCACCTACTCGCCGATTCCCACACCCGGTGCTTTGGCTCTTGCCGGCGTGCTCGGCTTGGCCGCGACCCGTCGCCGCCGCGCCTGATCTCTTTGTTTCACCTTCCCTCCAGGAGAAACGCCGCCAAGCCTCGCTTGGCGGCGTTTTCAATTGCCGAAAGGTGACGAGTATCGGCCCAGCAATAAAAAAAACGAGGCGATCAGTCGCTGATCGCCTCGTTCATCGCTGCGTTGGTTCCTCAAGGCATTACTTCGCAGCGGGCTGATTTTGCATCACCAGCTTGGGCTTGCGATTGCTGAAGTAGACGCCCCAGTGCTTCTCAACTTCATTGGGTTCCCGTCCACCCTTCCACTTCTCATCAAACGCCTGGAACCAGAAGTACGGAATGCGGTGCGAATTGGCCCAGTCACGCACGGCGCGGTAGAAGACCTCCTGCGGCTGTTCACCCCACGGCCCGAGGATTCCTTCCGCCTGATAGCCCTCGTTGCCGCGATCCGTCGCCCAGCCGATCTCAGTTACAACGAAAGGCAAGCCGGGATGGCGAGCGTTGACCTTCGCCCAGACATCCTGCGACCATGCAAACGCATTCTCCAATCGCTGCTTGTTCCACATCGCGTAAATGTGCACCGCCGCGAAGTCGACCTCGGGCGCGACCTTGTCACTGTCCGCCGAAAGCCAGAATTCGTAGCCATCGCACGTGGTGACCGGTTGCGATACGGCTGCCCTCACCGTGCGAATGTGCTTGATGAGCGAGTCCGTCGTGCAGCGATACGCGCTCCAGAAAACCTGCGTTTCGTTGCCGACACCGATCGCCGCAACTTCGTTGCGATAGGTGTTGGCCAGCCGAATCCCCTCAGCCACCTGCTGGCGGTTTTTCTCGGCGTGTTCGGCGCTCGTTGCGATGACATTGCCGCCTTGGTCAAGCTGGGTTTCCGGCGCGATCCAGATGCCGAGCATGAGCTTCAGAGGCAGCTTCTCCTCGCGAATGGTCTGCAACATGAACTCGGTCGCTTCACCCGCTCCGTACATGCGAACATATCGCCAGTGCTTCGCCATGATGCGAGCATCTTCCGCCACCTGCTCACGCGTCGGTTGCGGGCCGCTATCGGGCGTTTGGCCATCGCGGTGGGGGCCGTAACAGATGTTGGCACCGACCCACTCACCGTTCTGAACGAACGAGATGGGGCGCCTCGCATGAGAGTCGGAGGCGGCCGTGTGATGGGACGCACAACCGGGCAGCATGGCGACAAGCGCCGCACCCAGCACACAAACAAGTGCACGCATGACAGATCCTTCGTGTTGGAGGAACATTTCTCGGGCGGACAATCAGGCTTCGACCTGAAGGGCCGCAATATACCGGGAAGCGGAATCAATTGCAACTGTTTCAGGCGTTTGGGTACCCCTCGAAAACCCCGAGTGAGGCGTACTCCCGACCTCACTACAGCACTGCAAGTGCCAGAAATAGAGCGGTTTGCGGCTATGAACGAAAAATGTTGTGGATTTCACCCCAAGGGCCCTTGCGGGACGGGGTGTTTCTGGTACATTACTGAAACTGTTTCACAAACAGCCCGCCGGCGTTGTCGCCACGGGGAGTTGCAGGGAGCGCAGCATGTCGTCCGTTCGCGCGATCGCGCAACAACTCAAGCTTTCCCCCGCGACGGTGTCGCGCGTGATCAACAACCATCCGGATGTCGACGAAACGACGCGCGAACGCGTACTCGCCGCCATCAATCAGGCGGGCTACTTCCCCAGCACCGGCCGACTGCAAACCAACGTCCTGGCACTCGCCTACCCCGACGAGCCGGTGAAGACCGAGTACGGCTCATTCGAACCCGCCCTGCTCGCTGGCATTATGCGTGGGCTCGACGAACACCAGTTCGACCTCAAACTGCTCAGCATCCGCCGAGACAAAACCCCCGACGAAACGTACACGCAGTTCTTCCTGCGCAAGGGCGTTCGCGGCGTGATCATGCGTGTGTTCCGTCACAATCGCGCGTTGATCTCACGAATTGCGAGTGAGCGATTCCCGTGTGTGGTCGTCGCGGAACAGTTTGACGATCCGGATGTGAGCTTCATTCGATCAGACTCATACCCCAGCAGCCGTCGTGCCATGGAGCACCTGCTGAGCCTCGGCCACAAGCGAATTGCCCTTGCGATCCACCATGTCTCTGACAGCGACCATATGGATCGCCGCCGTGCATACGACGACGCTATCGCCAACGCTGGGCTGAAGATTGATCCTCGCATGATCTTTGAGGTTTCGGCAGGCTTTAACGCAGGCGAGCAAGTGCTCGACAGCATGCTCATGATGCCCGCCAAGGCCCGTCCCACAGCGATCTTCGCGACAAACCCCATGACTGCGCTTGGTGTGATGCGCCGCGCACAGGAACGCGGCGTCTCCATGCCTCGCGATCTTTCGCTCGTGGGCATGGACGACAGTGACACGCGTCTGCACACGTGGCCTCGCATGACCGCGATTTGCCAGGATGCAAGCCTGCTCGGGTACGAGTCGGCGAACTGGCTGACCCGCCGCCTCCAGGGGAGCGAGCGGGGCAAGTCGACCACCATGCGTCGACTGATGCAGACGACGTTTGAAGTCAATGGAACAACCGCGGCGCCAGGTGGCGACGTGACCGAACCGGCAGGAAAGCCCACCCCGGCGACGCGTGCTCGCCGGGATGCGGAGGACTCGCAAATCGATTGATGGACACGCGTTTCCCCGGTGGCTGATCACCGGTCGACGCGGAGAGTGAACCCAGGTGCTTGTGTAAGGAGTGGATGTCATGATGCGTACTCGAATGATGGTGGCGGCGGCGGGACTCGCGTGTATGAGCGGCATGGCCGTGGGCCAGTTGCAGAACGCGGGCTTTGAAACCCTCGACAACACGGGCCTGTTCTGGCCCAGTTGGACGTACTTCGGCAACGTCGGTGTTGAAACCGGTGTGGCTCAGGCGGGCACCACCAGCGCTCGTCTGGGCGGCAACTTCACCGGCCCGTTCAACGTGTCGGGCATCTTCCAGAGCATTCCCGCGAGCGCCCAGCAGATCGTCGAAGCTTCGGCCTTCTTCCTCAACCCCACCAGCGATCCGATGCAGGGCGACAACTTCGTCGTGCTGAACATCGAGTTCTACAACGCCGCGAACCAGATGATCGCCGTTAAGGAAATGCGCGCCCTTGACGCCAACACGCCCGTGGGCGTGTGGCGTCAGGTCACGAACAGCGCGGTCGCTCCGTGCGATACGGCCTCGGCCCGCATCGTCCCGCTGTTCGTGCAGGGCGCTCAGCTCGCCAGCGGCAGCGCGATGGTCGACACCACCGCCATGGCCCCCAACGGCACCAGCACCGAGTTCTCCGTGCAGAACCCGGGCTTCGAAGTTGAAGGCTACATCCCCGGCTGGGTCACCTTCGGCAACGCGTTCCGTGAGTTCCAGTTCACCCGCACGGGCACCGGCGCCATCAAGTTCTTCGGCAACTTCAACGCTCCGTTCAACGTTTCGGGTGCGTTCCAAGTCTTCTGCGTCCAGCCCGGTCTGTCCTACACCGCCTCGGCGTGGGCAGGCACTCCTCTGGGCGACAACATCAATGACGGCGACTTCGCCGTGCTCAACATGGAAGTGTTCGACAGCGCGGGCGCCCCCATTAACGCTTACCCCGATCCCAACAATCCAGCCAACTCCGTGAACTTCACCACGGTGCAGGCCGTCGCTCCCGATGCGACCCCCGGCGTCTACACGCAGGTCATCAACACGACCGTCATGCCGACCAACGCTGCCAAGGTTCGCCTCGTGCTCCTGCACGTGCAGCCCGACCCGGCGATCGGCGGCGGCTCGACCTGGTTCGATGACATCACCTTCGGCGCAACCCCGACCGTGGGCTGCGACGACATCGACTTCAACAACGACGAAGTCTTCCCCGACGACCAGGACGTGATTGACTTCTTCAACGTGCTTGCAGGCGGTGAGTGCCCCGCGTGCAATGACATCGACTTCAACAACGACGAAGTCTTCCCCGACGACCAGGATGTCCTTGACTTCTTCAACGTGCTGGCCGGTGGCGAATGCGCCTGATCAGTTCGCTCACACACGATTGATTCCGCACGCTTCGGGCGAGGCGAAAGCCCGCCCGAGCGATTGGGTAGTAAGTCAGGATCTCAAAGCTCATGAAGAAAGCCACACTTCACGCATTCCTCGCCGCAGCGACCGTCAGCCTCGCCGCTGCTGCCGCTTCCGCGCAAACCTGGGTGTCCGTCTGGGCTGAAGAGTTCAACGGCACGTCACTCGACACGACGAGTTGGACACCACTGAACATCGCGTGGCCCTACAACGACGAGCGCCAGTTTTACAGCCCCAGCGCGATCTCTGTCAGCAATGGTCGCGGCATCATCACAAGCACCAATGTCCCGCAGGGCGGACGCCTCTACACGTCTGGCCGCATGGACACCAACGGCAAGCGTGAATTCCTCTTTGGCCGTTTCGAAATGCGTGCGCGCCTGCCTCGCACGCAAGGTATGTGGCCCGCGTTCTGGCTGCTGCCCGCCGCCGACCAGTGGCCGCCAGAAATCGACATCATGGAAATGCTGGGCCACGAGCCCAACCGCGTGTACGGCAGCAACCACTGGGGTAACCCGCCCGTCTCCACGTACCAGACCTCGCCCTTCCAGCTGGGCACGGTCAACCCGAACTTCGCCACGACCTTCAACACGTTCTCATGCGACTGGTGGCCCGATCGCATCGACTTCTACGTGAACGGCAATCTCTATGCGACGCACCGCTCGCGCGTGCCGCAAGAGCCCATGTACATCATCGTCAACACAGCGGTGGGGGGCTTCTGGCCCGGCTACCCCGACGCCACCACGGCGTTCCCGCAGCGTTTTGAGATCGACTGGATCCGCGTCTCGCAGGTGCCAGGCCCCAAGCTCATGAACCCAGGCTTCGAGTGGCCCGGCCCGGCTGGCAGCAATCAGCGGGTCTGGTATTGGCAGCACTGGGGCAATGCCGAGTACAGCGAAGCTCTCAAGCTCTCCGGCGTTGGCGCCGCCAAGATGTACGGCAACTTCAACACGCCCAACAACTCCTCTGGCTTTTGGCAAGACATGCCTGCGTCATCCGGTCAGGTCTTTACCGCGACCGCCAAGGCCCAGACACCCTCTTGGGACCGCATGGGCGCAGGCAACACCGCCCGTCTGAGCATCGAGTTCCGCGGCCCCACTGGCAACCTCATCAACAGCACATCACGCACCGTGCTCACGTCAACAACGCCCGCCAATACGTGGCAAGATGCCAACGCGTCCGTGGTCGCGCCCAGCGGTGCAGCCACCGCTCGCGTTGTGCTCTCATTCACGCAAGGCTCCCAGCTTTCTTCCGGCGCCGCATGGTGGGACGACGTGACGTTCGGAGCCGAAAGCGACTGCGACACCATCGACTTCAACCGCGATGGCGTCTTCCCCGCAGACGATGATGTCGTGCAGTTCTTCAGTGTCCTCGCGGGCGGTGCATGCACCACGTGCGGCGATATCGATTTCAACAACGATGGCGTGTTCCCCGACGATCAGGACATCAGCGACTTCTTCAACGTGCTCGCTGGCGGCCCGTGCTGAGTGACGCATCACAAGGATCACCGTGACAGCAATTCGATTCAAGCATGTCTCCAAGCGATACGAAAACGGCGCACTCGCCGTTGATGATGTGTCGTTTGAAGTCGCTGACGCCGCGTTCTGCGTGCTCCTGGGGCCTTCTGGTTGCGGCAAGAGCACACTGCTGCGCATGCTCGCCGGGCTCGAGGGCATCTCGAGCGGCGAAGTGCACGTGGGTGATCGTCTGGTGAACAACCTCAGTCCCAAAGACCGCGACATCGCGATGGTCTTTCAAAACTACGCCCTCTACCCACACCTCTCAGTGCTGGACAACATCGCCTTTCCGCTGGAAGCCCGAGGCGTCGGCCGCAAGGAGCGTCGCGAACGTGCAGCCAAAGTCGGTGCCAGCGTGCAACTGGATGGACTGCTCGAACGCCGACCTGCCGAGCTTTCGGGCGGTCAGCGCCAGCGTGTTGCGCTTGCTCGCGCCATCATTCGCGAACCCAAGGCGTTCTTGTTCGACGAACCGCTCTCCAATCTCGACGCGAAGATGCGTCAGTCGATGCGGGCTGAACTCCGATCGCTGCACCGCCGGCTTGGCGTGACGAGCATCTACGTGACGCACGACCAGGAAGAAGCGATGGCGCTTGCCGATCAGATCGTGGTCATGAGTGCCGGCAAGGTGCGGCAGATCGGCCCGCCGATGGAGGTCTACAACGCCCCTGCCGATCGCTTCGTCGCTGGCTTCGTCGGCGTTCCCGCCATGAACTTCTTCGAAGGTCGCGTCACGATTGACGCGTCAGGCGTGCACTTCGTGTGCGAGGGCAACCTTCTTCCACTTCCGCGCGTGTGGGCGGACAAACTTGCAGAGCACAAGTCCAGCTCGCTCGCCTTGGGCGTGCGGCCTACGGCTCTGCGTGTCGTGAAGGATGGCCCGGGTCTCTCGCTGCGTGTTCGCAGTATCGAGCTGCTGGGTGATCAAGCCGATGTTCACGCGTTGGGCCCCGGCAACGTACCCGTCATCGCTCGTGTGTCTTCCCGTCTTGATGTGCGAGAAGGCGACACCATCCGCGCCGCGTGCGATCCTGTCGGCACACACGTTTTTCATCACGGTCCACTCGGCGAGCTCATCTGCGGTCATCACGCAGAAGTCGCCTCCGTCCACACCAGTCAACCAAGCTCACTCGCGTCGGCCTGATCCGCGCGTACCCGTATTTCTGGTCTTTCGTGTTCGCAGGAGTAGATTCATGTTCAAGCTTGCCGTCTCGCAGCAGTCATGTCGCACGCACAACCGCGGTTTCACGCTCATCGAGTTGCTGGTCGTCATCGCTGTCATCGCACTCCTCATCGGCATCCTGCTGCCCGCGCTCAACCGTGCCCGCGACACCGCGCGTGACGTGAAGTGCAAAGCCAACATCCGCGGCATCGCACAGGCCCTCACCGCATACACACTTGACTATCAAGGCAAGTACCCGCCCATGATGTTCGATGCCCCCGACCGCGAGAACCCGGGCAAGTTCAGCATGATGTGGCACGATGTTGCCCGCATCGGCAAGTACCTGCCGAACTTTGATCCCAGCAACATCGTCGAGACAAACACCCGCAGCCCCACGGTCGGTGGCGGCGGTTTCATCTGCCCCAACCATCCCGATGCTGGTCGCTCCTACGCCATGAACTACTGGGCGGCGTCCGCTGACCAGTGGAGCTTCGTAAACGGCCAGTTGCGTGGCTTCCGTCCCGGCCTGAGCAACACGGGCTCGCCCAACCCCGCCTGGCAGGGCACGCCGTTTGACAGCACCGTCAACTTCGGTGACAAAATGATCCTTCTCAGCGAAGCGTGGGGTCTCTTCCCGACCGACCAGAGCGGCCCGGGTGGACAGAACGAAGGCAATCGCAAGTGGTTCGCCGTTGCAGACGTCGGTCGCTTCGGCTTTCCCGGAACCCGCTTCAACGGCGGTGCGGGCATGACGGCGACAAGCACCGTCTTCCCCGATCCCATCAACTGGTTCGGCGCCCAGCCCGCTCCGGAAATGCAAGGCATCACCGCGGCATCGCAGATCAACATGTACGTGCCTTGGTATCGCCACCCGCGTGCACGTGGCAACCCCACAACCCGCAACGGCTCAGCCAACTTCGCGTTTGTTGACGGTCACGTGTCGGGCTTCCGCAACAACGAGTTGGTGGAAACGCAAGGCTCGCTGTCGCGCAGCACCGGCAAGGTCCTCTGGTCAACCAAGGATCCGGAAGATACGACTTTCCGTTAACTCCGTTCGCTGTTCGCAGCCATCATCTCCCACGGTTCGTTTCTCATGCACGATGCACGTGACAACTCCGCCCTGCGCCTGCGTCGTACAACGCGCTGGCTGGGACCTGCGCTGATTGCAGGCATCGCTGCTGTCACGACGCTGGCTGCATTGGCGTTGCCATCATCAAACACGCAAGGCGTGTCGATGTGGACGTTCGCGCGCATGCACGCGGACATGTATCGTCCCGAGCTCGCGAAGTGGAACGAACAACAGAGTGATCCATCGCAGCGCGTCAATCTGTCACTGATTGGCGTGCAGGCGATGGAGCAGCGGATGATGTCTGCCTTCTTGGCCGGCCTGCCGAGCGCGGACCTGATTGAAGCGGAACGCCGCAACGCCGCTCGCGCGTTCGCCGGTCCGCTGGAAAGTGTCGGGTTTCTTGATCTCACGCCCTTCATCGAGCGTGATGGGCTGCTCAACCGCGTCAACAAGGCAAGCTTTCTGCCGTGGTCAAAAGACGCTCGCATCTTCGGCTTGCCGCATGACGTGCACCCCATGATGCTTGCATACCGAGCTGACATCGTCGAAGCCGCAGGCATCGACGTCAATCAGATCGAGACATGGGCCGACTTCGAGCGTGTCATGCGGCCCCTGCTCTACAACGCCGATGGCAGTCGCCGTTCCGATCGCTATCTCATCAACATGTGGGAGACGCAGATCGATCTGATCGAAGCTGTCCTGCTGCAGGCCGGTGGCGGCGTGATCGATGCGTCTGGCGTGCCCGTGATCGATAGCGAGATCAACGCTCGCACGATCTCGCACATTGCCATGTGGACGAGTGGCCCAGAACCCATCGCCGCAGAAGTCAGCTTCTGGGATGCAACCGGCCACCAGCTCATGCGCGATGGCTTCGTGGTCGCCACGTTCGCACCCGACTGGATGTGCAACTACTGGCGCAAGGAAGTGCCGCAGCTTGCTGGCAAGATGAAGCTGATGCCAATGCCCGCCTGGGAAAAGGGTGGCAGGCGCACCAGCGTGTGGGGTGGCACCATGCTGGGCATCCCCAAGACCGCTGAGAACCCCGAAAAGCTTTGGGAGATTGCCAAACACCTGTACCTGTCGCGCGAGCTTGCACACGAGCTGTACGACAAAGGTGACATCATCACGCCGGTGCGGGAATTCTGGCAGGACGACATCTACGACAAGCCCGATCCGTTCTTCATGGGACAGCCCAAGGGACGCATGTACATCAACCTCGCGCCCGATGTTCCCGACCGCTTTAGTTCGCCTTTCGGCGCGATTGCATTGGCTCGTACACAGAGTGCAGTCAGCAAGCTCTGTGCATACGCCCGTGCCAACAAACCCGCCACAGCAGAAGAGTTGCTGCCCAAGGCTCGCGAGCTTCTCGCCGAAGCTCAGCAAGATGCCATGCGTCACGTCAATCGCAATGTCTTCTTTGCAGACAGCGGCAAGGCAAGCACAAGCGAGGTGACGCGATGAGTTCGCTCGCTTCCGCTGACCGCGCACGTGCGGTTTTCCCGTGGTTGCTGCTCGCGCCATTCCTTTTGCTCGTGGCGCTGTTCACCATCACCCCGCTGGTTGGCGCGGCGATCCTCTCGTCCCAGCAAACCTTCGGCCCCGGCACAGCCAGGTTCGTCGGCTTGTCCAACTTCAAGAACGTACTCGCCGATCCACTTTTCTGGACCGCGTTCAAGAACACCTTCATCTTCACGCTTGGCAGCGTCTTCGTCCAACTTCCGCTCGCACTGCTGTTCGCAATGCTGCTCAACCAGCCAGGCGTGCGTGGTCGCTCATTCTTCCGACTGGTGCTCTTCTCACCGGTCCTCGTCGGCGTCGTCTACGTCGCGATGATCTTCTTCGTGCTCTTCCAGAAACGCACGGGATTGGTCAATCAACTGCTGCACGGCATCTTCCCCTCGTGGGATGTCGGCTTCGCTTGGCTTGACCAGTACATCATGGTCGCCCTTATTCTCGCCACGTTGTGGCAGTACATGGGCTTCAACATGGTCTACTTCCTCGCTGCCTTGCAGAATGTGCCCAAAGAGCTCGACGAGGCCGCTCGCATCGACGGCGCAAGCTGGTGGAAGCGCTTCCGCCACGTCACGCTCCCCGCTATCACGCCCGTCGGCAGCTTCGTGGTGTTGCTCTCGATCATCGGCTCATTCCAGGTCTTTGAGCTTCCCTTCCTGCTGCTCCAAGGCAGCACAGGTGTCGACAACAAGGGCCTGACGATCGTCGGCTACCTCTATCAGACCGGCTTCCAGTCCGGTGACCTCGGCTACGCCAGTGCCATCGGCTGGACCATCGCCGTCGTTCTTGCTGGTGCAGCGATTCTGCAGCGTGTGCTCTCAGGAAGCAGCGAGCAGCAGCGGGGCGGCCGCCGCAAACCACGCGGAGGTGCCGCGTGAGTGCCCGGCTCAGCACATCTCGCGCAGTCGCCACGTACTGCGTGGTCATTCCAGCGTGCATCGTGATCGCTCTGCCGCTGGTCTGGCTCGCTATCGCTTCACTCAAGACGAGTGAAGATTTCTTTCAGTCTCCCTTCTTGCCGCGCGGCGATGGATTCCTGGGCGTAGCGTGGGACCGCTTGACGCTCGACAACTTCCGCAACTTGTTCGACAAGACCGGCTTCGCGAGAGCGCTGCTTGCCAGTTCGCTGCTCGCGTCAGTCACAGCAACCCTCGCAACGCTCATCTGTGCTGCCGCTGGCTACGCGCTCGCCCGTCTGCACTTCCGCGGCAAGCGTGCAGCCATGTGGCTCGTGCTCGGCTGCCTCATCGTGCCCGCGCCGCTGCTGCTCTCACCCGGCTTTGCGGTGCTCTACCACCTCAGCCTGCTCGACACATTCCTGGGCATCATCTTGCCAGCCATCGGCCCGGCTTTCGGCGTCTATCTCTTCCGCCAAGCCACCGTCTCCAGCGTGCCGCCCGAACTGCTCGAGGCCGCCCGCATGGACGGCTGTTCAGAGTTCCGCATCTTCTGGCGCGTCGCATTGCCTTTGCTGCAACCCATGATCGCCGCCTTCATGCTCATCACGTTCCTGGGTGTGTGGAACAACTTCATCAATCCTCAAGTGGTTCTCCAGTCAGCGGACAAGTTCCCGCTGGCCGTCATGATCGCACAGCTTAAAGACGTCTACTCACAGGACTACGGCCTCATGATGGCGGGCACCATGCTCTCCATTCTGCCGGTCGCCGGTCTGTTCATGCTCCTTCAGCGGGACTTCGTCGCCGGCCTCACCAGCGGCGCAGTCAAGGGATAGTCTCCATGCACATTGAAGTGAAAGGATCCCCCATGCCCACCCCTTCGACGCAGCAACCAGCCCCCGTTCAGTTCCCCGCCAATTTCACGTGGGGCGTCGCCGCTTCGAGCTACCAGATCGAAGGCGGTTCTTCGCCCGATCTCCGTGGCGAAAGCGTGTGGGACATGTTCTGCCGCAAGAATGGCGCGGTCTTCGAGAACCACCACGGCGGCGTGGCCTGCGACCATTACAACCGTTATGACGCCGACGCGGCCCTCATGGCAAGTCTGGGCGTGAAGGCCTATCGCCTCTCGGTCATGTGGCCTCGCGTCATGAAGGAAGGCGTCGGTGCAGTGAACACCGTGGGCCTCGACTTCTACGACAAACTCATCGACTCCCTCCTCGCCCACGGCATTGAGCCTTGGGTAACGCTCTTCCACTGGGACTTCCCCCTCGCCCTCTATCACCGCGGCGGCTGGCTCAATCGCGACAGTGCCGAGTGGTTCGGCGAGTACGCCACCAAGGTCGTCGAAAAGCTCTCTGACCGCGTCACCAACTGGATGACCATCAACGAGCCGCAGGTCTTCCTGCAACTTGGCCACGCCGACGGCAAGCACGCGCCAGGCGTGCAGTTCCCCCTGCGTGAAACGCTGCTCGCCGCTCACAACTCTCTTCGCGCCCACGGCCGCGGCGTGCAAGCCATCCGCGCCGCCGCCAAGAAGCCCGCCCGCGTGGGCTGGGCCCCAGTCGGTCACGTGAGTTATCCCATTGACAACGACCCGGCGAACATCGACGCCGCTCGCGCCGCCACCTTCGCTATCGAGCAGACCCACCTCTGGAACAACACCTGGTTCGCCGATCCCGTGTGCCTGGGCTGCTACCCCGAAGACGGCCTGCGCGTCTTTGGCAACAACGTCCCCGCTCACCCCGTCAGCGACATGGACCTCATCCACCAGAAGCTCGACTTCTACGGCGTCAACATCTATTCCGGCTCATGCGTGAAGGCCAAAGCCAACGGCGGCTGGGAAGCCGTCAACCCCGGGCCCGGCAACCCTCGCAACACCATGGACTGGCACATGGCGCCGCAGGCCCTTCACTTCGGCCCGCGTTTCCTCTTCGATCGCTATCGCCTGCCCATCGTCATCACCGAAAACGGCACATGCAGCACCGACTGGATGGACATGCACGGCCGCGTGCTCGACCCCCAGCGCGTCGACTACACCCGCCGCTATCTGCTCGCCCTGCACGAAGCCATCCAGAACGGCACCAACGTCAAGGGCTACTTCCACTGGAGCTTCATGGACAACTTCGAATGGGCCGAAGGCTACAAGCAGCGCTTTGGCCTCGTCCACGTTGACTACGCCACGCAGAAGCGCACGCCCAAGCTCTCCGCGTTGTGGTACAAGCGCGTCATGGAAACCCGCGGTGCATCGCTCGCCGAGCCGACCGATCTGCGCCTGGCGACACCCGAGCACGCAATGCAGTAATCGATCCCGAAACAATAAAGCCAACACATGTGCATCAGCACGGTGTTGGCTTTTTTCATTGGATCATCGCTCGTGTCACTGCCTCGGCACTTCAACCCAGCAGTTTTCCGCGTGCCGCACGATCGCGCCGGTCGTCTGATAGATCACCTGCTCAGCGATGTTCGTGCAATGGTCCGCGATCACTTCGCACATGCTCGCCGTTTCGTGCAGGTGGAACGCGAACTCGACCGGATACTTGCCCTTCGCCACCTGCTGCTCGGCCTCGCGCAGCAACGCCGCCTTGAACGCCCACACCGCATGCTGACTCTGCAGCACGATGTTGGCAATCGCCGGATCATTGCGTGACATGCTGGTGTTCGTATCCCGCAGAATCCCAATCACGCTGTTCGCCATCACGCGGAACGTGTCAGGAAAAGGCGTCGCGATCCTCGCAACTGCCGGCACCATCTCCGCAAGATCCACCGCGACATCCGCCACGCGTTCCAGCTCGTTGTTCGCCTTCACGATGGTCAATACCGCCCGCAGATGCTGCGGATCAAGCGAAGCTCCAGCCCGCGTCGCATCCGTCAGCAGCGCAACCGCCGCCTGCTCGATCGCCACGTCAGCCTTGTCGATGGCTTCATCCATCTCAATGGCCTGACTCGCCAGATTGCTCTTGCGTTCAAAGAGCGCCGCACAGGAAAGCTCGAGCATGGCTTGCACGCGCGAACCCTGAGCGACAAGATCAGCCTTGATCTGCTGCGTGCGACTGGCGAAACCTTCCGCGGTCGTGGGCATGATCAACGGTATGCCGCCGTGCGATTCCGCGACTCCCACCCAAGCAGGTTTAGTTCCCGCTCTTCTCGTCCGAACTCGTGGGCGGCCCCTGCTCGCTCGCATCCTTGGGCCGCTCAAACTTCACCGTCGCTCGATCCACCCGTTGCACCTGGGCAGGTGACACCGGGTCGTACATCGTCACCGATGCACGCCCCTGCCTTCCGCGAACCACACGCACGATGGTGTACACCGCAATAGCAACCAGAAACGGCGCGGCACAAAACAGCACACATGGCGAAAACCACGACAGCGTCTGCTCGATGGATTGGAAGCGGTTGTTCATGCGTCTCCAGCCTGCTCGCGTTCCAAGTGTTGTAGGCGTTGGCGCGCCGTGTGACGCACTTCCTTACTCGTTCCGATTTGCGCGAGCTCTTGCAAAACCCAAAGGTTGTGACTTTGCCGTGCTAGCAGTAGATGGATCGCAGGAATGTCGCTAGTGATACCCTCGCGAAGGAAAGCGTCATCCGCGTTGCACTCGGCCCAACGTCGACGATATCGCTCGTAAGTCGCCGCCTTGCTACCAAGGCCGAGCTGGCAAGCCGCATCAAGGACCCGATCGAACTGCGAATCGCTCAAGTAGTCACTCAGCACACCTCGCAGCATAGAAGCAGCATTGAGCCGTCCTGCATCAGCCGTCGCGACACAGATCGCAGTTTCGATCTCTTGATCGGTGAATCGGACTCGCATCAAGGACCACGATGCGAAGGCTCGCATGTGCAGATGCTCAATGTCTCGTTCAATACCACCGTGAAAGTCTTCATGCTGACGCATGAGTCCCTCGACCGACAGAACGCCCTGTTCTATCCAGACCCGGTCATACTGCAAGTCGTTCAACGCGGCGACGACCGCTGTAGAGGTCGTGTCAGCACTCACTCCGCCCACCACTTCCGCCCCTCTCGCTTCACACGCCGATACAACGTGTCCCGCTCCACCGCCACAAACCCCGCCTCGCGAATCGCCTTCTGCAGCGTCCACGTGTTCACTTCCTGGTGGGTTGCCACTGCATCGCCCGCACTGCCCTGGCCCGCCCCGTGGTTGATCTTCGTGATGTCATACCACACCACGGTCCCGTCGATGTCATCAGCGCCACTCTGCAGCATCACCTGCGCCATGGGCAGCGTCTGCATGATCCAGAACGCCTTCACGTGCGGGAAGTTGTCGAGCATCAACCGCGCAATCGCCAGCGTGCGATAGTTCTCCAGCCCGCTGGGCCCCGGCAGATGCTCCAGTTCGCATCCATCCGGAAAGAACGGCAGCGGAATGATCGTCTGGTAGTACCCCGGCACATCTGTGCGTATACCCGTCTTACCGCCAAACGCAAAGTGCTCCGGCAGAACCGCGCCGGGCTTCGTCAACGTGACGACCGGCGCACCACCCGCATCCTCCCGATACCCCAGGTGCCCACCTTCGCTGGTCGTCAGCGCATCACCATCGTCCCCCTGTTTGGCACCAGTGCCCAGGGCCAAGTCCCCTGTGCCGCCACCCCCAAACAGCCGCGTAAGCGCCTCATCCTGCGCCCGCCGCAACATATCCATGTGCACAAGCCGATCATGCCGCTGCTCAATGTGACCATACAGCAGCGTCGCGTTCGTGTTCAGCCCAAGCTCATGCGCCGTGCGGTGCACATCCAGCCACACATCGCTGCGAATCTTGCCCTTGTACGCCTCATCGTGCACGCGATCATCAAACACTTCCGCGCCACCGCCCGGCAAACTGCCAAGCCCCGCCTTCTTCAGTTCGCCAAGCACATACGCAATCGCGTTCCGCCGCGCCTTGCGGCCTTCTTCTCCCGGCGCGGCAGATCCCTTGTACACCTTGGCGATCTTGCACAAGTGCACGATTTCAACCGCCGTGAACGCCTTCACGTGCAGATCGCTGCCCATCCGCTGCGCCTCATCACGCAGCGTCGAGATCAGATCGGTGTAGTAACTAAATGGCAGCGTCGGGTGCAATCCACCCACGCTGTGAATCTCCGTCGCGCCGCTCTCAACCGCCAGCCGAGCCTGCTCGCGTACATACGTCATGTCGCGTGCATACGCCTTTTCGTCACCCAGCTTCGCATAGAAGTCACAGAACTTGCACGACAGCGCGCACACGTTGCTGTAGTTGAGGTGCCGATTGATGTTGTAGTACGCGTTGTTGCCGTGCAAACGCCGCCGCACCATGTCCGCCAGCTCGATCACCGTCCAGATGTCCGGCGTTGTGAAGAGCAGATCGCCGTCCGCCAACGTCAATCGCTCGCCGCGCTCCACCTTGGCAGCGATCGCATCAAGTCGCGGGTCGCGACGCGGCACGGACGGACGGACAACAGTGGGGGCCGAAGACGTGGCAGCACTCATGAACAAGGATAGGCCGCCATCTTTCAATAGTGATTGAAAGTTGTGAACTGCGACTTTCGTAGCGGATAATCCGGGTCTTCCCCTGCCTTTGGGCTCCTGATGGTCGGTCGCCGCTCAGTCGGGTGTGCATCCCGTCGATGCTCCTCTCCGGATGAGTGTTCCAGGTCGCCCCCAAACCTCCAAGCGCGCCAGCGACCGGCTGGCGATCGTGCTCGCTGTGCAAGCGGTCGCGATTGCTGGCGGTTTGTCGGTCGTCCTGTTTCCGATCCACTCAAGATTGCAGTGGCTCACGCGAGATCACATCGTGACTCAGAACCTGGCGGAGTCGCATCGCCTCGCGCACGCAGCCGAGAGTATCTCGCGTGAGATCGATACCAGCGAGCCCGCATGGCAACAGGCCGTGCAGACGCTCGTCACAGGCGCGCACTTTCCCGCACAAGCGCGGGTTCTTGCCTTCACCAGCGATGGTCGCGTTGTCGCCAACACCGGCTCGCTAAACCACGCCGACGCCAAGCTGCCCGCTGAAACAATTGCACTCGATGGCCACGCCAAACAAGTAGGCGACGCGCCTCTCGACACCACACTGATCGGCACGCAAGAGAACGGCGACTGGTTGTTCGTCCATCGCTTGCCCAATGGCGGTTTGCTCACCATCCAGCAAGACCAAGCCTTCATCGCCGCCGCTCTCACGCAATCTTCTCGCATGATGCTTGGCTGGTCATTCGCCGGCCTCGTCATCATGTTGAGCTTTGCCGGCCTGTTCGTCCATCGCGTGGTTCGACGCGAACATCGCTCGCTCGAAGCCCGAAACAGCGATCTTGCCGTAACGCTCGATCAGCGTCTCGAGCAGGGTCTCAGCGCACGCGCCGCACTCATCCTGGGCCTTGCCAAGCTCGCCGACTACCGCGATACCGACACGGGCTCTCACCTCGAACGCATCTGCGGATACTGCGAAGTTCTTGCTCGCCAGCTCCAGCCGCGCCATCGCGAGATCAACGACACTTGGATCGCACACCTCCTGCCCGCCGCCAGCCTGCACGATATCGGCAAGGTCGGCGTGCCCGATGCCGTCCTCCTCAAGGCAGGCAAACTCACCCTCGCTGAGCGCAAGCTGGTTGAGCGCCACACCTACATGGGCGCAGACACGCTCATCGCTATTCGCGAGGAGCTTGGCGACGACGAACTCATCGATCTCGCGATTCAGATTGCCCTCTGTCACCACGAACGCTGGGACGGCAGCGGCTATCCGCTCGGGCTCAAGGCTCAGCAAATCCCGCTCGCCGCCCGCATCGTCGCGCTCGCCGACGTCTACGACGCCCTGACCAGCCGCCGCGTGTACAAGTCAGCCATGACGCACGAGAAGGCCTGCGAGCTCATCCGCGAAATGAGCGGCACACACTTTGACCCCGAAATCGTCGAGATCTTCCTCGCATCTCGCGATGAGTTTGACCGGATTCGAAACAAGATGCAGCCCTTCGGCGATCTTGTCGAAGCCGCCCACGCGAAAGCCGCGTGAACTGCACGTAAACTGCTGAGCATGTCACGTCCGCTCGTGCAAGCGATCATCTCCGTGCTGCTGTACGTGGTGCTCACGCTTGCGCCCATATGCATCATTCTCGTCTCGGCCGACAAGCCGGGCCGCTCCTTCTGGACAGAGTTCAGCGTGGGCCTTGGCTTTGTCGGCCTCGCGATGATGTGCCTGCAGTTCATTCTGACCGCACGCTTCAAGACCTTCAAAGCTCCCTTCGGCAGCGACATCATCTACGCCTTCCACCGGGCCATCTCGACCATCAGCGTCGTGTTCATCTTGCTCCATCCCGCTATCTTGTTCATCGAGCGGTGGGAACAGATGAAATCCCGCCCCTTCACGCACCCCTGGCCCTTCTGGCTGGGCACACTCAGCGTCGTTGCACTTCTCGTGCTCGTCGTTGTCTCGGTCTACCGCAAACAACTGCGCATCCACTACGACGGCTGGCGACGCACGCACGCCATGCTGGGCGTGCTCGCCGTGGCTGCAGCGGTGGTACACGCCCTGCTGGTGGGCCACTACCTCAGCGATAACTGGCAACGTATCGCCTGGTTGGCATACACGTGCGTGTGGCTCTTGCTCATCGCGTGGGTAAGGCTGATCAAGCCTCTCAAAGAGCTTCGAGAGCCGTGGACCATCGCCGCTCTGGAGCCGCAAAGAGGCGACGCAATCCGCGTGGTGCTGCGTCCCAAAGATCACCCAGGCTTCACGTTCCAGCCCGGTCAATTCGCGTGGATCACCATGTGGGGCTCACCCCTCAGCGATCGTGAACACCCATTCAGCTTCTCTGGCAGCGCCGTCGCTGCTCAGAACGGCGGACCGATCGAGTTCACGATCAAGCAACTCGGCGACTGGACCCGCCGCGCCCGCGACGCGAAAGTGGGTGACATCGTGTACGTCGACGGCCCCTTCGGCGCACTCTCGGCCGACCGTTTCGCAGGTCGAGCCGGCTACGTCTTCATCGCAGGCGGCATCGGCATCACTCCCATGATCTCCCACCTGCGCACCTTCGCCGATCGCAACAACAACACGCCCTGCTGGCTGTTCTATGGCAACCCCACATGGGACAGCATCACGTATCGCGAAGAACTCGAAGCACTGGCAGCCCGACTTCCCAATCTCAAGATCATCCACGTCCTCTCACGCCCCGACGACGCATGGCAGGGCGAACGTGGCTTCATCACCAAAGACATCCTCGCGAAGCACCTTCCCAGTGATCTCACTGCCACCCGCAACCGCTACGAATTCTTCATCTGCGGCCCCGTCCCCATGATGGAAGCTGTGGAACGATCACTCGCACAGCTTGGTGTCAGCGTGGGCGACTACCACGCCGAACGCTTCGACCTCGTCTAACGCGCTCTTCGCCCCATTTTTGCATTATCGCTTTCCACATGCGTGAACGCCTCGCCACTTTCGCCGCATACGTCATCGCCGCACTGCTGTTGCTCGCAGTGGCAGCATTCGCCTTCCTGCGCTCCTCGAGTACGCCATGAACCTGCATGCACCGGGTCCAGACATGCTCTCGAGCGATCAGACCGCAGAGGCCATCGGGTCCCCGCGCCACCTTCGCTGGTGGGCACCCGCCATGTGGCTCTACATCCTGAGCATGACACTCATCGCCTTCGGCGTTTGGACCTGGGTCGACGCCGAGGCCGACCTGCATCTGGCGTCCAATCCCCGACTCGTGACGACCACCGCCACCATCACAAATATCGACAGCCCCCGCCCAAGTAGAGGCCGCTACGGCGGCTCCTTCTACGTTCGCTACGAGTTCGCAGCCGGATCACTCACCTTCGTCGGCAAGCGAGTCAGTCCCTACGACGGCCTGACACCCGCAAATGCCAGCGCCATCAGCCAATATCTCACCCCCGGCGCCACCGTGCCCATCAAGTACGTCGCCAACGACCCCGCCAAGAGTTTCATCGACGCCGCCACATGGGCCAATCTCTCCGCCGAGGCAAACGCCACCCGCCAATCCCGACTCATCGGCATCGCCGTGCTCGTCGCGGGCCTCACAGCGTTTGCTGCCAGCGCGTGGACGTTCTTCACCGCCATGGCCCGCCATCAACGCGGCAACAATCCTTACGCCCCGAGCTGAATCAACACAATCGCCGGTCGAATCGGCCCCGTAAGCAAGCGATGAGCCTCTCGCTGCCGTCGCAGCACCTCGCGCACAAGCTTCGCCGTCTTCGCGTCCCGCCGCGCCATCACCCGCGCCCGCGCTGCGATCCGCCGATACAACGTCGCATCCATCCGCGTGACCTCAGCCCGTGTCATCACATGCTGCCGCACGACCCGGTGCCCCGCACCTTCCAGTTGCTTGCGGAGTTCCGCCATCGTGCCCGGCAGCCACGCTTCTTGCTGCACGCGCGCCACACGCACCGCATCATCCAGCAGCACCAGCCCGCCGGGCTTCACATGCCGCGCCATCACCATCACCGCGTCCATCGCAGGCAGCACGCTCAGCACCATCCCCGCATCCCACACGCGTCTTTTCTTTCGCGTCAGCACATCACCCACATCAAAGCTGCACCGTGCATCCACACCGTGATGCTCCGCCAACGCTCGAGCAGCCTCGATAAACGCCCCATACCCATCCACGCCATACACCACGCACCCACACCGCTGCGCCACCGCAACCGCCGCTGCACCCTTGCCACACCCCAGATCAATCACGCGATCGCGCGGCCCCACACCGGCCCCATGCAGCCACGCCGCCGCACGTCGATGCGACGTTCCGAGTCCCTCCAAGTCAGCAAACAACTCCGCCGCAAGCGGCAGCGCCGCCGCAGGCAAATCAAGCGAAGCGGCTACCCGCGCCGCAAGGGATTGACGTTGACTCACTGCTGAATCGTCGGCTTGCTGCGCTCGCCGCGCTGCTTCCAGTTCGCAAACGCGCTCGCGCGGTCAGCAAACTCCGTCGTGCTGAACACCAGCTTTGACGAACCGATCAAAATCTCATCACCATCCACCAGCGGCGTTTCCACCGTCACGCCGCGACCGTTGATCAGCGTGCCGTTCGCGCTCTTCATGTCCAGCGCAAGGTACTGGTTCTTCGCATCATCAAACCGAAGCTGCAGGTGCTTCCGCGAGATCCGCTGATCAGTGATCTGAATCGCCGTGCCTTCGTCACGCCCGATCACAAGCGTCCGCTTCTTCATGGGGTAGTAGTCACCCTCGTTCGGACCCGCAACGATGAGAATCGACGCCATGAACCTCGCTCCTTGGCCAGTCGGCACAACACCAAACCGCCGCAACTCAGCGGTCTTTCGCCGTAACCGTAGCCACCCGATCACTATCTCATCGCGACAACAGGCTTGGCATTCATCTCAAACATCGTCTGCGTCCGAACGACGGTGCCCGTCGCCGGCATGAGGTGATACCCCAGCGCCGTCACAACGTTCGACTCGCGGTCGATCTCGAGCACGCTCAGCCCATGCCCTTCCGGCTGGTCCCACGTGTGAGCCAGGTGGCCGTTCTCCTTCGCCAGCCGCAGATACTCGTCGTACGTCTCGTAGTACAGGTTCGGCGCAAGCGTCTCCAATTGGATCGAGCTCACGTACCGAACACCGTTCTTCGTAAAACGGTGCTCAACATCCTTCTCCGCCGTCACCACGTGCATCAGCACGATACCAGCCGTCGGGATCTTCTTGTCAAATTCACACACGAGCTCCGTCGCGCACAGCCCGTTCGCCTCAAGGCGCAACGCGTGACTGCCGCGCATGATCCATGCTTCAAGCTCGTAGCTCCGGCCGTTGACCGTCCGCCGGCCATGCATCTCCACGTGCTGCGGATGCAAAGCCTTGCTGTACAGAACGATCTGGTGCCCGCCCATGATCACGGGCTTCACCCGCACCTCAGGTGCCGACTTCATTTCAGACAAATGCCCAATGTCCGCGGGCAGCTTTACCTCTACCAGCGGCTTCTTGGGTGGTACAACAGCTTCTCCACCCGGTACTTGACCCTTCATGTGAGATGCCCCCTCCTGCTTGGTCTGCTCCACATCCTTGTCGGCCAACGGCTTATTCACCGCAGGCTTGGTGTGGGGTTGCTCACGCGGCGGTTGCTCGCGATTCGCATCCGACGACTCAAATGGCGTGCTCATACTGCTCGCTCCGAGATGTTGTCGCCGCGACCGTACACGGTGCGGGGGTTGCGTCCTGACAACCACATTCGTGCGACAGAGCGAGAATCGCCGACTGCCGCACTATTCGACATAGTGTGCGAGACGTTCGTGTTTCCGACTGTCATCCGCTTCCGTCTGAACTTCAGTGCTTCCGACTTCAACGTCATTGACACCGCAGCCACACGTCTGGACGACAATCTCGACCGACGATCACACATCTCCAGAAGGCGACCGCACGGGGTCCACGCACTTCTGCGTACACAAAATACATCATCACTGTGCGCTTGTCCAGACGATCTTGCCAGATATCCGGAGGAAATGTTCGATAGAAGATAACCGGCGGGCGCACACGGGGATATGTTGTCGACTTCGCGCAGCATTTTCCCAGTTCTCCGTCATCCATTCCCGCATTGAGGTATCTTGTGTCTCGCGCAACGTGTCGTCGCTTGTCAGTCTTTCGTACCGAGTGATCGCAGGAGGCGACCGCTCGTGTGAGTCAGCAATCAGACTCACCAACCGGCAAGGAGTGCCCGCTCATCACGAACGCTCCCGTTCCATCTCTGCCCGACAAGCTCGCACGGCTCAGCAAGCTCTCCGTCGCTGAACGCTCTCGCGTCATGAGCGAAGCCCTGCTCGTCTGCTCACAAGACGAAGCCGCCTACATCGCGCCCATCCTCATTCAGCTTGCCCTTCGCCCCGAGACGCTTCACACCGCCGTGCCATCACGCCCGCTCACCGCGCGCGTCAACGCTACGCCGAGTAAACCCGACGGCAAGCCAGATATCGAAGCTCTCCGCACTCGCTACGGGCTCTCAAAGCCCGGCCTCGGTGCCAATCAGCCAGTCAGCCAATCAACTCGCGAGCAAGCTGCGAGTGTCGCGCCAAGCGACCCATCCGCAACGCAACCTCATACGCACGCCGCGCCCCGCGGTTTCCTTTCAAAGCTGCGTCACTGGCTGCAAAACTCACGCGTGCAAGATACCGACGCCGCCCTGATCGAACTCGCCCGTGGCTGGCTCGGCGTGCCGCCGCTCGCCCGCGATGCCGCCCTTGCCGCCGGCTCCAATCGCTGGCACACCATCGCAACACGCGTGGAAGATACGCGCCCGACCGTACTTCGGGGACTCGCCTTGCTCGCCGCCGAAGCTGCCGACGCTCGCCTCATCTCCTGGCCCCTCGCCGCGGCCCGCGCTCCCGACCCGTCCACGGTTGATGCCGCTCGCTGGTCCCTGTTTACCCTTGCCTTGCTCGCAACACCGCTCTCGCCTCTCGAGCGAGAGTCTTGGCTCGCCGCCGCACAGCGCGACGAAACATGGCGACGCCTCTTGACACGTGGCCTCGCTCGCGGCCTTGCGGGCGACGCCCGCGCCGTCCAAACCGGCATCCTCGCCGCCCTGCAAGATCCCTCCGCATGCGAGGCCGCTGCAGAAGCAGCGTTGCTCATCATGCCACAAGCCATGCAGCAATCGCTGGCATCCCAGCCCGAGCACGCGCAGCGAGCGCTCGCCGCCGCCATCAAGTCACTCCGCGCGCCGTTTGTCCGCGTGCGCGCGCTGGAACTGCTCGCGTCAGCCCGCGGCGCGATTGCTTCCGCATGTGTGCTGCGTCTGGCTCGCACCCAGGGACCGCTCGATCACCAGTTCATCCTGCAACGTTCGGCCCTCGCCATTCGTCCCGCAAGGCAAGTTGCGCTCCATCGCGTCATCGTCCGTGGTGCACGCCGCACAACTCGCGCTGGTGCCACGATCGATCTCACCGCGACAGCTCTCGCCAACGCGGGCGAGGTAGCTGCTCTACCCGTGGAAGCTGTGCGAGCCCTTCCCCGCTGGAGCGCAAGCATCCACGCCGACGCGCCCACGCGAGAACGCGCGCTCGAACCGCTGCTCAGCCACGTCGATGCGACCACACGTTTCGCAGCGGCCCTGCACGGACCCACACGCCTCGCTCGCGACTTCGTCTTTGACACCGATCCTCGCATCGCACGCCACGCCCTCGTCCGCCTGACCGCCGCCGCTCGTGATGGCGCCCCCTTCGACGCGCTCCCCGCATCACGCAGCCCACACGCACATGTTGCCGCACTCGCATCCGCTCACGCCGCTCGCCATGCCGCCGCGTTCGAGCCGACAGTGGGGGGCCGGCTTGCCACCCTCCGCTGGTACACCACCGATCGTGATGCGTGCACCAAAACACTTCGCTGGATGCTCACGCAAAGCGACGCACCCGCCGCACACCGTGCCATCAATGCCCTTCGCCGCGCCGCACTCGTCGATGTCATGCTTGATGCACTGCGAGATCGCGCGACAAGCAGCGCAACCGATGAAGCCAGCCTCCGAGCGGCAGCCTCCGCATGTGCCGCGTTAGGAGACAGTCGCGAGCCCATCGCCGCAAGCACAGTGCGTGCGTTGCTCACCCATACCGACGCCCGTGTGCGTGCCAACGCCGTCGAATCCCTCGCGCGGCTTGCAAGGCGCGGCGTCCGCTCGTTGCCCTCGGAAGTCTTCGAGCTCAAGACCGACCCGCATCATCGCATCCGCGCCAACGCTCTGCGCGAAACGCTGCTGGTAAGCGTCGAGCCGCGTATGCAGCTTGCCGCCGCAGACGACCTCGCCTCCATGCTGTCTGACGATCGCCCGCTGCACCGCCTTGCGGGTTTGTGGCTCGCCTCGCGCACGCTCGTCGGACCCACACGCTCCATCCTGCGTGCCCGCTGGACGGAAATGTCCAGTCGCATCGGTGCGCTCGCAACCTCCGATACCGACCCGCGCGTCCGCACGCGTGCCGCAGCCTGTGCCACCGCGACCGCCGCCCTGACCCGCGCCAGTTGGATCTCCAGCGCGGGCGACCTTGGCGCAACCTCGCCGCCAACCTTCGATCTCGCCTCGGTGCTTGGTGAACCCATGCCAAGTGACTCGACGCCAGACACCGTCGAGCCGCTGACACCCGCACAAAACGAAAGGAGCAACCCGTGAGTACGTCGTCACTCGCAGTCTTCACGCTTGCTCAATCACGCGAACTCGTCGAACCCCTGCACGTTGTCACGGGTGAGCCCCAGCCGGTGCAGCCGCCCGATTTCACCTGGATGCTCTTCGCCGCCGCCGCAATGTGCATGGTCGGCGCCGTACTGCTCGCCATGGCCATCACGCGCAGCGTCTGGTGGCAGTCTCGTCGCAAACCCGTCAAGCCGCGCGAAGGCCCCGAGCTCTTCGCCGCTGCTGCCGAATCACTTGGTGTGCCCAAGACTCGCGCCAAAGTCCTGCTCGAACTCGCCGAGTCGCAGAAGATGAACCCGCTGGGCCTGCTGCTCAGCGACCACGCGATCTCACGCAACATGGTCGCCAGCGCAATCGCCCAGCGAGAGAAGCGCCTCTACGCCTGACAGTCTCGATCCGGTCTTTGAGCCATTGCGCAGTGCCGATCACAACCGATCAGTCAACGCTGCTTCAGCCCAAGCCCCGCAACTTGTTCAGCCCATTCAGCGCCGCGATCTTGTAGCACTCCGCCAACGTCGGATAGTTGAACACCGCGCTCACGAAGTATTCCGCCGTCGCCTTGAACGCGATAGCGCACTGCCCAATGTGAACAAGCTCCGTCGCGCCCGTGCCAATCACGTGCACGCCCAGAATCGCATGGCTCTCCTGGTGAATCAGCAGCTTGAGCATGCCGATCTCATCGTTGAGCAGTTGGCCGCGTGCTGTCTCGCGGTAGTACGCAATCCCGCTTTCAAACGGCACCTGCTCCGCTGTCAATCGCTCTTCCGTCCAGCCCACCATGCTGATCTCCGGAATCGCATAGATGCCGTAAGGCAGCAGCGTGTCCGCCTGCTGGCACTTCTCACCAAACATGTGACAAGCCGCCAATCGCCCCTGCTCCATGCTGGTTGACGCAAGCGCCGGAAATCCGATCACATCACCCGCCGCGTAAATGTGCGGCTTGGACGTCTGAAAGTACTCATTCACCTTGATGCGCCCGCGATCATCCGCGCTCAACCCCGCGTTCTCGAGCGCCAGACCATTCGTCGCGCCTTGCCGCCCAACCGCATACAGCAGGCAATCCGCCCGAAGCATCTTGCCGCTCTCAAGCATCGCTTCCGCCATCACGCGGTGCGCTCCGCCAGGCCCAGCCGACGGCGATTCAACCTTCTGAATCTTCACAACCTTCTCGCCGCATCGCAGCGTCACGCCCGCCTGCCGCAAGTGATACTGCAGCGCCTCGATGATCTCGCTATCAACAAACTCCAGCAGTCGCGGCCGCCCTTCCACCAGCGTCACCTTCACGCCCAGCGCCGCCATCATGCTGGCGTACTCCGTCCCAATCACACCGCCGCCCACCACAATCATGCTCTTAGGCAGTTCATCCAAGTGCAGCAGTTCATCGCTCGTGATGATGTCGGGCTCACTGAAAGGCACAGAACTCGGCCGCGCCGGATGCGTGCCCACGCCAATCAAGATCTTCTCCGCCTTGACATGCTCCACGCCAAAGCGCGTCGCGACGTTGATCGTGTGCTCATCAGCAAACGAGCCCATGCCATGCACCACCTGCACGCCGTTGCTCGCAAAGTGCGTGCGGATCAGATCAATCTCCGCCTGAATCACGCGGTTGCAACTGCTCCACAGGTTGGGCATGGTCGCCGCCCGCGCATGCTCCATGAAATCCGCACTGCTGGGCATCGCCGGCATCGGACACCCGCCAATATTCAGAATCGCCTCGCGCAGCGCCTTGCTCGGAATCGTCCCCGTATTGACCGCCACGCCGCCCACCACGTCGCGCGACTCAATCACGCACACGCGCTTCCCCAGCTTCGCCGCCTGAATCGCAGCCTTCTGCCCAGCCGGGCCCGAACCGATGATGGCAAGATCAAACACGCGCATACCGGCATTATCGGCAACTTGGCGCAGACAAGCGCAGCTGAAAAGCAGTACACTCTGCCCATGCCGCCCACCAACCCCTTCGCCGGCCTCTTCAAGGCCCAAAGCAACCCCGTCCCCGCCGCAACCGACGCCCAGATCGCTCACGCCGAAAGCGAACTAGGCATCACGCTCCCAGCGGCATACAAGCAAGTCCTCCGCTACCAAGACGGCGGCCCGCTCCGTCTCACGCAGTTCGAACTCTCCTTCGATCCGCCGGAAAACTCATACGCCGCCCGGCCCTACAACGTCAGATCGCTTCCAAGCGTCCGCCACGACGACTTCGACAACATCATGCGCCAGACGGAAACACTCCGCGACGAATGGGGAGCGCCCGAAGGCTACTACCCGCTCTTTGGCGATGGTCACTGGTGGTGCTGCCTCGACTATCGCAGTGGGGGCCCCCACGCTGAACCCGTCATCACCCACATCGACCTCGCAGAAGCAGACCCCGACGAGCCACCCCAAGAAGTCGCGATTGCTCCGTCGTTCGCCGCGCTGCTCGCAGGACTCAAGATGGATCCGGAGGATCGCAAACCCGCGAGAATCACCTTGAATCCTGCGACTTCCGTGGATGCCATGGAGACGGCGCTTGCCAAGGTCGGTATGACCCGATGGAAAGACCCCGGCGGATATCCGCGCGGCATCCAGCCGCCGCCCGCATGGGAATGGCCCAAGTACCGCAGTTTCGTGAAGGGTTTCCCCGCCCGCGTCGAACTGTGGACCAACAAGTTACACCTTCACAAGCCACTCTTCGCCGAGCCGCATGCCATCTTGCAGGTCTATATCGCTGCCGACCAAGAGCAACCCGCACTCGACGACCTGCTCCAAGCGCTCCAAGCACTAGGCACACCCCCAACCCTCCTCCACGGCCTGCAGTAAGCGCCGAAGCCCATCGCCTTCGCTGCCTCGCCCCTACTGCCTAGTCCCCAATCCCTAATGCCTGCTCTCAGCAGCACGGCCCGCCCGCCAGCACCGTGAAGAAATCAATCACGTCCTGGTCTTCCGGAAACACTGCGTTGCCATTGAAGTCAATCGTCTGGCAAGTCTCGCAATCCGCGCCCGAAAGCACGTTGAAGAAGTCAATGACGTCTTGGTCTTCCGGGAATACGCCGTTGTTGTTGAAGTCAATGCGTTCGCTCACCGCAACTGAGAACTCCAGCTTGGGCGTCAAACCCAGCGTCACCGCCGTGATGTTCTCTTTGGTGTAGAACGCCGGGAACGTCGCATCGCCCACGCCGCCGCCCGGGCCGCCCGCTGCAAGGTGCAATCCGCTGATCAGCACCGCGATGCGCCCTTGATCAAACCCGCGCGCGAAGTACGCCTTCGCCGCCGGCGAGGTCAGATCAATATCAAACACGATCTCACTCCCCAGCGGCACCAACTGCCCCGGAGCCGCAGCCGTCGTCGTCCCGATCGACAAAGGCGTCGCCTCAAACCGATCGCGCACTTGGTTCGACACATCCGTCGTCGCCATACCCGTCGCGCTCAGCGCCGCCGGATACACACGCCGCACGCCCTCAAGAAAGCCCGGCACACCCGTCGGCGCGAACCCACTGTTCTCCGCCCACGTCGCCAGTTGCGCCCCGCTGCGGAAGCCCGCCGCAAAAAGCTCGATCGGCTTGCCCGCATCCGCGTCCGCGACATAAAGAGGATCGCTCGTCGCATAGCACGTCGCGACGCTGTCAAACGTCGGGTCATACTCAAAGCGCGGATCGTTGCTCGTGTACACCCGCACGCGCAGGCTGTTCACGTTGTACGTGCCGTAGTTCCGGCCAGGCGTCACAAGCCCCGCCGTGTTGAAGATCAGCAAGAACTCCGCATCTCGATCGTCAAACGCAGGCTGACCCGAGATCGTCGCGTCGCTGGGCGTACGAAAAATCGACGCCGATGCCTCAGCTCCGGGCGTTCCCGCGAATGGATACATCCAACGGTCGATAGTGGGGGAGGCGAGGTTGCCGTTGACAGTTGTTTGACCAAATGCCGAGCCAGCGAGCAAAGTTGCAAGAACCACAGAGCACATTTTCATTTGACGACGTCCTTCTCCGATATTACGATACTCGCCGCGACTCGGTTACCCCTTCCAGATAATCCTGTCAGACAAGAATGATTGCTGTCTCGCGGGAGAACGTCTACGATTCGTTCTGATTCCAGCAAGGATTGCCGAATGTTCGTGAATCACTCACAATCCGTTCCCAGCCCCTGCCCCTTCACCCGGCTTATGGGCCGCTTTGGCCTCGCGCATTGCCCCGTCATGTGCGCCATGCGCGAAGCTCGCGCCACCATGCTCTCCATGCGCAGCCGCGCATTTACCCTCATCGAGCTACTCGTTGTCATCGCCGTCATCGCTGTGCTCATCGGCCTGCTGCTGCCTGCCCTCGCCAAAGCTCGCGCACTGGGCCGCCAAACCAACGAACTCGCCTCCAGCCAGCAAATGATGCTCGGCTTCCACTCCTACGCCAACGAAAATCGCGACAGCGTTCTGCCCGGCTATCCCACAGCCAGCATGGTCAACACGCGCATGCCCGTCTACAACGACCGCGGCGATCGCCTCTTCAATGAAGACGCGCAGCGCTATCCCTACCGCCTCGCCCCGCAGCTCAACTACGACTTCCGCGGCCTCTACCCCAATCCCAAGCTGCTCCAAGATATCCGCGAAAATCCCGCCGATTACGCCAGTTACGGCGTCACCTACGACTACATGGTCACGCTCTATCCCCCGCTGGGAATGAACGTCGCCTTCGTCGGCGGCAGCGAACGCTTCGGCGCGTTCGACCCGCTCTTCCAGCGCACCTTCGGTCGCCAGCACGTCGCGCGTCTCGACCAGTCCCGCCGTCCCAGTGATCTCATCACGTTCGCGAGCGCACGCGGCAACCCGCCCGCAGAAATTCCCGTCTTCCGCAATCTCGACGGCTTCTTCCGCGTCGAGCCTCCCTACTTCGCCGCCAGCCAAGGCCGACGCTGGGATACTGCCTACGACTCTCGCACGACCGATCCCGGTCCCAACAGCGGTTTCATCTCGCTCCGCCACAGCAACCGCGCCATCGCCGCCCAGCTCGACGGCCACGCCGCAGCCCTCTCGTGGGAGCAGGTCCAGGACATGCGCCGCTGGGCCGACCAGGCCACACGCCCCGATTGGTTCTTCGGCTCCAATTGAGTCTTCCGCGATCGCATACGATTTCTCGCCAGAAACGTCCTCGAAAGACGACGTATAGTCACTCCAAGCGGAAACACGAGGGAATCTGTGCGTGCCTTCATCTGACGATCTGAAGTCCAAAGTACGTGGTTTTGCGGACAAAGCCTTCGGATTCCTCCCCGAGGAATTCCGAGTGCCCGCGCTCATCGGCGTGCCGGTCGTCATTTTGCTTTCAATTGTCTGGATCCCCTCAGTCTTGAAATTCGCAGGCGGCGAGCCCCAACCAGGAGGTATCGATCCAGCCGTCCTGCAGGCCGCCCTGGAGAAGGAAGACCTCGACCGGCTCCAAGCCATGCCGCCCGAATCGCTCAAGACCGAAAAGCTGACGCGCCAGACCGTCATCGACATGGCCAAATACGAAAAGAACGACAAAGCTCTCGTCGAGGCCGAGGCCGCCATGGCACGTTTGCAGGAGGTCATGAAGGCGAAGGGGCTTAAGTAGCAAAATTCTGCATTCTCGGGCGTAAGCGTCTTGCGGTGCCCCGAGTTTCCAGTACACTGTCTCCGGCGACATCTGAGTCGCCTTCAGTCAAAGACGAGTTTCGTCGGGAAACGCGTGGTCGGGTTTGTGGTAAGCAGTGCAGTCATTCGTCTTGAAGTTCAATCACCCGTGCGTTCGCACGGTCGCCAGAATGTCTCGTTTTCGCGGGTAGGTGTCAGAGGAGAATCGCATGGTGCAGCACACCGGCTCCAACAGTCAGCGTCGTTCAGCATTCACACTCATCGAACTGCTTGTCGTCATCGCGATCATCGCGCTGCTGATTGGCTTGTTGCTCCCCGCCTTGGGCAAGGCACGTGATCAAGCTCGTGCACTCAAGGAACTGGTGCAGGGCAAGAACATGCAGGTCGTTTACTCGTCTTACTACACCGACAGCCGCGACGCGCTCATCCCCGCGAACCCGCACTGGACGTGGAACCACCTCCACGGCGGTGCCCACGCCCCCAACGGTTTCTATCCGCCCGACCCCTTCAACGCCGGCAAGCGTCTCGAAGGCTCGATCACGAAGGTCTGGGGCTTCAACCTGTATAGCTACGCGAACATTCCGTGGGAAGCGATTCAGAGCGACAAGGCCACGCTTGAGCGTTTCCTCGGTCGCCAAGTTCCGCCCGCCGTCAACGGCCAGTTCGTTGGCTATCCGTCCAGCTCGTTCCACGCCGCCATGAACTGGCACCCCACGTTCGGCATGAACGGCATCTACGTCGGCGGTAGCTACCAGCATGGTGGTTTCCGCAGTCTTGTTTCGCCTCCCAACTCCGGTTGGGCCTGGGGCGCGAACCCCATGCCCGTGAACCGTCAACGCCAGCAGCACGGCGGCAACTTCTACGTCGACCGCATCGACCGCGTAAAGCAACCCTCCACGCTGCTCGTCTTCGCTTCGGCGCGTGGCTCTGACGTCATCAACAGCGGCACGTACTGGGGCTACGGCGGCACGAATCCTGACTTCACCGCCGCTACCACCAACTCCGTCGTTCCCGGTTACTACTTGGTTCGTCCGCCCAAGCCGCACCCCGAAGGCATGGGCAACGGCTCCGTTGCCGGCCTCTCAGCCTTCGGCTGGGGCATGTCTGCTGCCGCACCGACCTTCCCCACACTCTCGGGCGCCAACGGTACTGCCACCATCCCTGCTGACAACAACTACGACCCGCGCAAGGGCGTGAGTTGGTTCGGCAACCTCCGTGCTCAGTTCAGCAACACCGTCGCCGTCGTGAACATGGACCTCAGCGCCTCGCGCCAGCAGCTCTCCCAGCTCCGCGACATGCGCAAGTGGAACAACTGGGCCGACAGCGCCGACTGGAGCCACCCCACGCCCACGACCACCTCGTGGCGCTACAACGACTGATGCACACGCAGCAGTTCAAACAACAAACCGGCACCCCAAGGTGCCGGTTTTTTCGTCTGCACAATCGACTCAGCATCCAGCCGCGATCACGCTCGCATCACGATCTCAACTCGCGAACACTTCATCACGCCCGCCCGCGCCGCCGCAGGGTCCACGCCGCAAGCCCGCCCGCCAGCACCAAGCTCCCAGGCGCAGGCACCAGGAACTCAAAGTTGAAGTTCGCAAGTTGCTCAGCACCCGCGACCGTCAGCTCGTTCTTGTACCGCACCGCGTACGTGCCCGGCTGCAGCACACCCGAAAAGTTGACGCTTTGCGGTGCGTCCAGCTCGCTGATGGCAAACAGGTCCGTATCCGTAGTCAGGTTGGTCAGTTCAACTTCAAACCCGTCTTGCGGATTGCTGCTCTGCCGTGGATTGGCCAACAGTTGAAACGGCGTCGGTTCACTCACAGAAAACGTCACATACAGATTCACCTGCGCTTCACCAAGCTCATCCGCCCCGCCTGCATTCGTCCCGCCCTGCCCGGCCAATGCGCCGCTTGCCCGAATGGCGTTCGGATCGGTCACGCAGTTGATTTCGCTTCGCGCACTGTTCACCGCCACGCTGCCTCCGGGTGTGCCGAATGTCGTCGAGAGCTGTACGACCTGAATGAACGGCCCGAAGTCAGCCGCCGCCGCGGTCTGCGTCCCCGCGTTCGCCGTGGTGATCGCCGTAATCGAGCGATCTTGCGTAAGGAGCGCGACTGATCCCTCGGCCGCACCTGTCAGGAACGCGACACACGAAGCAGCGACGACGGTGCCAAAGGTGATTTGACGCATAGTGACTTCCAAGAGCAACGGGCAGGGGGCGAACACGCGGGCGGTGCCTTATCGGCACGTCACAGCGCCACGCGTCATGGCGTGGTTCATCCAGTATGCGTCATTTTCCTCGCTTGACCAGCAAAATGACGGAGTAATCTCTCCCGAAGCGCACGACCGCTTCAGTTTCTAGGACCACGTCCCTATGACCACCATCCATCCCGCGACCCCCATCGTGACCTTCTGCCGCAGCGTCCCGCCCACCATCGAGATTCCCGGCAGCGCCGTCGTCACCGGCCCCCAGCGCGCCCTGCCCCGCGCCGACTTGCTCAAGCACGTCAAAAACGCCACCGTCCTCGTCACTTGGGTCAGCGAGCGCGTCGATCGCGAACTGCTCGACGCCGCAGGCCCGCAGCTCCGCGGCGTCTGCAACTTCGCCGTCGGTACCGACAACATCGACCTCGCCCTTTGCAAAGAACGCGGCATCACCGTCACCAACACGCCCAACGCCGTCACCGAAGGCACCGCCGATCTCGCATGGGCTCTCATCCTCGCCGTCGCGCGTCGCCTCAACGTCGCCGATCACTTCGCGCGCAGCGACGAATACGCGAAAGTGGGGCCCCTCGGCCCCGACGAGTTCCTGGGCCAGGACATCACCGGCAAAACGTTGGTCATCGTCGGCGCAGGCCGCATTGGCTACGCCGTCGCGCTGCGCAGCCTCGGCTGGCGCTGCAACATCCTCTACGTCGCTCGCTCACGCCACATGGAATTCGAAATGGCTCCCCTCGCCGGCCGCCAAGTCTCGCTCGAAGAAGGCATGGCCCAAGGCGACATCATCAGCCTGCACACGCCCCTCACCAAAGACACACGAGGCCTCATCAACGCCACCAACCTGCGCCTCATGAAGCCCAGCGCCATGCTCATCAACACCGCCCGCGGCCCCGTCGTGAACGAAGCCGACCTCGTGGACACGCTCGAACGCAAAGCCATCTGGGGCGCCGGCCTCGACGTCTTCGAACAAGAACCCATCGTCCACCCGCGCCTCAAACAGCTTGACAACTGCGTCCTCAGCCCCCACATCGGCAGCGCCAGCAACTGGAGCCGCGGCATGATGACCCGCATGGTCTGCGAGAACGCCAAAGCGATCATCGCCGGCCAACCCGCCCCCAATCGCCTCTGGTAACGGCTGCCTTCGGGTACCTCGGCACTCCGTGCCGAGCCCTTCCCTCTCCTACACATCGCTCCAGCCACCAACCCGCGCTCGGCGAACCCAGCGTTCGCCTCACCCACAAATAAATCTCCCATCGCACTGGCAATTCTCACACCCTGATGTATCTTCGAGAGGTACGAGTTGATCGTCAGACAGGGGACATGCATGCGTGCGGCGAAACTTATCGGCGGGACAGCAGCGGGTCTTATTGCGACGACGACAGCTCTCGCCCAACCCAACTTTCAGTTTTTGCAACCCGCAGCATTTGGCCCTGCCGGAAGTCGTCTTACCGACATCTCAGCCAACGGCTCAGTTCTTACCGCGTCACAGTCCTCCGGCCCCGCATCAATCGGGTCATACTGGATCGGCACGCAGCGTTTCGACATCGTCGAGCCCCAGTTCCCCACACCGTCATCAACACTCCACTCCGCTTCGAGCAATGGCCAGTTCCTCGCGGGAGACTTCATCCCCGCTGGCGGCCAGTCGAGCATCTTCTCGGTTTCACCAAGCGGCCAGTTCAACGCCTACCCCATCGCCGGCGGCTCGCGTGTTCGCCTGCCCAACATCAGCGACAACGGCTCGATCATCGCCGCGCAAGCCGAAGTCGTCGAAAGTGACGCATCAGTTAGCGCTCGCCGCGTCATTCGCTATACCAGCACGTCGACATGGGACGTCATCGCTCCGCCCGTTACCGCAATCCAGTCCCAGCACATCATCTCTGACATGAGCGGCGATGGAAATGTCATCGTCGGTGCCGCAGCCATCGACAACTTGGAAACGCGGCCATTGTTCCCCACCATCTGGCGCAACGGTGTCGGTAGCTCCTGGCTGCCCACGCCTGCCGATACAACTTTCGCCGTTGCCAGTACGGTCAGCGCGGACGGCAACGTCATTGCGGGTGAAGTGACAACGGCAGTGGGGGGCACGTTCTTCGCAATGTGGTCAGACAACCTCGTCACGACCTACAGCCTTCCTTCTGGACAGAACCGTGTTTTCCCGACCCATGTCAGCGACGACGGACAAATCGTGACAGGCAATGTCCGCTCATTCACCGGCGTTGATGCGGGGTTCATCTGGACACCTGCAACGGGAACAGTGACAGCACGCGACTACTTGCTCAACGCGGGCGTCTCCATCCCACTTGGCCCCGATCAACAGTTTTTAAGCATCCTCGACCCCATCGTCTCCGCCGACGGCACGACGATCGCCGGAACTATCTCAATCTTCAACACGGTGTCCGGCATGACGGACGTGAGCTTCTTCCGCGCGACAATCCCCGCGCCATCATCACTGTTGCTCGTCGCCGCCGCATCCCTGTTCACGTCCACACGCCGCCGCACACGCAGCAACTGACGGCATACGTGCATGAGACTCGCACGAAATGCATGCCTCAGTCGCCGCGCTTCCGCTTCTTCTTCCCAGCCTTCTTCGCTGCCTTCTTCTTCCCCGTCTTCTTGCTCACCTTCTTCGCACTCTTCTTCTTCGCTTTGCGTTTCGTCTTCTTCACCGGCGCGGGCTCATCGTCTTCCATGATGAACATGGGCGGCGTCTTCGCCTCAATCTCTTGAAGCGGCAACCCGCGAATCGCATGCAGCACTTCCACCGGGTTGTACACCGGGTTGACCTTCTGCCACACGCGCTCCACGCGTCCTTGAGCGTCGATGAGATACGTCGTCCGGCTCACGCCCATGTAAGGCTTGCCGAACATGCTCTTCTGCACCCACGCGCCATACGCCGAGATCATCGCCGGCGTGCCGTCGACGCGATCATCCACCAGCAGAGGAAAGTTCAGCTTGAACTTGTTCGCGAACTTCTGGTGGCTCCGCTCGTTGTCCGCGCTCACGCCCAGCACCACGGCATCGAGCCCGGCGAAGTGGGGGAGTGTGTCACGAAACGTGCACGCCTGCGTCGTGCAATCCGGCGTGTCATCCTTGGGGTAGAAGTACAGCACCACGCGCCTGCCGCGATACTGCGACAACGTGTGCACATTCCCCGCATGATCGCGAAGCGTGAAGTCAGGTGCGATGGAACCCACAGCGAGCATCAACATCTCCTTCTGGGCCACAACCTCAATCCCGATCCTGTCCCATCGGCCAACCCGCCCACGCAAGTGCAGCCATCGGGTTCAACCAAACGCGCCGTCTGCAATCGCTTCCGCCATCATCGTGATATCAGGCCCGGGCGGCCGGTCACCCTTCAGCGGCGCAATCACATTGCGCACCGCCGCGTGCAGCTTCTCAACACCGTCGCCGCTGCGCAGCGGCCGGTGATACTCGAGCGCTTCCGCCGCGCACAGCAGTTCCGTCGCCACCACATACATCGCAAGTTCCACCGCACGCCGAGCCTTCATCGCACTGCGCGGCCCGAAGCTGTTGTAATCCTCTATGCCCGCACTGGTCACGATGTTCGCCGGGCTCGCCGGCATGCACAGCGTGATGATCTCATTGCAGCACGCCGCCGCCGTGTACTGCGCGATCATCAGCCCGCTGTGCACGCCGGGTTTCTTCGCCAAGTAGGGGGGAAGATGCGCTTCAGCGTCAAACGCGCTGAGCATCCAGAACGTCCGCCGCTCACTGATGCCCGCGATATGGCTGATAGCGATGGCCGCACAGTCCATCGGAATGGCAATAGGCATGCCATGGAAGTTGCCCGCCGAAACCAGCGCGTCTTCCGGCTTGGCATCCGCAAACACCAGCGGGTTGTCCGTCACCGCGCCGAGTTCCTGTTCGATCTGCCGCTTTACATAACCCAGACAGCCCCAGCTCGCACCCAGAACCTGCGGAATGCACCGCAAGCAGTAAGGGTCCTGCACACGCGGATCGTTCACCTTGTGACTCTCGACAATCTGGCTGCCCTTGAGCATCCCCAGCACCCGGGCGGCAACCTCTGCCTGCCCCGGCTGGTTGCGAGCCGCGTGCACGCGCGGGTCAAGGAACGAATGACTCGCCCGCACCGCATCAATCGCCATCGCCGCCGCACCAACGGCCGACGCGAACAAACGATCCATGTCATGCACCAGCAACGCACCAGTACCCGCCATCAGATGCGTGCCGTTGATCAGTGCCAGACCTTCCTTGGCTTCCAGCGTGATGGGGGCCAGGCCCAGTGACGGAAGAATCTTCCCGCACGGCAACGTGCTGCCGGCGTAGGTTGCATCGCCTTCGCCAATCAGCGCCATGGCGATCGCCGCAAGGGGAGCAAGGTCACCCGAGGCGCCGACGGAGCCCACGGAAGGCACGACTGGCGTTACCCCCCTATTCAACATTTCAATCAGCAGCGTCACCACCTCAGGCCGCACGCCGGACTTGCCGCGGGCCAGGCTGGCGGCGAGCAGGAACATCGTCGCCCGGACGAGTTCGGTCGGTAGGGGGTCACCAACCCCCGCGGCGTGTGAACGAATCAGGTTGCGTTGCAGGTCGCGCAGTTCGTCCGCGGCGACCCGCGTGCGTGACAGGCTACCAAAGCCGGTATTGATGCCGTAGTGAGCGAGGCCGTCGTTCAGGCAGCTCTCAACCACCTTGCGGCTTGCCAGCATGGCCCGGCGTGCATCATCTGACAATGCCACAGGCATCTCGAGCCGGGCGACTTGTACAACATGGTCGATCGTGAAGGGGGCACCAGTCAACGAAACAGTCGGCATAGCGGGCAGTGTACCGAGAGGTTGCAGGATGTGTGCCGATCCAGTAAACTGATACACGCGGAATCGGGAGCTGCGAAGATGCAGACCAGCAGGCAGGCCAAACAGTGGTTTGAAGCACGTATGGACAAGGGAAACAGGCCGGAATCTGCACCAGGTACAACGTCCTATAAGATATGTTATGTAAAACGAGCCATACTCCGTACCCTTGCGATGCCGTTGCTGGCGATTGCAGGCGTGCTTGGGCTGACTGCGGCTCCCGCCGCCGGGCAGAACATGAGCATTGGGATGAGCGATCCGTACGAGCAGTTCTCGCCGGAACTTGAGCAACGAGACATCGCGCTCTTCACACGCGTGCTGCAACTCTCCCCCGCTGAGGCCCAGGCTGTGCAGGCTCTGTATGACGGGTACTACAACGGATTGCGAGAGAAAGCTCGCGAGCTGTCGGAGAAGACCGAAGCGGCGCTGGAGGAAGCTCAGACGCTGGGCGATCAGGCGCGGGCGAGATTGCCGCGGGATGACTACGAGGCAACCACAAAGCGGATGACGACGGAGTTTCTCCAAGAGCTGCAATCGATGTTGACAGCTCAGCAAGCGGGACGCTGGCCGGTGGCCGAACGTGAGATGCGCCGACGCAAGCGGATTGGTGCGGGGCAGTATCCGGGCGAGAACGTGGATGTTGTGCGGCTTATGGAAGACGTGGCGGCGGAGGCGGTGCATCGCGAGCAGATCGCCGCGTTGCTGGAGCAGTACGCTGCGCAACTGGATGCGGCCATGCAGACGCGTGATAGCTTTATCGAGAGCAGCGGACAACGCTTCACGGAATTGATTGAGACAGACCCAGGGGCGGCGGAGCGGATGTTCGCGGAGTCGCAGCGGAATCGGCTGAACGTCTGCGATATCAACCGGCAGTACGTCGCGCAGATCGGCACGCTTCTGCCTGATGCGGAACGTGTGGTGCTGCTGAAGGCGATGTTCAAGCAGACGTACGGGTTCGCGTGTGAGCCCTCGCGGTCGGAGCGGTTCATTCTGGCGGCACCGAAGGTCGCGGGGTTGGCGGATGATGTGCGAGCGCAGATCGAAGCGATTGTCGCGGGATATGAACCGCGGCGTGATGCAATCTTGCGTCGCGTGTGCGAGGAGGAAGAGAAAGTGCGGCTCGCCGCAAAGCCGCATGCGCTGGCGGTCAAGCTGGGGCTGCGACCGCTGTACGAGAATCCTGAACGTTTCGGCGGCAAACCGGCGGTGGATCCGGATCATCCGCTGCAGCAGGCCAAGCGTGAGCGATTGGAACATGATCGCGCGACGCGCAAGCAGATTGAGTCGTTGCTGACGGTTGAACAGCGCGATTCCATCCCCAACGAGGTTCGCGGGTCTGCGGCGTTTGAGCAGATTACCGAACCTTGGTTGTGACGGGCGGAACCCCCCTGCCGTGCTGGCGGCGTGGGTCGTACGCTTGCGGCTTGTATGAGTGCTGACACTTTTCTTATCGCACGCGGTATCTCCAAGCGGTTCGGCATCACGCAGGCGCTGGATGACGTGTCTGTCACGTTCAAGCGGGGCGAGGTGCATGCGCTCATGGGGGAGAACGGGGCGGGGAAGAGCACGCTGGGGAAGGCGATCGCCGGGCTGCACAAGCCGGATACGGGATCGGTCACGATTGATGGGCGTGAGCTGAAGCCGGGCGATATTGATGATTCGTTTGATGCGGGCATTCGCCTCGTGCACCAGGAGCTGGCGCAGTGTCCGAATCTGTCGGTGGCGGAGAATCTGTGTCTGCATGACATGCCACAGCGCGGCGGGATTGTGAACTTTGCGGCGATGAAGAGCCGTGCGGAGCGACTGGTTCACCAACTGGATCCGACGATTGATGTGACTGCCCCACTGGGTGAACTTTCGCCGGGGAAGCGGCAGATCTGCCAGATCGCGGCTGCGCTGGATGATGGCAGCGATGGTCTGGGCAAGGCCAAGGGCGCGCCGAAGGTGATCGTGCTGGATGAGCCGACGAGTTCGCTCTCGATTGCGGAAGCTGATCGGTTGATGCAGATCGCTCGCGCGCTGGCGGGGCAGGGGATCACGATCATTTACGTGAGCCACCGCATGGGTGAGATCTTCACGGTGTGTGATCGCGTCACTGTGCTGCGCGATGGGAAGTTTGTCGCGACCAATGTGGTCAAAGAGATTGATGAACCCACGCTGGTGGAGCAGATGATCGGGCGGCGCATTGAAACTGCCAAGGTGCGCGAGTTCGCGGGCAACGCGGGCACGAGCGCGGTTGGCAGCGTGCCGACGCTGGAAGTGCGGAACATCAGCAGCCCCGGCAAACTCAGCGATATCTCGCTGCATGTGCGGGCGGGCGAGGTTGTGGGCATTGGCGGATTGGTCGGTGCGGGACGCAGTGAGCTGCTCAGCGCGATCTTTGGGCTTGATGCGGGTGCGCGTGGTGAGGTGCTGGTTAACGGCACCACTGTGAACATCGGCTCGCCCCAGGGACCGATTGATGCCAAGATCGGGTACGTGCCTGAGGACCGGCGCAATCAGGGGTTGTTCTTCCTGATGGGTGTGGGCGAGAACATGGTGTTGCCGTTTATGCGGCAATTGAGTGCCGCTTTGGGGCTGCGCGGCATCAGCAGTGAGAATCGCACCATCTCGGACAAGATCGGTGAGTTCCGTGTGAAGACTGCCAGCCCAGCGAGTTTGCCCGGCGAGCTCTCGGGCGGGAACCAGCAGAAGCTGCTCATCGCTCGGTGGCTGGGCAAGGACACGAAGGTGCTGCTGCTCGACGAGCCCACGCGCGGCATTGATGTTGGCACCAAGAACGAAGTCTACCGGTTGGTGCGCGAGGCCAGCCAGCGCGGGTTGGCGGTGCTGCTGGTCAGCAGTGAGATGCCCGAGCTGCTCGCTTTGTCGGACAGAGTTCTGGTCATGTGCGCGGGGCGCATCACTGGTGAGTTGACTGGTGACAACATGACGCAGGCCAACATTTTGCGGCTGGCAACTGTTGATAGCGGGCGCAGCAAGAGCGCTTGAAGATGCAGCGGCTGGTGGGGCGCAGTGATCCGGTTGCGAGGCTTGCTGCGCGGACGCGGAAGTCGCGGTTGATTGCGCGGGTTTCGGAACGGGCTGGTGCGCTGGTTGTTCGGGAGCTTTCGCGAGGGCTTCGGCGAGTGCTTCTGCGATGTGAGGTTGACGGGACCACCAGAGGACCTGGTAGTAGCGCAGGTCGCGGTTGTACGAGACTGTCTGCATGTCGCCTTTGGCGGCTTGGATGAGTTTGATCAGGTCGCGGTCGTAATCGGTCAGACGCATTTGTGTGGCCCTCCATATACACCCCCGTGTGGCGTGGTGCGCGCGCACAAGTCTGCTGAAAATCCGGGGTTTTGGGGCGCAAGTGGTTGGAGGGAAGGGAGAAGAAAAAGTTGGAAATTCTGGCCGAAAGGTTTTGATTTCTGCTGCGGCGCGCGCACAAACGTGGTTGTGTGGGGTTGCGCGGATTCGAGGCCGGGTGGGGTGGATCAGGTGTGCGAAGTGGTGAGATGCAAAGGCACACGGGCATCCGCAGAGCCTGAAGCGCGCGGCACTGATGGGAAGGCAGTTTGTTGGTGAAGGTGTGCCACCTACCGGCTGGGAACTGCACCGCTGCGCGGTGCGTTGGGGTCTGGGGGTGTGGTCCGTGGGTATCGCTGCGCTCAACCCACGGCTATTGACCGGCATCGCGTTGCGATGCGGGGATGCTCGTGGCAGTTGCATGTGATCGGGGCGTTGAGGAGGTTGTGCCGTGTATTTTGAGAGCGGGCGCGGGTTGGTGGACTGATGCAAGGAGGACGGGGCTCGCGCCCCTTCCTCCCTGCACCCTCCTTCCCTCCCATTCGACGACTCGCGCTGGAGTATTGGTGTGAGGATGCGGAAGGGCGGTTCGCACTCGCTCGCCCCTGCCGGGGCGAGAGTGTTTTGCGTGTGCTTTTCCAGACGCTGGCGCGTCTGGCAACAGACGCTCGCCGCTCCGCGGCGGGGAGGCGTCCGGGTTGGCTGGCATGTGTGCGTGATGACGCGCTCGTCGTTGAGGGGACGACGGGGCATGCATGGAGTTTGCATTCGGGCAGTTGGCATCTCGGCGTGTCACATCACGTAGGAAGCGCACGCGCTGGTGGTTAGCCGAGCTCGACGCTCCAGTAGGCGTTGTCGAGGAAGGCTTTCCAACTGCTGTATTTTTCGTTGCCGAGGCGCAGGCTGATGAGGGGGTTGCGCTTGGGCTTGATGGGTTTGGTGATGAGCTTCATGCCGGCTTGATCGGGCGTGCGGCCACCCTTGCGGGCGTTGCAGCGGATGCAGGCGCAGACGAGATTTTCCCATGAATCTCCCCCACCGTGGGCGCGTGGGGTGACGTGGTCGATGGAGAGGTCGCTGGTGGGGAAGATGCGGCCGCAGTATTGGCAGCGGTTGCGATCTCGCGCGAAGAGGTTGCGGCGGTTGAGCTTGACGCCTTGCTCGGGCAGGCGGTCGTAGCCCAAGAGCCGGATGATGCGCGGGACGGCGATTTCCATGCGGACGGTCTTGACCCAGTCGTGGCGATCGCGCTCGATCTCGTGCTGCAGCACGCTGAGTTCGAGCCAGCTTTCGAAGTCGTAGTTGACGTAGCGGCCGCCGACGGTTGCGCCGCTGGCTTCATCGTTTTCGACGTGGATGACTTCGGCGATGTTGCGGGCGAGGAGGCAGAAGGCGCGCTTGGCGGAGACGATGCGCGTGGCGGCGAAGGCCTTGTTGAGTACAAGGACTTTGGCGTTGAGGCCTTCGTGACTTTCGAGTGCGCCGGTTGCGCTGAGGACGCCTTGGGGTGAGACTGACCACTCACCCGAGTTCATCTCGTGGTCGAGATCAGGCTCCGCTGGTCCTTGCGGAGTCGCGCCAGCGGCTTGCGCCTTCTGGCCGGCATGTCGTGGTCGCTTGTGCATGACCTACAACCTCCGGACGGAAGTATATCGGCATATGCAAGGGGTGTGTGCAAGGGAATGGTGAAGTCCGCGAATCAGGCGGATTTATGGGGTGGGGTGGGTATTGGGGATTTGGGGGAATCATGGAGACGGCATTCGGGATTCGTGATTCGGCATTCGTGTTGGGGGGACGACGGGCAGGGTGATGAGGTGATACAGGAAGGTTTGTGGAGACGGATTGGACGAATGGCACAACTTCGCTGCAGAGTGCGCGGCGTAGTGGTACGGGGGGCGGGTATCACACTGTGTTCGCCCGGCTTGGAAAGCCGGGGTACCCATGAAGGCATTAGGTCATGCCGGCGACGCGTTCGACTTCGTCCATGCTGGTGAGGCCTTCGCCGACCATGCGCCAGCCGCTTTGCTGGAGGGTGGTGAAGAGGCCTTGCTCGATGACTTTCTTCATGGCGGCGATGCTGGGCTTGTGGAGGACGATGTCGCGGAGTTCGTCGTTGAAGTCGAGCATTTCGAAGAGGGCCTTGCGGCCGCTGTAGCCGGTGCGGAGGCAGCGGCCGCAGCCTGTGGCGCTGTAGACTTTGGACTTGCCGTTGAGCCAGCGGCCCATGCGGGTGGCCTGGCCTGGGGTGACTGGGACTTCTCGCCGGCAGGTGGAGCAGAGGGCGCGGACGAGGCGCTGGGCGAGGACGAGGTTGAGGGAGTTGGCGACGAGGTAGGGTTCGATCTTGAGGTCGAGCAGGCGAAAGACGGCGGTGATGCTGTCTTTGCTGTGGACGCTGCTGAAGACGAGGTGGCCTGTGAGGGCGGCCTGCATGCCGGTGCGGGCGGTTTCTTCGTCGCGGATTTCGCCGACGAGGATGACGTCGGGGTCTTGGCGCAGGACGCTGCGGAGAAGGGTGCCGAAGGTGTTGCCCTTCATGTCGTCGACGGGGATTTGCGTGACGCCTGAGAGCTGGTACTCGACGGGGTCTTCGATCGTGATGACGTTGTGGGTCTGGCGATCGATCTCGCGGATCATGTTGTAGAGCGTGGTAGTTTTGCCGCTGCCTGTGGGGCCGCAGGTCAGGATGAGGCCGCTGTCCTGGTTGAGCACCTGGCGGCAGCGATCTTCCATGTATCCGGCGAGGCCGAGGTCTTTGATGCTGCCGGGTGCGCCGCGTTGGTCCAAGACGCGGAGCACGAGCTTTTGGCCGTGCATGCTGGGCGTGAAGCTGACGCGGTACTCGACGCGGCGGTCGGGGAAGACGCTGGAGAAGTGGCCATCCTGCACGGCGTCGCGGCCTTGGATGTGCATTTGCGCGGCACTTTTGACGACGCCGTAGGAGAGTTCGCCGACGCGTTTGGGAAGCTCGATGATGGGGACCATCTCGCCGTCGACGCGCATGCGGATGTTGTAGAAGTCGCCCTTGGGTTCGAAGTGGATGTCGGTTGCGCGGCTTTTGCTGGCGAGCTGGAGGAGCATGCGGACGGCGTTGGGGCCGTCGCTGGTGCCGGTGAGCACGTCGGAGGGTGCGCCGTTGGCGTCGATGAGGCTGACGGCTTCCATGCTGCCTTTGGGCGGCAGGTCTTTGATGGCCTGGGCGATTTCGAACATCCAGCCGACTTCGCGCGAGGCGGTCAAGGGAGCCTGGGCGGTGACTTCGGGGGGCGCGTCTTTGAGCACTTCGTTGACGTTGGTGATCGGCTTTTCACCGGGGGCGTGTTCGACGTGGATCATGAACTCGTGCTGGCCCACACGGAGCACGTCGCCGCTTTTGAGCGGGCTTTCTTCGATGCGGATTTCGTTGAGTTTGGTGCCGTTGCGGCTGCCGAGGTCGCGGACGCGGAAGCCGCCTCTGCCGTCGGACTCGACCATGGCGTGCTTGCGGCTGGCTTGGTCGTCGAGGAGGGGGATGACGTTCTCGGGCCCGCGTCCGATGGTGACTTTGGCGTCAGAAAGGACGAGGGGCTTGCTGTTTCCGCGGAGAGGTTGCAGCTTCCAGGTGGGCATTACGGTGATGGTAGAGGATTCGGTCACTGCGGGGTATACCGGCTGGGAGATGATCGGTTGAGGGAAAATGGGTGATTGGGCAGGGTTGGTGTGCGAGGTACGCGGGGCGGGGAGTGATACGAGGGGCGTTGGGATGTCGATAATGGAGCTCTGGTTGGCGACACTTGGAAACGATCATGACTCCTGCGCATTCTTCCGGCGGCAACTCCCCCACTTCATTCCCGAAGGACAAGATTCGCGTTGTGCTGCTCGAGGGCGTGCACCCGCGCGGAGCTGCGATGTTCAAGGGTGAAGGGTTCAGCGTGGAGACGAGCGCGAAGAGCCCGGATGATGCTTCGCTGCGGAAGATGCTGGCCAACGCGCATGTGGTGGGCATTCGTAGCAAGACGCAACTGACGGCGGAGCTGCTGGAGGCTGCGCCGCGGCTGTTGACGGTGGGATGCTTCTGCATCGGGACGGATCAGGTGGATCTGGAGGCGGCGCGGGGGAAAGGGATTCCGGTGTTCAATGCGCCGTTCAGCAATACGCGCAGCGTGGCGGAGCTGACGCTGTGTGAGATCATCGCGCTGTATCGGCAACTGCATGCGAAGAGCCTGCAGATGCACAAGGGGGAGTGGGATAAGTCGGCGGCGGGTGCGCACGAGGTGCGTGGGCGGACGCTGGGGATTGTGGGGTATGGGCACATTGGGAGCCAGGTGAGCGTGCTGGCAGAAGCGCTGGGGATGCGGGTGATTTACTTTGATGTACAGAGCAAGTTGCCACTGGGGAATGCGCGCTCGGTGCGGACGCTTGGGGAACTGCTTAAGGATGCGGACATTGTGACGCTGCATGTGCCCAATGACGCGAGCACGCACAACATGATCGGGGCGAAGCAACTGAAGATGATGAAGCCGGGGGCGTTTCTCATCAATAACGCGCGGGGTAGTGTGGTGAATGTGGATGCACTCGCGGCTGCGCTGAAGGATGGGCAGATTGGAGGGGCGGCGGTGGACGTGTTTCCGGTGGAGCCGGCGGGGAAGGGGGAGACATTTACGAGTCCGTTGTGCGGGTTGGCGAATGTGATTCTGACGCCTCACATTGGTGGAAGCACGGAAGAGGCGCAGGAGACCATCGCGGTGGATGTGGTGGAGAAGCTGCTGAAGTTTGTGAATGTGGGATCGACGGCGGGTGCGGTGAATGTGCCGCAAGTGGAGTTGCCTGATCAGGGCGGCAGCGATGAGGACGAGGACTCGCGCGGCAAGAAGGGCAGCCGGCGGCACCGGATTTTGCACTTTCACAAGAACGTGCCTGGTGTGTTGAGCAAGATGCATGCGATCATCGCGGGGATGGGGGCGAACATCAGCGGGGAGTATTTGCGCACGCAGGATGATGTGGGCTACGTGGTGCTGGATGTGGAACCGACCGACGGCGAGAAGGTGCTGGCGGGACTGCGGGCGGTGCCGGAGACGATTAAGGTGAGGATGTTGTGGTGAGCAGGCAGGAAGGCACTGGGGCACGAAGGCACGGAGGGGATTTAAGTTACTTTTTGGCGGCGAAGTAGAGGACGGCGGGGTCGTCGATTTCGTCGCCTTGGGTGAGCGGGCGGGTGTAGAGGTTGCCGTGCTGGTCAATGGCGTCGCCTATGCGGTCGTAGATGTCGACGCGTTTGAAGCCGGCTTCGAGCATGGCATCGCGCAGTTCGGCGGGGCTCCAGATGCGCCAGTGGTAGGAGAAGGCGTCTTGGATGACGAGGGGTGTGCGCTTGGGGCGGGGAAGCTCGAAGTGGATGGCGTTGTGGACGAGGGCGGTGGTGATGTCGACGATGCGCTGTTCCCAGATGTAGACGAACGTGCCGGAACCGAGCTCTTTGGGGACGCGGACGACGACGCGTTGTTCATCGGCGACGAAGGCGGAGGAGCCGGCGTACATGTCGCAGATGAAGAGGCCTGAGGGTGAGAGGCAAGCGCGGGCGTGGCGCAGATATGCGATGAGGGCGGGGCGGGTGTGGTAGTAGCCTGCGGCGAAGTTGGTGGCGGCGATGATGTCGCTGCGGAGTTTGCAGCGGCGGACGTCCGAAGAGATCGTGGTGAGTTGGGGCGACTTGGGGATGCGCGACGTCACGGCGCGGTCGTGGTCGACGGCGATGGCGCGATGGGCGGGATTACGCGCGATGAAGGCGCGGGCGAGGGCGGCGGTGCCGGAGAAGTCTTCTCGCAGGGTGCGGGCGCGGGGAGCAAGACTGGCGAAGAACTCGGCGAGCGTGTCGGCGTTGGTGACGGCGATTTCGTAGAGGGTGAACTTGTCCCACCAGGCGGGTGGCTTGGTGAGAGCCTTGCGAGCGGCGGTGGCGCGACGCGACGTGAGCATGCAACAGCGTAGACCGTGGGGAAAATCACCGCGGAGACGCGGAGCTCGCGGAGGAAGGCGTAAAGGATTGTGGGTGCGAGTGAGTTACAGCCGGCGCGTGTGCCAAAGACAGCGGCAACGCCGGTTGCCCGCCACACTAGAAATCACGCCGGGCGAAGATGATGCAGCAGATAGCGAGGATGAGGGCTTCAGAGAGGATCGAGGTGCCCAGGACCCACCAGAGGGAGCGGGAGTCGATCTCTTCGGTGATGCGGCGTTGGAGTTCGCGCTGTTCTCGCGGGGAGAGATTGCGTAGTTCGACCGGGGCTTCGCCCGTATCTTCGTCGGCATCATCACCGAAGGCGCTGAGGTCTTTGCGGAGCGTGCGGCTTAGCAGTTCGGTTGTTTCGCTGGTCTTGGGAAAGACGGTCTTGACGGCGAAGACGGCGCGCGACCACATCGTCCACTTCTTGATGTCGTCCTGAGCTTCGGAGAGGTCGGCGTCGAGCTTGAGGAGGCGGCCGTTGATTTCGCGAAGGCGTTCGCGCGTGGGCGGGGGTGGGGTTTTGCCTTCGGCTTCGGCCTGCTCTTTGGTGAGGCCCTGCTCTTGATACCAGAGGACGGTGTAGCCGCGGGTGGCTTCGCGTTCCTGCACTTCGATGCGCTTGGGCAGCGTCTCGGATTGCATGATGCTCACGTGCTTGAGCTGGAGCATGACGGCGTCGGCGGCGTTGAGTGAGAACAAGCCCAGCCAGCAAAGCAGCGTAAGGAGCAGCGCGGCCATGGTGCTGCGGGTGACGAGACCCAGCAGGGCGCAGATGCTGAAGAGGTAGGAATAGAACAGAACGACGAGGGGGATGGCGAGGAAGACTTTGGGCTGCCAATCGCCGCCGCGGATGCCGATGAGGAGGAAGCAGGCGAGGGAGAAGATGCCGACCTGGAGGGCAGTGAAGAGCAGGCCCATGAGGAACTTGTAGAGGAAGAGCTTGACGCGCGAGATGGGCTTACTGAGGGTGAGCTCGATTGCGCCGCCTGCGATGAAGCTGGGAATCATGCCAGCGGTCGAGACGAGAGCGAGAATGGTGGCGAGCCAGCCGAGCCAGAAGCCGACGCCGAAGCTCACGAACATTTGCTTGTAGAGCGTGGCGGGTGAGATGAGATCGCTGGTCAGCGCGCCGCCAAAGCTGCCAATCTGGAACCAGAGAAGCGTCACGCCCTTCTCATTGATGCCGATGGCGGCAAAACCGGCGACGATGACGCCTGAAAGGATGAGGGTGATCCAGAACAGCTTTTGGCTGTTGAGCTGGCGGTAGGTGTCGAGCAGTAGTGCGGTGAAGGCTTGCATCAGTTCGTGCCTCCGTTGCTGTTGCGAGCGGCGCCGGGACCAAGAGCTTTGCCGGTAGTTGGATCGGTGACTGCTTCCATGAAGAGGTCTTCGAGGCTGGGGCGGACCGGGCGGAGGGCGCGGATGGTGAGTTGGCGGGCACGCAGCGCGTCGATGACGGGCTGCAACGGCGCGGGGTCGGTGGTTTTCACGCGGATGAAGGAGTGATCGATGGTGAAGGTTTCACCGGTTGTGAGTTGGCCTGTGATCGCGACGCGGCGGGCTGTGTCGGGCGTGGGTGCGACAGCACCCGGCAAGAGGCGGGCCTGCACTGATGAGGCGAGAGTGGTGGCGAGTGCGTCGGCTTGCAGCAATCGCTGTTCACCTGCGAGCTCGATCTCGTAGCACTGGCGATCGATGGTGAGTTCGTCGATGGTGCCTTGGCTCTTGACCTTGCCTTGCACGAGAATGGCGACACGGTCGCAGACCATTTCGAGTTCGCTCAGCAGGTGGCTGTTGAGGAAGACGGTTTTGCCTTGCTCTTTGATGCGGGTGAGCATCTCGCGGATTTCGCGGCGGCCCACGGGGTCGACGCCGTCGGTGGGTTCGTCGAGCACGACGAGATCGGGGTTGCTGGCAAGGGCCTGCGCGATGCCGACGCGCTGGCGCATGCCTTTGCTGTAGCCGCGGACTTTGGTGGTGCCCCAGCCTTTCATGCCAACGAGTTCGAGGAGTTCGGGCGTGCGCTGCTTGCGGACGGCGCGGGGCACGCCTGCGAGAGCGGCGTAGAAGTCGACGACTTGTTCGCCTGTGAGGTAGTCGGGAAAGCGGTGGTGTTCGGGCAGGTAGCCGACTTTGGCGAGTGTGGGTTTGTGGCCGATGCGTTCGCCCAGCATGGTGCCGTCGGCGCGGGTGGGGCTAATCACCGTCATGAGGATCTTGACGAGCGTGCTTTTGCCCGCGCCGTTGGGACCGAGAAGGCCGAAGATTTCGCCTCGGGCCACTTTCATTTCGATGCCGCGGAGGGCGTGGACCTTGCCTTTGTAGATCTTCTCGACGTTGGTGAGGTCGATGGCCCAGGGGAGAGTGGTCATGGTGGGTTGGGGGGAAGAGGCAACGGGGGCACGGGGGGCACGAAGGCACGGAGGGGGAGATTAGCTGGGGGGTATTCGGTAAGCGAGGAGTTGCGTTTCGCGGGTAGGGTGGGTGTTGTGCTCGGCGCGGCAACGGGCCTATTGGGTGATCGTGTGGCGGCCGGCGGTGAGGGTGGTGGTTGTGGAGCTGTCGGTGCGGGAGGGCCAGGTGATGTCAACGTGCGCTTCTTTGGCAGCGCCGAGACCGACGTGGATGAGAAGCTCGTGCTGTTTGCCGGCGTGGCCACCGATGCCGATCAACTGGCGGAGCTGGGTGACCGGGGGCGTGGCGGGATCGCCATCGGTATCGGCGGTCACTCGCAGGACGGCGCCCAGTGCGTTCTTGTTGCAGCCTTTGGCGGGATCGCCTTGCAGCAGCAATGTCAGGGCGTTGGCTTCGACGCCGGCGAGAAGGAGGTCGTTTTTGATGCGATCGCGGCGACGCTCGATGGTTTGATTGAGGTAGAGTTTGACGGTTGGCGTACGGCCTGCGACTTGGGCGGCACTGAGGCGATTGAAACTCTGGCCGACCATGATGTCGACGTCGCCATCGAGATCGACATCGGCCAGGGAGATCTGTTGGCTGCCCTCGTTGCTCAGGCCGGTGTAGGGCGTTATGTCTTCGAAGGTGCCGTTGTCTTGCTGGCGGTAGAGGCGGAGGCGTTCGTCGTCGGGATAGTCGCCACTGCTGAGGAGCAGATCGAGTCGGGTGTCGTTGTCGAAGTCGGCGAGTTCGGCGAAGAGGTCGCCTTGGTTCCAGTTGCGGATGGTGGGGTCTTGCGGGATTCGATCGACGGAGAGTTCGGGCTTGACGACGAAGCGACTGGAGACGTCCTCATGGCCTCGTGCATCACGAGAACTCGTCGTGTTCTGGATGATGAAGCGTGAACGATCGGATGATGGGCCCGCCCAGGCGTGGGTGATCTCCGTGAGGAAGAGATCGAAGTCGCCGTCGTTGTCGATGTCCCCCACTGCTGCATCGAACGTGTTGCCGTGGGAGCGGAAGGGCTGTTCGTCTTCGCGGGCGAAGCGTGGGTCGGTTTTGGCGCGCTCGGTGAGCCATGCGGGATAGGTGCCGGAGCGGTCGGCGTCACCGGCGATGGCGTCGGGGGTGATGTCGAACCAGAACTCTGCGGGTGGTCCGTCCCAAGAGATCTGCTGGTCGATCTCGAGTCTGCTTTCTCGCGGAAGCACAGAGGTATCCATGTTCCACACGCGGTTGGCGCGGCGACCGTAGTTGAGTTCGAGAAGCGATGGACGCGAGTAGTCTGCGAAGAACTGATGCACGATCATGACGCCGTAGGTTGGGCGGCCCTCGGCATCGGGACTTGAGCGAAGGTCACGCGTGGACTGCTCAGGGGACCAATCGGGCCGATAGGACAGACTGTGTAACGCTCGCAGAATCTGGTTTTCGAATGCGTCGACGCTTTCGCCGTAGTTGGTGTACCAGTTGCCGAGGTAGAGATCGAGGAGGCCGTCGCGGTCGATGTCTCCCACTGCGACGGCGGCGGTGGTTGCTGGCGTGACACCGGCGATGGGAACGAGGTCGTTGAAGGTGCCGTCGCCTTTGCCGAGGGCGTAGGCGGTGCGTTCTGGGCGCAGCGGGGATTGCTCGGTCGCTTTGTTGACATCGAGGTAGCGGGTGATGATGGCGTCTTGCGTGCCGTCGTTGTTGAGGTCGGCGAAGACGAGGCAGTCGCCGGCGGCGGGTGCGGGCAGGTTGGTGGTGAGTTCAGTGAGGGCGAACGTTCCGGGGTTGGCGGCGTCGGGGTTGCGCGGGGTGTTGAGGAAGACGCGGTAGCGATCGGGCTTGCCGGGCTCGATGCAACGGATGACGGCGTCGGGGCGGGTGTCGTTGTTGAGGTCGGCGAAACAGAGGCGGGCGGCGGTGATGTTGGCGAGGCCTGCCTGCGCTGTTGCGTCGGTGAAGGCGAGTTGAGCGTGGGCGGGAGTGAACGAGCTGGCAGCGATGAGCGCGGCGGTGATGGAATGGAGAGGACTGATGCGGCGGATGGAGGGGGATGTGGGCATGGGTGGGTCCGCGGTTTTGGCTCGTGGGTTACGCGCGCTTTTGTGCGACGACGTGGAAGACGTGGTGCCACTTGGTACCGCCCATGGCGTCGGAGCCTTCTTTCTCGACTTCTTCGAGGTGTTCGATGTGCCAATCGGCGAGCAGCGTGTCGAGCTGGGCGCGGGTGTAGTGGCTCTTGGGGCGGACGCAGGCCCATTCGTCACGATCGCCGAAGAACTGGCCGGCGAAGCGGCCCTGTGGGCGGAGGGTGCGGGTGATCCAGGTCCAGAGGGCGGGGAAGTGGGTGGGATTGCAGAAGGGCAGGGCGAAGCTGGCGTTGATGAAGTCGGCGGTGGTGATGTTGTTAGCGGTCGCCCACGCGGGGAGTGATTCCATATCGACGTTGGTGAGCTGGGTGCGAACTGCGAAGTCGCTGGTGAGACTTTCGCGGAGGCGGCGGAGGCCGTCGGCTGAGGAGTCGGTCGAGATGACGCGCCAGCGCGGGTCGGCGGCGAGGATGGCGCGGGTGTCGCGGCCTTCGCCGCAGGCGATGTCGATGGCGAGCAACTGGGGGCGGGGATCTTGCTTGAAGGCGGCGAGGGCGCGGAGGCAGGTGTCGCGCGGGGGCTGGTCTTTGACGGCGTTGAAGTACTCGGGCCAGTCGCGTTGATAATCGGGCGTCAGTGTGGACCGGCGCGGCACCGGCACCGGACGGGCCGTGGATTCGCCGGGTTGATGAGCGTGACTCACACTATCCTCCGCGAGCAAAGTGTCGTGCGACGGGAGATGCGATCGCGCTGATGCGTCGAAAGCACGCCGACGGACGAACCTAGCAGCGTATCGGGCAAGTTCGCGGTCAGTTGAGAGGCTCGCATTTGTCAGCGGGCTTTGGGGCCGCGGTGGGTAGAAGCACATTCATTATGTACCAGAACCTTGCGAGTTTCATTGCGGCGTTGGAAGCGGCGGGCGAACTGGTGCGGGTGCGCGCGAAGGTTGATCCGGTGCTGGAGATTGCACAGATCACGGACCTGGTGAGCAAGAGTCGGGCACCGCGGGAGCCGAGCGGCAGCGCGAAGCGGAATGATCCGCGGTTTTGGATGAAGGGTGGGCCGGCACTGCTGTTTGAGCATGTGGAGGGGGCAAAGTTTCCGCTGCTGATCAATGCGTGGGGAAGCTACTCGCGGATGGAGATGGCACTTGGGCTGGGTCGTGGGACGGGCGTTGGAGAGGCTGATGGATTTGAGGCGCTGGCGGCGCGGATTGGTTCGCTGACGAAGCCGCAGCCGCCGCGATCGCTCGGCGAATTGATCGCAAAGGGGAAGGAAGTGCTGCCGCTGCTGCGGATTCCGCCGAAGCGCAAGGGCGGGCGCGGGGCGTGTCAGGAAGTGGTGCTGCAGGGGGAGCAGATTGATCTGACGACGCTGCCGATTTTGCGGTGTTGGCCACATGATGGTGACTTTTCGGCGCTCGGGTATCCGGCGGGCGTGAATGAGGGCATTCCCGGCGTGCGCACGGATGCCGCGTGGATGGAGCGTAACCGGGGGCGGTATATCACGCTGTCGGGCATTCACACGATTCATGCGGATGACATTGACGAAGAGAAGCCGAGCAGTCACAACATCGGGATGTATCGCGTGCAATTGTTTGGGCAGCGCACGCTGAGCATGCACTGGCACATGCATCATGATGGTGCGCGGCATTGGCGGAGTTGGAAGGCCAAGGGTCAGCGCATGCCGGTGGCGATTGTGCTGGGGGGCGAGAGCATCATGCCTTATGCGGCGACTGCCCCACTGCCGCCTGGAATCAGTGAATTGCTGTTGGCGGGGTTCCTCAATGGCAAGGGCATTGAGATGGTGCGCGGGGTGAGCGTGCCGCTGTGGGTGCCTGCGAATGCGGAGATTGTGATTGAGGGGTATGTGAGTCATGAGGCGGGCTTGATTGGGTGGGACCCGCGTGTTGGAAGCGACAGTGAATTGGAACGCGGGAGAGGTGGGAATGCGCCCGCCCCGGAGGGGCGGGCCACCATTGGACCGGGCGCGGTGTTTGAGGGGCCGTTTGGCGATCACACGGGTTTTTACTCGATGCCGGACAGGTATCCGCTGCTGGAGGTGACGGCGATCACGCATCGGCGGAGCGCGGTGTATCCGACGACGATTGTGGGGTTGCCGCCGCAGGAGGATTACTACCTGGGGAAGGCGACGGAGCGGATTTTCCTGCCGCTATTGAAGACGATCGTGCATGACATTGAGGATTACGACCTGCCGATGTTCGGGGCGTTTCACAACTGCGCGTGTATCAAGATCAAGAAGGCGTATCCGCTGCAGGGGCGGCGTGTGATGCACAGCGTGTGGGGCGCGGGGCAGATGGCGTGGACCAAGTGCGTGATTGTCGTGGATGATGATGTGGATGTGCACGACACGATGGCGGTGATGCGCTGCGTGGGCGAACGGTGTCATCCAACGCGCGATGTGGAGTTTGTACGCGGGCCGGTGGATATTTTGGATCATGCGGCGCCCCACCTGGGGGCGAGTCAGAAGATGGGGCTGGATGCGACGCGGAAGAAGGGTGAGGCGGAGCTGCATCAGCATGTGGAGGGACTGGCGGCTGAGTTGTGCAAGACGGGGCCGATTGGAGCGGTGCGCGGTGAGGCGGCGCGGGCGGCGGAGCGGCGCATTGCGCAGGTGGAAGGTGTGCTAGGGGCGCGAATCGCGGATGGGGAGAGTGAACTGGGCGGGTGGTGGCTGTTTGTGAAGGTGGCGAAGCAGTCGGCGGGCGCGGGGCAGCGAGCGATCAAGGCGCTGGGGGCACTCGCGGACGAGATTGCGATACCGGTGTGGACGATTGTCGTGGGTGATGACTGCGACATCGCAGATGCGGACAGCGTGTTCTTTCACTGGCTGGCGCAGGGGGCGTTTGAGCGCGACCGGTATGTAAGCGTGTGCGGGCGGCGGGTGGCGTTTGACGCGACGGCGAAGGTGAGCGGCGATGAACGCAACGGGTATCCGGTGCGGGCGTGGCCGCCGATTCTGAAGATGCGGGAGGATGTGGTGACGAAGGTCGCGGCGCGGTGGAAGGAATATGGGCTCGCGTGAGTGAGCGTGTGCAGAGGGAAGAAGCCCGGCTCGGAGAGCCGGGGTACCCGCTAGCCCAGTTCGGAGAACCGGAGTACCTCGGTCAGACGTTGAAGTACTTCGCGGCGGGGTGGTGCACGACGATGGCGCTGGTGCTTTGCTCGGGGTCGATCTGCCAGTTTTCGGTCAGTTCGCAGCCGATGCGTTGCGGCTCGAGGAGCGTCCAGAGCTTTTCCTGATCTTGCAGATTGGGGCAGGCGGGATAGCCGAAGCTGTAGCGCGAGCCTTGGTACTTCTGCGTGAAAAGGTCTTTGATGCGCGGTGAGTCTTCGCCGCTGATGCCGAGCTCTTGGCGCATGCGTTTGTGCCAGAATTCGGCGAGGGCCTCGGCGGTTTCGACGGCGAGGCCGTGGAGGTAGAGGTAGTTGGTGTAGTCGTTGGCTTGGAAGAGTTTGTTGGCTTCGGTTGTGGCCTGCTTGCCCATGGTGACGCAGTGCATGCCGATGACGTCGATATCGCCGGTGGATGCGGGGCGGAAGTAGTCGGAGATGCAGAGGCGGCGCTTGTCGGTTTGGCGCGGGAAGGTGAAGCGCAGACGCTCGCTCGTGCGCGAGGCGTCGTTCCAGATGATGAGGTCGTCGCCTTCTGCGTTGCAGGGGAAGTAGCCGTAGACGACTTTGGGCTGCAGGATGCGGTCGCGCTTACAGCGGTCTTTCCACTGCTCGAAGACGGGCATGATTTTGTCTTCGAGGAAGACTTCGTACTCCGCGTCGCTCATGGCGCCTTTTTTCACCTGCCACTGGCCGCGGAAGAGGGCGATGGGGTTGATGAAGGGGTAGATGTCGGTGAGTTCGAGCTGGTCGATGACGCGGGTGCCCCAGAAGGGAGGCGTGGGGACGCGGTTGTCGAGGGGCGTGTCGCTGCGTGCGGCGATTGTGGCGGTTGTGGGATCACTGCCGCCCCGGAGGGGCGGCCCACCGGCGGCGTTGGCGGCGGCGAGTTTGGCGATGCGTGATTGATTGATTGTCTCTTCGGCGGCGCTGCGCTTGCCGAGGCGTTCTTCGATTTCGGTGCGAAGCGTGTCGCGATGGTTGGTGGTGAGTAGGTCCATCGTGCGCAGACCTTCGAAAGCATCGCGGCCGTAGTAAACACTGCCTTCGTAGACGCCTCGCAGGTGGCCTTCGCAGTAGTGGCGAGTGAGGGCCGCGCCGCCCAGCAAGATGTCAGGCTTCATGCTCAGGCGATTGAGCTCACGCAGGTTCTCTTCCATGACCGTGACGCTCTTGACGAGCAGGCCCGACATGCCGATAGCGTCGGCTTTGTGTTCCTGCCAGGCCTTGATGATCTGGTCGATGGTCTGCTTGATGCCGATGTTGATGACGGTGTAGCCGTTGTTGCTGAGAATGATGTCAACGAGGTTCTTGCCAATGTCGTGCACGTCGCCCTGCACCGTCGCGAGGACGATCTTGCCTTTGCTCTGGCCTTCGACCTTCTCCATGAGCGGCTCGAGCTGGGCGACGGCGGTCTTCATGACTTCGGCGCTTTGCAGCACGAAGGGGAGCTGCATCTTGCCGCTGCCGAAAAGTTCGCCGACGGTTTTCATGCCGTCCAGGAGGTGGTCGTTGATGATGTCGAGGGGCCGGTACTTGGTGAGTGCGGTCTGGATGGAGTCGGTGAGGCCTTCCTTTTCGCCGTCGATGATGTGGGAGCGGAGGCGCTCTTCGATGGTGAGGTCGGCGAGGGACTTCTTCTCGGTTGTTGCGGTCGCGGTGACATCCTTGAAGAGTTCGATGAAGGCTTGCAGGGGATCGAAGCCTTCGCGGCGGCGGTCGTAGATGAGGTCGAGCGCGGCGTTCCACTGTGCATCGGGAATCTTGTTTTGCGGCAGGATCTTGCTGAAGTGCAGAATCGCGCTGGTAAGGCCGGCGGCTTGCAGTTCGTGCAGGAACGCGCTGTTGAGCACGATGCGGGCTGCGGGTGAAAGGCCGAAGCTGACGTTGCTGAGGCCGACCGTTGTCTGGCAGTGCGGGAGAGCCTTACTGATGCGGCGGACACCCTCGATGGTCTCGAGCGCGCTGCGGCGGTCGCTTTCCATGCCTGTGCTGACGGGCAGCACGAGCGGATCGAACATGATGTCTTCGGGTGCGAGGCCGTGGACTGTGGTGGCGCGGTCGAACGCACGTTGCGCGATGGCGAGCTTGCGATCGGCGGTGCGGGCCATGCTGGCTTCTTTATCTTCGTCGATGGAGCCGATGACCAAAGCCGCGCCGTATGTCTTGGCGAGCTTGCAGAAGAGGTCGAACTTGTGCTCGCCATCTTCGAAGTTCGCGCTGTTGATGATGCATTTGCCGCCGGCGACACGCAAGCCTGCCTCGATGGTCTTGGCCTGCGTGCTGTCGAGCATGAGAGGAATGTTGACCTGGCGCACGGTGCGGCGGACAACTTCTTCCATGTCCTTGGCGTTGTCGCGGCCTGCGTAATCGACGTTCACATCGAGCACGTGTGCGCCGTCATGGCGGACCTGTTCGCGGGCGAGGCTGACGATGCCGTCGAAGTCTTCGGCTTCGAGCAGACGCTTGAACGCGCGCGAGCCGGAGGCGTTCATGCGCTCACCGATGATGAGGATGGAGTTGTCCTGGCGGTAGTCTTGCGTGGAGTAGAGCGAAGTGACGGCGGAGGGAAGTGACGATGTGACGGAGGGACGCAGTGACGAAGCGGCAGCTACTTCGCTGCGTTCGAGTGCGTCGACGATGCTCACCAGTCGCGCGATGTGTTCGGGCTTGGTGCCGCAGCAGCCGCCGACGATGCGAACGTTGTTTTCGCGGATGAACTTCTCCATCGCGATGCCGAAGGGCTCGGCACCGAGGGGGAACTCGGTGCGGCCTTCGACGAGGATGGGGAGGCCGGCGTTGGGCATGATGGAGATGGCGCGGGGCAGAGCAGAAGACCCGGCTCGGAGAGCCGGGGTACCCGGAACCCAGTGTTCACCCAGCCACTTGACGTGCTCGCGCATTTCGACGGGGCCGGTGGCGCAGTTGAGGCCGATGGAGATGATCGGGTAGCCAGCGAGTGCGGTCGCGGCTGCACTGATTTCGGTGCCCAGCAGCATGGTGCCGGTGTTCTCGATGGTCACGCTGACCATGATGGGAATGTCGAGCGGCGTCTTGCCAGCATCGGCGAGGGCGGCGATGACGGCGTTGATGACGCACTTGATCTGCAGCAGGTCTTGGCAGGTTTCGATGATGAAGCAGTCGACGCCGCCTGCGATGAGGCCGCGTGCTTGCTCTTTGTAGCTGGCGAACATGCCGGGCCAGTCGATGTTGCCCAGCGTGATGAGCTTGGTGCCGGGGCCCATGCTTCCTGCGACGAAGCGAGGCTTGTCGCTGGTGGTGAACTTGTTGGCGGCGGCGCGCGCGAGTTGTGCGGCGGCGACGTTGAGCTCGTACGCCTCATCCTGGAGTTCAAATTCCGCGAGCACGTGGGGCATGCCGCCGAAGGTGTCGGTCTCGACGACGTCGGCGCCGACGGCGAAGAACGACTCGTGGATCGACTGGATCAGGTCGGGGCGGCTCTTGATGAGAATCTCGGGGCAGTTTTCCTTGCCCCAGTAGTCCTTCTGGACGTCGAGATTCGCGGCGTGCGTGGCGGTGCCCATCGCGCCGTCGAAGACGAGGCGGCGGCGGGCGAGAGCGGCGAGGAACGGGCTGGGGAACGATGCAGTCATGGTCTGAGGTCTCTATCGGTCGGCGGGCGCGAGAGCGAATCGCACACGCCGCAAAAACACACGCGGGGCCGTGAGGAGAATCGGAAAGAAACCTCCAAACAGCCCCAACATCGAGACCTCGACCGGGCTTCTCCGCAGCCGGTCGCCATACGAGGCGGGACTGCGAAGCGAAGGTGCCGACTTTCACGGCTGGTTGGGGGATTCTACGCAGGCAATGGTGTGCATGTCGTTGAGGCATGTTGCCAATAACGCTGCCGACAGTTGATCGGAAGCGCGTGGTGAATGAGATTCCCAGCGGCGTTGTGTTTGTTGCGGGTTGTGGTACACTGACTGCGCGACGTAGAGCATTGTTACTCGGGGGGAACCATGGCACATAGAAGCATGCCCAGTACGGAAGCCTTGAACCCGCCGGTGATTCCCGCGGCTGTCGCGGTGACGGATCCGCCCGCGGCGAGGTACGCGTCGCCGAAGGTGCGCAAACCGCTGCGTCGGCCTATGCGGTACGCGAACAGGCACAAGCAAGACGTGGTGTGTTTAGGCCGGTTTGCGATCGCCGCGAACGTGTTTGTGCTCGTCGCCGGAGTCCTGCTCGCGACAGCCAGCTTGCTGAAACTTGAGGGACCGGCGCACTGGACGGCATGGTTGCTGCCCGTCGTCTTCGCTGGACACGTCTATGCGGTGGGATTGATCTATCGCATGGTTCGGCAGCGGAGGCGGCACCTGGGCAACACGCCGCGAGCTGAATACCGCGCGTGGCGCGAGGTGGACGGCGCGTCAGTCCTGCTGTCGTTTGTGTACATGCCTTATCCGCTGTTCCATGGCGTGGAATCCACTGCCTCGACAGCTCAACTCTGGGGCACGTGTGCCTTTGCGATTGTTGTGCCCGTGCTGGCGTACTTCGCGGTGCGCAGTTACGCCAAGTCGCATCGCACCCGTATGGACCGTGCAGCGAAGTTTGCTTGTGCAGCGAGCGTGTGAGCGGCGTGGCGATTGCTCACGCACGCGGGCGCTGGTAGACCATTGTCAACTTGTTGCCCTTGGCGTTGTACGTCGCGCTGGACATGTAGGCCTTGATGAGAAGCAGGCCGCGGCCGCTGCCGCGTTCGATGTTTTCTTCGAGCGTGGGGTCGGGCACGTCGTCGGGGTTGAAACCCGGGCCTTGATCTTCGATTTCCATCGTGACCGTCGCGTCATTGACGGCGTAGCACAGCGTGATGGGCGTGTCGGTTGGAAGATTCTTGTGGCCGTGCTTGAAGGCGTTCATAAGCGCTTCGTGCAGTGACAGTTTGAGGGCGAAGACGCTGGCCTTGGGGTAGTTGTGTCGCTCGACGGCGGCGAAGACCTGGGCATGGGCGGCGTCGATCACGGGCTGCTGATTGACCACGCGAAGGCTGCCGCTGTCGGGCTGGCCTGAGGGCGTGGGCTGGGGTTGCGGCGCGTGCTGGGCCATGAGGGAAGTGACGGGAACGAGGAGCAAGGAACGGGAAGTGCGCGAAATGCATCGGGATGCACGATGTCACATGACACGCGGCGCGGTCACTTCGTGAACGTCTTCATGGCTTCGTCGGTGGTGCCGTGGATGCTGAACAGCTTGTTGAGGCGCGTGATCACGAAGACTTCGTAGATCTGCGGATCGATGTTGGCCAGGCGGAGCTGGCCGTTGCGGTTGCGCACCTGGTTGTTGACCTGGATGAGCGTGCCGAGCGCGGCGCTCGAAAGGTGCTCAACACCTGCAAAGCTGATAAGCAGGCGCGGGGCTGGCTCGCTCTGGATGAGCTGCTCAATCTCCTGGCCAATGACCTGGATGTTGGCTTCATCGAGGATATTGCGATCGAGAAACTCGACCTGCGTGACATTGTCCACGCGCTTCACACGGATCCTCGAATCGGTCGGGGGCATCTGCTTCATCTCCTGCGTGACGCGCGAGCGTGAAAGCACGTCCATGTCGCGTGCGCGTCGGGGACGATTCTAGTCCCAGAAGGAGCCTGCGGCGGCGCGGTGGGTTCAGTCGAACTTGGGCATGGCGTTGGGCGACATGTTCACGACGAAGTCGGCCTTGGAGTCTGCACTATTGAGGGCTGCGACACCGGGCGTGGTTTCGATGCCGCTTTGATCGATCTGGTCGATGCCGATGCTGTAGAGCAGAAAGGTGCGGCCGTCTTCGCGGGGTGAAGTCGCGACGCGGTAGACCCACTTGTCGTCGGTGGACCACTCATCGGGCGGCAGATCGCGGATGAACTCGGGAACGAGCTGATCGAGGGAGTCGGGAAGGCGATCGCGCTGGGCTTCAAAGGCTTCGAGCGCGAGGAGGATGCGAACGCCTCGATCCATCTGCGTCGTCTGGGCGTCGGCAGCGAGGAGTTTGTTGAGAGGAGGAGCGAGAATGCCCAGCAGCAGATGGCCCCGGTCGAGATTGCCGATGATGGCCCCAGCCTGTGCGAAGTCCCGCGAACGCATGGGCTTGGACGCCTGTTCAGCAGCGGCGGCGAAGTAGGCGTTGGTGCGTTCTTCCATGGACTTGCGATCGGCGAAGAACCACGCCGCGAACGGGTTGGTCACCAAGGCCGCTGCGTTGGGCTGCGTATTCGCCAGTGCCTGTGCCCCAGAAGGTGAGAAGTGACCATTACCGGCACCATCGTCGGTGTAGGTCCATTGAATGGCGTCGTGGAGGATGAGTCGTTCGGTTTCGAGATGCACGTCCTTGACGCGTGGGAGGCTGTAGCGTTCAAGGAGGGTGCTGAGCGAAATGGCCGTCTGGGCATCGAGGGACTGCGTGACACACGCTCGGCGGATCGCGTCGGTCGCGACGGCGCGGACACCGCCACCGATGAGATAGTCGATCATTGTGGGTTGCGATCCGGTGATGACACTGAGGGCGAGAAGTTGTTCGACGGTCGCGAGGGCGCTTTGGGTTTCGCCGTCGCGAAACTGCATGAGCGCGCGGGCGTGAAGCGCCCGGGCGACGCTGCGAGCTGCACCGACTTCGGGATAGTCGCGCAGGGCGACGTGCTGACCTGAGGGTGTTTGCCGCGTGACGCCCACGAGTGATGGGAGCTCGGCCAACGCGATGAAGCGGCCCGCCTGCTCGTGATCGCTGAGGATCGCGAGGGCGAGGTCGCGATCTTGTGGTGATGCGGCGGGATCGACGGCATCGGTCATTTCGAATGTCGCATAGCTGCTCGATTCGCGGGGTGGGAGAAGCTTCTGGTGTGCTTGGGCGAAGGACTGCACCAGTGATGCGTAGTGCGCGTAGTCAGCGGCGGGTGTCCACTGCTGCACCGATTTGCGACTTATAGCTGCGATTTGAGCGGGATAGTCGTGCGTGGGCGACACGGTGGCGTGCATGATGGTGTACACGCGAAACGCGCCAAAACCGATAGCGGCAAAGAGTGCGAGCGTGACCCCGATAGCGACTTTGGCGGACGTCTTCATGGCGGAATGTAGTTGGGAAGTTGATTTGTGCGGATGCATGCAACGAAAAACCCCGCCGCGTGAGCGACGGGGTTTGTTGATGCGGATATCCGCGAACGATCAGCCGCCGAAGGGGAGGCGGAGCGAATCGTCGAGGCCGGGGAAGGCGCGCTCTTCGAGTTCGTTCTGAATGAGGATCGTGGGCTTGAGGAGGATCAGCAGGGTCTGCTCTTCCTTGGTTTCCACGCGGTTGCTGAAGAGGCGGTTGAGCACGGGGATCTTGCTGAGGACGGGCACGCCGCTCTCAACTTCCTGCTCGGTCGTCAGGCGCTGGCCGCCCAACAGGATGGTGCCTTGATCGGGCACGGTCACCGTCGTCTGGACGCGGGTGACAGTCGTTTGCGGGAGCTGGATGAAGCTCTGCGTGGCGCCCGACTGGACCAACTGGCCGCCGGCGAGAGCGGAGACGGCGAGCGTCTGGATGCTCTCGATACGGCTGACGGCGGTGTTGACGTTCATCGTGACGTAGCGGCGATCGGCGCTGACAGTGCCGTCCACTTCGAGAATCACGCCTTCGGGAATCGAGTTGGTCGTGGGATCGAAGCCGACTGCGCTGTCGCTGACGACGGGCTCCAAGTCACTGACGAAGCTGACCTGCGTGGCGACGTAGATGTTGGAGATCTGGCCGTTGGTGAAGGTCAGGCGGGGAGCCGTGAGGCTGACCGTGCGGCGGTCGGCCTGCGTGGCCTTGATCAGGAAGTCGACTTGAATGTCATCGAGGAACTGGCCGGCGATGCCCAACGCGGGAGCCTGTGAGAAGACGTCCTGCGAGAAGTCGGTACCGATCAGCGACTCGCTGAGGCCCAGGCTGTTCTGACCCGCACCGACGGGCGACCAGGGGTTACCCAGCGGCGTGCGGTTGGGCGCGGCCTGCGTACCACCGGGGAAGGTGGGCTGGTAGCCGGGGGCCTGCTGGAAGTTGAAGAAGTCGCTGGCGCGCGTGGTGGGCCGCGTGGTGCGGGCCTGCTGCACGACGTTGCCGTTGGCGTTGAAGTACACGTCAAGATCGAAGCCGATCTGCTCGAAGAAGTCCTGGCTGACGAGCAGGAAGCGGGTTTCGACGTTGATCTGCATGGCGCGGTATTCGCGGAGCTTGCTCAGCAGGCCGTGAATGGCGCGGTGGTTGGCGGGCGTGTTCGTGATGATGAGCAAGCCGCCAAGCTGCTGGATGAAACCGGTTTCGCCACCAGCGGTGTCACGCCAGCCATCGGGATCGACGTTGGTCGTGATGATCTGGATGATTTCTTCGGTGCGCTCTTGCAGCGGGCGACGCTCGGGGTCTTCGTTGTCGGCATCCTGGAAGGGGCTCTGGCCACCGCCGCCGCCGCCACCTTGACCCGATTGCAGCGCCTGCTGCAGATCGAACTCGGGAGCGTTGTCGTAGTTAGGCACTTCGATGATGAGGTCGCGGATGTCGTAGATCGCCAGTGTCCGCTGACGATTGATCTGTTCTTTGCTGGCGATGTTCAGCACGCCGTCGCTGATGGTCCAAGCAGCGCCGGTGTTGGCATCGGGGCTGACCTTTTCCATCACGCGGTTAAGCACCGTTTCGACCGTGACGTTGGTCAGGTTGAGCGTGACAGGAGCGGTGCGATCGACCGAGGCGTTCTCGAGGCTGGCCCAGTCAATGTCGATGTTGAGCTGGGTGACGGCGCCGAGGAAGCTGACGACGTTCTCGAAGGGCGTTTCGTTGAACTGGACGGGGATGCGCTTGTTCTGGAGCAGCGCGAGGGCGCGGCGATTCTCTTCGGCTTCCGAGAAGGCGACGGGCGTGCCGCGGCGATCGCTGATGGCGGGCCAATCCTTCGGGTAGTCGAGGAGGTTGCGAGGCGCGACTGAGGCTTCGAGGTTGTCCACGTCCTGCTCGACGTAGGAACGCACGCGGGCGCGACCGATTGACTGCACGCGGTGGTAGAGGCTGGCGTCCGCAAGGACGTCACGCAGAAGCAGGCCGGTGGGGTTGGTCGGATCGAGGAAGAGGATCTGGCTTTCGACGACCTGCAGCGCTTCGTCGTACTTCATTTCCGACTGCAGAGCGCGGACGCGATCGACCGCTTCGTTGAGGCGACGGTTCTTGTCGTCGGCCTGAGCCTGAGCGGCGGTGCGAGCGGCAACCTCGTTCTCGCTGGTCTGCTTGGCGATTTCGTCAGCACGCAGCTTCTGCTCGGCAGAGTCGATGCTCGCGAGCATCGAGTCAGCTTCGGCCTGGTACTGGGTGATTTCGTCGTTGCTGAAGACGTTGCGGGCGGCGTTGATGCGAACGCGGGCCTGAGCGGTCAGGTCGCGAGCGCGGATCGTGTCGCCACGTTCGAGAGCGGCCTTGGCCTGTGCGAGGTCGTTGCTGAACTCGGCTTCGGCGGCCTGACGAGCAACCTGGTTCTGGCTGATGGTCTGGCTGAGCAGATCGCCACCGCCCGAACCGCCGAGGCGGATGTCCGCTTCGCTGATGCGGCCCTGAGCGCGGCTGCGTTCCTCTTCGGTCAGCAGTTCGGCGTACTGGGAGATGACGCGAGCGTACTTGCCCTTCGCATCGACGAGGCTGTTCTGGCCCCAGGCGAAGTCAGCTTCAGCCAGAAGACCTTGAGCCTCGATGCGGCGAGCCTGTTGCACGGGATCGATGGTCGCGGGAGCGGGCACAGCGGCGGGCTGGTTGGCCGCGGGCTGTTCACCCTGAGCTGCTTGAGCGACGCGCTCGGCTTCTTCTTGAGCGCGGCGGGCGGCTTCTTCGGTGGCCTTGCGAGCTTCTTCGGCTTCGTCCACGGGCTGGACTTCGCGAGGCTCGGCGTTCTGCAGCATGCCGGCGGAGACTGAGGCGTTGCCAGCTTCGAGTACGCGCCACTGGTAGGCGTCGACCGTGTGCTGCTGAGCGTCGCTAAGCGTCACGCCGCTGCGGACGATCTGCTGGAGCTTGGTGCGAGCGGCCGCGACATCGCCAGCATCGAACGCGTCGGTCGCGGACTTGAGCTGAGCGTCGATGTCGGTCGCGAGGGCCGTCTGGCGGCTCTTCGCATCGGTGATGATCTGGTTGGCTTGCTTGACTTGGCCGTTGGTCGAAGCGTCGGCGCTCACGACGGCGCTGGCCTGAGCGATGGCCATGGCGAACTCGCCACGGGCGAGAGCGGCCTCAGCGGTCTGCAGGCTCACTTCGCTAGGTGCGAGCTGCTTGAGCTGGCGGCTGGCGTTGGCAGCGAGGCGCAAAGCGCGTTCGCTTTCAGACTTGCTGAGCGTCGCAGCGTTTGCGGGGTTGGTGAGCTCGAGCAGCAGTTCACGAGCTTGGACGATCTTGCCGTCCTGCATGAGCTGGGCGGCGCGGTCGAGCGCGCTGGTGGTCATCTGCGGCTTCACCGGAGCATCGCTGGTCTGCGCGGCGGCAAGCGAGACAGGCAACACGCACGAGACGAGGCCCGCGGCTGCGACGATCGAACGGACGGAACGGCTCTTCCGATTCAGCATGGTCTGTAGCTCCACTTCCACCACAAGCTGCACTGGTCGTCGACCAGCATGATTTCCCGGACTGACCTGTAAGAGTCAGTTTCTTCGGCTCTTCGCCGCGTCACACGCCACAATGCACGCACGCAAGCGACCAACCGTCAACCGCACGAGTACGCAACGCAACACGTACCGCAAGGCTGCACCCGCAATCCATCGCGGGGGCCAGAGGATAGCCACACCACGCGGCCCCGGGAAAGGCTGACCCGACTTGATCCCGATCTTGATACTTCGCCCAAAGGCAAGTGATCTTGGCCGGGTTGTCATGCAGGGATCGGCTTTGCCTGAGGCATCTATCAGCCGGGCGTGCCTCCGACGGTCACACGCGTGTGCGTGCAACTCGTCTCCTCGGGCTCGCTCGTAAGCCGCCTGTCGGCGGCGCAGGCAATGTACCAGCTTTTACCGGTTCGTGCAAACCGGGTTGAAGAAAAAACGCAGATTGCCCAACATGGCACCCTTCCGGCCCGGTAGCCAACGTGACAGGACCGGATGTCGTTGGGGTGGCTGACAGGCGCAGGGAGGGCGTGTACAGATAGATGAGGGCCGGTGCCCGCTTAGAGCCAACGCACCAGGTGCACGACGTTGGCGGACTCTTCACCTTCGGCATCGCCTGCTTTGCTGCGAGATTTACCCTTGGACTTGGGCTTGCCTTTTCCCTTTACTCCGGCTCGTGCAAGCACTTGAGTAAACTGCTCGGGCTGCAGGCGGTCGAGCAGCACGATCATGCCGTCTTCGAAGTCCACGTGCTCTTCATCAGCCAGGTTTTCGACCTGAGTAAAGGTGGTCTCTTCGGCCTCGCGCAGGTTCGCGGCGTCAAAGACGACCTCCACGTACCGGACCTTGCCCTGTCCTGCCGGGCTGATTGACGTACTGCCAGTTGTGGCCCCACTACTTGCGGCGGCAGGACCAGCGGCGGTGCCGCCCGCAGCCCGGCGGGTGGCGCTGGTTGTTTCGTCATCGTCTTCGGGCAGATCGATGCGGACAACGGCACGCCAGTGCGTGACGCCCAGCTCTTTGCCTTCGTCGTCGAGGTTCGTGTCGGGATCGACGTTGAGGACGACGCGCCACTTCATCTTGAGGCGCTCGAGCACTTCGTCGGGACCGAGCAGTTCGGGCTTGTCTTCTGGAGCGAGCAGCACGTTGCGATGCTCGTGTGCGGCGGCGTCGGCGCCAGCGTTCACTTCTGCGGCTTCGAGGTCAAACGCGGCGAGAATTTTCTCGACACGTTCCTTCAGTGTGGGATCGACGCGCAGTGTGATGATCTTGTGTTCGTCGACGAAGACGTAGCAGAAGGGCTCTTCGCTCATGAGGCCGAAGCCGACCATGCCGTCTTCGTAGAGCCATTCGCCGTATTCGCGCAGGCCGTCGAGAAAGACGTCGACGCCAACGAGGTCGTAGGAGATGTACGGATCAACCTCGCGGTAACCGTCTTGGCCGAGAACATCGAGGATTGGATAGGCACGGCCTTCGAACATCGAGAAGAGCATGCGACACAAGGCGGGCAGTCGCTCGGCGGAGACCACGATGTCGTAGACGTAGCGATCAGGCCATTCTTCAAATTCGCCTTCGGTACCGCCTCCGTCGCTGGGTTCGAAGTTGGAGACATAACCCTGCTTGGGCGTCATTTCCTCCACGGGATAGACGCCCAGTGGAAACTGGAACGATCCGAGCACGACGCGACGGATGGAAGGATCGACCTTGCAGCGATGCATGGGGGAGAGTAGTGCGGGAGTGCGGGGAAGCGAGTGAAAGGGAAGGTTGGTCGTGGAGGGGGGCGGAGAGATGCGGAGGTGTTGTAGGGCGTGATGGGGTGTGCGAAGACCGGCGTGCGTCGGGAGTGGGCGGAGGCCATGGAAGCGTTGCTGATCGCTTCGGTCTCGTTCCTGAGTTTCGGACGCACAAAGACGAAGGGCGGGCTTGGAAAGCCGGGGTAGCCGGGTGGTCACGAATGGGCCAGCTCTTTTTCTTCTCGTTTGGGTCAGATGTCCGATGATCTGTCCCCTATGGCTACCTCCAAGCGGTCGTGGTTCTCACGTAGCGATAAAAACTCGGCGTTGTCGCCGACGTCGCGGATTGTTTTGATTGTCCTGCTGCTTGCAGTATGGGCATTTGTGGCCGCGAGCCTGGTGGGATACAACGCGGGAGACCCGCCGACGCATGTGGTGTATCCGCCGAATGACACGGTTCTCAATTGGTGCGGGCCGTTTGGTGCTGCCATTTCGGCGAGCATGTTCAAGCTGCTGGGCTTTGGGGCGTGGGTGCTCGTGGTGTTTACGGGCATCGGGCTGCTGAGTGCGGCGATGGGCGCGGGGCTGAAGCAAGCTGCGGTGCGGTTTGTGGGGCTCTTGTTGCTGGCGTGCTCGTTCGCGGGCATGCAGAATCTGGTTTTCCCGGCGAGCGGCAGCATGCCGGACTTGGCGGGCGGGCTGGTGGGTAAGGTGCTGAATGCAGAGCTTGCGGCTCGCTTCGGCAGCGTGGGCAGCGGCATTTTGCTCATCATGGGCGGTGTGCTGGGCGCGATCGTCGCCATGGATGAATGGGTGCTGGCGTTCTTTGGCTGGGCCTACGAGAAGACTCGCGAACATGGCGTGCCAGCGGCGGCAAAGGTCGGCTCGGCCACGGGTGAGATTGCTCTGGCTGCGGGTGCGGCAGCGGGAACGGCGATTGCCAAGGGTGGCGCGAAGGCCGGCAACGGGCTGTATAGCGCGATCATGGACATGCTGACGCCTGCGAAGAAGAAGCGGAAGGCGAAGGCGCGGCTGGATGATCTTGAGGACGCTGAAGTGCCGGCGGCGGTGAAGGTGCGCAAGGGTGCGGAGCTTGGCGCGGAAGTTGTCGGTACCGATGATGAAGTGATTGATGAAGAGACGGGCGAAGTGGTCAAGGTTGCCAAGTCGGCCAGCGGCAAGAAGAAGAGCAAGAAGGAAGAACTGACGGACGAGGAGGCGGAAATCCTCGAGAAGAACGCCGCGCTGGATGCGGATGCGGTGGATGAAGAGGAAGAAGCGGCGGCGGCGAAGCCTGCGGGCCGCAAGGGCACCCCCCCCACTGCTGCCGCGTCGAGTGCTCCGGCGGCGAGTGATGCTGTGGGCGAGGCGGAAGGGGACGAGGACGAAGGTCCGTCGGCTCCGCAGGTATATACGGAAGATCAACTGCGCGACAAGATCGCGAAGCTGCCGATTCTGTTTGGACAGAAGGAAAAGAGTGTCGCGACGGATGCGGATCTTGCCGGGATGCAGGCGGCGATTGAAGAAGGTGAGAAGTACAGGTTCCCGGGGCTAGACCTGCTGGAAGAACCGGAAGCCAACTTCAATGACATTCTGGAACAGACGGTGAAGGAGCAGGCGGCGGCGCTGATTCAGGCGCTGCAGCAGTTCAAGATTGACGGGCAGGTGGACTCGATTGAGTCCGGGCCGGTCATCACGCTGTTCCACGTGCGGCTGTCGCCTGGCACGAAGGTCAGCCAGCTTGATGCGGTGAGCAAAGACATCGCTCGCGTGCTCAAGAGTCAGAACATTCGCATTGTGAGCAACATGGCGGGTCGCGACACGGTGGGCATTGAAGTTCCCAATCTGACCAAGGAAAAGGTCCGGATGAAGGAACTTATGGGCCGCACCGAGTTGTACAAGCACATGGCGCTGCCCATGTTCCTGGGCAAGGATGCCAGCGGTGCGCCGCTGATTGAAGACCTTGCGAAGCAGCCGCACATGCTGATTGCCGGCACGACCGGTAGCGGCAAGAGCGTGTGCATGAACACGATCATCATGGGCTTCCTGTATACCAAGAAGCCCAGCGAGTTGAAGATGGTGCTGGTCGATCCGAAGATGGTGGAAATGTCGCAGTTCAAGGACATTCCGCACCTGATGTGCCCGGTTGTGACGGAGATGGGCAAGGCGGCGGCGATCCTTGAGTGGGCCACCACGAAGATGGACGAGCGGTACGAACTGCTCGCGGAAGCTGGCTGCCGGGATATCGCGAGCTACAACGAACTGACATGGGATGAGCTCAAGGAGCGGATGAACGCGACGACGCCTGAAGATGAGGCGAAGATTCCTCGCAAGCTGCCCTACATGGTGTTCATCATCGACGAACTGGCCGACTTGATGATGACCAACAAGGATGTGGAGAGCCACATCATCCGCATTGCGCAGAAGGCGCGTGCGGTGGGGATGCACCTCATTCTTGCGACGCAGCGGCCGCAGGCGAACGTGGTGACGGGCCTTATCAAGAGCAATATGCCTTGCCGCGTGGCCTTCAAGGTGGCGAGCGGCATGGACTCGCGCATCGTGCTGGACCAGAAGGGCGGCGAATTGCTGCTTGGTCACGGCGACATGCTGTTCCTGTCGCCCCGCAGCAGCAAGCTGGCGCGGGCACAGGGCACGCTGGTTGACGACCGCGAGATTCGCAAGGTCGTGAAGTTCATGAAGGAGATCGCGACGCCCAGCTTTGAACGGAGCCTTGTGCAGTTGCGTTCGGGCGGCAGCGATGAGCAGCGCATCGCCGACAGCAAGAACAACAGCAGCGCGAGCCTGCAAGCCGCTCAGGAAGACCCGATGTTCAACCGGGCGGTGGAGATCGTGCTCGAGAGCAAGCGCGGCAGCGTGTCGCTGTTGCAGCGCCGGCTGGCGATTGGCTATACCCGTGCGTCGCGGCTCATCGATCTCATGGGCATCTCGGGCATCATCAGCGATCACAAGGGCAGCGTGGCGCGAGATGTGCTGCTCAGCCTGGAAGACTGGGATGCGATCAAGCGGCTGGCGGCTGAGGAAGCCAAGGCCAAGGGCATCGTGCTGCGTGAAGAACGCGAAGGCGGCGTGATGACGGAAAGCAGCGGCTCTGTGGCCAGCACCGAACCCAAGACGATGGCTCCGCGTAACAAGTTTGAAGAAGCCCCGCCGTTTGACACGGACGAGGAAGCTGTCATTGACGACACGGATGATCTTGGCGACGACAGCCATGACCGTGCGGCTCGGGCCAAGGCGGAAGAAGACGCATGGCAGCGTGAGCAGGCTCGCGATGCCAAGGGATTGGACTGAGCGAAAAATGTGATTCCTGTCGGTTCTACCAGCCCGCGAGCAATCGCGGGCGTTTTCATGGGGTTTTAGTGTCGAACTGGCATCGAAGTGCAGGCTGCTGCGTAACCAAGCGAGTAGAAACCCGTACCACAGATTAGCGGGGTGTCTCTACACTCCGCGTCCAACTGAACATGCATCACACGACCGCCCCGCCGCCGGCACGTTGTCAGGCGCAGGGCAAGGTCAGGAAGACTCAGCATCATGATCGTCACTTCTGCTCGTCGTTTCCGTTCCTTGGTCTGTTGTCTGGCGACCGCCGCCGTTGCGGGTATTGCGCTCGCTGATGTGCCTGCGGCGCTCGACCGCGTCCCCGAGAACTTTGAGGGTGTGGTTGCCGTTCCGAGCATCGAGAAGTTTGAAGCGACCATGGTTCAATCCCTCAAGGACCTTCCCTTGGGCGGCGGCGGTATGAGTGTGGAGATGCAGGAGAACCTGTCCCGCATTACCGAAACGCCCGGCGTGAACAAGCAGGGCTCGGTGGCGATCTTCCGCATGCCTATGAATGCCGCGGCGAAGGCGGCTGCGAAGGCCAAGAAGGCAGAAGCGGACAAGGCTGCTGATGCGGGTGAGGAAACGGACTTCTTTGCGAAGATGGAAGCGGATCAGGCAAAGGCTCGCGAAGCCGCTGAGCGAGTGCTGATGCTGGTGCCTGTGAGCGATTACAAGGCTTTCGTCGAGGGGCTAAAGGGCAACGCGGCGGATGCAGTCGCGGAAGTGTCGTTTAACATGGGCGAAGCCGGCGCCGAAGACGTCGACGGGGCCGATGCGGATATGAACAAGGCGTTTGTCCGCAACATCGGTGGCGGCTACGCCCTGATGGGGCCGAGCAAGTCGACCGTGGCGGATTTCAAGCCGGTTGAAGGCAAGCTCAAGGCGCACTCGGAGTTCCTGGGTGCAACGGGCCGGAAGATCGCTGAAGAGTCGCTTGTGCTCGCGATTGGCAACATCGCTGAGATGAAGGACGACATCAGCGGCACGTTCAGCGGACTGGACAAGAACCCGCAGATCGCGATGGCGACCGCTGGGGCTGGTGATCAGGCCAAGAAGGGCCTCGCGACGATTGAGATGGTCGCGAACAACTTCGCTCGTGATGCTCGCGTGGGTATCGTCGGCGTGGGGTTGGACGAGAAGGGCATCTGGATCGACTTTGCGAGCCAGTTCAAGGAAGGCAGCGAGCTTGCTGGCTTCTTCCAAGACAAAGGCAACGTGTCGCCGATCGTTGATCGCCTGCCGAACCAGACGTTCGTGACGATGATTGCTTTGGATACCGCCGGCACCGGCATGAAGAAGCTCCTGGGCGAAATTGCCAAGAGCGGTGGCGAGGAAGCCGCTGCGATGATGAGCGGCCTGAACACCGCGGACAAGATGGATGGCTTCGGATGGATGATGGGCGCAAGCCCCGCCGGGCTCATGGGGCTGTTCAGCAGCACCAGCAGCTTCACGATGGTCAAGGATCCGCAGGCGTACCTCGCGGAAGTGAAGAAGAGCTACGAGGCGATGGACGGCAAGAAGATCGCCGGCATGACGTACAAGTCGGTCTACACGCCGGAAGCGTCTTCGATCGATGGTGTAAAGGTTGACAACTACACGGTCACGCAGACGCCGGACCCCAACGACCCGGACGCGCAGCAGGCACTCATGCTCCAGAGCATGATGGGCGGCGGCGGTCCGACGACCGGCATGTACGCTCCGGTTGAGGGCGGTGTTGTTGCGACCTACAGCAAGAACAACCTTCTGATGAAGGAAGCGATCAACACGGCGAAGAACGCCAAGGGCGTGTCGACGACGGATGATGTCAAGATGCTGCAGGCGTACCTGCCCGCGGATCGCACGATGGAAGGCTACATCGGTGTGAAGCCCGTGATGGAGATGGCACTGGGCGCGATGATGATGTTCGGCATGGAGATGGATGTGCAACTGCCTGAGAAGATCACGCCCATCGCGTTTGGTGCGACAACGAGCGACGGCGCGTTCCGCGCTCGCGTGTTTGTGCCGCATGATGTCATCGCAGCCGTCGGTGAGCTGGGCAAGACGATGCAGGAAGGCATGCAAGACCAGATGATGCCGGGCGCGGAAGATGAAGAAGGTCAGGCCCCGGGCTTCTGACCGAGACTTTGAGTGAACCGCAAACGCCGCGAGCAATCGCGGCGTTTTTCATTGGGCTTATCCGCCCGCCGGCTTGGCGGGATAGCCCAGCTTGACGAAGTGCTGCACGAGCTTGTCGCGGTGATCGCCCTGCACTTCGATGTCGCCGTCTTCATTCAATGCGCCACCGGCGCCGAGCGTTGCTTTGAGCTGCTTCAGCATGGATTGCTTGTCGCTGTCACGCATGGTCAAGCCGGCGATTACGGTGACGAGCTTGCCGCCGCGTTTCTCGCGACGAACGCGCACGGGTGCGAGCTTGGGGTCGACGACCTTGCCGTTCTTGTCACGCGGGCACGTGCAGGCGCCAAGCGGTTTCTCGCAACGCTCACAGGTAGCGGGCTGTTCAAACTGGGTGCCGGCAAAGAGTCGGGACATGCGGCATCGTTGGCTGACTGAGGCGAACTGGCGATGCGGGACGGAACGATGTGATGCCATCGAAAAAGCGGAGCCAGGCGGCTCCGCTTGTAAGGTGACCTGTGAGTACCGCGTTACTTGGCGGGCGGGAACAGGAACTGCAGCGCCTGCGGGAAGCGCTTGGCCCACGCGTCTTCGTTGTGCACAGCACCTTCTTCGAGCACGAAGACCTTGCTGCTCTCGCTCATGCCTTTGCTGGTCAGCCAGGTGTCGAATCGCTTCACGCCTTCCACAAAGGTCGAGCTCAGTCGCTCGCTGTCGAAGCCTTCCTTGCTGCCAACTGCCATGAAGACCTTGTCAGGCCAGCGGGTAAAGTTGAATGACGCACCGTCCCAGAGGTCGACGCCCGCCATGTGAACCGCCGGACTTTCGGCGAGCACTTTGCCGAAGACGTTGGGCTTGTACGCCGCGGCGTAAAGGCTGATGAGGCCGCCCATGCTCGCGCCGCCAACGGCGGTGTCTTCGCGCTTGGTGCTGGTGCGGAACGCGCTGTTGACGCGAGGCATGACTTCGCTCACGAGCCAATCGACGTGCACCTGGCCTTGCGGCTGGCGGCCTTCGAGCAGCTTGTGCGTGCCCTTGCCATCGGCACCGAGCGGGGGCATGTATTCGAGCGTCCGCGTGTTGCCGCTGTGAGGGATGGCGACGATGATGAGCGGCTCGATCTTGTTCGCCTTGATGAGTTCGGTCGCGGTTTCGTCGGCCTTCCACTCGCCGGGCGTGGGCGGCGTGAAGTCGAAGATGTTCTGGCCGTCGTGCAGGTAGAGCACCGGGTAGCGACGTGATGCGTTGGCGGGTGCGTCGTAGCCCTCGGGCAGCCACACGAGCAGATCACGGGGCTGGCTGGCGGCTGCACCTGCGCCGCCGCGGACTTGCAGGCGCTTAACGGTGCCAGTGGCGTTGATCGCGCGGTAGGGGTCGTTGCCCTTCTTCTGGCCATACTCGGGGCGCATGTCGCCCCACTTGCCGACCGACATTTCGATCTGCGGCAGTTCACCCGCCTTGAGCTTGCTGATGTCAACCTTGGGGAGCGTGCGATCGCCGGGGACGCTCATGTCGTCCTTGAGCTCTTCGTACTCCCAGCCGCCGCGGGTGAACTTGAAGCGGATCGTCTCGTTGGGGTTGGCGCGGCTGACGGGCTTCTTGAGTTCGATGCGCCAGCGCATGTCGCTCTGAGGCGTGAGCTTGAATGCGGGGTCGGCGGGGTTCCAGTTGTTGAAGTTGCCTGCGATGTAGATGGGGCTGGCCGCGGTGGCAAGCTTGGCCTTGTCTTCGACGACAATGATGAAGCCCTGCTCGAGGGTCACGGGATCGACGAGCTTCGCATCGTCGGCTGCCGCTTCAGCGTGGCCATTGACATGGGTCACGACAGGCGTTGATTCGAGGCGTGCCTTGATGGCTTCGCCAATGGCATTGGCTCCGCCGGTCTCACCAGCGCCTGCGCCCACGGGCGGCAGCTTCTGAATGTTCTTGTTGGTCAGGGAGTCAGCGATGATGAAACAGAGCAGCGCCACGATGAGAATCGGGGCGGCGAGGAAAGCCGTGAGGAAGACTTTGCGATGCATGAAGAAATATAGCGCACGCGATCGGCACATCGATGCGGGAATGCGTCAGTACGCGTGCAGTTTGTCAGAATCTGCCACGTTTGATCTGCCAAAGAAAACACCGTCCTGAAGATTCAGGACGGTGAGGGCGTGTGCTGTCATTGTGGGCGACTTGTGAACGTCAGACCGTTTCGACCCAGGTGCTGCCGCATGAGCGCTGCACGGCCTGAATGCCCTTCTCCATGGCGGCAGGGCTGCTGTACATTTCGCTCTTGCCGATGGTCTGGCCGTTGCTGGCCGTGAGCACGAAGTAGGCCTGGCCATTGCTGGCGGTCTTCACGTCGAAGCGGGCTGTGTCCTGGGCACTCTTGCGAACGCTGTCGATGCCAGCGTTGCAGCTTGCAAGGTCGCTGTAGGTTTCGCTGGTCAGGACAACTTCGTTGTTGCCGCTCTTGAGGTTGAACATGAACTTGCCGTCGGCGGTCTTCTTGACTTCGTACCACGCGTTACCAGCAAGGGCGTGGGCGTAGTTCTCGGCGACCTTGGCCCAGTTGACGACGTTCCACCACGCGGCCATGTAGTCGGGGCGGCGGTTCTGATACTTCAGGTAATACGCGTGCTCCCACACGTCGCAACCGAGAATTGGCGTACCGCCGCAGCCGGCGATGTCCTTGCCCATCATGGGGTTGTCCTGGTTGGCAGTGCTGCAGACTTCCAGGTTCTTGTCCTTGTTGACGCAGAGCCACGCCCAGCCGCTGCCGAAACGCGTGGCACCGGCGTTGGCGAACTTTTCCTTGAAAGCATCGAGCGAGCCGAAGGCCTTGGTGATGGCGTCTGCAAGCTGCCCGGAGGGCGTGCCGCCGCCGCCCTTGCCGGCGGGGGCCATGACTTGCCAGAACATGCTGTGATTGACGTGGCCGCCGGCGTTATTGCGCACTGGGCCCATCTTGTCGGCGGGCAACTGGTCAAGGTGCGTGATGAGCCACACGGCGTCCTTGTCAGCGAAGGCGGTGCCTTCGAGGGCCTTGTTGGCGTTGGTCACATAAGCGTTGTGGTGCTTGCCGTGGTGGATGTTCATCGTGGCCGCGTCGATGTGCGGCTCAAGAGCTTCTGGGGCGTAGGGCAGGTTGGGCAGGGTGAGGGGCATGAGCAGCTCCGCAGAGGGTGAAGGTGTGCAGCCAACAACTTGCGGCTGCGAGACATGATCGTAGAGCGCGCGACGGCAAGAGCAAAACCACGCCATCCGGGGGCTATGGATTGGTGAATCGGCGTCACACGCGCAAAAAGCTTGTGGTTTGCCTGTTGAAAAGAACGTAAGGCCCTTGGCAAGATCGCGTAAAGGCTGTATTGTGTACCGACTTGCGGCGCGATCTGCAACGCGAGTCGTGGTGGTTGTCCGAGGGGCTCTGCCAAGTAATCGTTCTCGGGCAAGGAGTGCCCGGGAGGCTGGTCAAGGATGACGAGCACATACTAACTTTGGGTGGCGATTGTGCTTGCGCAACGCAACCCACGGCATGGTTTGAGCGTATCACACCCTTGGCAACAGGTTCACCCTCGCGGATGCGCGAACCCGGATGGGAAATCAGCGTACAACGCGTAACCAATTGTCAAGAGTGGGCTTCCAACAAGCGGGCGGACCGGTAACGGTCAGCTTGTGCGTATCCATCGGCCTTCGCGGAGAGATCCGCAGTGGCAGGTTTTGATTGCGAAACGTTGGTTTGCGAGCGGTGAAGAACCGCGCAAAAACCGACGGGGCGTAAGGCGGGGGCTGCTCTCTGACGGGACAGCCCAAGAGTATAGAGGGTGTTGTTTTTTTCGTGGCTGCGTTGGGCCATGCGACACCCGGACAGAATGCGATCAAGTCAGGGTAGAGGCAGGTTTTCGGTTCCGTTCATTTTCACACAATCTAAACCGGTTTCGCCATCGTAAGAGACGATCCGAAATCGGCGACTTCGGGTGACCTTCAGACCCTGTTTCCAGCCAAGGCCGGCAAGGAAAGTACACATGCGACAGAGCACGACCAAACGCACGATCAGCCCCCTGGACCAAGTCCGACGTCGGACAAAGGCCGTGGTGGGTGCAGCCGCGCCGGAAGCAGCGGGCAGCCGCACGGCGCGCCCGGCGGTGAAGCGCCGTCTGTCGCAGGAAGACGAACGTCTGCTGGCACAGATTATGAGCCAGGAGCAGGACTTCATCCCGAGCCCCGCGTTCGAGGAAGAAGATGCTGAGGCGAAGATCTACGCCGATTACGAGAAGGTGCCCAAGCCTGACACTACGTGGTACCACCCGGTGATGGACGATCTGTCCGCCGCTCGTGGCCGCACAGTGAAGAGCGCGCAGCAGGTCATTCTGACGGGTGCGCAGGAGCGCATTCTGTTCCACTGTTTCAACTACGCCCGTCACTGCATCTGGAAGATCCAGCAGGAAGTGTGGGCGAGCGAAAGCAAGCAGCCGACGCCTGAGCAGGCGGACGCGGTGCTGAAGTGGTTCCGGAAGGCGGACTACATCCGTGAGCAGATCGCTGAGACCAACCTGGCGCTCGTGCTCGCGATGGCGAAGCGCACTCGCATGAGCGAAGTTGACTTTGCTGATCTTGTTAGCGAAGGCAACATGGCCCTGCTCCGCGCCGTCGACAAGTTCGACGCGGGTCGTGGCTATAAGTTCAGCACGTACGCATGCCGAGCCATTCTGAAGGCATTCAGCCGTCAGGGCATGAAGCTCAGCAAGTACCGCCAGCGGTTCCCCACGGACTTTGACCCCAAGCTCGAGCGGAGCAACTACCTCGAGATCAAGCGGACCAGCTTCGAGAAGGACGCGGCCGACGAAGTTCGCCGGATTGTCACGGAAAACCGTGCCGAGCTGAGCGAAGTCGAACGCACCGTTATCGAGCACCGGTTCGGCCTTGAAACGGGCGAAATTGAAAAGCCCATGACGCTGGAGCAGGTCGGCCAGATCATCGGTGTCACGAAGGAACGCGTGCGTCAGATTCAGAACAAGGCGATGGAAAAGATTCGCCTGCAACTGGAAGCACACTTCCTTGGCAACAAGGACGCGTTGGCGGCGGTCGAAGCGGCTCTGGCTGAGGCCGAAGCGCAGAATGCGGGCGGCAGCTCCAAGCCGCGTGAGCAGATGGCGGCTATGGCCTTCAACTGAGCATTCGTTCAGGCTCCTTTGTAATGACTTGAAGGCCCCGTGATGAACGGGGCCTTTTCTGCTTTTGTGGGCTTGTGATTCGGGGCTTGCTGAAGCGCGCGGCAAGCTTCGTCAGACTTCGAGCACTTGGCCCTGAGCGATCACGAAAACTCGCGTCGTTGCGTGGCGTTCAAAGCGGCCGCCCGAGGTGAAGTCGCAGAAGGCAGGGAGGACGGCGATGCCTTGCGTTTCGTCGATGGTGAAGCACCAGAGTTTGAGCGTGTCCGATGCGGACCGCATGCGATAGACGGGATGGATGTGGCCCGCCCACGTGAATGCGTTCGCAATCGGGCGTGGTTCGTGCGTGAACGCGAAGGGGCCCTCGCGGTGAACCTCGCCCAACACTCGCATGTTCCACCAGTCAGCGACTTTCTCCAGGTGTCGGTCGTGGTTGCCGGGAACCACGGCGAACTCGCAGGCGTGTTTCGCTCGCCACTCTCGCACGGTCTCCATCATGGGCGTGGTAAGGCCGGCGGGCGCGTGGAGCAGATCTCCCAGGATCAAGACTCGCTCGCACGCAGTTGCGTTGATCACGGCGGAAAGCGCGGAGAGCTGGTGCTGCATGACATCGGGCAATGGCACGCCGAATGACGCGAAGGTTTCGACCTTGCCAAGATGCAGATCGCTGATGAGAAGCGTCTTTCGCTCGTGCCAGAATGCCGCACGATGCGGCAGCAAGGTAACCGATTGGCCTGCGATCGTGAGATTGCAGCCCGAGCAGCTTGCGGGCGACACCTGCTCGCGAGGTTCATGAGGCGGCACGTTGGCGAGTTGGTTTGTTGCGGGTGCTTGTGACATCACACGCTCGCTTGTTCCAGAAGCGCGTCGTACGCGGCAAGAACGTTGCGAACATAGCCGCTGGCGCGACGCTTAGTGGAAACATACTCGAAGGCTCGCGCAGCGAGGGCGCGAGACGCACCGACGTCGTCGAGGATCCGACGGAACACTTCCTCCCATGCGCTTGCGACCCGCGCCTCGACCAATCGGGCGGTGATGTCATCTTGCAAAGCGGTGACTTGTGGATCTCGAGCAGCAATCACCACCAAACCGTTGGCCATCGCCTCCAGTGCGATCCCCCGCTGCTCGCCTGCGGCTTCGGGCAGCACGAGCACGTCACCTTGGAGCAAGAGATCGCGGCGGCCTTCCAGGTCCTCGATAAGGCTGAGTTTGTGCAGGATGCCGAGCTTTTTGGCGATCGGCCAGAGGTCGGCCCGGCGAGCGGCGGTTGCGTCGCAGAATGCGAGGGACAGCTCGCGCTCTCTGAGCAAGGGGGCGAGTCCGGTCAATGCGGCGGTGAAGGCGGCCTGGTCTCGTCCGGTGCCTGCGAGCATGAAGCTCGCCGCTTTCTCGTGGGCCAGAATCTCTCGTTGATCACTTGCGAGGACTCCCCACTCGGCGAGGCGGATGCGTTGCTGGGGTTGGCGTTTGCGCAACTGCTGCTCAATGATCGGATCGGGCGCGATGTAGATCACGCGGTCGGTTGGGTCGAGAGGCAGCTCGCTGGTGCGACCTGCGAGGCCGTAGCGCCAGACTTCGAGGGCGAGACCTGCATCGAGTTCCCGCGCGAGATCGCGGCCCAATTGCCAGGCGGAACCGCCGAATACGTGCACGATGTCGATGTCCTGCGGTTCGTCCAACTGATCGACATCGGCGAGTGCCTTGACGATGGTGCGTACTGCGAGTCCCTTGAAAAGCGGAAAGGCCTGGGGGCTGTACGTGATGCCTCGTGCGAAGACTTCTTGCCCGACAGATGCCTTGATGTTCTCGGGAACGGCTTGAATGATGACGACGCCCTCGTCGGCGAGCCCCATCTCGAGCCGAGAGAGCAGCGTTCGCTCTCGGGCCGCAAAAAGAGAATCTGCCAGGATCAGGACGCGCATGACTGAAGCGTAGAACCGCGAGGGGAGGGTGACGCCAACGCCGAGCAACTTAGTCGAATACCTTGCGATCATGACAAGCCCACAGCGATCGCGGACTCCGCTTGCCTTGCATTGGAAGGTGCTCATCGGGCTCGCATTGGGCGTGCTTGTCGGGCTTGTCATCAACACGACGTGGACGCAAGCAACGTGGCAGAACATGGGCGTGCAGGATGCACAGGCGTTCTTGGCGGGCAAGGCGCCGGCGGTCGCTGGAGCCAACGACGGAGCCACTTGGGTGGCTCATATCAGTGCGTTCCTATCGCAGACGGGCAAGTTTGTGGGCGACATGTTCCTGCGCCTGTTGCGACTTATCGCGGTGCCCGTGGTGCTGTTCTCGCTGGTTGCCGCGGTGGCTGGTGTGGGTGATCTTCGCAAGCTTGGGCGGCTTGGGGGGCTGACTGTCAGCGTGTTTGCGACAACGGCGATACTTGCGGTGCTGCTGGGCTTTGGCGTGACATTGCTCGCGCGCCCGGGCGGCAATGTGGAAGCGGAAACTCGTGACAAGATCGTCGCCCAGTTTGCTGATTCCGCGGCCAAGCAAGTTTCGAGTGCGGCGAAGTTTGACAGCGACAACAGCTTGTGGAGCCAAGTTGTTGACGCGTTCGCTTCCAACCCGTTCAACTCGCTGACGACCGGCAACATGCTGCAGGTTGTGACGACTTCGCTGCTTCTGGGCATCGGACTGACGCTGGTGGCTGACGCAAGACGCAAACAGGCGGTGGAGATTTTTGAGACGCTTGCGGAAGCGTGCCTGCGCGTGGTTGGGCTGGTCATGCATCTCGCGCCGTACGCGGTGTTCTGTCTGACGACGGCGATCCTCGCGAATCTGGGCTGGAAGATCCTGGAGTCGGTTCTCGTGTTTGTGCTGGCCACTGTTGCGGGGCTCGCGATCATTCTGTTTGTGCAGTATCCGGCGCTGATGTACGTCATGACGAGCCGACAGAACCGCATGACGTTCTCCCGGTTCTTCCGAGCCATGGCTCCCGCCAAGTTGCTGGCGTTCTCGAGTTCGTCCAGCGCGGCAACGCTCCCTGTCACGATGGCGTGTACACGCAGGCTGGGCGTTTCGGAGCGTGTCACTGGCTTTGTCTGTCCACTGGGCACGACCATCAACATGGATGGCACGGCGTTCTATCAGGTCATGTGCGTCACGTTCCTGGCGCAGCTCTTTGGCATTGAGCTTTCGTTTGCGCAACACGTGACGATCGGGTTTATGGCGATTCTGGTTGCTATTGGAAGCCCCGGGCTGCCCGGTGCCAGCATCGTGCTGATGGTGTTCATTCTGGATGCGGTGAAGGTCCCGGTGGAGGGCATCGGCATCATCATCGCTGTGGACCGCATTCTGGATATGTGCAGGACTGTGGTCAACGTGGCGGGCGATGCGGCGGCGAGCGTGATTGTGGCGAGCAAGGAAGGCGAACTTGCCACGGCGGAGCAAAGTGCAACGCAAGCAGAGGTCGCAAGCCGATAAGCCACGGGCATGTGCGGCATTCTGGGCATCATCACGCCGAAGGGCACGGTTGCGAACCTCTCGCGAGACGCGTTCGAGCGTGTGCGTGATGCGATGGCACACCGCGGACCGGACGGGGCGGGGACATGGCAGCGGTACAACGTGCTGCTGGGACACCGGCGGTTGGCAGTGATCGAACCGACGCCGGTGGGCGCGCAGCCGATGCGACTGGTGGACACGCAGTCTCCGTGGAGCACATGGAGCACGCCGCGAGCGGTGATTGTGTACAACGGTGAGCTGTACAACACCCAGTGGCTGCAAGAGCAGATGGATCGCAACGGTCGACGATGCGTTTCGTACTCCGATACGGAAACGCTGTTGCGGTGGATCGATCAGTACGGCGCCGCGGGACTGCCAATGCTCCGCGGCATGTATGCGTTCGGCGTCTGGCGAGATGACCGGGAGGAACTGGTTCTCGCTCGCGATCCGCTGGGTATCAAGCCCCTGTACTACGCGATGGTCACCAGCGGCGGTGTTGAGCACTTCTGCCTTGCGAGTGAACTGCAGGCAATGGAGAGGCTGCTTGCTGCACTGGGCTTGACGTGCGAACCGGACATGGTCACGGTGAGCGCGTACATGACGACGATCCGGACAACATTGGGATCGCGCACGCTGCTGCGCGGGGTGCAGTGTGTGCAGCCGGGGGAGTATCTGGTTGTGAAGGCGAGCGATGCGACGCTGCGGGTAGAACGCGCGCGGACCAAGCTGCCCACGAGCACGCCCATAGCCAGCGGCGATGCGCATGGTCTTCGCGAGATGACACGCGACGTTGTGCGTGACAGCGTGAAGGCACACCTGATCAGTGATGTGCCGATCTGCACGTTGCTCTCGGGCGGGCTTGACAGTGCGATTGTCGCGAGCGTTTCGCGCACTTCTCTTTCGTTCTGTGCCGGTGCGCAGGAGCCTGGTTTTGAGAGTCCTGACTTTGCGTTCGCTCGTGAGGCTGCATCGCTGTATGGCATGCAGCATACTGAAGCGGTCGTTACACGCGAGCACTTTGCTCAGCAGTGGCCCGCGATGGTCCGCCACAATCGGCAGCCGCTCAGCACGCCCAACGAAGTGGCGATTCATCACGTTGCGACGACATTGCGGGCTGCGGGGTGTGTCGTCACACTGTCTGGCGAAGGAGCTGATGAGCTCTTTGGCGGTTACGACCTCGCGCTGCTGCAGGCACGGGAGGCGTGGCGATCAGGACGCGTGCGATCGCCGCATGATGCGGGTGAGTTTGAACTTGATGCCACCGCGTGGATCGGGCGTGCCTTGAAGCAGCAGATATTGACGCCCGACGCGTACAGAGCCGCGGAAGGGGACGAACATCTCACGCAGCACTATCGCGATGCGTTCGCAAGCGTTGCTGAAGGTGCAGCAAGTGACGATCCTTTGCAGATGCACCTGCGGTGGCAACGCAGTATCAATCTCACGGGACTGCTTCAGCGACTTGATACGTCGACGATGATGGCAAGCGTTGAGGGGCGAACGCCGTTCGCTGACGTTCGGGTCATGCAACTTGCAGAACAGTTGCCTCTGCATGAGAAGCTGCGGACCGAGGCTTCCGGCGTGACAACCAAGGCGATTCTGCGGGAAGCATTTGCAGACGATGTCCTCGCGTCGATCCTGCGAAGACCCAAGGCGAGTTTTCCGCTGCCCTTCCAGAAGTGGATGGCGGACCTCGCGCCGGCACTTGAAAGAAGTGAGTTCGTCAAGTCGATTATTTCGCCTGGAGTACTCGAGCAGGTGCGTCGAGAACCGTCGACGCACTGGCATCTTGCGTGGCCACTCATCAATGTGGCATTGTGGCGATAGTGCGTGGCACATTCGGAATGATCGATACAGACGGCATGGTCGTGCCGTGCAGGCCGTGGGTTTGCTTCTCCGGGATGCTGAGAGTTTCGATAGAGCGAGCATGGGATTGAACTGGCTCACGGGCGAAGCGCCCAAGCAGCATCGCATGCGCCTTGCCGAGCGACATGAAGCTCACGGGCTGCGTTGTCCCTTGGGAGAGCTGCTCGATCTTTCTGTGACTGGGCTGCGCTGCAAGTGTGAGCAGAAGCCACAGGTCGCGAAGGGCGCAGTCATCCCGCTTGTGCTGCAAAACAACAGTCAGACGATTCGTCTGATGGCACGCGTGGTGTGGGTGCGCAAAGCCGGCCTGATCGGCGGTACGTGGCAGGTAGGACTTCACTTTCTTGATGTGCGGCCTGGCATTCGTGCGGCGATTGAGCAATTCGCGAAGTACGGATTCATCCAGAATCTAGGGGAGACAAGCGCGACCGACAGCAAGCCAGTCGCGACACCGGCCCCGAGTCCTGTGGCGACACCACCGCCCCAACAGCCGCCACAGGGACAGACGACGAGCGAGCAGGAGCCTCTGAAGGCTGCTCCACCTCCGCCCCAGGACCCGACTTCAACGAAGTACGCGACTGTCGAGATCGAGGATCTGTATCGTCACTTGGGCTTGACGATCAACGCGACTGACGCTGCGATTCATGCAGCATACCGGGAGATTGCGAAGCGACTGCATCCGGATCACAATCCTGATCCGGCTGCTCAGGAGCAGTTCATCTTCATCACGAAGGCTTACGGCGTACTTCGTGATGCTGGCAAGCGCGCGAAGTATGATGCCATGCTGCGTGCGAGTCAGCAGGGTCGCGGCACGAACGCCGCGTGAGCGTTTAGTGATCCCTGCGAAGCAGCCGGTCAGGCCGGAGCCAGAGCCACGCGGTCGCTGCGCACACGCCGGCTGTGGCAAGTCGGACGGCTGTTGTCAACAGCGCAAGATTGATTCCATCCTGCAGATCGAGGCCGATCATCTTTGCAGCGCCTGCGGTTCCCGCTTCGGCGAAACCCAACGCGCCCGCAGGGGCACCGGCGTTGAGAAGCAGGTAGACCGAACCGAGTTGCGCGCTCTCGGAGATTGAGATACTGACGCCCAGTATCGCGCCTGCGATCGCAAAGCGAGCGGCGAAGGTTGCGATATCGATCGCCCGTATTGCCAGGCCTGCTGCGACAGCGGATGGACTGCTGATGAGGTCTGTTGTGCCCAGCGTGAGCATGCGAAGGAACTTCGTGTCTAACCGGCGAGACAACTGACCCACGCCGACGATGGCACACCAGGCTGCGACAAGCAGACCGGTCGCGAGAGCGACGATTGCGAGCAAAGTGGGCTGCGGCCAGATACGTGATGCGAGAATCGCACCGACGGCGCATGCTGAGATAGCTGCCATGGTCACGCCACCGAAGGCGATAAACCAACTGACGAGACTCTTGAGCTCAACCTTGTGCCGACGGACGTGAATAGCGCTTCGCACAATCATGCCGAGCTTGAAGGGCAGGATGGACAGGAAAACTGCGATGGCATTGGTTCCCATCACCTCGGCGAGCGGCAACTTCCGTCGGGGCGAAAGGGCGACCCAGAAGTTCATGGCATCGAGCGCAATGGAAAGCAGAGAAAGCCCGATTAAGGCCAAGACAAGGTTGGGTGAGGCGTTCCGCAGGTTCTCCAGAGCTTCGCGGTTGTCGCCACTGGTGGCCAGCCGAAGAGCCCACACCATGAGTCCCAGCCCGATGAGAAGGCCGACCACCTGCACGATCTGCTGCGTGCGGCTGAGGCGAGGCGAGGATGCCTCCTGAGCCTGAGGCGGGGCAGGCGACTGGCTGCTCATTGGCCCAGCATACGCCTCCAACTGGGCCGGTTGCGGCCATGGGCGAGGCGTGCTACCACTATGTCGCGTGATCGTCTCTGTTGTCATCCCGGCGTTCAATGAGCAGGCCACGATCGCCACGACTATCGGCCGCGTGCGGTCGACTGGACTCGTGAGTGAAATCATCGTCGTTGATGATGCGAGCAGCGACCAGACCCCTGCGATTGTCTCAGGTCTCAAGGCGAGCGACCTCGTGTCGATTCGGCATGAGAACAACCGCGGCAAAGGGGCCGCTCTCCGGACGGGCTTCCAGCACGCCCGGGGCGACATCGTCATCGTGCAAGATGCCGATGCGGAGTACGACCCGACGGACTATGCGCGACTGCTTGCGCCGATCAGGGATGGCAAGGCTGATGTCGTCCTCGGCAGCCGCTTTGCGGGCGGTGAGGCGCATCGGGTGCTGTTCTTCTGGCACAGCGTGGGCAATAGGGTGCTGACTCTCGCCAGCAATGCTTTGACGAATCTCAACCTGACTGACATGGAGTGTGGGTTCAAGGTTTTCCGCAAGGATGTGCTCGCGCGGGTAACGGTGGAAGAAGAGCGGTTCGGGTTTGAGCCTGAGATTGTCGCGAAGGTGGCGCGGCTGGATGTTCGTATCTTCGAGGTCGGCGTGAGCTACAACGGGCGCACGTATGCTGAGGGCAAGAAGATTACATGGCGTGACGGCGTTGCCGCGTTGTGGTGCATCGTGAAGTACAACGTGCTGCGATGACGCGGGCTGGAAAGCGAACGACCACTATGGCGAATGCAGAGTCCACGGCGGCATCTACAGATCAGTCCAACGGCACACTGGAGGTTGTCTGCGGTCCCATGTTCGCAGGCAAGACCTCGCTGCTGATTGAGCGGATCGCGCAGGCACAATCACGGGGCGTGAGCACAATCGCGTTCAAGCATGCAAGCGACACGAGGTATCACGCCACGCATCTAGCTACGCACGCCGGAAAGCAGGTGCCCGCGCATGCTGTGTGTGATCCGATCGAGTTGGTGTCGAGGCTGGGCAGGGCGCAGGTGGTGTTGATCGATGAAGCTCACTTCTTCGGGGCTTGGCTGTGGGACATCATCGTGCCAATTCTGCGGGATCGGCGCACGCTGATCGTCGCGGGGGTGGAGCGGGATCACACGGGCAAGCCGTTTGAGCCATTTCCTCGACTGCTAGTGGAAGCAGATGTTGTTACGAAGCTCAGCGGGCCTTGCTCGCGGTGCGGGAAGCCGGCGATTCACAGTCAACGCATGATCGCGGATATGTCGCGATTGGTTGTGGGTGGCAGCGATCTGTATCAGGCCCGATGCCGGGAGTGCTTTCTGAAGTGATGGTTGCGGAGGACGATCAGCGCTTCGTGAGTGAGTCGAGCAAGCCCTCGCTGGCGCGCCACAGCATGGCGTAGACCTTGTCGAAACCGTCGTGGCCGCCGTAGTAGGGATCGGGGACTTCGAGCAGGTGATTGTCCCCGCGAGCAACAGCGTCGGCGAGGGATTTGTCGAACGACCGGAAGAGCTTCACTCTGTCGCGAGGAAAGCCGAGGTCAATGAGATCCGACTCATTGCGCTGATCCATCGCGAGCAGCAGGTCGAAACGCTCAATATCGTCATCGCAGACCTGGCGGGCGGCGTGTTCAAGCTCGATGCCGTTCTTGGCAGCGACCATCACGCTGCGCGGGTCGGCAGGGCCGCCGGCGTGAAAGTCGCTCGTGCCGCAACTGTCAACGATGAACCGCTCACGGACACCGCGTTCGCGTGCCTGATGTTCAAAGATGACACGAGCGAGCGGGCTGCGGCAGATATTCCCGAGGCACACGAACAGCAACGCGGTAGCCATGCATGAAGGTACGCACAGCCCGCCGAGCGGCGATCAGTCGTGTCGCAGGGCGACGATCGGATCTTGCTTTGCAGCTTTCCGGGCTGGATAGATGCCGAAGACCAATCCCGTTGCAACGGCCACGGAAAAACTGATAATGACGCTGCCGAGCGTCACGGCGGTTGGCGCCTTGGCGTCCGCGGGGAAGAACTGGCCGATCATGGGCAGGGTGGGCAGAATGTCAACGAGCTTGCCCAAGCCCAGCGAGAATCCGATGCCCAGCAGCACGCCCACGATTCCGCCGGTTGTGCTGAGCACGCTTGTTTCGACGAGGAACTGCCACTGAATGTGCTTGCGAGTCGCTCCGAGCGCTCGGCGGATACCGATCTCGCGAGTACGCTCGGTAACGCTGGCCAGCATGATGTTCATGATGCCGATACCGCCCACGAGCAGGGCGATGCCGGCGATGGAACCGAAGACGAGCTGATACTGGAGGGCCTGCTTGCGTGCGGTTTCGAGCAGTTCGTAAGGCACGAACAGGCCGACGTCGGTCATGCCCGTGCGGCGAGTCTCGAGGACACGCTGGAGGCGTTCGGCGATACCAAGCACTTCACCGCGTGTGCGGGCGGAGACGAAGACCTCGGAAACCTGCACTTCCTGATTGTCGAAGCTGCCTGCGGTTCTGCGGCTGGTGGTGTCGCCGAAGGTTTCGCGGGCGGTTGTCATGGGCACGTGCACGTCTTGATTGAGATCGCGACCGACCATGCTGGCACCTGCACCGCCAGCGAAGCCGACGGGCTTGAGAACACCGATCACGGTGAAGACCTTCTGGTCGATACGGAGCGTCTGGCCCAAGGGGTCCTCAAGGGGGAAGAAGTTCTCGGCAACTTTCGCGCCGATGACGCAGACGAGCGATCGCTCCTGCATGTCGCCCTCGCTGAGATAGCGACCGCGATCGACGGTGAGGTTGGCAACTTTCATCAGTTCGGGCGTGGTGCCGAACGCCTGGCTGGTGATGCGTTTCTCATTGCGGAGAATCTGACTGCCGATCGCCTTGACGGGCACGATGTACTCAGCATCGGGAAAGTGATACTGGATGTTCTCGAACTCTTGACGCGTGAGGCCGAATCGAGTGATCCAGCCGGCGCGGTTGCCCTGCTGCTGATTCTGCGTCTCCGGAGGCTTTTGGCTCCGCACGATGATGTTGCGGGCACCGAGCGCTTCGATCTGTGCCAGGGCCTCGCGTGTGCTGCCTTCACCCAGACTGCTCATCACGATAACGCTGGCGACACCCAGAATGATGCCCAGCGCCGTGAGGATGCTGCGCAGCAAGTGCAACCGCAAACTGGTGAGACCGAGCCGAATGGTTTCAAGAAGGAACGTCATGGTTTGGCGATGCGAACAGTGAACTGAAGTGCCAGCGAGGATTTTCGCTGAACACTGCATGGTAGTTTCCAATTGTTTGGTTCTGCGAGAGGTTTCTGGTAGGATACCGGTTCCCCTTCAGCACCCCGCCGCATCAGTTTGTAAATGTGCTGCAGAGCAACCGTTTGTAGGTCGATAGAGCCGTCATGGACCAGCCTCACCACTCAACCAGCCTGCCCAAGCCGCAGGTGGTTGTACGCGCCGAGGAAGAGGTTGACGGCGGCTGGCTGTACGAGTTGGAAGTCACGTGCAACGCCCAAACCACCCACCACACCGTGATGCTGGGGTGGCGGGACCATGACTATTGGTCGGGCGGGGCGGTAGCACCATCACGCGTTGTGACCAGCCTGATTGAGTACGCACTCGCCCGAGCGGGGGTGCAGCTTCCCGCATCCTTTGACGCCGGACGGGTCCGGCGCATTGTGCCGCAAGTTGATCAGGAACTGCGCTGGGCAATCTGATCCGCCACATATCGCGAGACGTTCACGTACCGCGCTTGTTGCCGAAGATGTCGATGTGCAGCCTTGTGCAGTAGCGCCAGCCGCGCCGCATGCAGATTTCGGCGACCCAGCGACGAACCTCAGGTGAAGGCGCAACCACGCCCTCAGGCATGAGCAGAACATCTTCGCGTTGCCAGTTGCTCAACTGCGACAGCAGCATGTCAATCTCGGCGATATCGCCTTCGCTCTGCACGACGAACTTGATCTGCTTCTCGCTGTAGCGTGCGAGCAAGGCGTTCAGTGCGGGAAGATTGATTCGGCGTTCCTCATGGCGGCGAGCCCAGGATGCGTCAGGATCGCGAGGGTCGTCCCATGGCGTGCTGTTCGCCAGCTTGGGGCTGATGCTCACGAGATCGCAGGCCACCGGCTCAAAGACGGTGCCGGCAGTTTCGATGGTGATGTGCATTCGCGCCTTGGCGAAGGCATCGCACAGATTCTGAAGCCGCTTGAAGATGAATGGCTCGCCACCCGTAATGACGACGTGACGGGCACCGGTCGCGAGCGCATCATTCACCAAGGACGCTATCTCTCGCGGTTGGCCTTCTGGCTTCCAACTTGCATAGGGCGTGTCACACCACTTGCAACGCAGATTGCAACCGGACAACCGCACAAAGAAACTGGGCACGCCTGTGAGCTTCCCCTCCCCTTGCACGGAGAAGAACGTTTCGGCGATGGGAAGCGTGTCGGTCACGGGGCCATCGTAGTGAGTCGTCAGGACTGTGCAAGCAGTGCGTCGATCGCCGCGACGACCCGCAACCTGTTCTTGGCGACAATCACCTGACGAGGCAGGTAACGCGTCGCATAATGGGCCGCACCCGAGCGGTACATCTCCCGGCGGTTGGTGGATGCGATGTACTCTCGCAGATCGATCAAGTCTCCGCGGTTCACAGCCCACAGGCACACCCTGCCGACGTGCACTCGATAGAACGCCTGCCGAGGCCAGTCGAGTACATGCGCCTTCTGCGTGCCGCACGTGGTGCATTCGAGCACCCCCACATCGCCTCGGGAGCAAGACCGGTAGAGCGAGAAGTACTGTGCCGGGTTGAGGGTTCCCGGAGCCACAATGTGCGGGAAGAACCACACCAGAGAAGACCGATCATCTTGCGGCTCGATGGCGACGCGATGTCTCCATGAAGTTGCCGATGCGACATCCATCGGATGCTTCCACTCGCTCACCGATGTGTGGAACGTCGCTTCGCTGCGACATCTGTTGCAGCGGACTGCGGCGGTCTGTGGGAGCGGCATGGGCGTGGGCGGGCAATCCTGCACACCTGCGTCGGCCCGCGGCAGTCGCTGCGGTCGACGGGGGGCCTTGAGCTTCTGATAGACCGTCCGCATGGTCAAGCGTACAGACTCAGACCTTCGCCAGCGGCTTACCGAACAGCTCGGCCATCTTTTCCTTGCGATACGCGAAGATGCGCTCGAGGTCGGGACGAACGAGAAACTTCTCTGCAAGCGGACCACCCCAGTGGCTGTAACTCACGCGGTCGATGCAGTTGGTGCCGGCACGATCGGGCACGAAGATGTGCTCGTGCCGCCACAAGCTGTATGGGCCCTTGATCTGTTCGTCGATGAATCGCACGGGCGGCTCCCACGCTGATATGAGCGTGCGCCACTTCATCGGCACGCCCTTGAGCCCGATGCGATAGTCGATGAGCACGCCTTGCTTCATGTCGATAGGGAGCGGCGTGACGATCTTGAAGTCGAGCCAAGGCGGCGTGAGCACGTTCAGATTGGCAGCGTCGGCGAAGAACGGGAAGAGCTCTTCGGGCGTTCTCGGAACCCACAACGACGTTTCCAGCAATCGCACCTTCGGCATGCATGTGCTTTCGCCGCCGCTCCGCATTCAGTTTCGTTGCGTTCTTCGCCGGCCGCGCGTCGCCCTCAGCATGGCTGCCCCGTCAGCACGTTGAAGAAGTCGATCACATCCTGATCCTCGGGGAAGACTCCGTTGTTATTGAAATCGATGTCACTGCACGTCGCACAGGGCGCGCCCGCGAGTGTCGCGAAGAAATCAATGACATCCTGATCCTCCGGAAACACCTGGTTGTTGTTGAAGTCGATGCCGTCGCACGCAGCACCCACCGACAGCGTGGGCAAAGGCATCAGCACCACCGCGCGGTCCGTTCCCACGCGCACCCGAACCTGCAACTGTGCGAGAGCCTCCGCCGGGCCGGGCGTCACGCGCACGCGATACGTGCCAGGCTCCACTACCTCCGCGTTGCCCAACGTGAAGGCTCCGGCTGGCCCGCTGCTGTTTACTTCAATCGTTGCGGGCGTCGTCACCACCTCGCCATGCCAGTCGCGCAGCGTGATGAGCATGTCGCCCGCGCCCGTCGCGGTTGTGAGTCGGGGCAGCGATACGACGCTCTGCACGCCATCGACCTTGCCCGTCAAGTTCGCACGCCACGCATTGAACTGCTGCTGCAACACGGGCACGACATCCGGCGCGTTTCCAGACACATTTGCGACATTCAGCGCGAGGAAGTAATCGCCCTCAGCACACCCCGTCGTCGAGACCCACGTGCCCGCCGCGCCAAAGGGCTGCCCCGCCGGCGCACCGCGATTCTCCAGTACTGTCAGCCTGCCCACATTGACTCGCGCAACAACGTCGTTGTCGCCATCACCGTCCACATCATGCACTGCGATCGACACAGGCAGACCCACTACCGCACCCACGCGTAGCCCGCTTCCTGCGCTGAAGGTGACACCATTTGCGCTGCCCGCCACGCCTCGATGCGTCGCCAGCCCGCCCGAACCGCCAATGAGCAAGTCATCAATCCCGTCCCCGGTCACATCTCCGCTCGCCACGCACGCGGGAGGCACGCGGGCCGCGACGGGCGACCGCGCCGTCAGGACGCCCGCGTTATTGCTCAGAATCTGAAACTCGTTGCCGGCGTTGTTCAGCGTCACCGCCAAGTCGTCGTCGTTGTCACCATCAAAATCACCCGTCACGATGTTGCGCGCAGGCCCCGCCAACAGCACCGCAGGCCTGGCGAACAGGTCCACCGCGCTGCCCGCTGCCGTCCGATTCTCCACCACTACCACCTGCGACGCTCCCGTGATCGCTACCGCAAAATCATCATCGCCGTCGCCATCGACATCCATAGCGGTCATATCAGCAGGCAACTGTCCCAGCGTCACGCTCGCCACTTCGCTGAACACGCTCAGCGCGTTGCGATATACCCGCAGCACGCCCCCGCCTGTCAGCGCCACGACATCGTTCTGCCCATCGCGATTCACATCACTCACGATCAGATCGCGCACATCCGTCGCGAGCCCCACGGTCGACAGCGCACCGCCAACGCCGCCATCCATTGCGGCAATCGGCGCCGTGCCCAGCCTTCCCACCACCGTCTCCGCCAAAGGGCCGCCGCTTAGATCGCCAATCGCCATCGCATTCAGTGAAGGCCCCACGCTCGTCGCAACGCTCGGAGCGAGCGTGGGCGCACCACGCGTGAATGCAGGCAGCGCAGCTCTTCGATCCGACGAGTTCTCGTAACGCAGCACGCTCCCTCCCAGCGTTGTCACTGCCACATCGCCCATCTGGCTCCCGAGGAGATCACCCGTTGCAATTACGCCAGTGCCCGACCCACCCGATCCCGGATACACGCCCCCGCACCGATCGCTATCACCGAGTCGCGCGACGATCACATATCCAATCTGCGCCGTCGTCGCAAAACTCGCAGGTGGAGCCCCGCATGCGGTCGGAGATTCGGAATCACAACTGCACCGCCCGTCGCCACCTTGCGCTCGCGCCGCTTCCATCGCGGCCATCAATCGCGCCGGCAAATCTCCAGCGGTGTTCTGCGCCGCCTCCAGCGCACCGGTAACCACCGACGGCCCCGTGAGCACATTTCCCTGGATCGCATATGCCATTGTCCCCGTCTTGCCAGCATATGTGTATGTGAACTGCCCGCTCACCCCGCCCGCCCAGGCGCCCGCAAAGCTGCCAGTAAACGTCGTTCCGCGCCCAAACACGTCGGCGATGCCATACTGCCGCCGCTGGTGGTCGGCATCCACGCTGGGGAGCCCCGCGATGATCTCCGTCGGATCAACTCCCTCCAGCAACCGATCTCGGATGTACGTTCGCGTGACGAGCAACGATTCCACAAACGACTGTGCCGCCGCTGCGCCCACTCCCGTCACGACGACAGGCGAGCCCGCCCGCAGGTCAAAGCCCGTCAGACAAGTTGCGCTGGCGATACCCACCTCGCGCGTGCGCGTATCAATCAAAATGATCGACCATGTCGCATGTGCCTGCGAAGCAATACCCGCGAGACCCATCAAAGCCAACGCGATAGTCGTGCGACGTGTCATTCCGTCATGGTAATCGACACGTCAAGCCACTGGATGCACCTACACCACCGCAAACTACCACGCGCCGCGTAGTTCGTTCACCAGATCGCGGGCCAGCCGCTGCGCCGCGGCGTTCTCGCCAAGTTCCAGCGTTTCTCCGGAGGGGCGACTGGGGACGAAACTGTCGGCGGCGGAGAAGTTGCGGCGAGCCTTGATAACTTCGCCTGAACGGTTGTCGCGCCACTCGAAATCCACGGTGATCTGGACGGCGAGCTCTTGGACCAATCCGGTGACGTTGTTCGAACTGATCCGCCGCATGCGAACGTCGGTAATGACTCCCGATAGCGTGCTTGCGGCCTGGCCTGATTGCACGACCCGCATGGGCGTGTTGCCCTGGATCTGCTTGATGACTGAATCAGTAAGCAGTTGCTCCATGCCAGGCGTCGCGGTGAGGTTACGAAAAATCGGTACGCTGATCGATGACACCGATGAGTCGTATGTCGAGGTGGCGGCGTAGCCCAATCGCGGGTCCTTTGCGCAACCAACAAGGCCAGCAAGAGAACCGAGCAATGCCAAGGCGCCCACGGCGACAGTGCGGGTGTGCTTCACTTGGTCGCCTCCGCCGCTTCGGGTTGCACGCTTTGCAGGGGCTGCACATCACCAGCGATAGCCGAATGCTCGGTATCGATCTTCTGCACCAGCGTGAGCGCTTCTTGAGCTGCGGCAGTCTTGGGGTGCCGCTTGACGAGTCGTACCAGCGTCAGCCGTGCAGCCACCGGGTCGTCACGACGGAGATACCACTGCGCCGTGTTCAGCATGCTTGCCGCACGGCTCTCGTCCAGGCGAGCCTGCAGGCCGTCGGTCAGACCTGCTTCTTGTGCCGCACCGGGATACTCGAGTTGGAACGTCTCCACCTGCACCGATGCATCGGTCAGCACGCTTGAGTCGTATGCCGGACCCTTGAACTGCGCGACGGTGGCGTATGTGCGGCGCTGCATCGCCTGCTGGCGGAGGTCGCTGCGGGGGTAGAGCTTCACGAATGTGTCGTACGTTTCAACCGCCATCGGCAGATCGCGTTCGCTCGCGTAGTGATCAGCGAGCGTCATGAGCGCACGTTCGGCCAGCTTGCTGCCCGGCATGCGTTCGTTGATTCGCAGCACGATCTCTTCCGCAACTGGTACGCCGTCGTCCATGCGGATGCCGAAGAGCCCCGGCTTGTTGCGCCCACCGAAGTACAACTTCGCAACGTCGAGCTCGCGTTCAAGGCTTGTCACGAAGAACTCACTGGCGGGGTAGTTCTTGACCACTTCTTCGTAGTCGTACAGGGCCTCGTACTCGTCGTCTTGCGCCAGCTTGGCGTTGCCCCGCAGGTAGTACGCCTCAGGAATCTGAGGCGATTGACCGCCTGCGTTTCGTTCGAGCCACTGGGTGAGCAGGTCCTGAGCTCTGCCGGCCTGCAAGTTTGCGAGAAGTCGGCGAGCTTCGAGCATCACCTGCTCATCAGCGCTCAGTGATCGCGGTGCACTCGCGGCACGCACGGGCTGCGGAGCTGGCGGAGCTGCGTTTGATGGCTCATCGAGGATCTTCACCTGCGCGAACGCCCCCGCTGCGATCGTCCATGTCGCTCCCGCTACCAGCATGCTCAGCCTGCGCATCATGCAGCAGGATAGTGCACAACACTGCACCATGCCTGAGCTTCCTGACATCGAGGCTTATGCCCATGCACTGCGGCGACTGGTGGTCGGTCACCCCCTGCAGAGCATCAGCGTCACCAGCCCGTTTCTGCTGCGTTCGGTTGAGCCGCCCATTGACGCGGTGGAAGGCAGCGTTGTGACGGGGATTTCTCGGCTTGGGAAGCGGATTGTCTTTGAGACGAACCCAGCCGGGCGCGAGTCGGTTTTCATGATCGTGCATTTGATGATCGCCGGACGCTTTCTCTGGCTTGAGCCGGGCAAGAAGCCTCCGGGAAGGATCACCCAGGCCCTGTTCCGGTTTCCACGTGGCATGTTGGCGCTCACAGAAGCCAGCACCCACAAACGTGCCTCGCTCACACTTATCGAGGGATTGAAGGGGCTTGCAGCGCATGACCCAGGCGGGATGGACCCGCTTTCGGCGGATCTGCGGAGCCTTGCGGCGGCGCTGAAGGCGACCAACCGGACGATCAAGCGGGCATTGACTGATCCGCGCACCTTCAGCGGCATTGGCAACGCGTACAGCGATGAGATACTGCACTCGGCACGAGTCTCGCCTATTGCGCAAACGCAGAAGCTATCTGATGAACAGATCGCTCGACTGCATCTTGCGATGCAACAGACGCTGACACACTGGTGCGACAAGTTGCGTGCTGAGTTCGAACGGCACTTTCCGAAGTCGGGCGAAGTGACGGCTTTTCGCCCCGAATTCGCGGTGCACGGCAAGTTTGGCCAAGCGTGCCCTGTGTGCGGATCGCCCGTGCAACGCATCGTGCGGGCGGATAACGAGATCAATTACTGCGCGACGTGCCAGACCGACGGCACCGTGCTTGCGGACCGGTCGCTTTCTCGGCTGCTCAAGGATGACTGGCCCCGCACGCTTGAAGAGTGGCAGGCGGAATGACGTTACGTGCCACTGCTGAGACGCGGCGTATCGGCCCAGCGCAGACGGCCGATGATGCGGGCCCACCAATCGCTCGCATCGTTATGCACGAAGTTGACGCCGTGCGCGTGCTTCGTGATCATGATGCGATCGCCAGTCCGTAGCGGTGTGTGTGATTGGCCATCGAGGACGAGCGTTGTGCCCAGGTGGCCGTCAGAGTCGTTGACGCGTTCGGCGACGATGGAGATTGTGCTGGAGCCACCCACCACGACGGGCCGAAAGCTGAGCGACTGCGCCGCGATAGGTGTGATCGCAAAAGCGTCGAGCGTGGGATCAAGCAAAGGGCCACCGGCGGACAGGTTGTACGCGGTGCTGCCCACGGGACTGGCGACGATAAGGCCATCGCCGCGAATGACTGGGCCGGCGTGGCCATCAACGCTGAGTGTGAGTGTGATGAGTCGGTAGGGCGGGCCGGATGTGACGACTGCGTCGTTGAGGGCGATGGACTCAAACTTTTTCGCACCCGATTTGTCGGTCACGCTGACGCGCAGCAGGTTGTAGGTGCGGATGGGCAGCGGGAACTTGTCGTTGAAGAGTTCTGACGCGTGCTGCATCACCGTGGCGACATCGAAGGCCGCGAGAAAGCCAAGCCGACCGAGATTGACACCCAGCATCGCACCCTTGGGGCTGGCGCAGCGGCGGGCCTGACTCAGCAGGGTGCCATCGCCGCCGAAGACGACGAACAGGTCGGCATCGCAGAACTCATCAGGCAACGGTGAGCCGTCGGCGGGCAGTTCGCCCAGCAACGTGCCAAAGTGCTGCACGACGCGGCGGACCTCGGCGGCGGCGTGAGCGGCGGCGGGCTTTTCGGGGTTGACGAGCAGGAGCGTGCGGCGCATGAGCGAGTTTACTCGGACGGCTCCATCGCGTGACGCGAGTTTGCGGCGATATTCACGACAATCGTTTCGACTGGCTGCAGCCGGGGGCGGCAGATCATGACACATCTACGATGCCACCCTCATGGGCACGATGCCTTCAGCCGAGCGCATTCTCATCATCCGCCCCAGCGCACTGGGAGATGTGGCTCGCAGCGTGCCCGTGCTTGCCAGTTTGCGAGCGGCGTATCCGAAAGCTCGTATTGACTGGCTTGTCCGCGATGCGTTCGCACCGGTGCTGAGCAGCCACCCGGCGTTGAGCAACGTCGTTGTCTTTCCGCGAAACGACTTCAGCCGTTGGTTCAAGACCCTGAACGTGCGTGCGTTGCGGACCTATCTGCACAGCCTCGCAGAGCCCGGGTACGACCTTGTATTTGATTGCCAGGGTCTGGCACGCAGCGGGCTGCTTGCATGGGCAACCAAGGCCCCCACGCGTGTGGGCACTCGCGACGCTCGCGAATGTGCTTGGCTGGCGTATTCGCATCGTGTTCGCACGCCCGCCGTCATTCACACGGTTGACAAGGCCCTAGCGTTACTCGAGCATCTGCACATCCCGGTCCAGCGAGACGGGGCAGCGTGCAGGTTGTACTCCAGCGAGAGTTCACGCACGTGGCTAGCGAACCAGACGTTTTCGAATGATCGCTACGCGGTCCTCAGCCCTACCAGCGCGTGGCCGGCCAAGCAGTGGCCCGCCGATCGCTTTGCCCAGCTTGCTCGTCACCTCACCTCACGTGGCATCACCTGCGTCGTCACAGGCGGCGGCAAGGAGCGCGGCCAGGTCCAGCCGTTGCTCACGCTTGCATCAGCCAATCGCCGCGTCGTCGACCTGATGGGCGCAACGGACGTCGCGCAACTCATGGCAGTCATCGAGCGAGCTGCACTGGTCGTGGCGAATGACTCGGCCGCGCTGCATATGGGTGTGGGCTTTGATCGCCCTTGCGTGGGACTGTTGGGGCCGACGGATCCACGATTGGCGTGTCCATACGGCAGAGCAAAAGACCTGATTCAACACGTGCAACCGGGCGATGAGTTCTACTTTCGCGATGATCGCAGCGCGGGCATGATGAGCAGGATCAGCGTTGCGGAAGTGATTGAGGCGTGTGAAGCGCGGCTGTGAAAACGGCTCGCCAAGAGCGAGCCGTGGAGTGAAACGTGTTTCGGATAGAAGGCTCTACGGCAGAATCGCGTTGAAACCGTAACGCTGCAACGCTTCCTGATTCTGCTGCGTCGGGACGTTCAGCATCAGCGAGCCGCTCGGCACGAAGTAATCCACGCGGGTGTAGAACTGGAGCGGCACAACGGCCCGCACGCTGCCGTCAAAGAACGTGGCCTGCACATTGCCGCCGTGACGCATGGAAACACGGATGTGTCCCTGATTCGGCGAGGTCCGTTGGCGTCCGTACGCGGTTGACGCATTGAAGGTCGGGTTCTCGGTGAAGCTGCCGAAGTTAGAATCAGGAGCAGCATCGAAGTTGATCAGGCCAGCGGGAATACCCGGCGTGGAGCCGTTGGTGAAGAACCGCGTGCCGTCCATCACCATCACCTTATCCGACAAGACGGTGCCGACACGGTCCTGACGTGGGATGAAGTTCCGCGGGTTGCGAACGTTTTGGAATCCGAGCGCACTCTCGCCGACAGCTGACGTACTGAGCGGACCGAACTTCGAGATCCCATTCGAACCGACGGCGACGACGGTGGCCATGTGCCACGGCTGGAGATAGCTGGCTTGGCGGTAGCCGCCGTCACCAGCGAACGCGACCGTGTTGTAATCGGCCAAATCGGGAACGGGTGCGCCTTCCGAGTACGGGGTCGCGGCGTTACGTGCCATCGGGCAGGCAAAATCGTTGAAGATGCGCTTGGAGCGTTGGGCGCGGTTCGCGGGGAAGTTGTTGCTGTCACCAAGCACCGGGCTCATCCAGTCTGAAACGTGGACGGGCGTACGGCCGTTCGTGTCATTGATGATCGAGTTGCCGCCCGTTGCGTCGGCCTCCTGGCCGGTCGTGAAGGACGCTGCGTAATAGTCCTTCTGCTCATTCATGTACATCATCTGTGCCTGGCCAACGCCACGTTGGATGCTCAGACACCCAACACTGCGACCGACTTCGCGGGCCTTGGCCACCGCGGGCAGCAACAGGCCGATGAGCAGCGCGATGATGGCGATGACGACGAGAAGTTCGATCAGCGTGAAGGCTCGTGTCGTGGCTTTGGTGGGCATCTTGGTGTCCATGGTTGACTTCTCTGCTTCCGTTGCGCTTCTTGACGCCGCCGGTCCGCACCGGCGAGCCTCCACGAGTTCTTCTGCTTACCGCTTGTACAGGTTCTTCTTCTTGGGTTCCCCGGTCGCCTTGATCACCCCGGTCTTCACATCCGTTGCTTCGGTGGTCTTCATGGTCCGAAGCTGGGACATGAATGCCGGCGAGACCTTCCACTGCCCATCTTCCTGATAGACCGGGAAGAGGGTCAGCTCGGTGTTCGGCGGATTGGGTGACGGGAGGACGAGCGACTTGGACGGGTCGTAGGGCGTGATGACAATCTCGCCTGTTCGCACGTCGCCCAGCGTGATGGATTCTGCGAATTCCACGCCGTCACCGCGGGTCAGCGACCACGCGAGCGCGCCAACGAACCCGAGCAGTCCCACCACGATCACCGCGATTTGCCATGGCTTCGCCTCGCCCATGATCCAAGTGCCTTTCGTCGTGATCGTTGCGATGCTTCCCGAACGGAAAGCACCCTCGCCGGAACCGCCCGGCACTGAAACCGCGGTAACGTATCCCGGACCTTGCGAGCTTGCAACACCCGTTCACTCGGGTTTATCCAACACACACACGAAGTTTGGATTGCGATAGGTATAACTGACAGTTCATCCCCGCAAGATCGCCCGGGCTGCCGCTTCGCCCGAACGCACCGCCCCCTCCATTGTCGCGGGCCAGTCGGTCGCGGTGTAGTCACCGGCAAGCACGATCGCGTCGCCGCCGCGTGCGCCGTCGGGCAGGTTCTGGGGCCTTGCTTGCTCAAACGCCGGCGTGGGGACGAATGTGGCGAAGCGTTCCTTCACGCTGCGGGCCCGCAAGACGTGAGCCGACGCTGCGTGCGGCAGCCACGTTCGCACATCGCTCGCCACGCGGTCAACGATCGCGGATTCAGACAGCTCCATCCAAGCGTCAGCCGCACTGATAACGGCGTGCACAACGCAGCCCGCGCCGTCTTTGCGGAACAGCCATTGGGTGCCGCAGCAGACGAGGACAGCGTGCGGTGTTCTCATCACTGGGCGATCGAAAGTCACGTGAACGCCCAAGATGGGCGAGTGTTCGGCTCGTGCGAGCAGTGCTGATCGCGGATCGCTTGATGGCAACCACTTGCGGGCTTTCTCAAAGGGGGTGGCGCAGACGACCGCGTCGAATCGGTAGTCGCCCTCGCGAGTTGCGATGCGCTTCGGCTCCAACTCCTCGACACCTTCACCCATGCGTACTTCACCACCCGCTTCGGACAGCAGTTGCTCCGCTGCGTCGTACAGAGCCACGAGCGGCACTGTGGGGATGCCGATGCGAGATGCCGTCGCGCCGCCAAGAAGTCCATCTTGAAACACATGCATGGCGCTGCTGGCCGCGACGCGATCAACTTCTCCATTGCACGCCGAGACGATGACGGGTGCCCAGAAGCGTGCGATGGCATCTTCGCTCTGCTGCTGCTGTCGCAGCCACGCGCCAAAGGTCACATCGCGAAACGCATCGCGATCACAGATTGCGATCTGCCCCATGGCCGCGGCGATCATCACCTTGTCAACACCACTCAGAAACCGCGACCGCAGAAAGCTCGCCGCGTGTGATGCGAAGCCCGGCAGCACCGGTGCGAGCCGCATGGGTTCGAGCACACTGACGCGGCCGCCCGCTTCGACCCACCACTGCCGATCATGCCACGCGATCTGATCGCTCTTCCCCAAAGCTGCGAGGAACGCGAGATAGCGATGGCAGCATCCCAGAGCCACGTGCTGGCAGTTGTCGATTGTCTCGCCAGACTGCTGATCAACAAAGCTGGTGGCCCGCCCACCGAGCCGACGCCTTTGCTCAAAGAGCGTCACACGCACGCCACGCCTTGCCAACGCAACCGCGCACGACAACCCGGCAAGACCGCCTCCTGCGATGCCGACCGACCTCATTGCTGACTCCGTGTGCGAACCGACCACTGCTGCGCGACTGCACGCAAACCGATGAGCATCTTGCGCCACGTCGCCACGCGAGCTCGCGGCCCGATGACCGCTCGTGTGGGCTGGTTGCGCAGGGTTGTCAGCACGCCCTGATACACGCTGGTCATGGCATGCAGCACTGGCACGAATCGAGGATCAATCATCTCTTCGAGCCCGCGCGACGACTCGTGGTACGCGTCGGCTTTGGCAATCAGTTCGCGTACGAGACTCTCGCACTGTGCGGGCTGCCTCCAGGCAAGCAGGTCTTGACGCGACAACCCGTGACGAGCGAGCGTTTCGTCGGGCACGTAGGCACGCGGGCAGGCGGCTCTCGCGTCGGTTGCAATATCACGCGCGATGTTGATCATTTGGAATGACCGCCCGCGTGCGTCGGCCTTGGCGAGAGCAACCTCTCGTGATTGTCCAGACCGCACACCCCAGACGTGAGTGCACACAAGACCAACTGTGCCGCCCACGAGGTAGCAGTATCGCTCCAACTGCTCATCACGCTCGAGCGGCGTGTGATCAAGATCCCACGCCAAGCCGGCGAGCATGTCACGTAACCACACTTGTGGGATCGCGGCCTCTCGCGTCGCCCACGCAAAGGCAGGCCAGCAACCTGTCGGGGCACTTTCGCCCGCCATCGCCAGTTCGCTTGAACGACGGAATTGCTCGAAGGCCTGCGCCGCCTCGTCACGACTCGCGGATTCATCGACGATGTCATCACCCAATCGCATCCACGCGTAGACGGCGTAGAGCACGTCACGCTGCGGGCGCGGTGACGCGCGCAGGCCCCACCAGAAGTTGCGAGCCTGCGTGCGCACGACAACGCCGCAATCGTCGAGCGATGCCTGCAGCTGCGTGGGATGGACACCCGCAACGGTCATGCAGCATCATTCGTCACTTGTTGGCGGTCGGACGCCCCGAATCGCACCCCAGTATGCCCGCAGCAGAAGTTTCAAACGGGCGGCCTTGCTCAATGTGGGTCGCTGCCACAGGGTGGTGTATCCGCCCTCATCCACCAGCCGCAAGGTCTCTTCTCCACCGCGTCGAAACAGCCACAGAATCCACGCGAGCCTCACCGGCACCATCTGCTCCATGACCCGGCCTCGCCTGTACAGGTCCCAGGTCCGGCGCGAGAGCTCCCGGAACTCATCCGTCATCCGTCGGCGTGCGCTCGGATCACGAGGCTTGGCGATCCACTCGCGCAGCCGCTCGTGCGATACGCCGCCAAACTCGAAGGGGATGTAGACGCGCCCACGCTCATCCAGGTCGCGACGGACATCCTGCCAGAAGTTCGTCAGTTGGAGCGCGGTACAGATGCAATCACTGCATGCGAGCAGTTCGCGACTTCGCGGCGAATCATCAAGTCCCTCGCCATGCAACGCCAACACCAACCGCCCGACAGGGTCGGCGCTTCGCTGGCAGTAGTACAGAAGCACGTCCCAGGTTGCGTACGAACTGACGTGCTGATCCTGCTCAAACGCATCGAGCAAGTCATCGAAGGCCCGAGCCGGCAACTGGCGCTCCCGGATGGTCTGCTGCAACGCGACAAACAACGGGTCGTCACTCTGCGACACCATCTGCCCACGCGCACACTGCCTGAGCTTGTCCCGAAGCGCCTGCAAGTTCGCCAAGCTGCGTGCACGAGAGGCTTCGTCACGGCTGTCCGCGTCGCCTGCGTCGTCGGCAATACGGCAGAATGCGTACACCGCGGCGTAGTCATCGCGCAATGCCGGCGGGACGAGACGCGAGAGAACCGTGAAGTTCTCTTTCGCCCCGCTGGTGATCTTGCGGACGTGCTCTCGCGCGTGCGAAAGCACACCAGCCTCCACGCCGGCGAAGGACATCTCCGTCCCGTTCGCTTCGCGATCGTCCGCAACGCCCATGCGGGAGTATCTTTCGCACGCCAGTATGCCAACGCGCAACCCACGAAAACTCACAGCTTTCCGCATACCATTGTGTGCGTCGGTCTTGCAAGGCAACGCCACCGCCACCCGATTGGGCAGTTTCCGACGCATCGTCTCTGTTTCTCGGCTCCTCACGCCCCATGCACCTCATTCTTCCTAATCCTCGCGGCTTCTGCGCCGGTGTTCGCATGGCAGTCGATGTCATCGATCAGGTCATTGACCTGTTTCCCGGCCAGACCATCTACTGCTACCACGAAATCGTGCACAACAAGCACGTTGTCGGACGCTTCCAACACCACGGCGTCAAGTTCATCGACGATTTGGAAGAAGTGCCCGAAGGCAGCATCATCGTCTTCAGCGCACACGGCATCTCGCCGGCCGTTCGCAAGCAAGCGGCCGACCGCAGACTGACACCCATCGACGCGACGTGCCCGCTCGTGACCAAGGTTCACGCGGAGGCGATCCGATACGCCCGTCAGGGGTATCAAATTCTGCTGGTGGGGCATAAGGACCACCAGGAAGTTGCAGGCACAAGTGGCGAAGCTCCCGAGGCCACCCAAGTGGTCGAAAGTCCCGAGGACATTCCCCACCTGGTCATCAAGGATCCGACGCGACTTGTCTACTTAACACAAACCACGCTGAGCACCGACGACGCCGGTGTCATCATCGACGCGCTCAAAAAGGCCTTTCCGCAGATCAAGGAACCGCCAAGCAGCGACATCTGCTACGCGACCACCAATCGCCAGCATGCCGTGCGTCAGCTCGCTCCACACTGCGACATGGTGCTTGTGATCGGCAGCAAGAACAGCAGCAACAGCGTGCGCCTCACTGAGATCGCCCGCAATGTGGGTACTCCTGCCCGGCTGATCGACGACGCCAGCGAACTGGAGTGGAACTGGTTCCCCACCGGCAAAGAGCGGATTCTGATCACGGCTGGCGCGAGCGCTCCTGAAGATCTCGTTGCGGATGTCTGCCGAGCTCTTCTTACTCGCTTCGGCGGCACGATCGAAACAGCCGATGTCATGCCCGAAGACGTGGAGTTTGCCGCACCGGGCAATCTCCGCAAGATCATGGTTGAGAAGGGCATTGATCCCAGCACACGCCGCTTCAAGATTGAGTCCCCCACCATCACGCAAGAGCTTTACGGCGCGGTTCCCATCACGATCAACGGCTCACGCGTTAACGCCTGACCTTATACGCACACAAGTCCCCACTTCATGCCAGCATCATCTCACATCTTTGAACACACGCCCGAAAGTCTTTCGCAGTGGTGCGAGCGGGTCAACATGCCCGCCTTTCGTGCCAAGCAGGTGCTGGAGTGGGTCTATCTCAAGGGCGTCATCGATCCCGCTGCGATGAGCAACCTGAGCAAGCGAGATCGTGACCAGCTCTCCGCCGACATTCGCTTTTCAACGGGCGATATCGTCAAGGAACAACTGGCGACCGATGGCACCAGCAAACTCCTGGTGCAGTGGCACGAACGCGACAACGCGTCCGCAGTGCCGCCCGCCGCGGCGGCAACCGCCCTGACGGTACTGAACAACGCCGGACTCGATCAGACACGGCAAACCGAGTGCGTCATGATCCCGGCGGAAGATCGCCGAACTGCGTGCATCAGCAGTCAGGTCGGCTGCCCGGTCGGCTGCAAGTTCTGTGCGTCAGGCATCGGCGGGTTGGACGAGAATCTCACTGCAGGCCGCATTGTCGAGCAGATCTGGATGTTGCGTGATGCCATGCGTCGCCAGCAAGCCGGTCGTAATGCCAGAAGCGACGGCGACTTTCCTCGGATCACCAACGTTGTCTTCATGGGCATGGGAGAGCCGCTGAGCAATCTCGCCAACGTCATTCCCGCGATTCGCACGATCTGCGCTTTGTGGGGCCACGCCATCAGCGCACGCAAAGTGACGATCTCAACCGTTGGACTGCCCAAAGCGATCGAGAACCTCGCTGAACAACTCGAACTGCCCGTCACACTCGCATTGAGTCTGCACGCGCCGAACGACACGATCCGCCGCCAGCTCATTCCGTGGGCCGAGTACACGACCATCCAGGATCTGCTCGCCGCTTGCCAGAAGTGGTTTGAGAAGACCGGCCGCGAGATCACGCTTGAATACACGCTGCTCCGCGGCGTGAACGATCAGCCTCAGCACGCACGCGAATTGGCGGATATCGCCAAGACGATTCGCGCCAACATCAATCTCATTCGTTACAACGAAGTCAAGGGCATGCCTTTCGAGCGACCGCGAGACGAGGACGTCCGCGGCTTCCAGGAGTTCCTGCTCGCGCGGAACCTCAACGTCCACATTCGCGCCAGCCGTGGCCGCGACATTGCTGCGGCATGCGGTCAATTGCGTCATGAGACAGGTCACAAGCAGCGCAAGCGAGAAGCCGCTCAGCCCTGATCATTGTGCACGCATCTGCCTGCACCCTTCATCCGCGCTTCCCTCGGTCCCACTATCCTGTCGCCCCATGCCTCCCGCTGTTCAACTTCAGATCTATCCCTCACGCGTCCTGCGTCAGAAGGCAAAGCCGATTGACGTCGTGAACGACGACGTCCGAGCGGTCATCGCCCAGATGTTTGACATCATGGACGAAGAGGAAGGCATCGGCCTTGCCGCACCACAGGTTGGCCTGGCATGGCGACTCTTCGTGTTGGATGTGCCTGAGAACCCCAAGCGAGGTTCACTCGCGACCAGCGAGCCGCCCAGTGCGTCTGCCGGACGCACGGTGTTCATCAATCCTGTGCTTCGCTTCGAAGGGGCGGTCGAACCGATGGAAGAAGGCTGCCTCAGTCTGCCCGACATCGCCGGCGAAGTGCTGCGCCCACCCATCGTGCATGTGACGGCCCTCGACGAGAACGGCAAGTCGTTTTCGCTTACCGCGGGCGGTTTGCTTAGCCGGTGCATTCAGCACGAGACCGATCACCTCGACGGCGTACTCATCATCGACAAGATGACACAGCCCGCGCGGGTGAAAAATCGGCTCGCCGTGAAGAAACTCGAGCAGGGATGAACTTCCGCATTGCTGCGTGCTAACGTCGCACGATGTCTGCGGCCTCAAGCCCTGAACCATCTCCGCCTACGTCTCCCACACCTCACGACACGTTCGCCGCGCTGCGAATCAGCAACTATCGTCGTTACGCGCTGGGCTTTCTGACATCCGGCATGGGGCTTCAGATTCTCGCCACCGCCGTGGGCTGGGAGATCTACCACCGCACACAAGACCCGATGCATCTGGGCTACGCCGGCCTCGCGCGAGCTTTGCCCGTGGTGCTGTTTGCTCTGGTTGCTGGGCAAGTTGCTGATCGCTTCGAACGCAAGCGCATCATCGTCATCACACAATCAGCCTTCGCGCTTGCGGCATTGTCGCTTGCAATCGTTAGCTATCTGCAGTTGTCCATTCTCTGGTTGTATGTGCTGTTAAGCGTGTTTGGCTTCATTCGCGCGTTTGCGGGACCCGCACGTAACAGCTACTTGCCACAGCTCATTCCACAAGGCACCTTTCATAACGCCGTCACGTGGAACAGCGTGCTCTTTCAGCTCGCCGCCACCTTGGGCCCATTGCTCGCCGGGGCACTCATCGCAGTCAAGGACGCCGGGTGGCTTGCCTACGCCGCGACCGCCGCCGGGACGTTGATCTTCGCTGTCTGCATTCTGGCGACACGACCATCACCTCAGACACTGAGCACCGAACCGGTCAACCTCACTTCAACCTTGGCCGGCGCCAAACACATCTGGACGCAGAAGGAGATCTTCGGCGCCATCACGCTCGATCTGTTTGCAGTGCTGCTGGGCGGCGCGACCGCGCTCCTCCCCATGTTTGCGGCAGACCTTTTGCACGTTGGTCCTGTCGGCTTGGGCGCACTTCGCAGCGCGACGTATGTGGGCGCTCTGCTCATGGGGCTTTACCTCGCCAATCGCCCGCCGTTCACGCGGGCCGGCCCCGCCTTGCTTTGGTCGGTCGTCGCGTTCGGCGTTTGCATGATCGTTTTCGGCTTCTCGACCAGTTTCTGGCTCAGCTTGTTCGCACTGGCTGCCAGCGGCGCGGTTGACAACATCTCTGTCGTCATCCGCCATGTGCTCGTCCAGAACAAGACGCCTGACCACCTGCGTGGCCGCGTCGGCGCAGTCAACAGCGTGTTCATTGAGTGCAGCAACGAACTGGGCGGCTTTGAGTCAGGTCTTGTTGCGAAGTTCTTCGGTCCTGTTGTAAGCGTGGTTTCGGGCGGCATTGGCACCATCATGGTCGCGGCTGTCGTTTGCCTCGCGATTCCGCAAGTCCGGCGCATGAAGGACCTCTGACGTACCAGCTTCACTGGTCGTTGCCGACAAGCACGTGCGCTGCCCGCATGTACTCCTGCTCCCAACGTGCGAACGTCGGTTCAGCCACGGCGTCGAAGAACGCCTTTGCTTTCTCGACACCCCAGCCGCGTACACCCGTGCTTTCAAGGTGCTCCCAACGCTGCCACCGCGTCGATGCCGAAGCAGCCACAAACACGCGAAGATGCAGACTTTCCCGCACGCTGGCGTGCAGCGCGTGGATGCCCTCAATCACGATGATGTCCGCCGGCTCGACCTGCATGAAGCCCTCACGCCGATGCGTGTGGAAACTCCATACCGGTACCTCACTTGTACCGCCGCGCGACAGATCAGCGATGTTCGCAAGCAAGGTGCCGAAATCAAGATGCTGGGGCTCGTCACGCTCGTGCTCTGGCACAAGCTCGTAGTCAGGCAAGTAGTTGTCCGTACTCAGCACGCAGGTGGACAGCCGCGATGCCAGCGTGCTCTTGCCAGCACCCACCCGCCCGGTCACGCCAACGACAGCAGGCCGCGCAATGCCAGCGGCCCGCTGCTGAATATGCGGCACGGCATCCACAAACGGAATGAAAGCGGGCGATGTCACGCAAAAGACCTGGTGAAAGACTGACACGAACAGTCACTGCGGCCGACACGTCGTCCGATTGTGGTATGCTAGCGGCATGCATCTGCAAGGCTTGCTGGGCGTTCTCGTGTTGCTCATGATCGCGTTCGCGCTGTCAACCAGCCGTCGTCACATCAACTGGCGACTAGCGATCTGCGGCGTGCTCCTCCAGTTTGTGCTGGCGGTGCTCTTGCTGCGCGTACCGGGCACGGCCGATGCATTTCAACTGTTCGCCCGCGGCGTGACCAAGGTCATCTCCTTCGCTGACGAAGGTATCCGATTCATTTTCGGCTCACTTGGAGACGCGGGCGGCCCGTGGGGTTTCGTTTTCGCGTTCAAGGTGCTGCCCATCATCATCTTCTTCGCCAGTCTGATGGCAGTTCTTTACCACCTTGGCATCATGCAACGCGTGGTTGGCTTGGTCGCGGTTCTACTCCGCCGCATGCTTGGCGTCACAGGCGTTGAAGCTCTCTCCGCGAGTGCCAACATCTTTGTCGGCCAGACCGAGGCTCCGCTCACCGTGCGTCCATACATCGCCACGATGACGCGGTCTCAGATCATGGCCATCATGGCCGGCGGCTTTGCGACCATCGCCGGCAGCGTCATGGCGGCGTACATCGTCAAGCTTGGCGGCGATAGCGAAAGTCAGCGAGTGCTCTTTGCGACACACCTCATGACCGCAAGCGTCATGAGCGCACCCGCTGGCCTGGTCATGGCCAAGCTCATGATGCCCGAAACCGAGACGCCCCGTGACGAGTCGTTTAAGGAGCTGCTCAACACGCCCAAGGAAACACGCAACGTGGTCGACGCCGCAGCAGCCGGTGCAGCCGACGGCCTCAAGCTTGCGCTGAATGTCGGTGCCATGCTGCTCGCCTTTGTGGGGCTTCTAGCGCTTCTCAACTGGCCCATCAGCGCGTTGAGCCAATGGGGCCCCATCGACGCGTGGCGCGTGTCCCATGGCCTGCCTGTCTTTACGTTCCAGAACATCCTCGGCGCAATCTTCCAGCCCATCGCGTGGTGTATGGGTGTGCCCTGGCGAGATTGCAGCGAGTTTGGCACGCTGCTGGGTACACAGCTTGTCGCCACGGAGTTCGTCGCGTACCTCAACCTCGCAGATCACATCCAAGCGGGAACGATTGACCCCCGCACAAGTCAGATCGCGGCCTACGCCCTCTGCGGCTTTGCTAACTTCCCCAGTATCGCGATCCAGATCGGCGGTCTGAGTGCCCTTGCACCCGAACGCCGAAGCGAGTTTGCCGCCATCGGTCTTCGAGCCATGGTCGCAGGCGCGCTCGCATGCTGGATGACGGGTGCCATCGCCAGCGTGCTCATCTGAGTGCCGTCACGACCCACAATCCCGCCCACGCCGCACTATCATTTGGCATGGCCACGTACTACCAGCTCGACTTCGAGAAGCCCATCGTGCAGCTTGAACAACAGATCGACGCGCTCGAGCAGCGCGTACGGGCCGAAGCACCCGCAGGTGGCTCCAGCGATGCACTCAAGAATGAGATCGCTGCGTTGCAGCAGCAGCGGCTCGCGATGCTGGAAAAGACATACCTACATCTCTCACCTTGGGAGACTGTCCGCGTCGCCCGCCATCCGAATCGCCCGCAGACGCGCGATTACATCGCCATGATGTGCCGCGACTTCGTTGAACTGCATGGCGATCGCCGTTTTGGCGAAGATCCCGCCATCGTCTGCGGCTTTGCGCGTATCGGTGCGAGCCCCGGCATGAAGGTGCTCATCGTCGGACACCAGAAGGGCAAGCAAGTGTCTGAACGCCAAGCCTGCCACTTCGGCTGTGCTCACCCCGAGGGCTACCGCAAGGCACTCCGCTGCATGCAGATGGCCGAGAAGTTTGGCGTGCCGGTCGTCACGCTCGTTGACACGCCCGGCGCATATCCGGGCCTCGGCGCCGAACAGCGCGGCCAGGCCGAAGCGATCGCCATCAACCTGTTGGAGATGAGCCGCCTGCGTACGCCCATCGTCAGTATCGTGATTGGCGAAGGTGGCAGCGGCGGCGCGTTGGGCATCGCCGTCGCGGACAAAGTCTCCATGCTCGCCAACAGTTGGTACAGCGTCATCAGCCCCGAAGGCTGCGCCGCGATTCTCTGGAAAGAAGCCAACCCCCAGACCAATAACGCGGCCGCCAAGAGCCTGCGATTAACGGCCAAGGACAACCTCGAACTCGGCATTGTTGACGAAGTGGTCCCGGAACCGATCGGCGGTGCACATCGCGACCCGCGGGCGACTTCGAATGCTGTCAGCGCCTGGGTGCTTGCGAAGCTCGCAGATCTGAAGAAGACCCCCATGGACCAACTGCTCGAGAACCGGTATCAGCGGTATCGGAAGCTCGGCGTGTACGTGGAGCAGAACGAACCGGTCGGGGCGTGAACGACACACGGGCGCGCACGTGGTTCCCGACTGAAGCTGCGGAGTATGGCCCTGATGACGAACATCACTCCGCTGGAAGACTGTAACTGGCATGACGCTCTGATCGAGTCAATCTCGATCAATCCATCCGCTCGATTCACAAACCGGGGTATCGAGAACGCGGAACAACTGCCCGATCTTTTCGCGACGATCCGGCTCGGCGGCGATAACCGCCGGGTTCAGCTCGTTTTGCGGCGATGCAGCGGGCTCCAGCTGGAGTTTGGCATCGAATTGGACGTGGCTGTGATCCGCGAGAAGAAGGGTTTCCTTGTGCGATGGAACAAGGGGGTTCCTACTACGGCGACTTGGTGCGAAGCTGTCGAGTGGACCCGCTCGCCGATCGGTAGCCTTTGAGGCCTGAAACGCCGTGTTCCAGGACGGCTCCGACGTGCCCCACAGTTGCGAAACTGCCTTTGCCTTGGACGCTCAGGCCCGATACTCTCCCGGCCCTTTTGCTAAAGATGGGGTGCCGCGAGAGTTGTGATTCTCGCACGCAATTGGAGGCCAGTATCGTGCCCAAGAAAGCTGCTGCCAAGAAGCCCGCGAGCAAGTCCGCTGCCAAGCCCGCGAAGAAGGCCGCGAGTCCGGTGGTCAAGAAGGCTGCGCCTAAGAAGCCGATCGCGAAAGCGCCGGCCAAGAAAGTCGAATTGAAGAAGATCGAACCGAAAAAAGTTGAAGCCAAGAAGGCTGACGTGAAAAAAGTCGAGGCAAAGAAGCCTGAGGTCAAAAAGGCCGATGCCAAGGGCGTGATTGCGAAAGCCGACGCCAAGACCCCGCTGCCCGCTGGCAAGAAGAACATCACTGTTGTGGAGAAGGCTGCGCCCGTGAAGAAGGTCAAGCCGCCGCTCCAACCCATCATGCCCCCCGGCATCGGTCGCCTCATTATCGATGGCAAGGGTCCGCGCAAGCCGCTGATTTCCAGCGGTCCCAAGGCTGCTCACGTCAAGCCCCTCGGCGCTCACGGCGAGATGTACGATGAGCCCACCGCCCCCATCGCCAAGCCCAAGACCCCCTTCAACAAGAAGCAACTTGAAGAGTTCCGGCAGATCCTCCTGCGCAAGCGCGGCGAGCTCGCTGGCGACGTTGTTGCGATGGAAGGCGAAGCACTCCAGGGCAGCAGCGGTTCGCTCAGCAACATGCCCAGCCACATGGCCGAGCAAGGCAGCGAAGCCTACGACCAGAGCCTGTCGCTTGAACTGGCCGACAAGAACCGCAAACTCATTCGAGAGATCGACGATGCACTCACTCGCATCGAGGAAGCCTCGTACGGCATGTGTGAGCTGACCGGCAAGCCGATCCCGATCGACCGGTTGACCGAGCTGCCTTGGGTCCGCTACACGATCGAGGCTCAGCGCGAACTCGACCGCCAGCAGATGACTCGCGCCTGATCACTCTCGCGAATCTCGGTACGCCTTAGAAATCCATCGGATACGCGGAGAACACGCCGGTCTTGAGACCTGCGAGGCTCTCTGCCATTTGGCGTCGCACCCACACCACCCGTGAGAGTCGATGCATGAGCAAATCGCGAGGCAGCGCCAGAGCGGCATATGGCGACTGAAACCACGGCGTAAGCCATCGCGACGCTCGCGCATAGAAAGCCACGTGATCCCGCCGCCGCTCGTCGTGCGCGGTGAGTGCCGCACGTACGTCGTGCGGATGCTTCGCAATCGCGTCCGCCAGGCTTGCCGCATCAACCAGTGCCAGGTTCGCCCCCTGCCCAAGCTGCGGACTCATCGCATGGGCCGCATCACCCAACAGCACAGCTCGATGGTGAAAGACCTGCTCACTGACTGTGTCGTGATACGTTGCAAACACCAGCTGCTGCATATCTCGCAGGTGCATCATCAACACCGCGGCGTGCGGATCCAGCGATATCAGTTCTCGCTCAAAACGCACCAAGCCCGCCGCACGCGTTGCCTCAATGGCGTTGGCGGGCAGACTCCAGAACACGCTCATCGTCGGTTCCGCATCTCGCGCAGGCTTACCAACAGGCAGGTACCCCACCATGCTTCGCGTGTCGCGGTACACCTGTCGCAGTGTGCCGTGCCAACGAGAGTGCGCAGGCATCGGCACCGTAAACCACGCGGCGGCGTACGCGTACGGGGTTGTGCGGGTGGTGATGGAGAGCTGCTCGCGCAATCGTGATCGCGCGCCGTCCGCGATGACCAAGAGGTCGTATGGCCCCAGCATCTGCCCCGATGCTGCTCGAAGTGTCACATGAGAATGACTTTGATGCACCTGAACAATGGACAATCCAGCATGCACCCGCACCAACGGCTCACGCGACATCGCCGCCAGCAGCATCGCAAAGAGCGCGCCGCGATGCATGCCCAGTCCGAACAACTTCGCGTCTAGATCGGCGTACGCAAGCTCCAGAACCGGTCGGCCTTTATCTGTATCGCCCACGAGCGAATCAATGCGGTGCCCCAGGCTCAGCGCCTCATCCAGCAAGCCCAGCCTGTGCAGCACGTGCATGCCCGTCGGTTGCAAAAGTAAACCAGCCCCAACAGGAGTCAGTGGGTTGGCACGCTCAAACACATCCACATGGCAACCCTGCCTCGCCAGCAGCGTCGCGGTTGCGGGCCCGGCAACACCAGCCCCGACCACCGCCACACGCAGCGGCGGCCCTTGACGGGCTGAGCCTCCGACCGACGCGGTTTGGTACTTTGCGACAGACACGACCCCACGGTACGTCAGCGCAGAACGACGACAAACCGACTTGCGAACCGCCTCGAATGGGACTACCATCGAGGCCGAAGCCGAGGTAGCTCAGCTGGTTTAGAGCGCTGGATTCATAACCCGGAGGTCGGCGGTTCGAGTCCGCCCCTCGGCATTCAAGTTTCGTACTTTTTCACCTTTGTACAGGCTCGTAGCGTGCCGCTCGTTGGCACCGTCACGAGCCTCTTTCTTTTGCTGCATCTTCAGTCCCAAGTAGCCGCGAGCAATCGGCCCCACGCTTTCTGACCAAATGAAAAGTGACGCGGACGAACGTCGTCCGCGTCACCGTCATGACAGCACCAAGCGGCAGGCAGCTTGAACCGTCACATCAGAATTTGCCCGTCAGCCAGATGCCGAAGAAGTCAACGTTCTCGCCGTTCGCATCTTTCACAACGTCGCCTTTGAAAAAGTGCACGTAGCTTCCGGCGAGCGACACCTGCCGCGTGATGCTCCAATCAGCATTGAGCGAAAGTGAACTCCCGACGAATCGATCATCCGACGCATCCGCCGGCACCACGATACCGACGGGCGAGAACACTGCGTCATCTTTGCTGTAGCGGAAGAACACATCCCAGCTTGCCGAGACTGTGACCGATTCCGTCGGCTTGACTGTGATGCTTGGATGCACATCGAAGAAGTTGTACGGCGCGAGCAGTGTCGCGTCATTGAAGTAGTTGTTTCGCGGGAAGAGCGGATTGAACGTACCCAGCGTGTCATCCGTCGGATCATCGTCGCCGCTCGCCACGTTCAGCTTTAGTCCAAGGCGAGGCTTCCACGCTGCATTCTCAAACGTGTAGCCGGTGTTGCTCGCCACCGTCCACGCGATAATGTCTTCCGATTGCGAGGCACGGTCGAACTGCCCGAACTGAAAAACGAATTCTGTATCATGGTCCCAGCCGTGCGCTCGCCCCCACAACCGAGCGCCGATGCTGTGCCGGGTCTCATCGCCGAGGCCACTCGCAAATCGGGTGTTGCGACGATCCAATCCGAGGTAGTAGAGATCGAGTCCCAACCGCTTCTCCGGCGCGAGAGGCAACGACGAATACACGCCCCAGAATGTCGTGTTGTCGTCCTCGCCATCGTTGAACACACCGGTCTTGGCTTCACCAGGTCTGACAAGAAACGCATCAAACGTCATCTTCGACACGTTCAAAGTCGTTCGCACGCCATCAAACGTGAGCCGCGCGTTCGTCGGCTCTCGTAGCGTCACCAATCGAAACGAGCCAAAGCCCATCTCTTGACGACCCACGCGAACCATGAACGAGGTATCGCCCTTCGCCACAGCCGCAGCCCCATTGTCGCCCCACACAAGGTCTCCAAACGCCTGCTGTACATCAAGGGCGTTGTCTTGATTCGCTGCCTTCAGGTACTCCTCGCCCCAGACCAGTCCCGACAGCAACTGCACAAATGCTCGTCCATGCAGTCCTGTCCGGTCACCTGCCTGCAAGTCTCCGTGCAGCAGCAAACGCTGCAGCACGAAATCATCATGGCCCGGCCCACGCAACCCGAAGAATGGCGACGAGTAGTACTCATACCGCGTTCGAGTCTCGCCGCCCACTGAAAGCGTCACATCTCCGCTTTCGTTCAGCGGCATGTTCTTCAAGTCATCCGTCCAGTCCGCTCGCTTGCTCGGATCGGCTAGATAGCTCCAATCTTCGTCATAGCGAAAGAGCTTGTACGGCGGCGGTTTGAACGCGGCCTGTTGATCGGACGACGCAGTCTGCCCAAGCGTGGATGTCGTCCCAGCTAGCAAGACGACCGCCAACGCCCAAGCGCGGTGTGTGGTGTTGTGTTTCATGTTGTTCACGCGCGAATGGCGCGGCCCCTCCACGACGTGTAGTGGAGCGTGGGCGACCAACCCGGATCCATCGCAGGCAAGCTCAGATCAAGTGACTTGTGCTCCTGCGACGCAAAGACGATCTTCCCACCCACCACAGTGAGGACACTCTGAAGATCAGCGATCCGATCTTCTTCAACGCGGAAGTAGTCCTCGTCAAGCAGCACGAAGTCTGCCAGCAGTCCTGACGACAGCCGGCCCTTCTTGCTTTCTTCACGGCTGAACCATGCGTTGTCACACCAGATCCGCAGCGCAGTTTCCCGATCGAGGCGTGTCCGCTTCGAAAGCAACTCCGCACCACCTTCACCCTTGCCCGTCACGAGCCAGCGAATGCATGCCCACGGGTTGTAGCTGCTCACGCGCGACATGTCGGTCCCCGCCCCCACCGGCACGCCGCCCTTCATGATTCGCTTGATGGGCGGAGCTTCCTCCGCGGCTCCCGCGCCATAACGCTCCAGGAATGGACTTTCCTGGAACGCGATGCGATTCTGCACCGCCACGCCGCCCTTCATCGCCGCGATGCGCTCGATGTTGCGGTCATCCAGCGACTCAGCGTGATCGCAGATCCAGTGCAGCTCATCGATCGGCGTATCGCGATGGACGCGCTCGAGCACATCCAAGTGGCGACTGACGGTTTCGTTGTAGGTTGCGTGGAAGCGGAACGGCCACTTCTTCTGTGCCAGAAGCCGTACGACTGCCTCCAGATCCTTCTCGGCATTGGGCGGAGGAATGACCTGCGGCATGTTGAACACTTCAAAGTCATACGCCGAACGCACCAGCATCTCCCCGCCACCCAGCAGGTAGAACATGTCATCACCTTCGCCCACACCGTTGAAACGCGGCGTGTAGCGTTCCGTCCACGACCGGAAGTCTTCCAGTTCCTTGCCGGGACGCTGAATGAACGTGGACACGCCGATACGCATCGTCAGTTCACCGCGCTTGTGCAATTCCTTGATGACGAGGTAGTCATCAGGCCAGTTCTGAAAGCCGCCACCGCAGTCAAGAGAGCTGGTGATACCAAGCCGGTTCAACTCCTTCATGAAGTGGCGGCTGGACAGCATCTGCTGTTCCATGTTGAGCTTCGGTCCGTCGTTGAGCGTCGAATACAGAATCAGTGCCGAAGGATCCGCCAGCAGCAGCCCCGTCGGTTCACCCGAAGCATCACGCACGATTGTGCCGCCCGGATACTTGTTGCCCGGGAAGTTCTTGTCGATGCCGAGATACTTGAGGCACGCCTTGTTAAGCATCGCCGAGGTGTACACGTACAGCACAAACACCGGCGTGTCCGGCGCAATCGCGTTCAGTTCATCCAACGTCGGCAGTCGCTTCTCTTCAAATTGTGCATACGACCAGCCGCCCACCACACGTACCCACTGCCCCGGCGGCGTGCGTTGCACCTGCTCTCGCAGCATCGCGAGACCTTGCTTGAGACTCGTCACACCGTCCCACCGCAGTTCAAGCGCGTAATTGAGCCCGCCACGCACGGTGTGCGTGTGCGTGTCGTTCAACCCCGGTATCATCCGCCGGCCACCAGCATCGATGACGCGCGTGCCCGGACCGCGCAGCGGAAGTACATCGTCTTCGTCACCCACCGCAACCACCACGCCCGCCCTGCATGCAATCGCTTTCGCGCTGGGGCGAGCTTTGTCCAGCGTCGTGATCCTTGCGTTCCGCACGATCAAGTCGGCAGGACTTGTATCGTCGATCGCAGCCTTTGCTGTCGTACCCCGTGTGCAACCCTGCAGCATTGCAAGTGCCGCCGCGGAAGCGCCCGCGGCAAGAAGATGGCGGCGAGACATCTGCATGATGATTCTCCCAGAAAGTTACTTGGTGGACAAAGACGAGACCCGCGACGATGTGTCAAGATGACGCACAACCAGCAGCATCACAAGCGTGCCAGCGAAGTACATGAACAGTTCATGAGCCCCCGAGAAGTCCTGCAGCACTTGCTTGCCGAAGTTCAACTGTGCGAACAGAACAAGGCTGAGAAGCACGCACGCAATCAACAGCACAGGCTTGCGATCACGAAACGCCTCACCCGTCACAAGCGATCCCAATGCAAGGAGCGTCGCGATCGCTTCCAGCACCGCGATCGAGTGGAACGAGGCCCACATGCCCGGGAACGTATTGAGGAAGGTCTTCTCAAACGTCTGCGTGAACCACTCTGGCACCTTGCCCGCAGCTGATAGCTTGCCCACGGCCCCGAAGCCCCAGGTAAAGAGCAGAAGCAGGGTCATTGCACTCAGCACAACAGCACGAACCAATGCATCGGAAACGAACCGCGACATATTGCATCACTCCTCTGGACCACGTCCTCGCCAGTAAACAACACCCACGCCTACCCGATCCGCGGCAACACATCCGTGAACAACAGTTGAATGAGCTGCCCGCCAGCTGGCGTACTCCAGTCCTGAGCCAACTCGGCGATCATCGTGTTCGTCGCTGTCAACACCACACCCCCGCGTTCCATCCGCCGCCGCGAGAAGTCTTCGGAGTCGTGGAACGGAGAGCCCGAAGCGTCCATCACCGCTTGCACGCGGAATCCCTCGGACACTGCACTGATGCTGGGGAAAACCAGGCAGACATCTGTCGTCACGCCCGCCATGATCAGGTTGCGGCGACCCGTCCGCACGACCGCGTCGCGGAAGTTGCCGTCAGTCCACGCGTTCACAATGCCCGCCCGCTTGATCCTGCGATCAAACGCCTCTGGCAGAATCTCCCGCAACTGCGGAATCAGCGGTCCTTGCACTCGCTCTTCCTGCGAGCTCGTCAACACCACCGGCATGTTCAGAATCTTGGCCACTTTCGCAAGCGCGATGGTGTTGCGCACCGCCACATCAAGCGGCATGTTCTTGATGAGTTGCATCGTGCCGATCTGATGGTCAATCAGCAGCAGTGCGGAATCCGACGCAGAGAACGGATGGCTCAACATGTGTCATCTCCAATGGCGATACACAGCCGCCCAACAATCGCGTTCCGCATCCTGCACGTGTTCGCCACCCTCTGAGAACAACCCCTCGCGCAAGTGCAACGCACGCCCCTCCCGTGATATCGCGGGCCATGTCGCATGATTTCACAAGGCACCATTTGCTCGCTGACGAGTCAACGAACTCGGTGTGGTAGCAAACCCAGCCGCAGGTGTCTCAGCAACATGTCCGAACGTGCGGCACGCAGCCGCAGAAATCAGCGTGCGTCAATCTTCTCAACGCACGCTAGTAGAGAGGATGTAGCTCGTTTACACCGCTCGAACTTACTTGCTCTTGCTCTGGCCGGCCGCCGACTGGTGGCTGTGATAGATCTCCGCATAAGCGGGGAAGTGCTCAACAAACAACTGGGCCGTTTCAGCACCCTGCGGGTTGCGCCAGTCGTACAGCATCTCACACGACAGCGCGAACCACGTGCCGATGATCGCGCCGGCGTCCTGCATCCGCATGATCGAGGCAAGCTGCGTCTGTTCACTCATGCTGCCCGACGCGTCCGTCACCACGTACACCTCAAAGCCCGCATCAAGAGCCGACAGTGCCGCGAACGCCACACACACATCGGTGGTGATGCCGCTCATCACGATCTTCGTACGCCCCGTCTTCTTGATGGCGTCAACGAATGCCGGGTCTTCCCACGCGTTGATCTGACCGTTGCGCTTGATGTACGGCGCGTTAGGCAGCAAGGCAACCACTTCAGGCAACTTGGGGCCGTTCGGACCATTCTCTGCACTGGTGGTGATGACCGACGGAATGTTGTAGATCTTCGCGAGCTTCGCCAGACCGACGACATAGTTCTTGTACTCGACGGTCGGCGTGTCGCCAACCAGATTCATCAGACCCGTCTGGTGATCGATGAACGCAAACACACAATTGTCGGGCGTCAGGCGTTCACGCTTGCCGCCAGGAGCCCACGTCGGGTTCTTGGTCGCGCTTCCCGTTTGCGCGCGGGCTTCGTTGTTTGCAACGTTCGACACCATCGCACCACCGATCGCAGCCGCGATCAGCAAAGCCGGAACAACAAGCTTCTGAGAGAGAGCCATCGGTTTCTCCTTCTTCATTCGAGCGTTCGCTCGGATCCAGTGAGCCAGCCGTGTCGAAGCCAATCGCCTCGTCGGGCACCCACACAGCCGCCGCAAAGGGAAACGCAATGGCGACGCTTCGTCCGACATCCGCAACCCGCGAATTTGCAGCAACCTCTCAGAACACCGACATCTGGTATGATGTTGCTGACGTGGACCAGAGCGCTTTCACATCTGAACCCGACAACGGCGCGCCGCACAGTGCGTCTGCCGACGCTCACACGCTGATTTCCCGCGTGTACGACGAGCTGCATCGCCTTGCCGAGCACCGACTGCGCACCGTCGGACATGGTGCTTCACTTCGCCCAACGGAACTTCTTCATGAGGTATTCATGAAGATCAACCGCGACCCATCCAAAACGTGGAACGGCCAAACGCATTTCATTGCCGCCGCTGCCGTCGCGATGCGCAACATCCTCATCGACCGAGCCCGTCGAGCGAATGCCTCCAAACGTGGGGGCGGGCACCAGCGTGTTGCGCTCGAACTCGCGGAGTTTGCCATTGATCGCCCCGCGAGCGAGATTCTGGCAGTCGACGAAGCGTTGACCCGCCTCGAAACGGTTGACCCTCGGTCGGCCAATGTCGTCAAGATGCGTTTCTATCTCGGGTTGGACTTCGCCGAGATCGCCCTTTCGCTGGGCGTCACGGAGCGCACCATCGAACGCGACTGGGCGTTCGCTCGGCGTTGGCTTGCACAGGAGCTTCGCAAACCCGGTTCGGCATGATGGGAGCAGGCGATGGATGACAAGCGACGCGAGCGGCTGAAAGAATCGCTGCTTGTGCTGGAGAATCTCAGCCCGCAGCAGCAACGCGCATGGATCACCGAGCGCATGAGCGATGATCCCGCCCTCGCCGATGAAGTTCGCCGCCTGCTTGACGTCAACGTCGGCAACGAGCTGACCCCACTGTTCGAAGCGCCCACCTCCCTTACCACAAGCGGACTTCTGCCCTCTCGAATCGGTCCGTTTGTCATCGAATCACTCATTGCCCAAGGCGGCATGGGCAATGTCTATCGCGCCCATCAGGAAGTTCCGGTCCGCCGTCGAGCCGCGGTCAAAGTTCTCCGCGGTGAACTTCACAGCCCGCAGCTCTTCGATCGCTTTGAAGACGAGCGCCACGCCATCGCTCGCATGGAACATCGCAACGTCGCGCGATTGCTCGACGCAGGCACTTCGCAGGACGGCCAGTCCTACATCGCCATGGAACTGGTCGATGGACCGCCCATTACCGAGTACGTTGCGCTCCACAATCTCTCGTTGCGTCAGCGACTCGAGCTCTTCGTGCAAGTCTGTCGCGGCGTGCAACACGCTCACAACCGCGGCATCCTGCACCGAGACCTCAAGCCCTCCAATATCCTCGTCAGTGATGAGGATGCCCAGCCAGTTCCCAAGGTCATCGACTTTGGCGTCGCCAAGTTGCTTTCGAGCGACCTCGCGCGAGAAGGCCGCACGATCGCAGGCCAGTTAGTTGGCACGCTCACCTACATGAGCCCCGAACAAGCCGATCCGGTCCGACCAGATGCAGATGTCCGCTCCGATGTCTATGCACTGGGGGTCATTCTCTACGAACTGCTGACCGGCGAGCTTCCAGTCCCGGCATCGTTACTTCGCGATCTATCCGCTATTGAAGTCGAAGGCGTTCTTCGCACCTATAGCCGGATACCACCAAGTCAGGCACTTGCGACAACGTCCGCTTCGCGAGGCGTTCCAGGTGGTGTGCCCGCCGAACTCGACTGCCTTGTGCTGAAGGCTTGCAGCCCGGACTCAGCCCAGAGATACGAGTCCGCAAGCGAGCTCGCGGCGGACATCGAGCGATATCTCACCGGTCGCACCATCATCGCCAGGCCCCCCACCACGGCGTACCGCGTTCGAAAGTTCGTGCAGCGCAATCGCCTCATCGTCATCGCCGCCGGTCTAGTCACTGCAGTCCTGCTCGCAGGCGTTTCTGGTACATTCATCAGCTATCGCAACGCCCTCGAAGCCCGCGCCCGGGCCGAGGAATCTCTCAAGCAAGCCGACGCCGCCCGCGCAAGAGCAGACGTATCGCTCGCTCGCTCCGAAGAAGTCACGAAGTACCTCCGCGACCTCCTCATGCGCGTCCACCCCGCACGACTGGGCCCCAAAGCAACGTTTGACAAGCTGCTCAGCGCCGCAGCCTCTGACTTTCTCAGTGCACCGCCCGCCGACACGCTCGTCCGTGGCGAGATCAGCTACTCACTCGCAGAACCGCTCTATTTGATCGGCGACTACGACACGGTCGAGAAGCTGCTTGAACCGCAAGTCGACGAACTTGCCACCGTCGAAGCACCTCGCGCCCGCGAACTTCGCACGCTCATCATGCTCCGTCTCGGATACGTCTCAAGTCGCCAAAGTCAGGCCGAAGAAGCGGAACAACGACTCGCGCGTGCGAGCGAGTTCGCACTTCTGACCGACTCGCCCAAACTGATCTACCAGACGAAGGGCGCACTCGCGCAAACCTACTCCACGCGAGGCGACTACGACAAAGCGATCAGCATGCTTCGCGACATGATCGTGTCTGACGTCGCACAGAACGATGAGTTGCTTCGTGCCTCCGCCCTTTCCAATCTGGGTGTCGCTCTGGGTCGCAAGGGCAACTTCAAGGAAGGCATCAAGTACAGCCGCGAGGGTTACGACATCCGCGTCCGCCGCACGCCCACCGATCCGATGACCTTCAACATGGGCTGGCAGCTTGGTATCTCCTACATGGAGAACAACATGCTGGACGAAGCCGTCGCCACCTTCGAGGGCTGTTACACCGCATCCGCCGCCGCCATTGGAGAAGATCACGCCGATGTCGTTGCTGGCATCGTGATGCTCAATTATGCCAAAGCGCGTCGAGGCGATGGCACGAGCACGATCGCGCCGATGCGTGAAGCGATCGCGAAGCAGCGCACCCTTGGGATTCCACTGCCGCAGATCATTTATAGCCGCATGTACCTCGCGGGTGCCATGCTCTTCGCCAAACAACGCGACGAGTCCTTCACAGAGGCCGACGCCGGCTTGGCCGAACTGACGGCTGCCTCAGGCGAATGCGACCCCGCTGTCGTGCGTGCGTTGCTGCAAGTGGGCACAATGTACTCCATCGGTGGAGAGCCTTCCGAGTCACTTCGCTACCTGCTCCGTGCGTACGAGTGCACAAAGACCAATGCGCAAGCGGCACCCTTCGCACCTCGCATCGCAGACGCAATTCGCTGGTCATACCTCAGGATGGATGATCAGGCCAAAGCCGCTGAGTGGCAGGCAATCACAGATGCCAAGTGACACCCCTTCGCTCGTACTACCCTGCTGCATGCCTTCCGCTCTCGTCATCCGCGCTCCCGGCACCAACTGCGACCAGGAAATGCTCCGTGGCTTCACCCTCGCCGGTGCCACCGCGGAATTGCACCATCTCGATGCCATCATCGCATCGCCGCAGACGATCGATCGCTTCGACCTGATCGGCTTTCCGGGCGGCTTCTCCTACGGCGACGACATCGCCTCAGGCCGCATCTTCGCCATGAAGCTCCGCGAGCGGCTCTTCCCATCTCTCAAGCGAGCGCTCGACCGTGGCGTGCCCATGATCGGCGCATGCAACGGGTTTCAAACGCTCGTACAGGTCGGCCTCCTTCCGGGTGGCGACGCAGGTTCCAACGCACCCGAGCAGGTCGTCGCGCTCAGTGACAACACCTCTGGCCGGTTCGTCGATCGCTGGGTCGGCGTGACCTACGAACGCAGCCGCTGCGTCTGGACACGTAGCCTTGCCGATGCATTCACCCAACACGCCAGCGATGTGCAGCAACTTCCCGTCGCCCACGGCGAAGGCCGCTTTGTCGCACGTGATGCAGCCATTCTCGATGCACTCGAACGCGCCGGCCAAGTCGTGCTGCGCTACAACGACAACTTCAACGGCAGCGAACGCGCCATCGCCGGCATCTGCGATGCCAGCGGCCTCGTCTTTGGCCTCATGCCGCACCCCGAGCGGTACCTCAGTTGGCAGAACCATCCATACTGGACGCGCCTGCCCGCTGACGTCAAGCGAGGCGACACGCCGGGCCTCATGATGTTCAAGAACGCAGTGAGCCACGTCCTGAGCCGCGGTGCGAGTGCCGCCCGTGTCCCCGGCACGCCCGTCATGGCGTAATCAAAGTGCAACTTGCGAGTAGCGGTTGCAACGCAAACCAGCCAGTTCGCCGCTGCGTCCGCAAACCGTCGCCAGCAAGTTCGCACTGACCAATCGGGACCACGCGCACTCGATACACGGCATTCTCTGCACGTAATCCCCTTCCCCTCCGCCCCGCCTCGCGGTATGCTGCCACCATGAGCGCGCCGCCCGATCTCTCGCAGCAGATTTACGACGAGCTTCGTCGCCTGGCTGCGTGGTACGTCGCCCATGAATCTCCCGGGCACACACTTCAGGCCACGGCCCTCGTCCACGAGAGCTACGTCCGCCTCGCCCAGTACGCGCCCGCACAAGGCCTGAGCAAAGCCCAGTTTCTGGCACTCGCAGGCCGAGTGATGCGAAACGTGCTGGTTGACCATGCCCGTCGCAAGCTCGCCGACAAACGAGGCGGCGACGCGCTTTCGCGGGTCCAGATGGACAACGAGTCGCAATCTCGAGAAATGGGCTGCGCCCGGGTCGACGTTCTTGCGCTTCATGACGCATTGGAGAAACTCGCGGCTCTGTCGCCGCGTCAGGCAAGTGTGGTGGAAGCTCGGTTCTTCGCCGGGCTTTCAGTAGAGTTGACCGCGGAAGCGCTGCAAGTCAGCCCGCGCACCGTCGAAACGGACTGGGCAGTCGCGCGAGCCTGGCTCGCCAGACAGCTTCGCGATACCGGCCGCCACGACGACTGAGCGAATGAAGGTGAAGAAGCCATGACACTGCGACTGACACCTGCCGAATACGCCCTCGCCTGCTCGCTCTTTGAGCGTGTCCAGCGAAGCAGCCCCGTCGACCGCGATGCTCTGCTTGCGGACACGACACCCGCGGTGCGTGAAGAAGTACTCGCATTGCTCGCCGCCAGCCCCGCTTCGGACTTCCTTGCAACCCCGCCCCTGCAGGACAATCTCGTCACAACCGTGCTTGCCGACATGTCGGAGGAAACGAACCACTCCCTCGCTGGAAGCACCTTGGGGCGATTCACTATTCACACGATGCTCGGGTCGGGAGGCATGGCAAGCGTCTACGAAGCGACCGACACCGCGACCAACCAGCGTGTCGCCCTCAAGGTACTGCGAGCTCACGCCCTGGGCAGCCAAGGTGCCGCACGCCTTCGCCGTGAAGCCAAGACTCTCGCCCGCTTGCGCCATCCCGCCATCGCACGCGTGATCGACGCTGGTGGAGGCGACGCTACTGGCGATCGTGCCTACTTCGCGATGGAGTTGCTGCAAGGCGCCAAGCCGGTGACCGCATGGGCGCAGGGACAAACCATCGAAAGCGTGCTTCGTCTCTTCATCCAAGTGTGCGACGCTGTGCACCACGGTCACCAGCGCGGCATCATTCACCGCGATATCAAGCCGGACAACGTGCTCGTACTCCCAGATGGCTCGCCCAAGCTCATCGACTTCGGTGTCGCCTCAGTCAGCGACCTCGACATGACACGCGTCACCGTCAGCACAGGGCTGGGCACCCTCGTAGGCACATTCGCGTACATGAGCCCCGAACAGTGCGAAGGTGACGCATCGGCTATCGACACCCGCAGCGATGTCTACGCCTTGGGCGTCGTGCTCTACGAATGTCTCGCGGGCCGCAAGCCCCACACCTTCGACAACCGCACGCTCGCCCAGGTCATGCACGCCATTCGTCATGGCGAGGTCACGCCGCTTGAACAAGCACGCGCAGACTGCGCTGGCGATGTCACCACGATCGTGCACAAGGCGGTGTCACCCATGGCCGAACATCGCTACGCCTCCGCCCTCGATCTCGCGCGAGACATATCGCGGTATCTCTCGCAGCAACCCATCGAGGCTCGCCCCGCAGGCACCGCCTACCGCCTGCGACTGCTGTGGAAGCGAGAGCGCACCGCGATGCTCGCTGGCGCAGCCGCCGTCCTGTTCCTCGTCGCCGGCGCAGCTGCATCCCTCACGTTTGGCGTTGCCGCCCTTGAAGGCGAAGCCCGCGCCAATGTCGCACTCGTGCAGGAAACCGACGCCCGCAAACGTGCCGAACGTACAAGCGAATTCTTGCGCGGCGCAATCGGCTCCGTGAACCCCTATCAGCCGCGTGAAACACCCGCCGAACTGCTCACAAGCAAGGCCGATCCGTGGGCCGAGTGGATGACCAATCCCTGGTCATTCTCCGGCATCGAGGGTCGCAAAGCCACGGTCGAATCACTGCTGCTCGCTGCACAGAAGAAGCTCGCGGGCGAGTTCGCCGACGATCCCATCGCCCACGCCAATCTTGCTGAAACCCTGGGAGTCTCCCTGTATCGTCTCGACAAGTACGCCGAAGCGCAAGCCGCGCTCGAAACGTGCGTCGCACTGCGCGAACAGCATCTGCCCCCGCGCGATCCCGCAACCATCCGCGCCCGTCTGCGTCTTGCCGCAGTCTTCGACACCGCCGACGCAGCTCGTGCACCACAGCACTACGACCGCGCTTATGCCGACTGCCTCGCCGCCTTTGGCGAATCCGATCCGCGAACGCTCCGTGCCCAGCGCATGCGCGCCAACAACATTCAGTTGACCTCTGGCGACGCGGCAGCAAATCTCTACGCCATCGTTCCTGAACCCGCCGACGATGCTGCCATCGCTCCCGAGCGCCTGGTGCACCTCGCCTACGCGGCCGATGTCGACGCGCAGCGCAACCCCGAGCGCTCCGCCCGCGTCGCAGAGCAGGTCCTCCGCCGCGTCGCCCGAGGCGACTGCGATACGGATGTCTTTGCTCGCATGCAAACCCGCCGGTACGCACTGCAGGCCGCCCTGGTCACAGGCACCTCGTTCGCCGACATTCGCGAACACGCAGACGCCTTGGCGACCGATACCGCTGCCCTGTTCGGCGCATACTCGCCCGAGGCCATCAACGCCCAGTCGCAACTGCTCTACTCCGCCACGCACATGGGCGAAGCCCCCCGGGCCGCCGTCTTCTTCGCCCACGCCGCCCGAGCCCAGCTGCGCCTGCGCGGACACCCGCATTGGGAAACCTCAAACGCCGTCCGCCGGGCCGCCGACGCCATGGCCCTGGTCGACGCTTCAAGCGAAGCAACCACCAACGACGAAGCCCTCAAGACCGCCACCGAGGTCGCACTGGTGCTCGAAGAACTGCCCCAAGGCATGTCAACCGCCCGCGTACTCGCAGAATGCGTGCTCGCTCGCGCCGACCTGCAGCAAGGCCGCATCGATTCCGCCCGCAGCCGCATGCAGGCCCTGCTCACCCGCATGCAGGCCCCCCAGGCCCCCGCCCTCTACCCCCAGGCCCTGACCCGAGCACTGACCGTGCACGGCCAGATCCTGCTGGCAGGCGGTGAGGTCGCCGCCGCCCGTGAAGCCCTGACCCAGGCAATAGCGACCGAGTCGACCTTTACCGACGCCACCGAAGCGGACCGCTGGACCGCCACCGCTCGCAACGCCTTGAAATCCCTAGACGCTCGCTGACCCGCAAAAATGTCACGCGGAATTTTCCTGATTCGGCAGACTTTGCCGATATCATGCGTCGCCGCGTTTTGGGTTTTCTGTCGACAGGAGGTCGACGCCCGACTCGGCTTGCAGACCGGTCTTCGGTTGCGAGCCCGTCGTGCCCCATGCGCAAGAGCACGGCGGCTCACGGTTCTGGAAGAACCGGAAGGAAGGATGGATCCGATGAAGATGAACAAGGGAATGTTCGGTGTGGCCCTGGCCCTCGGGCTGGCTGGCACGATGCTGGGTGGCTGCAGCAACAAAAAGAAGCAGGCAGACCTCGCCGCTCAAGAAGCTCTCGAACTGCGCGAGCAGAACGCGACGCTGACCCAAGGCAACCGCGAGAAGGACTCGCGCATCGCCGAACTCGAAACCAAGCTGGCTGAATGCAGCACCGTCGCCGCTGCTCCGGCTCCCCAGCCGCAGCCGTGGCCAACGACCACTGGCTTCCCCCCCGCTACCAACGCGAACGCGGGCAACGACTCTGAGTTCACCGTGAATCGCCAGACGGGCGAAGCTGAAGTCAGCATCGCCGGCAGCGCACTGTTTGACTCCGGCAAGACCACGATCAAGGACAGCGCCAAGCGCCAGCTCGATCGCATTGCCCGCGAACTCAACAACAACTACCGCGGCGCGGCCATTCGCATCGAAGGCCACACCGACAGCGACCCCATTCGCAAGAGCAAGTGGGCCAGCAACGAAGCCCTCAGCCAGGCCCGCGCCGACGCTGTGAAGCAGTACCTCAGCAGCAAGGGTGTCAGCGCCAGCCGCATGAACAGCATCGGCTACGGCAGCAGCCGCCCCAAGAGCACGAAGGCCGCCAGCCGTCGTGTTGAAATCGTCGTCACGAAGTAATCGTGCGATCAACAAGTTTCCCAAAGGGCCCGTGCGAAAGCGCGGGCCTTTTTCATGTCTGCGACGGCTACCCTTCGTCGTGCATCTTCTTCGCCGCACGGTCCGTGTCAATGTGTTGCCGCCCGGAAGTCCTGCCGGCGCCAAGAACCCTTATGCTGGTTTTCCCACCATGACAGCGATGGGCGCGTTCTACGCGTTCGAAGTTGCCATCAAGGGTGAACCCGACGCCGACACCGGTTACCTCCGCGACATCAAGGTCGTGGACCGATCCGTGCGCGAGACCGTCGTCCCCGCGATCATCGCCGCCTTCGGCCAGCCGCAGACCAATCTTGGCACGCTTCTCGCCAGCACGCTGCCCGCACTCGACCACGCCCTCGCAGGCGGCCTGCACAGCGTCCGCTGGCACCTCTCCCCCTACTACTCGCTGGAGGTCTTTATGCCTTCCGTTGCTGGGCCATCCGCTCCTACCGCTCGCGTCCTCATCCGCGAAAAATTTGACTTCGCCGCCGCCCATCGCCTCCATGTCCCCACGCTCAGCGACGAAGCCAACCGCGCGACCTTCGGCAAGTGCAACAACCCCAGCGGCCATGGCCACAATTACCAGTTCGAGCCCTGCGTCAGCGTGCCGATGAATGCCCTCGCCGCCGGCTTCAGCATCGCCACCCTCGAACGCCTCGCCGATGAAGTGCTCCTCGAACGCTTCGACCACAAACACCTCAACGAAGACACCGCCGAATTCGACCCCCGCCGCGGCGGCGTCAACCCCAGCGTCGAAAACATCGCCGCTGTCTTCTTCAACCTGCTCGCCCCCGCCGTTGCGCAGGCCGGGGCCACGCTCGAACACCTGACCGTCTGGGAAACCGACCGCACCAGCGCCACCTACCCCGCCTGACGAATCTAGAATGTCGTTCGACATCCCTGTCTTTCCCCTACTGCCCAATCCCTAATCCCTAGTGCCTAACTCATGAAGCCCGCATTCAGCACCGTTGCCCTCCCCGATTGGACCCTCGCTCGCATCGCTCCGCGCCTGGAGGAGTGGGGCTATCTGGGCGTTGAACTGCGCACCTTCGGCAACGGCAGCACGCTCAGCGCGTGCGACCCCGCCCTTACCGCTGCCAACAAAGTCCGCGCGATCTTCGACAAGGCTGGTATGCAGATCTGCAGCCTCGCCACCGGCATTCGCTACGACGAGATCATCTCCCCGCCCATCATCGGCAACGTCATCAGCGATACCGAGCGCAGCGTCCGCGAAACCAAGGGCATGGTCGATCTCGCGCTCGCCCTCGAATGCGCGTACGTCCGCGTCTTCGCGTTTGAACTGCCCGAAGGTGAAACCCGCAAGAGCGGCATGGCCCGCATCGTCGATCGCCTCAAGAAGAGCACCGACTACTGCCGCAACTCGGGTGTCAAACTCATGCTCGAAAATGGCGGCACCTTCAACACCGCCGTCGACCTCGCGGAAATCATCGACGCCGTCGGCTCGCCCCTGCTCACCGCCAGTTACAGCGCCCCGGTCGCGGCCATGGCCGGTGAAAACATCGCCAACGGCATCAACGTCCTCGGCGAACGCCTCGTCAACGTGAAAGTCAAGGACATGCACGACGGCAAACCCGTCGTCCTGGGCACGGGCGATCTCAACGTCCGCGACACCTTCGCCGCCCTCGCCAAGTCCGGCTACAACGGCTGGATCACGTACGAGTTCGACCGCGCCTGGCTGCCCACCGCCGCCAACATCGACGCTGCCGGCATCCTCGCTCAAAGTGCGAAGACGATGTACGAGTGGAGCGGCGGCAGTCGCCTCGTGGGTTCCAGTCGCTAACGCGATCAAGTTCACCGTTTATTGAACCGCTCGAAGTACGCACCGAGCACGTTGTCTACGCGCACCTCAGGCCACGCAAACGTCTTCTTCCCGCCAATCGACGCAATCAGGTCCTTTGCCAATCTTGCGGTCGTTGCAAGTCCCGTCGCCAGCGACCCCTTCGCGGTCGGAATGCTGTTGCGCGTCAGCACCATGATCGTCGCGTCATCGTCCAGTTCGCCGCCAGCGAATGCCCGCACCCGTTGCATCAGCGTTGTTGTCACCTTGGCGACATCGCGTCCATCCAGCTCCTGCGCCATCGCGAGCAGTCCTCGCGTGCCCAAGGTCGTGCCAGTCTTGCTCGTCGCTTCCATCAGAGCATCGGTGTAAAGCACCAGCAGATCGCCCTGCGCCAGCTTCACTCGCTGACGCGTGTACGTGCTCGCATCCAATATGCCCAGCGGCACGTTCGCCTCGGCAGAGTCCTCAACATCTGCTTCCACCAACTCCCACGATCGCGTCGCCGCTCGGTACCACAGCGGCAGCGGATGCCCCGCAATCGTCAGATCAAGTTCACCCGTCGGCCCCCAAAAGGTCCCGACGATCGCCGTCGCAAATCGCGCCAGCCCCGCTCCGCCCTTCTGCGCGGCCGCAAACTCCCGGTTCATCTGCTGCATCACGCGCGACTGATCCACGTGATTCACGTTCTTCCGCAATATCGCACGCAGCTTCACCGCCAGTGATGCCACCTGCTCACCATGCCCCGCAACATCTGCAATCAGCACACGCCCAATGCGTCCAGTCGCACAACTCGACAGGTAGTGCATGTCCCCGCCCGCAACATCACCTGCGTGGGGCTTGCTCAGGACATGGGCATCCAGCCCAGGCATCGACACCGCCCGCAGCACGTCGTCATTGCCGCCCCACACCTCCGAACATGCGAGCGAATGCGTTTCCATCTCATCCTACCTAACGACAGCCAGCCAAGAGCAGTTGCCAAAGTTCAAAGAGGTAGCCCGCGCCGCAACAACCAAAAAGTTCTCGGCGATAGTGCCCTGACCGGTGTCTACACCTTCGTTGCATGAGTACCACAAAACGTGTCATCATCGCCGTCATTGTCCTCGCGGTCCTCTCCATCGCTGGCATCCTCACGCGCGAAGGCTATCTGCTCGCCACCGCTGCCCCCAACATCACCGTTGACTACGCAGAGCAGATTAACACACGCGTGCGCGAGACAAACCAGTCACTCGCCCTGCCCAAGGGCGACTACGCCGCCTTTGAACACTTGCTCCGCACCATCGCCGAGCCGGACAGACAACGCGCCAGAACAGCGTTCCCGACGGAAAATTCACCCCAGGTGCAGTACACCGCGTTGTACAACCCCGGTGAGAGCGACGAACAACGCGCACTTGCTCAGCAAGCCATGGCTGACCATGTCGCCTCGGGCCGAATCGACACGCTCGAGCAACTCCCCGGCCTCGTTGGCGCATATCGCAAGATTCCCGGCAACTCGCAGATGCTCAGCGTGCTCCTTCCCGAGCTCAGCGACGCTCGCCATGTTGCGCGGCTTCTCAACGCTCGCTTCGTGCTCGCCGCGCGCGAAGGCCGCCAAGCCGATGCCGCGACCGAGCTCCAGCGAATCGTTTCGCTCGGATCCATCCTCACGCGCCAAGCCATACTCATCGATCGTCTGGTCGGCATCGCGATCCACTCGCTCGCCATCGATTCCATCCGCGATCTTCACGCAAGCGGCCATATGCCCGGCTCGCTCGCCGCGAAGTTGCTGCCGATCACGCAGCAAATCGGCACGCGCCCCGCATACTCCCTGCAGTTGGAATCCGAACGCGCCTGCATGCTCGATGTCATCCAGCGAACCCACACCAAGCAAGGCCGCTTCATTCCCAGCGAGTTTGATCGCATTCTCGGTGCAACCGGCTTTGTCGCACCCTTGAGGCTACCGGTCTTCATGCCTCGCAAGGCCGAAACGGAAGCTCTCGCTAATCAGTTCTACGACCTCGCGATCACCGTCTCACAACAACCCGCGGCGGCACGCAACTACGCCCAGCTTGACGCCGTGTCGGATGTAAAGGACGCCAACCCCGTGATCCGCGCCATGATTCCCGCGCTCAGCACTGCTCTTTCTAGTGAAGATCAACTTCTCACGACGCTGCATGGCACACAGACGCTGCTCGCTCTTGAGATCTACCGCGATCGCACCGGTACCTACCCACGCAAGCTCAGTGAGCTCGTGCCCAGCGTACTTCAGCAACTGCCACCGGACGTCATTGCCAAGGACAATACTTTTCGCTACACGCTCCGCCCAGACGGTGTCACAACAGGCCGCCCCTTCCTGCTCTACAGCATCGGTCGCGACCAGACCGACAACCAAGGCACCGAACACCCCACGCTGGACGTCACCGCACTCACGCTTTCCAGCATGAACGCAGGATTCGACTACGTCGTCAACCGCAAGAACGCCTCCAATCTCCCCGCAGAATCCTCCGCGCCGCGAGCCAAATGAATGCGTTTACTGACCCACAGAATCTGGCGTGCCTTCCCCGAACTCGATCGCTTCGATGACGCGCGCTGCGCCCGCTTTGTCCGCGCTGCCCACCGCACACCCCTTGCCCTCCTGCTCACCTGGTTCCTCGCTGCCCTCGCCGGCGCGCTCGCGGGCATCGTCGCCATCATCACCCCCATCGCCCTGCGGCGCACCGACGACGGCAACCGCTACCTCCCCACGCTCGACATCGTGCTCGAACACGTGCTCCTCGAAAGTTGGTGGTTCTGGTGGGGGTGGCTTCTCGCAGCCATGCTCGCCGCCTTTCTCACGCGTGATCTGCTGCTGCGCCTTCGCATCCGCTCTCTGCTCCGCACGCGAGCCATTTGCGTCCAGTGCCACTATTCGCTCTTGGGCCTCGCCGTCCCACCATCGCTCATCGTCGTCTGTCCCGAGTGCGCCACACCCACGCACGTCGATCCCGCGCTAGGCGAGCTCACAATCACCCCCGACGGCTCCCAGCGCTTTGATCCTCGCAACCTCATCCCGCCACCACGCATCTTCACGCCCGCTCGCGCCCGCATCCTCAAGCGCCTCGCTATCGCCGTCTTCGTCGTCTTGCCGGTCATCCTTGGTCTCAGCCTCGGTGCCTACGAGTTGCACTTGCGCGCTCAGGCACGTCGCGCCGCCTCCGAGCGCATCACCTCAGCCCAACTCACGGCCCTTATCGATGCCGCCCAGCCCTCCCCCATGCCCGCGGAAACCGGTGCCTTCTTCATCATCGCTCGCGATGCCGAGTTCGAGCGTCTCGCCGCTGATACCGCCCTCGACAAGCAACATCCCTTCGAAGTCGTCGACAACGTGCAGATCCGCTGGCCCGACATCGCCCCCATCTACTTTCCCTACGACAAAGGCTACCAGCCCACGCCCTCCGACCTCGCCACCGCTCGCCGCGGCCGCTGGCAATTTGACATCTATCAGCAGTCGCGCCTCCCCGCCCTCCTCGACGCACTCACGACCGCCCACGACACCCGCCGCGAGTACGCCATCATCTCGGGCGAGCCCGCGATGATGATCCTCCTGCCCGAACTGGGCACCTACCGCCATCTCGCACGCTACAACGCCGCCCGCATGAAACTCGCGCGGGATGCCCGCGACTCGCGTGAGTGGCTCCGCGCCTTTGAGTCCACCCTCGCCCTCGCGCGCGGCTGCGCCTCCCAACCATTCGCCATCCATGCCCTCGTCGCCGCGTCAGTCGACGCAGTCGCCTTCGCCCAGCTCCGCGACCTGCTTATCCAGCAGCCGCCCGACATGGTCACGCTCGATTTCCTCGACCGCGTCCAAGCCGCCATCGATCGCCAGCAACCCACCACAACGCCGCAGTGGTTGCAAGGCGACCGCGCGCAAACCCTCGACACCATCGCCTGGGTCTTCGAGACACCAGGCAACATCCGCTTCGGCCGCACCTCTAAAGCCCTCGACGACTTTCTCTCCTTCACCCACAATCCCGTCAAGCCAGGCGAACGCATCGGCTCCTACGCCGAAAATCGTGCCGCCGTCAATGCCCACTTTGATCGCCTTACCACCCTGTTCGCGCTTCGCCCCCACGATCGCATCCGACAGAAATTCACATATCAGGGCGACCTCATCATCATCGCGCGCATCACCGGTGACAACAGCCGCCACTTGCAGTTGCTCTCACTCGCCCAAGGCGAACGCATCGCCATCACCACGATGCTCGCTCTCGAGCGCCATCGTTTGTCGCAAGGCGACTATCCCCAGCGCCTCACCGACCTCGTGCCCGACTTGCTCCCCGCACCGCCCGAAGACCTCTGGTCCTCACCCCCGCGCGAACTCGGCTACACACGCATCGACCGCACCGCCGACCGATTCGGCCGCGCATATCTCCTGTATTCCGTCGCCGGCGACGCCACCGACAATCAAGGCCTCGCGAAAAGCAACGACAGTCACCTGCTCTCCTCCCCCACGCACCCCGACAATCCCGCCGATTTCATCTGGAACCGCCCGTCCGCCTGGGTTATCCCATAACCATGCGGGCGTTCCTTCGCTTTCTCCCCGCACTTCACCGGGCATGGGTGTACGCCTTACAATACGGCATGCCGTCGATTGCGCAGCTTGAGAAGCTCCTCGCGACCGACCCGCACGATCCCTTCGTGCTGTACGGTCTCGCGCAGGAATACGCCAAAGCCGGTCAGACGCAGATGGCGGTCGCCTTTTACGACCGCTGCCTGCAGGCCGACCCGGCGTACTGCTACGCCTATTACCACAAGGCACGGGCTCTCTCCGCAGCGGGCGACATGCACGCTGCCGGTGAAACGATTCAAGCAGGAATATTGGCGGCGAAGAATCACAAGGATTCACAAGCCTTGGGCGAGCTTTCCGCCCTGGCAGACGAACTCGAAGTAACCTAGCGGACGGGCTGACTGGTTGTTTGGTTTGTGTCTCGATTCACTCGGCATTGTCGTTCGGCAACTGCATTCAGCACCAAGGACCCACCCGTGATCAACAGCTACCGCGTGAATGTTGAAGTCGTCCGCCCCGGACTGTTCGGCGACGCGCCCTCAGGCCGCGACGGTTCGCCAACGCCGCGTATCTCCGGTCTGCAGCCCGACCTCTCCGACCTCACCGTCGCCTTCGTCAAGGTCGGCGACAAGGTCGTTGCCAAAGTCCCCTTCGCCGAAGTCGAAAAGCTCGGCCTCCGCGTTGGCGCAAGCTGGACCAGCCGCCTCGCACAAACCTGCGAACAAGCCTTCAACCTCTTCAGTGCCAAGGAAACCGGCAAGAAAATCCTCGCCATCAAGAGCCGCACCGCCCAGCAACTGGAAGTGAAGCTCACCGAAAAGGGCGTCGCCGCGGCACTCGCAAAGCAAGCTGTCGATGACCTGCGCCGTGACGGCCTCGTGAAGGACGAGATCGTCGCTGAGCAAATGGCCGAAGCCGAAATGAGCAAAGGCGCCGGAGCCGAACGCGTGAAGCGCAAACTGCGCGATGCCGGCGTGAGCGAAGAAACCGCGACCGCAACGCTCAAGCGCGTCACCAAAGGCAAGAGCGAAGCAACCCGCGCCAAAGAAGCCGCGGAAGAGATCGTCAAGAAGCTGCCCGCCAAACTCACCAAGGCCGCCAAGTGGCGCCGAGTCGCCGCAGGCCTCGAACGCCGCGGCTTCGACGAAGACGTCGCCCGCGCAGCCACTCGCAAAGTCCTCGGCGCCGAACCCGAGTGACACCGCCTTTCCATCGTCGTCCTTGACGTTTCTTCTCGCGCCCAGTCACGACACCGTGTCACTCGGCGATCGATTCCTGCACACCAGCGACACCCCATCATGGCCAACGTTTATCCCTTTCGTGCCGTCCAGTTCCTCAACGGTCGCGGCGATGCCTCTGCCTTGATCGCTCCGCCTTATGACGTGCTCGACTCCGCTGGCAAAGCACGCTTCCTCGCTAAGAACCCCGCCAACATCGTCGGCATCGATCTCCCCCACACACCCGCCAAGGAACTTGGCCCGCAGTCCGCCTACGACAACGCCGCCAAGTCCCTGCAAGATCTCCTCACGCGGGCCACGCTCACCAAGCGCGAAACGCCAGCCATCTTCGCCTATCGCCAGTCGTTCACGACCGATGGCAAGCTCATTCAACGCTGCGGCATGGCCTGCACCACCGATGTCGTTCCCTTCGGCCCGCGCGCGGGCGGCGGCGTCCTGCCCCACGAAGAAACTTTCAGCGGTCCCAAAGAAGACCGCATGGCCCTCATGAAGGCCACTCGCACGCAGCTCTCGCCCATCTTCGGCCTCCACGCCGACGAGCAAGGAGTCGCCACGCGCCTCGTGCGCGACGTCATGAGCAAGCGCGCCCCCGACATGACCGCCACGATGAGCAAGGAGTCTGGCGGCGATGGCGTGCTCCACGAACTCTGGACCATCAGCGATGCCTCCACCATCAGCGCCTACCAAGCCGCGCTCAAGGGCGAAGACATCTTCATCGCCGACGGCCACCACCGCTACACCACCGGCCTCAACTATCTCAAGCAGCTCGAAGAAAAGTCGCCGCTTCCCTCCGATCACCCCGCCAAGCAAAGCATGATGGTCCTCGTCAGCATGAGCGATCCGGGCTTGGTGATCTGGCCCACCCACCGTGTGCTGGGCGGCATGAAGGACTACTCGTGGGATGCGTTCACCAAGGCCAGTGCCGATGTGATCCGCACCACAGCGTTCACCGGCTCCATGAAGGAACTTGACGCCGCTCTCGCAAGCCGCGCCGATCTGGGCGAAGAACGTTTCGCTCTCTGGGACTTCGCGAACAAGCGCGGCTATCTGGCTCAGCCCGCCAAGCCCGACATGCTCGCTGCACGCTTTCCCGAAAAGCCCAAAGCCTGGCGTGAACTCTCGGTCGCCTTCTGCCAGTACGTCATCGTCGAGCAGATCTGCCAAGGCAAGCTCAACGCCGGCCAACCCGTCAAGTGGGCCTTCCCCCACACCATTCCCGAAGTCGAAGCCATCGGCAGCGGCGAAGAAACCGGCGCAGGCGGCGGCAAGGGCTTCGCGCAGCTCGCCGTCATCGTCCGCCCCACACCCCTCGCCGCCGTGCGCGACGTGAGCCGCGCCAATCAGCTCATGCCGCAAAAGAGCACCTTCTTCTACCCCAAACTCGCCACCGGCCTGTTTGTGCACGGTCTTGCGTAGCAGTCTCCGCCGCATCGCCTCAGACAACACAAAGTGAAACATTGACCAGCCGCGCCCGCGGTCCTTCTCGCACTGCTCTGTGAGCCAGGCAGAGAGTCTCGCTCACAACACGTACTCACGAGAGGGTTTCTCCATGCACACGCGCACACACTGCGTCAAGGCTGTCACATTCGTCGCTTCACTCATCGCCATGGCGGGCGTCACACTGGCCGGCCCCATCAACCCGCCCGCAGGCCCCGTCACCTCCACGATGAAGACACTCACCCAGGTCGAGCCCCGCATCGCCATCACTGCCGCCAACACGCCCGGTGATGCGACCAGTATGTTTGTCATTTCTCAACCCGGCTCGTACTACCTCACGGGTAACATCGCCACCAGCGGCAACAAAGTCGGCATCCGCGTGCTGGCGACCAACGTCACGATTGACCTCAATGGATACGTCATTCGTCCCGGTGCTGATGCAACAACATCGCGTGGCATCATCGACGACGGCGACACCGAGAACGCCGGCCAGATCGTCACGATCCGCAACGGCACCATCAGCGGCTTTCAATCTAGCAACGCCGTAGCCATCTCCTTCAGCGGCAACTCCACACTCCGCGTGACCGACATGTTGCTCTCGAGCAACCACAGCGGCATCACCAACGACAACGGTTCAACGAATGCCGCGAACGTTGTGGCAACCGGCATCAGCCGTGACGCAGGCCGCGGCATCGCAGGCAGCGATGCGTCACAGTTCATCAACTGCACCGTCAGCGACTTCGGTGTCGGCTACGACCTCAGTGACGGACTGCTCTCGACGTCCACTGCCGACGCCTGCGGACGGGGTGCCTTCGTGAGCCGCACACGCGTTGACAACTGCGTCTTCACCACGAAATTCGCCGCAGCGATCGGCATCGAAGCCAGCGCCAATTCGGTCATCAGCGACTGCTACTTCAACACCATGACGACAGGCATCACCGCCATCGGTGTCGCCGTCGTGATCGAGAAGAACGCCTTCAGTTCGTGCTCAACCGGCATTCAAGTCTGGGCGAATGACGCCGTCGTTCGCCGCAATGACTTCAAATTCATTACCACCGCCGCGAACAATGGCATCTGCATCAAGACCGAATCCAGCGCATCCCGTGCCCTCATCGAAAACAACCACGGCTCCAACTTCAACTTTGGCATCAGCATCGCTTCCGCAGGCAACACCGTCATCGGAAATAAGTTCGGCAACCCCACTAGTTCCAGCCTCGCCATCTACAACTTCCCCGCAGGCACACGCTTCGGCCCCATCGTCAAGGTCACTGGAAGCGCTACCGGCAACCTCGTCAGCGCTTCTTCGAGCGGCACCGTTGCGGGCACTCTCGGCACGAGCGATCCAACCGCGAACCTCTACTGGTGATCTGCCTCGCGCATCTTTGCAAAACAAGCTCTCAACGTGCAACGCCCGTATGGTCCACCCTGCGGGTGTTGTTTCATTGACGCCTCACGACGTGAACACCACCCGCCCCTCCGTTCCAGCACCTCTCACGCCAACCACGCCAAAGATCCCCCATGTTCACCGGCGTCCATCACATCGCCATCATCGCCAGCGACTACGAACGCTCTAAAGCGTTTTACACCAGCACGCTGGGCTTCCGCATCGTCAGCGAACTCTACCGCCGCGAGCGTGATTCCTGGAAGCTCAACCTCGCCCTGCCCGATGGCATTGAGATCGAGCTCTTCAGCTTCCCATCCCCGCCCAAGCGCCCCTCACACCCCGAAGCAGCCGGCCTCCGCCACCTCGCCCTCCGCACCACAACCTTCGCCGACACCGTCGCCCGCCTGACCGCCGCCGGAATCGCCGTCGAGCCCGTCCGCATCGACGAACTCACCAGCAAGCGTTACACCTTTTTCGCAGATCCCGACGGTTTGCCGATAGAGATCTACGAGACATAACCGTGCGCAACCCGGCATTGAAACGATTTCACAGCGTCGCCGAATGCGTGCGAATGATCCCCCGTCCGCAGGCCGCCACGTGCCCAGCCCGCGGGCCACTCTCTTGCCCCGCTCCGCATCGCTAAACACCATGCCAGCCATTCAACTCTCCAGCCTCACCAAGACCTTTGGTACCAAACTCGCCGTCGATCGCCTCGACATGACGATCGAAGAAGGCTCGCTCATCGGCCTCATCGGTCCCAACGGCGCCGGCAAGACCACCACCATTCGCATGATCATGTCGATCATCTTTCCCGACTCGGGCACCATCAGCGTGCTCGGAAAGTCCTCGGCTATCGAAAGCAAAGACCTGATCGGCTACCTCCCCGAAGAACGCGGCGTCTACAAGAAAATGAAAGTCGGCGCGTTCCTCACCTACATCGCACGCCTCAAAAGCGTGCCCGAGTCAGAGGTCCAGACCCGCGTCCGCGGCTGGCTCGACCGCGTCGCCCTCGCCGACACCTACAAGAAACGCTGCGAAGAACTCAGCAAAGGCATGCAGCAGAAGGTTCAGTTCATCGCCAGCGTCATTCACCAGCCCAAGCTCGTCATCCTCGATGAACCCTTCAGCGGCCTCGACCCCGTCAACTCACGCCTGCTTCGCACCCTCGTGCACGATCTCCACAAGCAGGGCACCACGATCATCTTCAGCACGCACCAAATGAGCCAGGCCGAAGCGCTCTGCGATCGCATCCTGATGATCCACCAAGGCAAGAAAGTGCTCGACGACACCCCGGCCCGCATCCGCAATCAGTTCGACCCGCGTGCCGTCTTCGTCGAGCCCGCCAACCAGCTCGATGAGCGTTCGCTCATGCTCGCTGTCGAAGGCGTGCGAGAAGTAAAGCGGACCGGCGCCGGATTCGAAGTCTTCGCGAATGGGAACGAACCCGCCACCGCGTTGCTGGCCCGCATCGCATCCCACATCCCAGCCACACGCGTCGAAGTCGTCCGCCCCACCCTCGAAGACGTCTTCATCGACATCGTCAAGGGCAGCGCAAAGAGCCCCGAAGAACTGGCCGAACTCGAAGCACTCGCTCGCGGCACCCGCAGCGACACCAGCGGCGACTGAATCGCGAGGAAACTGCCCATGCGAAAGATCCTGACCATTGCCATCCGCGAGTTCCTCGCCGTCGTCGCCACCAAAGGCTTCGTCTTGGGGCTCATTATCCCGCCGATCATCTTGGCGGTCACCGTCGCCGTGCTCCCGCGGCTCATGAACCAGAAGCCGCCGCCGGTCGTCGGCACCATCGCCATCATCGATCAATCTGGCCTCGTCGCCCCGCGCCTGGAGGATGCCTTCAGCCGCGAAAAGATGCAGCAACGCCGCGAAGAGAAGTTCCGCGAAGCCAGCGCAGAAGTCACCAAGCGAACTGGCATGGCGCTTCCCGATCCAACCAAGACTTCAGCGCAACCAGCTGATGGCAAGCCCGCGCAAGCTTCTGACCCCTTTTCCGCTGCGATGAACAATCCCGTCGCGAGCGCCCAGATGCAGCAGGCACTGGGAACCATCCCCGAGCTCCAAGTCGTCACCCTTCCGCCCCAGACCGATATCAACACGATCAAGGATCAGCTCCGCCAAGCCGATTCCCGCGCCCGCGTCCCGCTCGACGCAAACGGCAAGGTCGATGAATCCGCCGCATCCACACTGCGCGATCAACGCCTCGTTCTCGTCGTCATTCCCAAAGACGTTGTTGCGCTGCCGACCGGCACGGCCGGAACCAAATCAAACTTTGCAAGCTACGACTTCTTCCTTGCGCCGCGGCTCGATCCCGAAGTCGCCGCCGACATCCGCGACCAGGCCAATCGCGCCATCGTCGATGCACGCCTCGCGGCGAATCAACTCGACGTCAACGCCGTTCGCACCCTCACCAAGCGCCCCGACGCCAATCAGCAGATCGTCACCGCCGACGGAGCCCGCAAGCAGAACGAAGCCGCTGCCATGCTCGTCCCCGGCGCGTTCATGTTCCTGCTCTGGATGAGCGTTTTCGTCGCGGGTCAATACCTCCTCACCAGCACTATTGAAGAGAAGGGCAGCCGCGTGATGGAAGTGCTCCTCAGTGCTGCCAGTCCGCTCGAACTCATGATCGGCAAGATCATCGGCAAGGGTGCCGTAGGCCTCATGATCCTGCTGCTCTACGCCGGCGCAGGGCTGCTCGCGCTCGTCGCCGCAACCATGCTCGATCTGATCGCCTGGCAAAACGTCGTCTATCTGCTCGTCTACTTCGTCATCGCGTACTTCATCGTCGCCAGCCTGATGGCTGCCATCGGCGCCGCCGTCACGGAACTCGCCGAAGCCCAGGCGCTCATGACGCCTATCAACCTGGTCCTCATGATTCCCATGCTGCTGTGGCTGCCCATCATGCGCAACCCCAACGGCTCCTTCGCACAGGTCTGCAGCTTCATTCCCCTTATCAACCCCTTCGTCATGGTCCTCCGCATCAGCGGGCCCGAGCAAATCCCCTTCTGGCAAATCCTCTCCAGCATCATCATCGGTGTCATCACCGTCTGCGTGCTCGTCTGGATGAGCGCCAAAATCTTCCGCGTCGGCGTGCTCATGTACGGCAAACCACCGGATTTCCCCACGCTCCTCAAGTGGGTTCGCATGGCGTAAGCACGCGGATATCCCCAGCTTCCGGCACATCACTCGGTCCCCACGTCCCAGTTGCTTGCGCTCGCGCCAACTTGCACACAAATCTCCGAACCCAACTTGCACGACAAACGAATAGTTGGTAGATTGCATCATCGCTCGTCGCTCGCATGCAAGCTCTGGCTCGCTTCATGCACTCGCGATTGGTGATCAGCCTGCGATTGTCTCGCATGCTGCCTTGTGCTGAGCGACGGCTCAGCGGTAGAGTCTGGCGAGCGGTCTGTGAGCACCGCTGACGGCTGGATGTGGCGAGCCATCCCAAAGGAGGTGATCCAGTGATTCAAGCTGACAATACTTTGGGGCTGCGTTGCACTTGACGCAACCGACGGGCTGCGTCCCGCTCGCGGTTCACACCGCGACGTGAGCAGTGGCCCCAAATCCGACCTACGGCTACTTGCCTTAGATCACCAGAGCCTCTCCGCAGGGAGGCTCTGGTTTGTTTTTGGCCCCGCGCCTGCACGCGCCGATACTTGCCTTATGTCGCGTTCTGCTGCCACACATCCTCACCTCGTCGTCATCGGCGGCGGCAACATGGGCAAAGCCATTGTCGTCGGCTGCGTCAACGCTGGCATCCTCTCGCCCCAGCGCGTCTGCGTCGCTGACCCCGCCGCTGAAAAACGCGCTCGCTTCGGCGCCTTGGGTGTCCACGTCGTCGCCACCGCATGGGACGCACTCGCGTGGCTCGGAAGCGTCGCTTCTCGCCCCGACGAAGGCCAGGTGCTGCTCGCCATCAAGCCCCAGTCACTCTCGGCCTGCGCCGATGAACTCAAGCAACTTCGCGGCGCACTGACCAATCGCGTCGTCATCTCCATTCTCGCTGGCGCGACGACGACCCGCATCCGCGAAGGCTTGGGCGGCGACATCCGCGTCATTCGAGCCATGCCCAACTTGCCCGCAGCCGTCAGCAAGGGTGTCACCGCTCTCTGCCTGGGTTCAACGGCAACACAAACCGACGCCGCATTCGCCCGCCAGATCTTCGCCGGTATCGGCCCCACCGTCGTCGATCTCGACGAACAGATGATGGATGCATTCACCGCCGTCGCCGGCTCTGGCCCGGCTTACCTGTTCTATCTCGCAGAGTCCATGGTCCAAGGTGCGATGCGCGTCGGCTTCACGCGAGAAGACGCCCTGCGCATCGTGCGCAGTACCCTCGCTGGCTCTGCCGCCATGCTCGAGCAAAGCTCCGACGAACCCGCCGCCCTCCGTGAAGCCGTCACAAGCAAAGGCGGCACCACCGAAGCCGCCCTCGCCGTGCTCAACAGCAAGACCGTGCTCCAGGACTTCGCCGACGCGATCGAAGCCGCACGCAATCGTGGCCGCGAACTGGCTTGACCTATCGCGCATCGCGCGCTCATCGCCTTCCCCAAAAAGAACGAACGCCGTCTTCACGGCGTTCGTCCGAGCATGTATCTGATGCGAGCTTTCGCCTGCGTTCAATTTGTCAACTTACGGGCAGTTGCCGCCGGCCAGCACATTGAAGAAGTCCACAATGTCCTGGTCTTCAGGGAACACGCCGTTGTTATTGAAGTCGATGTCATTGCAAGCCGCGCACGTACCGCCGGCGATCACATCGAGGAAGTCAACCGTGTCCTGGTCTTCGGGGAACACGCCGTTGTTGTTGAAGTCAATCGAGTCACACGTAGGCACGCTGGGCGTGAAGCTCAGGTTGAGCGTCGCCGTGCCGCGAGCCGCCGCCGTCGTGCCGCCCACGCGAATCGTGTAGTTGCTGCCCGTGGTGATCGGAATCGTGATGCTCGCGCGGTTCGTGCCGCAGGTGCTCGCACTGCTCACACCCAGCAGACGCGTCGCGTAGTTCGTGCAGCCGCTGCCCGAATACACCGAGATGATGCTGGGGAAGCTGCTGCCCGGGCACGTGCTGATCGTCAGATCGCCGTTCGCCGTCGCCGGGTGGTTGAACCACACGTCGTTGTGCAACTGCGTCGTGCCGTGCGTCGGACCGTCGGTCGTCGCGCCCGCCGTGTTGACCGGCGTATCGCCTAGCGTGATGCCCGCGCGGTTCGCGCAGTTGTCATTCTGCGGCGGGGCGCCACCGCCGCCACCATTGACAATCAGGTTGAACTGACCGGTCGCGCCGTTGTAGCCGGCCACACGCACGAAGTACGTGGTGCCCGCCGTCAACGCACGCGAGATGCGTGAGCCATAGTTGGCGTTGCCGCCACCCGCGCAGCCCGTCGTGTCGTCGTTGCAAGCCAAGGGCGTCGTTGCAGTGCACGACGCGTACAGAGCGATCGTCGTATCCAGCGCACTGCCGCACGTCTGGAAGACCGCCGTGCCGCTGGTCGCCGGGCGATACTGGTACCACAGGTCCGGAGCGTTGTTGCCGTTGCAACCAACACCCGCCGGGTTGGACACATCCACCGTGGCGCCGGTGTTGTCACCAGTCACCTGCACGCCATCCGTCAGCCACGTCGCCGTCGCGCACGTCTCGTTGACAGGACCGCAGTTGGGAGGCGTCACCACCAGCGTACCCGTGCCCGTCGCAGCCTGGAAGCCGCCCAGACGCACCAGATACGTCGTGTTCGCCGCCGCACTGAAGTTCAGCGTCGAGCCCAGCCCGTTAGTGCCGCAGCCTGCCGTGTCGTCGTTGCACGTGATGAGCGTGCCGCCGCAACCGCTGTACAGCGCCATCTTCGTGTCAAACGTCGCATCACAGATCGCGATCGTCGTGTTACCCGCGCAGCTCCCGGTCGTGTAGGTGTACCACACGTCCGCACCGATCTGCGTGTAGTTGCTCACCACGCAGTTGGCAGGCTCATCCGGGCCATCAGTCGTCGCGCCCGTCGTCACAACCGGCGTGGAGCCCGCGCCAATCGGCTGAGCCGCCGCACAGTTGTCATTGAACGGCGCGCCGCTTCCGTTCGCGCTGGGCACATACACCGCACCGCTCACCGACGCGCCCGTGCCCGGCAGGAACAGACCGATATCCGCCGCGCCGCTCGCCGGCGCGAAGTTGGTCTCGAACCAGAAGTTGTAGATCGTGTCCCAGCGCAGTGCGTTTTCCTGCTGGTCATCGGCGTACAGGTTCGGCATCGTCCACGTCACCGCGCCGCTCGCGAACGTCGGCGCCCAGTTGTCGCTCTTCTGCTTTTCACCGCTGTGATACACCACATCGCGGAAGCCGATGTTCGTCACTGTCGCCGTTGCAGGCACTGGAACCGTGAAGCTGCTCGCCCCGCGGTGGCTGTTGAGGTTCTGCACCGCGTATTCATAACGGTAGATACCGCCGCCAAGGTTGATCACCTTCGAGCCGATGATGTAGCGTCCGTCGTTGGCCACATCCGCGTTCGAGATCACCACCGTGTTGTCCGCGATCGGGTTGCCGCTGCCGTCCACGCCGCCGCCAAAGTCACGCCACGCCTGAATGCCAGGCTTCTGACGCTGCGTGCTGTTGCGCAGTTCCATCGCCCGGCTTGTCGCGTTGAACGTCACGCGCCGGTAGCTCTGGTTGTTGTTGTCGTTGTTCGCGCCCGCGTCTTCCGGCTGGATGTAGCTGCTGCTCACAAAGTACAGCGCACCCGCCGTCGTCAGTTCCGTATCAGGCACCACAAGACGCTTGGTCAGCACCGCGCTCGTGTCGCCGGGCTCATTCACCGCGCCCCACGTCGCGCTGTTCGCCGCAAACGCGATCCCGCCCGTCGTCGGGTTGATGTGCCACTTGGGCCCAAGATCGCTCTGATCGCCATTCAGGCCCGCGCTGTACGGGTCCGAGCACTGAGGCATCAGGAACGCGCACGCCGGATTGCTCTGCGTCGGGCACGGACCGCACACCGTGCCGTTCAGCGCGCAGAAGCCGTGCTTCAGCCACGCCTGCGAGATCTGCTCAAACCGCCCGTTGCTCAGGCGATAGATGTTCTGGCTGATGACCGGGTACTGCGCTGCCGATGTGCGCTGCCACGTGAGCGGCACCGTCCCGATGTTGCACGAAATCGTGCCCACCGCGTACGCGCGCTTCCCGTTCACCGTGCCGCCACTTGTGTAGTGCGCCACGTCGTACAGGTCACCCACGATCACATCCACGCCAGTGGTCTGCGCGAGCGTCGTACCCGCACAACACGCCAGCACCGCCGCCGCACACAGAGAGTTTGTCTTCATCCGCATTTTCGATTTCCTTACCCAGAAGGACACACATACGAACCGCGCCACAGCGCACGACAGGCTCGTTCATCTCCGGCGAAGTGCACAACTCGCCGGCAATAAACGTCCCCCTGCCAGGTACCCGCACAAGACCCAGTATCCATTCAAACGTGGAACAGAACCCGAGCCCCCGGAAGCGACCGCCGCCGGAGTGCCTCCAGTGTACAGAAATCAACGGACATTGCAACCCGAAATAACTTAATTGGCAGATTTGGACCTTCCAAGGTCTATCTGCGCCGCCGCAAGCCCCGAGAATGCACTGGGTCGACTGCCCGAAGCTCGCAACCCTTAGTCCTTGCGCATCAAAAACAAGTAGTTGAACCCCCGCAGAAAGAAGTTCCCCTCTTCCGCCGCCTTGCGCCAGTTCCCCCGGTCCAGCTTCTGGTTGTGCCGTACCACGCTGATGATGTCAATCGCCCGCATCCGCTTCTGCATCATCGCAAACAGCTCAAACCCAATCGGCATGAACACCCCGCCCACCGTCCCCTTCTGCTTCCGAAAACTGTCCGACACATACAGCCCCATGTACCGCTTGGGCTTCAGCACGCGATGAATCTCCGCGATCACCCGGTCCATCGCGTCGTAGTAGTGCTCCACCTTCTTCTGCGGCTCCACACTCGCATCCAGCTTCCCAATACATCGCGGATCATCGCTGTAATCCACGTGCGTGCTATAGGGCGGGTCAATGAACACAAAATCCACGCTCGCATCAGGCAGCTTGATCACCCGTGCATCACCCTGCTGAATATCAGGCCGAGTTGGCGCAAGATCAAACCCGACCCCCTTGCGCCCCACATCCGTGCACACATCCAGCGTCGTCCCGCTCCCGCACATGGGGTCCAGCACGCTGTCCCCCTCGCGCGTGTACCGCATCAAGCACTGCCAAATGACCCAGCTCGGGCTCGCGCCCACATACTCCTTGTGCCCCTGCATGGCACCGCCGCTGCCAGCAGTTCGCCCACCGAACTTGCTCTTGACAACCTCCCCCTTCTCATTCACAAACGCGTCGTAGTGCTGGCTGGGGTACTCCCACAACGTCGTGGCAAGCACGCGTAAGGGTGGCTTGCTGCCAGGCCGCACCTGCGGACGTTCCCCCAGCGGCTTGTCAGGACGAAATGGTGACCCAAACGGACGAGGCATGCCCCAGCATATGCGACCCCCGCGAAATCCCGCTGCGCTCCGCCTGGTTTCTGGTATACTGCACAGAGCGTTTCGCGGTCGCACTCTGTTTCAGGAGGTTCGCGCCATGCTCTCGACGCATCTGCTTCGCTCACTCGTCCTCACCCCCGACGCCTCACTGCCGGTCAACTCCGGCGGCGGCATCTCCCCCGCCATCAAGCCCATCGGTGGCCTCCCCGCAGAGCCGCCTCCACCGAAAATCCAGTCTTTCGAGCAAAAGCTCGGTCTTCGCAAAGGCGGCGAAGACATCTGGAAACGCACACCAACCGCCACCGGCCAAGGTGCCTGCCACGTCAAGACCTTCCACTGCAAACTCAGTGACGACGCCTTCGGCTTCCTCGACACACAAGTCAACGAGTGGCTCGACGCACACCCCGCCTTCGAAGTGAAGCTCGTCACCACCAGCATCGGCGAGTTCCAAGGCAAAGTCGGCAAAGAGCCGCATCTCATCATGCAAGTCTGGGTCTGAGCGCAGTCCACCACCGTCGCCACTACGCTCCTTCATGCTCCAGTGGGTCGTGCTCCACCACACACTGCTCGATGGCACTTCACACTACGACTGGCTCTTCGAGCCCGCCCCCGACGCTCCATTGCTCTCCCTGCGCGTCAACTCTCCGTTGGGTCCGGGCTACTTCCAATCTGAACGCCTCCCCGACCACCGGCGCATCTACCTCACCTTCGAAGGCGACATCGGCGCAAACCGAGGCAGCGTGAAACGCATCCAGCAAGGCTCCGTGCTGCACATCCAGGCCTCGTCCGACGCCATCACCGCGATACTCGCCCACAACCAGGACCACTGGCACCTCGCCGCCACCCCGCATCAAGTGCGCGTCGTGCCACACACCACCGCGAAATGAGAAACGGCCCTCGTAGATACGGGGCCGCTTCGCAATTCATCCAGTTTCGACGAATCTCTCAGATATCGCCGCCGCCACCCTCACCCCGGCCGCGACGCTGCCGCCGCTCGCCCGGCTCGTCATTCTCCGGCTTGGGCAGCTTCTCAAACTGCTCTGGCGTGAGCACGTCCTTCAGTTGGGCAATCACACCCTGATCAAGCTCGCGCCGCGCACGCATCGCCGAACGCATGTCTTCATCTTCCAGAGCCCGCATGCCTTCCTGCGCCAGTCGTGCTGGCGTCAGATCCGCTTCCATGCGATCGCGATGCGTCTGCAGCGTCGCGTTCGCCTTTTCCGCCGCCCCCGTGAACGTGTTGCGGATGTCATCGATCTTGAGCTTCTGCTCGTCGCTCAAGTCGCTCATGCTCCACGCCGCATCAATCGCGCGGTGCGCCTGCGTGCGGCGATAAATGTCCGGGTAGCTCTCTTCCTTGAACCGCTGTGCGAACGCCGGCTTCGCATCTTCGGGCAGCGCATCCTGAATCTGCCGCGCATACCGCTTGTTGATATCACGAACCTTGATCGCAGCGTCGCGCCGCTCCGCGAGGAACTTTTCCAGTCCCTCGTTGTCGCCCGACATGCGCATGCGGAACATCTGATCCATGCCCGCCGACTCCATCAGGCGATCTCGCTCCGCCAGTTGCCGCTCAATGTCCAGTTCATACTGCGACAGCACAGGTTCCAGTTCCTTCAGCGTCTGCTCAGGCAGTTCGCTCTCGTGCACCAGTTCCATAATGTCCGCCCGCTCCGCCGACAACAGGCCGCGACGCAGCGACTGACCGCGCTTCAGGGCTCGCTCCGCGCTGGGCCACTTCGCCGCCTGCTCCGCCGTCATCACTGCCGACAAGTCAGTGAGCAGTTGCGTATCCAGCTTCTTGCGAGCATCACGATCCGCCGTCGCCGACTCACGCACGGTGTCCCACACCGCCGGGTCCTGGCTCTCACGGAACTTCTCCATCGCCTCGCGACGACGCGTCCGCGCATCTTCCTGCGCCTTGCGCACTTGTTCCTCGTACCCCTCCAGCAGCGTCATCGCCGCCACCTTCTGGTCTTCGGTCAGCTCCATCCGCTCGGCCATGCGCTCAATCTGCCGGCGGTTAAACGCCGGGGCTTCCTGACCATTCCCGCCCATCCCCATCCGCCGCGCGCCTTCGCTCATCCGCCCAAAGTCGCGCCCTTCACGCCGCTGTCGCTCAGGCTGCGCAATCGCCAGCCCGGCAACAAGTGAAAGTGCGACAACCGAAACGACGCGCATCTGATTCTTCATGTCTGCGGTTCCCTTAAGGCAAATCAGTTCATCCGGCGAGACGCTCAACGTGTACGCGGACCCTCTATTGCACGATCCCGCCAACTTCCGCCAAACGCCATCTGACAAGGGGGGAAGGCTGGCGTTTACCACCGACGGACGCACGGCGAGCGGAGTTTCCACTCACCAGGGCAGCGTCCCCAAGTCAATAACCAGGCCGTCGGGACCATAGAAGTCAACGTTAAAGCTCCCATCCCCCACGCTTGTGAACAACACGCAAGCACGCCGCGACTGCGTGGCATACGCCACATCCGTCTCTGCAGGCCCGGCCAGCTCAACGTTGTTGCGTTCCTGCGCATGAAAGTGATAGAACGCCAGCGCGGTTCCCGCCGTCGCCAGCATGTCTTCGCTGGGCACATAGCGCAGGTCGCCCAGCCGCTGCGCAGCTCGCGCCGGATACAGCACAGGCCACACCCGCTCGCCAGTCTTCTCCGCTCGCACAAGCAGCGCACCGCCATACTCAGCCATCCGGTCGTTCCGGTCCGCCGCTGCCTGAGGCACAAGCGCGTCACGCACATGCGGAGCCGCCACAACATCGTCAATCGCAAGCACCGTGATGGCGTCCGCCCACGACAGCCGCCCTTCCGTCGCCCGTAGCTGCTCGTTGTAAGGCGGAATGGGCGACTTCCACGTCCGCAGCACATTCCGCCGCGGCTCAACCCTCGCTCGCAACTCACCCACCAGCGCATCTCGCGACTGCGCAAACCGACCCGGCGCGTTGGCGGCAGTCCATCGCAAGGCTTCCACATGCCGCAGCGAGATCGCTTCACTCGCCGGCACACGAGCCACCGCCGCCGTTGCCTGCTGCCACCAGTTCTTGTCCGCGCCATCAGGCCGCAGCGACAACAGCCACGCAACTTCCGACCCGCTCGCCGCCAGCACACGCAACTCCCGATCCGCGCGCCGAAGCGTGGTCACCGCCGCCGCCCCGACCGACTTCGCATCAATATCGCGAGCCAGCATTGCACGCCGCTGCTCGCCCGATGCATCCATCGCGCTCAGCGCATCCCACGCGTCCACGCGCACGCGACGCATCAAGTCCGCCGCTGCCGCACCCTGCGCTTCACCCGCCGACGGCGTGACAAACTGCTCAAACAACAATTCTTCCAATGGCCGTCCCTGCGCCAAAGCCGCCAGCGCACGAGCCTCTGGCCGCTCGCGAATCGCGATCGCGACATCGCTCCGCATAGGTCGCCCCAAACTGCGAATGAGCCCAGGAACCGCAATCGTCCAATTGCGCTGCCCCGCCGCATCCGCGAGCATCGTCACAAGTTGGCGCTCTTCCTCCCGCGCCAGCACCCGAGCCGCCAGCCGCGCGTTCGCCACATCCGCCTTCGCGTCAGTCTGTGAAAGAAGTTCCGTCAGCGCAGCCACCCGCGCCTCACGCACCACTTCTCGCGACTCGACAATCCCTTCCAGATCCGTCCGCACCCGCTGCGCCGCAATGTCATTCGCCTTTGCCGACTCGCGCAGCCGCCCCAGCGCAACCTCCCGCTGCTCATCACTCGACCGCGCCCCCTTCAACGTGTCCAGCGGAAACTGCACCGCCCGGTCCGAGCCACAGCCAGCCACGAGCATCGCCGCCAAAGCCATCCCACCAAACCACAACGAGCGTCCGTGCATCATGCAATCAGTGTAATGACACCAGCCCCCGCAGACACCCCCGCCGCCCCATCTTTCCAAAGCCCCGCCCCCCTCGCCGCGATGCCCCTCTGCGTCGTGCTTTCACACCCTGACGCCTCCATGCTTCACGCCTCATGCCTTGATGCCCAATGCCTTGATGCCTACTCGACTCTCACCACCGACCTCGCTGCAACGCTGCCTTCCCACGAATGCCGAATCACGAATGCCGAATGCCGCGCCCCACCAGTCACCCACACCACCACCGCGCTCATTCGACGCAGCTCACTGTCCCGCACAGCACTCCGCGCGCGCACACTTCTCGAAATCTGCACGCGCGGACCACGCTTGTGCGCGCAATGTGTGTCCTCGGCCCCGATTCTTCTTGCATCACACCAGACATTCTGCGAAAATGCGCATCTGGTGGCCCGTCACGAGTCACCAAGTTCCTCTGT